>Ga0209101_1001519_pt1 | contig 16941 bp, 13 predicted proteins | sample ConPoolayeCmetaG_FD_185481 | JGI IMG/M metagenome (GOLD analysis project Ga0209101, IMG submission 185481) | Hot spring microbial mat communities from California, USA to study Microbial Dark Matter (Phase II) - Cone Pool mat layer C metaG... ...
GAATAGGGGAGTGGGCGGGCGGCGAAGCCGCCCGCCCACTCCCCTCCTCCCATCTCCCCCTGCTCTCCCCGCTCTCCCCGCTATGCGGGGAGAGCAGGGGGCAGGGGGATGCGAGGGGGCATTCCCGTAGAGACGAAAGATTTTTCGCCCGTACAACGATGGCGAAACAATGAGCACCGTAACCTTCCGATGGCGGAAAAGACTTTTGCACACCTCCTTGGTAGTATATCACATTTGCAACATTTCCCAAGTTTGACAGCACAGGCGCACTGGTTAAAATGGAGGACAAGACACATTTCAAACTTGTCCCCTGTGATTGAGGAGTAAAATGAACTGGGCTGTTCTGGCTGGTGGATTGGGGATGTTTCTCGCGTGGGGCATTTGGGGACTTACTGCCAAGATTGCCATCAAGCATCTGGGTATTCAAGCACTCGTGTGGGGTCAAATCGCGGCGGTGGCTATGTTCCCTCTTTACTTTTTGTTGTTCAAGGAAATGCTCCCTTTGAAGATGGACAGTGTCGGAATCGCGTGGTCACTCCTCACGGGTGCGCTGGGTATTTTGGGCACCTTGTTTCTGTACCTCACCTTGCGCGAGGCACCCGCCTCGATTGTGATTCCGCTTTCGGCGCTGTATCCGGTGGTCACGGTGATTCTGGCGTATCTCTTTTTGCACGAAGAACCATCGCCGACGCGTGTGCTGGGCGTGGTGTTTGCGCTGATGGCGGTGTGGTTATTGAGCCGATGAGTCCGCTGACGTTCGAGCAACTTTTGACGCGCGCGCGACCGATTCTCTATGATGGTGCCACGGGCACGTGGTTACGCCGATTGGGCTTGCCGCGCAGTGTAGCGCCCGAACGCTGGGTGCTGGAGAACACGGCAATGGTCTTTGCGGCGGCAGAGGCGTACGTGAACGCCGGCGCGCAAATGATTCTGACCTGCACCTTCGGTGGGACGGCGTTTCGTTTGCGCGATGCGGGTCTGGAACGTCGCGCGTATGAAATCAATCGGCTGGCGGCACAGGTTGCTCGCCAGGCTGCGCGCGACCGCGCGCTGGTTGTTGGCGATATTGGACCCCTCGGCTATCTTGCCATCACGTTGGGCGCCATCTCTTACAGCGAGGCAATCAGTCAATTCGCGGAACAAGCGCATGCGCTTGCCGAAGGAGGTGTGGATTTGTTTCACATCGAAACGGTGAGCGATGTCAAAGAAGTACGCGCGGCGATTCAAGGTATTCGTCATGTCAGTGCCTTGCCGATTCTGGTCACCTGGTCATTTGATCAGCAGGGTCGGACATTGACCGGCATCACGCCGGCGCAAGCCGCGCGCGAGACGCTGCAGTGGAACGTTGCCGCGCTGGGGGTCAATTGTGGCAATGGTCCCTGGGAAACAGCAGGGATCTTGCAAGAGATGCGCCGCGTGGCGCCCGCGCTGCCACTCATCGCCAAGCCGAACGCGGGCCTCCCCGAAGCGCGTGGCGCCGACCTGATCTATCCGGTGGATGCGGCGCGCTTTGCGCTTTTTGCGCGCGATTGGATTCGCGCCGGCGCCACAATTATCGGTGGCTGTTGTGGCACGACACCCGAATACATCGCCACCCTCAAAGCGGAACTGGGCGGCGCGACGCCACCCACGCATCGCCAAACGGTGATTCAGTGAGACAAATGAATGAAACACAAAATCGCCTGGTTGTCTCCCTTTGTACCGATGAATGATCTGACCCGACGCATTTCGTTCTCCAGTTCGCAAGCCATCTTTACCTTCGTTTTTCTCTTTTTCTTCTTCACCTTGCTGAACGGCTATCTACTCAATCTTGTCGCCGATTATCGTGCGGAGGCGACGCTGGTGCTGGTGGGAGTGATAATCGAGATGGCACTCGTGCTCGCGCTCGCGCGACGTTTTGTTGTGATCACGTTCGACGGTGTGGAGGTAGCCGGGTTTCTGGTGGTCGTACTGGGAGTGTGGGCTTATTTTATCTACGCCGCGCTCCCCACCCTCTTACCGCCGACGCACTCGTCGGACGCGGTGCGAGTGTATCAACAGGTGTTGTTTACCTATCCGAATGGCACACTCGTCAGTTGGTATCCTGCGGGTGGAACGTTCGTGACCGCGATGCTGGCGCGCTGGTTGGGCATCGAGCCGTTACGGGTCTTGCATCCTGTGGCGGCGAGTTTTCTTGCCTTGAGTGCCGGCGCGGTGTATGGAATGATGTGCCTCCTCCTGCCGCCGCGTCCCTTTACCAAAATCATCGCGCTGGTGGCGCCCGCGCTCCTCTTTGTCCCCTGGTCGTACTTTGCGGGAATGATCAACTGGGAGCAATACTTTTTCGCGCAAGCGTTTGCGCAATACTGGACGCTGGCAGCGCTGTGGTACACGATGCGCTACGCGCAGACCGCGCAGATCGGCTGGGTGATGCTTTGCGGCGCGGCGTGGTTGGGCACCGTCGCGGCGTATCCGTTGTTCGTTGCGCTTCCACTCGCGTTGTTTGGGGGCGTGTTGCTCGTGCCGCTCCTTGCTGCGCGAGTGCGGCGGCAGAGTCTGGACGAAGCACCCGAATCGCTTACGCGTCCACCGTTATTCGCGCGCCGCGCGCTCATCGCAACAGGAGTGTTCATCGTGCTCCTTCTGGTGATGATTGTCGCCTTGCAACACGGTGGTATCCTCGAACTCGTTGGCGTCGAAAAAGCGATGCGTAGCGAAGTCGGCGCTGGTGGAGTCGCGCGCCCATCGCTTGACACGTTAGGGGGACCGCTCTTCCTTGCGCTGGCGTGCGCGGGCGTGTGGTGGGCATGGCGCGAAGGCGCGGCGGGCAGAACGCTCCTGGGGCTGTTGCTCGTGTGGTGCGGGCAATGGCTGGCGTTGGTGCTCCTGCAGCCGTTCTTGCAGATTTCGGACTATCGCATTGATAAAACGTTTTATATTCTCGTCTTCCCTCTCGCGATGCTTGCCACGCTGGCGATGGCGCACCCTGGCGTGCGCGCAACCGCGCGCGTGCCCGCGTTGATGGCATCACCGCGCGCGCTGTTTGTCGTGACCGTGATCGGGTTGAGTATAGCGGTGCTCGCGTGGCGTCCCCCCAGAGTCTATTCACCGCTGCTTGAATCCGAAATTCAACTTGCCCGCTGGGCAAAAGATTTTTTGAACGAGACGTATCAGGTGGCCTATCTGGAACAAGACAAGATCAGCGCGTACTGGTTGAGTCTGGGCCTCTGGGAAGAGCGTGTCCCGACCGAGTGGTTTCAGTGGATTCCCCCGGGGCGCAAGATGGGACCCGAAACATTCGACGAGTGGTATGCGGGCGACGCGTGGCATGACAAACTCTTTGTGCGTTACCTTGAAGAAGTGCCGGTGAAAATGCGCGTGTTGTATCAAATCGGTCCCAGTGCCATTCTGGTCAAAGAACCGCCGCAAATTTCTGGACCGATGCCCGCACATCGCGCGCCCACGCATCTGGTCGAGATGAATTTTCATAACACCTTGACCCTGTGGGGATACGAAATCCCAGGGACTACGTTTACACCCGGCGAAACCCTCGCGTTCGCAACACACATTCAAAGTCTCTATCCACCGCCGGTCTCGGTCAGTTGGCGTGTCGAGTTGGTGGATCACGCGCAGCGGGTAGTGAGTCGCGTGGAAGCCGAACCGTTTGGAGGCAAGTATCCGTTACAGCGTTGGCCCCCCGGCAAGTACGCGCTGGAAGAGTGGCGCATCCCCGTGCCGTCACATCTTGCGCCGGGGTACTATGATTTGCGGATGGCTTTGTTCCGGCGAGTGGATGGCGAATTGCTGGACGCTATTCCGATTTACGCGTCCTCGATGGCAGAGTGGAAATTGCACGCGCCGCTCGCGCGCATCAAGATTCCGCTCCCGCCACCGAGCGCGGACGCGTTGCGCGCGGCGAAACCGCTCGACGCGCGCGTGGGCGAGACGTTTACCCTGTCACATTACGCCGTGACGCTGGATCGCGCGACCGGGCGCGTGCGCGTTACTTTGTATTGGCGTTGCGTTGCTCCGAACACCGCCGACTATACGGTCTTTGTGCATTTACTCGATGCGTCGGGTGCGATTGTCGCGCAGCACGATGCGCCGCCGCGCCAGGGCACATACCCTACTTCGATTTGGGAGGCGGGCGAAACGATTACGGATGAGTACGAGTTGACGATTCCTGCTAACGCGCGCGCGCCGTTTACACTGGCTATCGGGATGTACGCACCCCTCACACAACAACGTTTGCCGATTGGCGCAAGCGATCACGTGACAATCGAGGTGGGGTTTTAGTTTTGTGGCACATGCAATCACTTGCGAATGACCGGATTGCCGTCATCGTGCTGGCGGCGGGCGGCAGTACGCGGATGCGCGGCCACATCAAACCGCTGGTCGCGTGGCGTGGCAAAACACTCGTCGAGCACGCCATCGCGATTGCCCAGCACTCGCGCGCGGATCAAGTGCTCGTGGTGTTGGGTGCGTCTGCCGACGCGGTGCGTCCTGTCGTCGCGCCCACCGGCGCGCGCATTGTCATCAATGCGGAATGGCAAACGGGTCAGGCATCGAGTATTCGGGCGGGCATCGGCGCGCTCGAGCCCGACATCGCCGCGGCGATTTTTGTCAATGTGGACCAGCCCTTTGTGACCAGCGCGATGCTCGATGCGCTCATCGCACGGTATCGCGACACCGGCGCGCCGATTGTGGCTTCGCAGTTCGCTGGACGGCGCGGCAATCCCGCCTTGTTCGCGCGCCCGCTGTTTGCCGAGTTGCAAGCGTTGCGCGGTGAGCAAGGAGGACGCGCCCTGTTTGACGCGCATCCTGTTCACACGGTCGAGTTCGCAGAGGCGTGGATGGGAATGGACATTGACACGTGGCACGATTACGAACAGGCGCTGGCGTTACAAAATTGACACGACCTACTGAGCGTGGTATAGTAAAACAAGCGAGTGATTCTACAAATGGATACATCGAACGAAAACGGAATGCTGGTTGCAACGACTGTACGCGTCTTGATGCCGAACGGTCAAGTCGAAGAAATCAAATTCGAGACCTATCTGGCCGGCGTCGTCGCGGCGGAGATGGGTACGGACGCGCCGCTGGAGGCATTAAAGGCACAAGCCGTTGCCTCGCGTACCTATGCGATGGCAGCGCAACGTCATCCTGACCACAATGCGGATGTGTGCACGACCGAACATTGCCAAAAGTGGAAACGCGTGGACCCCACCACTGCCCCGCTGGTTTTTCGCGCGGTGAGTGAAACGTGGGGCGTGGTCGCGCTGTACGATGGTCAATTGATCAACACCTTCTTTTTCGAACACTGTGATGGGCGGACGCGTAACGCGGAGGAAATGCACCTGCCGGCGTTGCCCTATCTGCGCGGCGTGGATTGTCCGTGTGGCTTTCTCTCGCGCAAAGGTCATGGGGTGGGAATGTGCAAGCGCGGGGCTATTGTGATGGCGCGCCGCAACGCCTCGTACGAGCAGATTTTGCAACATTACTATCGCGGCATTGTCCTTGCGCGAATGGAAATGGGAGAAGTTGCCACGGTCGAACCGTCCGAAGATAGTACGGTGCAGGCGGTTGTAGAGACCGCTGAGGTCAGTAAACCGCGCGCGCGGGCGCGCAAGACCGCGTCGGGCGAGAGCGGCGTCAAATCCAGGCGGCGGGTCACGCGACGTGCCGTGGCGCGCCCTGTGGCTGAATCGGCGCGTTTGCCGCTTACGCTCCGGACGCCTCCGCCGTCCGCGGCGCCGCCAGCCGAGCGCGTTCCGGCGCAACCGCCTGTACCGCGCCGCGAAGAAACGCGCGCATCCAATCTGGTTGTGCCCGGCGCACCCAAAGTCGAACCGCCAGCCGCGCCGCGCGTGGAACTGGATTTGCCCCTGCCTCCCTCTGCGACTAGCGAGAGAACCTCACCTGCCTGGCAACTGCCCAAACCCGAACCGATTCCTGCTGCGCCGGCGGCGCCCGCGCCTCCTCCGGCCGACGATACGCCTTCGATGATTGGACGGCGGATGCACGTGGATCATCTGCCCGGCGCGCGAATGATTTGCGGCACTTTGCCGCGCGCCGATATCGTCATCTTGATTGAAAATCCCCGGGGAGAGAACACGGTGGTGTACAGTGGTACGGCGCCGCAGTACGGCGCGGGTGGTTTCGAGTTACCGGTGGCGGAAAACGGAAAATACATTGTGACGATTGGTGGTCAATCCCTGGTGGTCCAGGTGCAAGACGATACCGCGTTCATTCAAGCGTGAGCCAGAGCGCGAGAGGTTCAATAAACACAGAACCAGGTTCCGTCACGGACCTGGTTTTTTGCTTCGAGTGTAATTACTCAGCCGTGCCATCCATTGCAAAAGCTCCACCCCTAGCCCCCTCCCCACGCCGCAGAGCGGCGTGGGGAGGGGGAATCAGTGAGGGAATGGAGTGAGGGCGGGCGGCTTTGCCGCCCGACCTCACCTCACTTCCTCTTCCCGCAAAGCGGGGAGAGAGTCAAGGGATGAGTGGGGTTGTTCCCGTAGGGGTGAAAGATTTTTTTGCCCGTACAACGGCGGCGAAATTCAGGCTCAGCCATCCGTTCGCCTTAGCCGTTGGTTTCTAACCGACCGCGAGCGATGCCGGGGCTGAATAGTTACCTTCGAGTAAATTCAGGAGTGCGGGTGTCAGATCGGTGAGCGCGGTGATGTGCGCAGCAACCTGTGTGTGCGCCGCGCCGATGAGAAACGTGGGTACGGCATTGGGGGTGTGTCCGCGCGTCGTCGCATCCTCCACGTTGCCGTGATCGCTCGTGATAACAATCAGTGTTGTGTCCAGCGCGCTCGCTTCTAGCACGCCGGCGAGCAACTCATCCACTTGGGCGAGAACGTGCTCGGTGAACGCCGGGTTTGCCTTGTGACCTGCCGCGTCGGTGAGAAAGTACTCAAAGAGGGTCAGGTCGTTTTCGGCGGCCAGACGTGCCAGGTTGTGTCCCGCCGTGCGTGCGGTGATGAGGGGTACGTCCGCGCCGTGTTCGCGCCAGAGTTGATTGGTGACGAACGCGCTCACGGCGCGGCCCGCTCGTAGATCGTCTATATCGCGATAGCGCACGCCGGCGAACTGGACAGCGTAGGAGGTGGCACTGCGGCGCGCGGTGTTGCGCGCGAGGCGCGCAAAGAATATCGGCGGGTAAGCGTTGGCGAATGCCACGCGGCGACCGGCAAGCGTCAGGCGGCGGAGGAGGTTGTCGTGTTGCAACAGCGTGCGCAAAGCGGCGTTGGGGTACGGTCCCAGGTGCGCGCCGAGTGCGCGCGGCGCGTTCACACCTGTCAGGAGGGTGGTTTGACCGGTGGCACTCTGGGGCAAGCCGGGTACGCCGAGGGTCGCATCGGTCGGGATGGCGCTGGCGCGCGCGGAATGCCGGGCTTGTTCGCGCGTGGGGATCTCTCCGTCAAAGAGGGCGCGCAGGGTCGGCATCGGTGCGCGGAGAAACGGATTGGTAGCGGGATCGTTTGCCCCCAGTCCCCATCCATCGAAAAAGAGTAACAAGACGCGCGGTGTCATCAGTCGCCGGGGGGAAGAGGTCCCTTGAAGGGTCCGGGTGTCTGCAGTTTTATACTTGTCACAGCGGCGGCAAAGCGCGCGGCCTCAGCAGGTGGCGCGCTCAAGCGTTTACACACATACGCCGCGATGCACGTATCCCCGCGCCCGGTGCGCCCTTTGATGTCCTGAGCGCGCCAGGGGTACGTATGCACCGCGCCTTCGGCATAGACCATCACACCGCCGTTATGCGTGAGGACGATTTCCTGAGGTCCATACGCCGCTAACTGGACCAGTGCCGCGTGGAGGTCTGTGGTTCCGGTGAGAAATTCCGCTTCGGTGCTATCCACTTTGAGAATGTGAGTCGAACGCAGCACGGCTGTTATGTCGTTCCACGCCGCATAGCGGAGGGTGCCGTTGTCGTTGACGCGCAGAAACCCCTGCACATCGAGCGAGAGGCGCGTGGATTTTGCCGCGAGCGTGGCAATCACCTCGCAGGGGATTTCGCCACGAATAGATGCGCCGAGGTGAAAGACGCGCGCCTGAATCGGCGCGACTTCGGTGGGGGTGAACGCGCCCGCAAAGCCGGTGGCATAGATGACGCGCTCGTCCAGATTTTCCGTTGGATAAACGAGGCGCAGGCAGGTAGAGGCGGGTGTTTCTCTGGCAAACATTGTCACACCCATTGCTTGCAACTCTTCGACGATGCCCCAGTCCGCTCTGGCAAGACGCGTCACGACAGCCACACGCAATCCCATTGACACTGCAACGTGCGCGCCGTAGTAATATGCACCGCCGCGATGCGTGGTCTGGTTGTGCGGATGCACAACAGTATCTCTGGTGAAATGACCGATGAAAGCAATATCAAACATAGAGGTTTAGCGTAGCGGTAATCGTTCAGCCCACTCTGTCATTGCGAGCGATTTTTGCGAAGCAATCCCCAACGTTGTCCACCGCAGATCGTAACGTGGAGATTGCTTCGTCGCAAAAAACGCTCCTCGCAATGACACCTGAACGGTTACGCGTAGCGCAAAGAGTAATTACTCAGCCGTGTCATCCATCGCGAAATAGCCCCACCCCCTTGCCCTCTCCCTGTTGGGGCGAAAAATTTTTCGCCCCAAGGGGGAGGGGAAGTCGAAGGACGGGGAGGTGGCGGGCGGCTGCGCCGCCCGCCACCTCTCTCTCCTCACCCCCTTCTCTCCCCGCCGCGCGGGGAGAGAAGGGGGCAGGGGATGAGTGGGGTCAAGCCGTACTGTGCAAACCAAAATGAAAGTTTGCGACCGTTGAAGGTATATTATTCCTCCACCAACTTTTTTCGCTCCGCCTCGATTTCCTGCGCGCGCGCCGCTTCGGACGACGAGACGCGCGCGGTTGCATCGGTATCGTCCGCTGGCGCGAGGTTTGCCCACGCGCGCGCAACCGCGTCGCGCATCAACTTGAAGAACAAGCCAAAAAACGTCCACGAGAAAATCACGACGAGCAAGCCCGCCGGCAGCACCAACCAAACCTGTTGCGCGAACGCGTCCGCGCTTGCTAGCGCCAGCACGATGAGCAGCAGCGTAATCTTGCCCACCAGATCGAGCCACGCCTCGAAAAAGCCCGCCAGCACTTTGCCCGCTGTCTTTGGATTAGTGCCTTCGAGCAACACCGAAAGTGGAATCAGTAGCACGCTCACCAATTGCCAGATCGCCAGCGTGATGCCGCGATACGCGAGTTGAATCAGAATGACGATGGATTCACCCATCGCGACAAACAGCGCGAGAATCGAAAGGATGCCGCCGTGGCGTTGCAACATCACCAGAATACGAATCGTCGTATCGAGCAGAGTGGCGCGCGCGAACAGTGCGTTCCCCGTGCCGCCGATACTCACCGCGATCGCGCGTCCCAGTTCGCTCATCGCTTGCGTGAGGAATCCGAACGCGGCGAGGAAGAACATCACGCCGGCAACGAGCGCGGCATACACAATCGGGTTGGGGATGGGACGCTCTTTCCAGACATTGTAGAGGAGCAAGCCCAGATAGCCGAGCGCGTACAGCGGCGTGAGCGCGAGCAAGTTGCGCGCCAGTATCGTCGCGAATTGATTGAGCGGCAAATTCGGCTTGCCGAAATCGAGGAAGAACACATCCGCGTTCGGCGCGCCGAGTAGATTCGTTGCAGCGTGCCTGGCTTGATCGAACAGCGCGTCCGCGCCGCTGGTCGTTTTGCCCTGCAGCGTATCGAGCGCGAGTTGGATGATGGCAAGAATTTTGTCGCCGGTGCTGGGCGGCGTGGGACCTTGCGCGTGCGCGACAGGCGCGGCAATACACCACACCACCATCGCGCCAACGAGCGATGCGGTGAGCAGATACTTGTTCACGCGAGTCCACCTGTCAGCAGCAAGGAGAAATTTCCGTCCAGAATTTTTTGGATCAGAGAACCCCAAAACGTGAAACCTGAAACAGTTTGACAAAGAGATTATACGCCCTGTAGGGGAATTTGACAATTGGCGTATAATTATACCCACGATGTTCAACATCTCTCTGGTTCAACGATGCTACCGCGCGCCTGTGTGCCCTCTGCTCTGGCTTGTCTTGTTCATCGCCGCGTGCGCCAATCCCCCAGAAACTATGAATGGCTGGACGCCGTTTCAGCAAGGCCTCCCCACGCATAGCACTATTCTCACGCTCGCCAGCGAACCTGACCATCCCCACATCGTTTTTGCGGGCGCGTACGACCGCGTTGGTGCGTACCTCTCGCGCGATCACGCGCGGACGTGGTCACCGGCAAACGCGGGTCTTGACCCCGCGCCAGTCTATGCCTTGCAATTCATCGGTAAGCAACTTTATGCTGGCACCGCGTCAGGATTGTATCGCTGGCACGCGACGCGCTGGGAACGCGTGGACGCCATTCCATCGGCGACGGTCTATGCGATCACACGCGGTGCAGACGGAACAACCTATGTGGTCACCGATGCGCGCGGGATATACGCCAGCCGCGATATGCACTTGTGGACGCGCCTACGCTGGCTGGACGATGTCATTCCGCTGAGTCTTGTCGCGCTCGATGTGAACACCCTCATCGTTGGAACGAGTGGGCACGGCGCGTACATCACGCGTGATGGCGGTACCACCTGGCACGCGCTCGAAGCGTTTCGCGGCGATTACGTTTCGCTCGTCACCAGCCACCCGCGCGAGCGTCGCGTGTATCTGCGAACGCGGCGCGGCTTGTTTCATTCGTCCGATGCGGGTGCCACGTGGCAACCGCTACACGGCGGCATCGCGCCGGCGATTGTCAACGCGCTCGTGTTCGATGCGTTTTCGCCGCGCGTGTATGCGGGCACGACCGCAGGCCTCTTTGTCTCGCACGATGCGGGGGCAGCGTGGCAACCTCTGGCTACGTTCGATGCGCCGATCCTCGCGCTGGTGCAGAGTGATGCGCAGACGTGGTTAGCGGGCACACCGCGCGGTATCTATCGTTCGCACGACGCTGGGCACACCTGGGAACTCGCCAACACCGGCCTGGGCAAGCCCGAACTGCACGCGCTCGCGCAACATCCGCAGACTGGAACATTGTTCATCGCCAGCGAGTACGGTTTGTACCGCGCCACGCCCAATCACGCTGAGACGTTCGAGCGCATCGGGGGTGAGGTGCTCCGTCTGCCGATTCTGGCGATCGCGCTGGATCCGCACGATCCACAAACGATGTTCGTTGGCACATATCGGCGCGGCATCTTCATCAGTCGTGATGGTGGCGCGACGTGGGACGCGGCGGGGGGGCTCTTTCGAGGACGCTTGTCACCCAAAGGGCTGGTTGCCAGTACGGAAGGAGTGTTTGCGCGCGTGCTCTTTGAGCGCGTTTACAAATCGGAGGACGCGGGCGCGACGTGGCGCGCAGTGTGGACGGGAATGCCGCACGAAGTCGAGGTGCACAGCCTCAGCGTCGTACCGCAGGATGCCACTCAGATGTACGCGGGCACCACCAACGGCGTGTACTATTCGCGCAACGCCGGCGAGTCGTGGGAGTGGCGCGGCCTGGAAGGCATCACGATATTTGCGATCTGGATCGCGCCGCATCAATCCCAGACCTTGTGGGTGGGCGCCACGGATGGTGTGTATCACACGGACGACGGAGGCCATCACTGGCGACGCGGCACCTTGCGCCACAGCGTGACCGCGCTCGTGCGCGATGCCGCCGGCACGTTTTATGCCGGCACCAAATACGCCGGCGTGTGGTACAGTCGCGATGAAGGACAGACGTGGCAACGCCTCCCCGGTCTCGATGCGAGCGTCATTGCTCTGCATAGCGATACCGCGCGCGGCACGCTCTACGCCTTGACCGCACACGGTTTGTATCGAATGCGATTGAAATGAATCGCCAACGCTTTCTCGCGCTCGTCGCGATTTTGTTCATTGTCGCAGGAATAGCCGACATCCATGCGCGTCCCCTGCCGCTGGGATTGCACACGTTGCGCGCCGATGACGCAATGCTCCAGCACGCCAAACAGGTAGGCGCACAGTACCTCATTCAGGTCTTTGCCTGGAACGAAATCGAACCCACGCGAGGCGAGTTTCACTGGGAGTACACCGATTGGCTGGTGCGCGCCGCCGAATACTATGGCCTCAAGATTGTCGCGCGTCTTGATCGGACGCCGCGCTGGGCGACTGCATATCCCAGCGCGTACAGCGCGCCGCCCGAACGCATAGATGATTTTGGCGATTTTGTCGCGCGCGTCGCAGCGCGCTATCGCGGTCGCATCGCTGGCTATATCATCTGGAACGAACCGAATCTCGCGCGCGAGTGGGGCGATTTACCGCCCGATCCTGTCGCGTACACGCGTCTTTTGCAGCACGCCTCCGCGCGTATCCGCGCGGTGGACCCGCAGGCGCGCATCCTCAGCGCAGGACTCGCTCCCACCAACGAGCATACCGCGCGCGCGATGGACGAACGCGATTTTTTGCGCGCAATGTACGCCGCCGGCGCGCGCGGCGCGTTCGATCTTCTCGCCGCACATCCATACCCGTTTGGTCTGCCGCCCGATGCACCGCGCGAGCCACACGCGCTCAACTTTCGCCGCCTGCACGACCTGTACGACATTATGCAGAGCCACAACGATACCAGACCCATCTGGATCACCGAGTTTGGCTATACCACCGAAGCCACAGTGGAGACCAGCGCGGTGCGCGTCAGCGAGGCGGAGCAGGCACGCTGGCTGGCACAGGCGTACGCGCTCGCGCGCGCAGAGATGCCCTTTGTGGAAATGTTTGGGGTATGGAATCTTGCACGCGGTTTGCCGCGCGAGGACGAAAAAGCCGGCTACAGTTTGCTGCGCGCCGATGGTTCGCCTAAACCAGTGTATGCCGCTTTGCAAACGCTGCGGCAAGAGCCGGTCATCGTCACGCTGGCGAAAACGCTCGCGTCTCTTTTGGCCGCTCCTACGTCTTCTGAATCCTTTACCGTGCTGGCGCGCGATGCGCGCGTGCACTTGGGCGATAGCGAGTATCCTGAACCCTGGGTGCCCCTCTACCAGACGCGCAATCCCAGTACGGTATGGACGGGCGAATTTTATCTGCGCGCTAGCGATCTCTACGCTGCGCCGCGCCAGCATCCCTGGCGCCTCACTATGGAACTGATGCAAGTGAACGATTACAACACGCGCGTCTTGGTCAACGATTTGCCGGTCAAGCCACCGTATCTACCGACCGAAGATTTCAGCAGTATGTGGACACAAGCCACTTTTCTCATCCCCGCCGAGCATCTGCGCGTGGGGCGCAATACCGTCACCCTGCACGCGGGCAAACTCTTTCCTGTGTTTCAGCAACTCGGCTACACGTGGGATGATTTTCAGGTGCGTCAGGTGATCGTGTGGAAACCATTGCCCTGAACGATGACGAAGGGCGAAGGGCGTCGTTTACTCTTCGAGCGTACTGACGTCGCCTTCGGGCAAGCCCAGGGCGCGTGCTTTGAGCACGCGACGCATAATCTTGCCGCTGCGCGTCTTGGGCAATTTGTCCACAATGTGCACCGCTTCGGGTCGCGCGATTGGACCAAGATGAGTCGCAACGTGCTGCCGCAGTTCCTCGACAAGGTCTAGTGAGGGAGCATAGCCAGCGCGCAGCAGCGCAAACACGTGGATGCACTGTCCCTTGATCTCATGCGGCAGTCCAATCGCCGCGGCTTCTGCTACTGCCGGATGATTCACCAACGCCGATTCGACCTCCGCTGTTCCCAGGCGATGCCCGGAGACCTTGATCACATCATCCGTGCGACCGATGATCCAAAAGTAACCATCCGCGTCACGTTTCGCCGAATCGCCGGTCAGGTATTTGCCGGGATACCTGGACCAGTATTGATTGACGTATCGCTCGGGATCGCCATAGATGGTACGCAACATCGAGGGCCAGGGACGCGGCAACACCAGATAGCCCTCCTCACCATCTTTTACCGGATTGCCGTGTTCATCTACGATCTCTGCTTTTTGACCAAAGAACGGGCGCGTGGCGGAACCCGGTTTGAGCGGAACTACCGGCGTCGGTGTGATCAAGAACATACCTGTCTCGGTCTGCCACCACGTATCCATAATCGGACAGCGCTCTTTGCCAATCACACGATAAAACCATCGCCACGTTTCCGGGTTTATCGGCTCGCCGACAGAGCCGAGCAGACGGAGCGAGGAGAGATCGTGCTTGTTGGGCCACGCTTCGTCAAAACGTATCAAGCCGCGTATGGCAGTCGGTGCCGTGTAAAAAATGGTGATACCGTAGCGTTCGATCAACTGCCACCAGCGATTAGGATACGGATACGTGGGACCACCTTCGTACATAAAAACTGTCGCGCCATTCAGCAAAGGTCCATAGACCAGATACGAGTGTCCGGTGATCCAGCCCGGATCGGCCTTCGAAAATAATCATGGTATCAAGATTTGTTTTTGGGCGCGACAAACTAACTGCGAAAGCAACCTGCTGTCGCACTGACGTTCACATCTTGATCATCGTTGTAGCAGGACGAGAAACCGTTGGGCTCACGGCTTCTCGCAACGGTGCCGCAGGCTTCAGTGAGCTGAACGCCTCGGTTTCGCCGCCTTGCCCGCACACGTTAGATCAATGACGCACTTGAGCTGTCTCCTGCCGAATGTCACAGTCTGCGGAGCCTCCACCCGAAGGTCAATTCTCCTTCACGTGTTCTCCCAGACGGGGGCGACAGTTTGTGGTACTGAAAGGAGGCTCGGGTTCAAACTCCTTGGCGGGCTTGAGACACCAGAGAAACTCCGACCTCTCTGCAGACACGTGGCAAGCCCATTCTACCACAACGGCGCGTCATTTTCATCCGTCGTGGCGGGCACACGCGCCCATGAACAACTCCTTCGAAAATGTGGGGCAAATTTGAAAAATTTGCCCTACGTCCTCTATTTTCATCCGTCGTGGCGGGCGCGTGCGCCCATGAACACTCCTTCGAAAATGTGGGGCAAATTTGAAAAATTTGCCCTACGTCCTCTATTTTCATCCGTCGTGGCGGGCGCATGCGCCCATGAACAACTCCTTGCTTTTTCAAGCGGGAGGAAATTCGGTAGGGAGTTGTTCCCGAGGAACGGCGGCACAATTCGAGCAGTAACCGTTCAGGTGTCATTGCGAGGAGTGTTTTTTGCGACGAAGCAATCTCCGCGTTACGATCTGCGGTGGGCAACGTTGGGGATTGCTTTGCAGAAATCGCTCGCAATGACAGAGCGGGCTGAACGGTTACTTCGAGCACAGCCCATCGGCTCGCGCGAGTTGCTAGTGTCCCACCGATAGTGGATGGATGCCCGAGTGGCTGGTTAAAAATCTGCCTGTTTGGAGTATATCTGCGATGCGCCGCGCTCAGCCGGCTTTCCAGGTGGTGCCTTGCGGACCATCTTCCAGCAGCACACCCAGTCGGGCGAGTTCGCTACGAATCTTGTCGGCGAGCGCGAATTGTTTTGCCGCGCGCAATTCCTGACGCGTGGCAATCAACAACTCGATGAACGGCGCTGCGTGCATCATCTTGGTCGTGGGTTCTTGCAGGGTGAATCCCAGCACCCCTGCCAGTTCACGCAGCGTCGCTTGTGCGGGCGCAAGGGTTGGCGCGGGCGCATTCTCGTTGCGCGCGCGATTGATTTCGCGCGCCAGATCGTACAGCGCGGCAATTGCTTGCGGTGTACCAAAATCGTCATCCATCGCGGCGATGAAACGCGCGCGCGTCTGCTCGGCGAGTTGCGTCAGCGCGTTGTCTTCACTGTGTGTCGGCGGGATGGCATCTTTGACGGCGGCGCGCAAGCGTTCCAGTCCGCGCGCCATTGCATCCACATCGGCATCCGTCCAAGCCACCGGCGTACGATAGTGCGTCGAGAGAAGATACAAGCGCACGGCATCCGGTTCGTGACGCGCGAGGACATCGCGAATCCATAGCGTATTGCCCACATGGCGCGTCATTTTGTTTTCAGAGGTATCGCTCGCCAGGCGCAGCAACGCGTTGTGCATCCAGTACTTGACGAACGGCTTTTTGCCGGTGTACGCTTCGCTCTGCGCGATTTCGTTTTCGTGATGTGGAAAAATCACATCTTGCCCGCCACCGTGAATGTCAATCTGTTCGCCATGTTCCACCAGATTCATCGCGGAACATTCGATATGCCAGCCGGGGCGTCCCGGTCCCCAGGGGCTGTCCCACGCGGGTTCGCCAGGCTTGGAGGCTTTCCACAGGGCAAAATCCATCGGGTCTTCTTTGCGTTCGTCCACTTCGATGCGCGCGCCGGCTTCCATCTCGTCTAACGAACGATGCGCGAGTTTGCCATAGTGATCGGCGCGGCGAACACGAAAGTACACATCACCATCCACCACATAGGCAAAACCTTTCTCGATTAGACCGCGCGTGATTTCGATAATCGTGGGAATGACACCCGTGGCGCGCGGATACGCATCGGCGCGCGCGATGTTGAGCGCGTCCATTTCATCGAAAAAGCGCGCGATGTACACTTCGGCAATCGCTTGAATCGTTGTCTGTTCGGCTTTGGCTTTGGCGATGATGCGATCTTCAATGTCGGTAAAGTTTTGCACATGCCGAACGCGATAGCCGCGAAACTTGAGATACCGTTTGACCACATCGAAAACGATGTACGAAAAGGCGTGTCCCACATGGCACGGTGCATAGAGATTGGGTCCGCAAACGTACATTGCCACATAGCCGGGCTGGTTTGGTACAAACTCTTCTTTTTGACGTGAGAGCGTGTTATAGATTTTTAGAGTCATAGCTGCCTCCGAAGAATGTCGAGAATTATACTTGGAACGGGCACAAACTTTCATTTTAATTACTCAGCCGTGTTGTCTATGGCGTCAAGCTCCACCCCCTTGCCCCCTCCCCACGCCGCTCTGCGGCGTGGGGAGGGGGATAGAGAGGAATGGGGGAGGTGACGGGCGGCGAAGCCGCCCGCCACCTCCCCCTCCTCACCCCCTTCTC
>Ga0209101_1001520_pt1 | contig 16937 bp, 10 predicted proteins | sample ConPoolayeCmetaG_FD_185481 | JGI IMG/M metagenome (GOLD analysis project Ga0209101, IMG submission 185481) | Hot spring microbial mat communities from California, USA to study Microbial Dark Matter (Phase II) - Cone Pool mat layer C metaG... ...
GTCCACGGATACCCGGCATTCATGCCGGGTATCCGTGGACCAACGCCACGGCGCGAGGCCCGTTGACGGGCCTTCTCGCCGGGGCAAAACACAAAGCGCGGGCGTCTCGCCCGCAACAACCAATGCGGGCAAGATGCCCGCGCTTGAAAGAGGAATCGGCCTAAACGCCGTCCGTGAATCTGGGAGCGCGGGCGTCTCGCCCGCAAATCACGAAGACAGCGAGAAGCCCCGTAAACGGGGCTTAAGGTTCGCCACGGGATGGAAACCGCGACCCGGCGTCAAATGCCGGGCCTCTAGACCGCCTGCGGCGGGGAAGGCCCGTCAACGGGCCTTTATGCTCCGCAGGCGTTGAAATGAGACGTTTCTCGAATAAGAAGGACTCATATTCGGTCGCGCGGAGTATGATCCTCGTGGTGGAAGGCGATTATTGCAGGCGAGGACAAGGGATGGCTTCGCCGCGCAACTGGGCCAGGCGTTCTGGTTCACTGTACGCGCCGTAAAACGGGGCGTTGCCGTCGAGCCAGATCACGATCCGCTGACCATCGGCCGCCGATAAATCGACTTCGCCTTTGTGATCGCGGTCTTCAAGGATTCTCAACAGCGGGCTTTCATCGGCGCCGCCGCGACCAGGGAACGTGACGGCCTGGCCAATACTGTTGTCGCCCCATTCGTACCAGCGAACAAACGGCCTCAGGCTTTGATACGAGATCGAGAACTCGCCTTGCGGCTGCCCCGTCAAGACCAGCTTGCTTTTCGCTTGCGGGCCGCCGTCGTGGCATGGCACGCAGTGTCGGTCAAGCACCGGCTGGACCAGGCGGACGAATGAGAAGGGCCGCGTGCCGTCGGGACCAGGGATGATCGTCGATGGCGGGCGTTGGAGGGCTGCCAATGTCCGCCGAGGTGGCGCTGTGTTGGCCGGCTCGTGGCAGCCCACGCAACCGCGACGCTCGCCCGGCTGCACGTACGTCACGCTCCGCATCGTCTGCACGGCGCGGCCCTGAGCATCGACCGCCTGGAAGTAGATCGGCCGCCGGGCCGGGACGCGGAAATAGGCCGATCCGTCAGGCTCGACCGGGACCGTGCCCAAGAGCATCCGGGCGCTCTCGGCGTTGGCATAACCCAGCCGCGGCTGGTTGGCCACGTGGGTTTCGGTCTTCGGCAGCACCTGCCAGATGCGGAGCGTTTTGATCGCCCGGTCCTCGGGCGGTGGCAGCAGGCTTTGCCGAACGTCGGCCAGATACAACTCGCCTTCCTCGCCCAGCGTGGGGTCGAGCGTGCCGGGCAGCTCGGGCGGACTGGGACGCGGAGCAAGGGGGATCGGATACATCGCCGAAATGCCCTCCTCGCGATACAACAGTTCCAGATTCCCGAAGCGGTCGAAATAGTACAGGCCCGTGGGCGTGTCCTTCTCGACCCTCGGGCCCATCCCCGGCAGCGGATCGAAGCTGAACGACACCAAATAAAAATCTTCCGAGAGCGGCCAGGGGCTGTGGAAATAGCTCGTTGGCCAGTCGGGGGCCTCGGGAAAGCAGACCTCGGGCGTGAGCGTCTCGATCGCCTCGAAACAGTCCAAGCCCGTCTTGGCGTCCAGTCGGGTCCGCGCCGGATCGACCGTCACCAGCGAGCCGCCGACCGAGGCATGATGCGCCCCGGCCACGAACGCAATGCGCCGCGAGCCTGGAATCGCCCGCGGCTGATAACAGGCGTTGATCCGCTCCGTGTAATTGCCAAACAGGATATGCGGGTTCGTGCCGTCGGGATTGCTGATCCAGAGGCCGTGGAAATTCGCCGCCGAGCGATCGACGTAGTCCCATCGCGAGTAGATGATCCGGCCGTCGTCGAGCACCGACGGATGCCACTGGTTCGTCTCGTGGAACGAGAGCGCGCGGACCTCGCCCGAGGGCTCCCGCCGATGCAGCGTGTAAGCCGGCAGCGGCTCCCAAGGGTTGTGGCAGCGGCCGAAGCCGCCCCGCCTCGTGGACATGAAAACCATCGCGCCGTCGGGCAGGGGACAGGGATCGAAGTCGTCGTCGGGGCCGAAGGTCAACTGGCGGAGGTTCCTTCCGTCCACGTCCACGGCATACAGATGAAACGCCCGCCGCTCGGGCGAATAGTAGTTCGGCTTGACGGGCGCCCGTTCGCAGAAGGCGAAATAAGCCGTCTTCGCGTCGTACGACAAGGCCAGCGTCGTGTAGTTGCCCCGCGGCAGCCGGCCCTGGATCAGGTCGCGACGCTTCATCGAGCGGCCCGGCTCTTCCAGCACATAGACGCCGCCGCCGTCGATATTGCCGTAGTCGTAGTAATAGCCCAGGTACTCGTGCAGCATCTGGGAGATGAACCGCCGCCGTTGGAGAAACACGAGCGGCTTGCCGGCCAAGAGGGGATTCTTGAGGGCCGCGCTCCGCAAGGCCCAACGGGCCTGGAGATAAACGTCTTGCCGCGCGGCGGGGGCGGCGGATTCTAGCGAGGCGACGGCCTGCTTCGCTCGATCTAGCTCGGCCTTCTCGGCGGTCAGATTCAAATCGGGCGGCATCCTCTCCAGCGCTGCGACGAGGCGCTCGGCGCGAACAAGCAGGTCCTGGATTGCCTTCACGCTGTCCGTGGTCCGTTCCAGTCGCCGTTCCTGGGCAGTCCAATCGGCCTGGACGGCGGCGCGAAACGTCGTTTCGCCCGGTGGGGCAACGCCGTCGGTGGCCAGGCCACCCGGGGCCGACGTCGCCAAGACAAGCAAACCCAGCGCCACGCGTTGTTGGAATCGCGCCATCATGTCCGTCTCCCTTTCCCAGACGGGGGAAGCAACGGGGCGGCCAGCCGCTCGTACAGGGTAAAAAGAAACTCCACCCGTTCGCGTTCGGTCGCGAACGGCTGTTGGCGGTAGCATCGGTCCACCGCCCGGTCCAAGGCGGCATGGGCCTTCGTGAGCCTTGGCGGCATGGCAACGGGATCGTAGAGGTCGGCCAGCGTTTCGCCGGCGGCCAGATGCTCGGCCCGCACGTCCAGCACCGCCTGCGCCGCCGCCTCGACGGCCGACCACTGCTTGTCCGTGGGATTTTCCGGCCAGGGAAAATTGTTGTACACCAGCTTGGCCGAATAGCGATACCGCGATTCCAGCCGCCCGCACACCTGACGTATCCAGGCCATGTGCATCGCCGACGACAACACGCCGAAGTGGTAAAGCGTGGCGTCGGGAAGAATTTTGACGAGGTTGCTGCAAAGCACGCTCGGCTTGAGAAAACCGATGGGTATGTACTTTCGCCGCTCGGAACTGACCTCAGGCAGCACCAGGTATTCGCTCTTGGGCATGTTCTCCACGTGGAATCTCGTCGGCGTGTCCGCGAGTTTCCTGGTCAGTTCATTGCGTCGCTTGTGGTGCAGGTCGTCGGGTTTTCCCTTGGCGGGGATTTCGCCGCGGCGGTACTTGGCGACCAGGGCAACCCGTTTCTTCACCTCCGGGAGTTGCCGAAGCTCCTTGGCCGAGCATTCGCCGAGCCACAGGCACCACCGCTCGATGTTGTTGAGAAACTCGTCCGACCCGATCCAGCGGCGGAAAAACTTCTTCGCCCGTGGCTCCGCCTTGAGGAATTGAGCTTTCTCTTTCGGCGTGAATAGATAATACCCGCCGTCGATCGGTTTATTGCCGATGCCGATCTCGGGCACGTCGCAAAGCGGCTTTTGGCGGTTGACCAGGGCGAGGTCGGGGCCTTCGATCAGGTAGGGGCTGATGTTCCTGGCCGGGCTGACGATGGCCTGATCGCCTCGACATTCATAAATCCGCTTTCCGTTCGCGTTAAAGGCGGCGAAGCCAATGATGACCACGTGGACGTGGGCCTTGCCGCGGGCCTCGCTCTCCCAGGGGAACGTGCGGTAGGCGAAGTGAATCTTCAAGCCGAACCGCTGGAAGAGCGCGTTCCAAAGGACTCCCACCTGTTCCCCCTGGGTGATCGAGCTGGTGGAGACGAAGCCCACGACGATCCTGGTGCCCTGGATGTAATCCGCCGCCTTGAAGTACCAGCCGGCGACATAGTCCAACAGCCCGCCGCCGCGCACGTCGCGGGCAACCAGGCGCATGTCCGCCCGTTGCTCGGCCGTCTGATACTTCCCGCCCACGAACGGCGGATTGCCCAACACAAAGCTGCACTCTTCCGGGGGAAGGATCGCCTTCCAGTCCAGGCGGAGGGCGTTGCCGCAAACGATCGTGGGGCTTTTCGCCAACGGCAGCCGGACGAAATACTGCCCGAACGCCTCCGACAGCCGAAGGTTCATCTGGTGGTCCATCAGCCACAAGGCCACCTCGGCGATGCGGGCGGGCCACTCGCTGATTTCGATCCCGTAGAAGGCGTCCACGTCGACCAGCGAAAGCGTTTGGATGTCGAAGTGCTGCTGGCGGCCGTTAAGGGCCTTGAGCACCTCGATTTCCAGGAGGCGCAGCTCGCGGTAGGTGACCACGAGGAAATTGCCGCAACCGCAGGCCGGATCGAGGAAGCGAAGCCGCGAAAGCTTCCGTTGGAACTGCCTCAGTTGGCTCTTGTTCCCCCGAACCCGCTCGAATTCCGCGCGGAGATCGTCCAGGAACAAGGCCCGAATCACTTTCAAAATGTCGCGTTCGCTCGTGTAATGCCCGCCGATTTGCCGCCGCTCGCGCGGTTCCATCACGCCCTGGAAGAGGGAGCCGAAGATGGCGGGCGAGATGCTCGACCAGTCGAATCGCGTGCAGGCCAACAGCCGGTTGCGCATCTCGCGGTTGAAGTCGGCAAAACCGAGTCGTTCCGCGAACAACTCGCCGTTGACGTAGGGAAACGCGGCCAGCGCCTCGTCGAGGTTCTCTTGACGCTTGTCGGTGGGCGTATTGAGCACCTCGAACAGCCTGGCCAGATGAAGCCCGAGGTCGGAACCGTCCGGCTTCGTGCGATCCTCGATATACAGCCGGAACGACTCCCGCTCGAAAATCCCCGTGTCTTCGGCGAACAGGCAGAAAAGAATCCGCACCAGGAACCGTTCGAGTTCATGCCCCCGATAACCGCCGGCCTCCAAGGCGTCATGCAGGTCGCCCATGATCCGAACGGCCCGCAGGTTGATCGGATCCTGTTCTTCCAACCGGCGCCGCTGGTAGCCGGGAATGAAGGCGAACTCGTGGATGTGCCGGTGCAGCTCGGCCAAGGGGAATTCGATGGTGGCAGGCGAGGTCGCGTCGGACGGCGAGGTCGCCTCGGACGCCTCCGGCTCCAAGTCGTGCAGGGCGATGCGGGCGAAGTCGGAAACGATGACGTAACGGGGAACCTCGTCCTCGCGTCCCTCGCGGACCAGATCGGCAATGTAGCGGAAGGCTTGCGACTCCGCCTTGCCCAGGTCCTTGCCGCGGCTCTTGTGCTCGACAAGCAACATGCCGGGCCAGAACAAATCGATGTGCCCGTACGTGCCGCAGATAGTTTTCACCGGCCTCTCGAAAGCGGCCACGGTGCGGCGGCGGACGCCAAAGACGCCGAAAAAGTCGTTCCAGAAGGTCTGTTTGTCGGCGGTCTCGCTTTGCGCAACGGACCACTCGCGGGAAAAGCGGATCGCGTTCTGGCGAATTTCGTTCCAGGAAATGGGCATTCCCGAGAACCCCGACCGACCAGGCACAACGGCCAAGGGGTGTTCCGTTCCCTTGCTCTGGCGCGATTCTACCGCGTCGGGAGGAGGCGCGGAAGACGATGGCGACGAGGAGGGGGCAAGCGGCCGGGAATCTTTTCCCATGTCGGCGGAGGCCGCGAAAATGGGACCGCCCCCCGCGCAGCGCACGCATGGTCCTTCCCGTGGCCGAAAGCGTGGACGGCTGCCCGCCGCCTCAACCCCCGGATTGAGCGACCAGCGTGGCCTTGACGAAATCCTCGTTGATCGTCACGCCCAATCCCGGCCGGTCGGGCACGGCGATGTAGCCGTTTTCGGCTTGGATGCGTTCCAGGGTCAGTTCGTGGCGCAACGGGCTGTCTTCCACGCAGTCCTCGAAGACGAAGGCGTCGCGGCACGTCGAGAGCCAGTGCAGGCTGGCGGCCACGGTGACCGCGCTGGTGTAACAGTGGTTGCACAGCCTTGCGCCGATCTCTTCGACCCGGCGGCGGAGGTACGAGGCTTCGGTGAATCCGTTGCGGGCCAGATCGACCTGGTAAACGTCCAGGGCGTGGCGGTCGATAAGCGGGCGGAACGCCTCGCGTCCGCATTCGCCCTCGCCCGCCGCGATCGGCACCGGCGATCGGTCGCGGAGCCAGACGTAGCCATCCACGTCGGCCTGCTGGAGCGGCTCTTCGAGCCAGCCGATGCGAAACTCGGCGAAACGGAGGGCGCGGCCCAAGGCGGTGCGGGCATCCCAGATACACCCCGCGTCGATCAGCAAAAGGGCCTCGTCGCCCACGCCTTCCCGGGCCCCGCGGACCAATTCGACATCGAGGGCTTCCGACAAGCCCATCGGTTCCCAGCCGAACTTCACCGCCCGGTAGCCCGATTCCGTCCAACGGCGGCCGATTTCGCGGGTCTCCGACCCGTCGCGGCCAAACAGGATCGAGGCATAGGCCAGGATGCGGTCGTGGTGTTTGCCGCCCAAGAGGCGGTGGATCGGCTCGCCGAAATGCTTGCCCTTGAGGTCCCAGAGGGCCATGTCGATCGCGGCCATGGCGGAAATGGTGACCGACGTGCGGCCGAAATACTGCGAGCCGCGGTACATCTTCCGCCAGAGCCGCTCGTGTTCCAGCGGATTCTCGCCGATCAACAGTTCCCGAAGGCCACAAGCCACGTTATGGCTGTAGGGAGCGTCGATGATCGCCTTGACGACCTCGGGCGAGGAATCGGCCTCGCCAATGCCTTCCAGGCCCGTGTCGGTCCGCACGCGGACCAGCACCGAATCCTGGCAACTCGACGTCTTTCGCTCCACGTTCTTGATGCGGAGCACCTGGCAGAGGATTTGGGTGATTTTCATGCGGCCAAGAATACCAAAAAGCCCACGGGTTGCCCAAGAATACCAAAAAGCCCACGGGTTGCCACCCGTGGGCTTCATTTTGCAATCGCGGAATCAGTAACCGCCGACGGGGATCGTCCCCCCGAGGCGTCAAGTTCGCGGCCGCTACGGACAGCAGCGCCGCGCCTTGCAACAGGTTACCTCGCAGCAGCAGGTCGGGCAGACCGGCACGCGGATCGTCTTGGGCACCATCTTGCAGACCCGAACCGGCACCTCCTTCTCCACCTGATGCGGCACGCACACCGTGTACCGCCGCGTCTCTTGGACTTGCTCGCAACGCCAGGTGGTGTGGTAGACGGTCTTCGTCACCTGCTTGGGCACGCACACCGTGTAGCGGACCTGGCGCGTGGCGGGCACTTGCTGGTACTCGCACACCCGCACCTTGCAGGTCTTCTTGACCGGTTTGCACACCGTGACCTGATAGGTGCAAGGCTCCTCGACCATCACGGCCTTCATGCAGGTGACCTCGACCTCCTTCTGGACGATCTTCGGGACCCAGCACCAGCGGACGCAGGCCGAAGCGCACGGATCAAAGCAGCAACCGCAGTCGCAAGGCTGCTCGACCCACTGGCCTTGATCCTCGCAGACGATCTGCTTCTGCTTTTCCGGCACCCATTTGCACACCGTGCGGGTGCCTTGGCGGGTCTCGACGGTGGGAACCATCACGGTGTACTCGCGGGTCTCCTCGCGATAGACGGGTTTGCATGCCATGTACTCCTCGGTCCGGGTGCGGACCTCGCGGACCATCACACAGCAGGTCTGCTGGACGGCCTTGACCTCGGGAATCCGCTTGCACACGGTCACGGTGCATTCGCGGGGTTCCCGACGGTACTCGGTCACCACGCAGCGGCGCATCTCGGTCACCCATTGCGGACACATGACGGTCTTTTCCACGTATTGGATTTCGGGCTTGCAAGTCGCCGCCACGGCCGCCGAAGGTTCACACGTGGCGCAACCATCGGCCACGACAACCGCTGGACTTAGCGCCGCCAGCGCCGCGGCGAGAAGCAATGCGAATCGACACGCCTGGGTCAACATGGGTTCCTCCTCCCTATCTGGGTGCAAAGCGAGCACGGGATTGATCGATCGCCTTCGAGCGGGCCATCGAACGGTCTTACCTAAACATACAATGCGAGGCCCCTTCAAAGCCCCCACTCCACAAATTTTCCAAATCTTTCCGAATCACCATAATCCATGGTTTTTTCCAGGACAAGCGTCTGGCGGCTAAACCGGCCTTTCCGCTTTCCCTAAAAAGGGGGTGCGCAACCGGTGGCGTGAATTCATCCCACCCTTCCGACCCGTTCATCGAGAGGGTTCAGAACCGACGGATTCCAAAAACTGTAGTCGCTACGACCGGTGAAAATCACCAATCGTTGCCCACGCACCGTTGGCCGGGCCGAAGTGGGCAAGGTATATTATGAGGAGTCCCGAATTCTTTCCCAGAGGCCCTGATGAGCAAAGTCACCCGAGATCATATCTTTCAGGCCGGCGTAGTTGGTTCTGGGGGTGCCGGATTCCCTACGCATGTCAAGCTGGCCGGGAAGGCCGACACCGTTCTGATCAATGCGGCCGAGTGCGAGCCACTTTTGCACAAGGACAAGGAGGTGCTGCGGGCCTACGCGGATTTGGTCCTCGAAGGTCTGGGGATCGCCATGGAGTTGGTGGGCGCACAGCGGGGCGTGATCGGGATCAAGGGAAAGTACGAAGACGTCATCGCGTTGTTGCGGCCGAAGCTGGCGGCCAACATCCAGATCGTCCCCCTCCGCGACGCTTACCCGGCAGGCGATGAGTTCATCTTGGTCTACGATTGTCTGCGCCGGGTGGTTCCGCCGGGAGGCATTCCGCTGGCGGTCGGCGCGGTCGTCATGAACGTCGAGACCGCGATGAACGTCGCCCTCTCCGATCAACAACCGGTCACCGAGAAATTCCTCACCGTGGCCGGGGCGGTGGCCAGGCCGGTGACGCTTTGCGTGCCGGTGGGCGTGACGCTGGAGCAGTGCGTGGCGGCGGCGGGCGGACCCACGGTGCCCGACGCCAACTACATGGTGGGCGGGGTGATGATGGGCTGGCTGGAAGACAATCATCAAGCGCTGGTCGACAAGACCACCGGCGGCATCATCGTCCTGCCCGACAACCACGTCGTCGTGCGACGCCGACGCCAGGATTGGAATCAGATCGCCCGCATCGGACGCTCGGCCTGCGATCAGTGCAGCTACTGCACCGAGCTGTGTCCGCGGTGGCTGCTGGGGCATCCGATCGAGCCGCACCGCGCGATGCGGAGCCTGGGCTTCAACCTCGTCGGCGAGGCGAACGTGATCGGAACCTCGTTTTGCTGCGAGTGCAACTTGTGCAGCTTGTACTCGTGTCCGGAAGACCTGGATCCGAAGAACGTCTGCACGCAAAACAAGCGCCGCCTCGCCTCGGAGAAACGGCGTTGGGAAAACCCGCCGTTCGAGCCTCGCCGGGCCGAGTTGCACCTGGAAAACCGCAAGGCCCCCATGCACCGGTTGTTCCATAAACTGGGACTTGCGCAGTTCGAGAACAAGGGCCCCTTGGAGGAGCGTCGGATCGAGACCGCCCGGGTGGGCATCAAGCTCAAGCAGCATCTGGGCGCCCCCTGCGAGCCGACGGTGGCGGCGGGCGAACGGGTCAAGAAAGGACAAATGGTCGGCCGCGTTCCCGTGTCCAACGGCAAGCCCGCCTTGGGCGCGCCCGTCCACGCCTCCATCGAGGGAACCGTGACCCGGGTGGCCGACGGCGTCGTTTGGATCGAGAAATAGCTTTCCGGCTGGACGCAGTTCGCTGACAGCCTCATTGCCCGAAGGAAAACCCATGCCCAACCATTCTCCGCGAGCGATCGGCGCGGTCGAGCTTTCGAGCATCGGGATCGGCTACAAGATCGAAGACGAGATGCTCAAGGCCGGCACGGTCGAGTTGTTGATCGCCAGGACGATTTGCTCCGGCAAGTACCTGATCGTGATTGGCGGATCGGTGAGCGACGTTCAGGCGTCGGTTCAGGCCGGGCTGGCGCAGGCCGGCGAGGCGATCATCGACCACCTCGTGATTCCCAACGTCCACGAGTCGGTCTTTCCCGCCTTGGGCCAATCGGTCGTGCTCGACGGCCAGGAGACCGGCGCCTTGGGCGTCATCGAGACCTTCAGCGGCACGAGCGTCCTGGCCGCGGCCGACGCGGCGGCCAAGGCCGCGCGGATCACCCTCCTGCGAATCCATGTGGCGATGGCCCTGGGGGGGAAGGGGCTGTGCCTGATGACGGGCAGCGTGGCGAACGTGCGGGCGGGGGTCCAAGCGGCGGCCGAAGTCGCCCGACAGCGCGGCCTGCTCGTCTCCGAGGTCGTCATCTCCGGACCATCCAAGGAACTGTTCGCCGAATACCTCTGAATCCGGCGGCCATGACGGCCATCGCCAGGGCGACCGTGGCAACGCGAAGAATCCAACCACGGCGGCGAGCCAGCGCCGGGAAAAGTTCGTCCACGCAAGTTGGGCCGTGCCTGGCGAGAAACCCGAACCACCCTCGCCGCTTTTCCGCCTTCACAAGTCCTCGATTCCCAGCTCCTCGAGCACGGTGACTAGTTCGCCGAGGATCATGCAAGTCGCGCCCCAGATGCGGTGCGGCGGCCAGAGAAAGTGCGGGGCTTCGTAACACTGGCCTTGGAACTTGCGGGGGTGGGAACCAAAGTTGGCGGGATTCATGAGGTGTTTGAGGGGGATTTCCAGCAGCTCGGCCACTTCGTCCGGGTTGGCGATCATGGCGGGGCGGCGTTCGGCCGCGGCCACCCAAGGCTCGATGCGGTAGTGGCTCGCTTGGACATAGATCGGCGACAGCGGCCCCAGCACGCGGATCGGCTCCTCGACCGGCCCAAGCTCCTCCTGAAACTCCCGCAGGGCGGCTTCGCGACTCGTCTCTCCCGCCTCGACGGCCCCGCCCGGCAGACTGACCTGGCCGCCGTGGGCCGGCAAGTGCTCGGGCCGCAAGGTCAACGGCAGGCGCCAGCGGCCTTCGTGAGGATAAAGCAACAGCAGCACGGCGGCGGGCTTGGCGTCGGGCGGCGAGGAGCCGTAATGGCGTCCGAGTCTCGGGCGGGGTTCGAAGCGGGAATCGACCATCGGGCCGGGAAGCGGCCGCGAGAGACGATCGGCCAGTCGATCGGGAAGCCCGGCGATCATGGCTGCTTGCGGTCGGAAATTCGGTACACCGCGTAAACGCGGTTGGCGTAGAGCAATTCCAGGGCAAGCCGCGGCTTGGCCTCGGTCAGCAGGTAGTCGGCCCCATATTTCGCCCCAAGCCGCCGCAAGGCGGCCTCGCCGCGCGCCGTCAGGGAGGCATACCACTGATATTCCGGATCGCAACTTCGGGTGGCGTGGATCTCTTGCAGGCGACTCCACCAGGCGACGATGGTGCGGGCGTCTTGGGGAATGTCCTTGCGGGTGACCACCTCGGCCCGCCTCGCCCGCCATTTGAAGGTCTGCGATTCCATCGGGGTGAGAAACACCGCGTCGCGCGGAATGAGAGGCGACTGGGCAATCCACTCGCAGGCCAAACGCCACTCGGGATGCCGGACCCGCTTGTCGCCCCGCGGCAGCGTCCCCGGCGGACGCTCCAAGGCAAATCCGCCAAGATGGATTGCCGAGATCGACAGCAGAATCGCCGCGATCCACCGCGCTTGCGTTGGTCGCTCGCCAAACAAGCGGCTGACCCAAAGCGTTGCCAACAAGGCAACGGCCAAAGGCACGACCACGTCGGAAAGCCGGAACCAATAGAATCGCAAAAGCCCGGCCGCTGGCCCCGGCGCAAACTCCGCCCACATGCCAAGTTCCACGCCCACCGCGGCGATGACCAGGCTCCCGACGACGAATGCAGTCAGGCGTTTGGGACCCGAAGCATCGACAGAGCGTCCCGGAGCCTTGAATCCTTCGCGGTTCTGGACGGCGATCCGCCGGGCCAGCAGGGCGAAGGCGCCGACCAGGGCCAGGAAGCGGAGGATCATTTCCAGCGGGAATCGCGCGAACACGAGGTGATGAGCGAGTCGCTTGTAAACGTAGATTTCGTGGGCCGCGCGGACCGTGGCGGGATCGGTTCCCCAATTCAATAACAACGAGGGCAGCAGGCCAGGAAGCGAAAGCATCAGGCCGCCGACTAGCCCCGGCAGCAAGGACCGCGGCGACGGTCGTTGGCGGCCCAGTCCGATCCACGCCAGGGCGGCGGCCACGGCCGCCCAGCCCCCCACCAACACATGGAAGCACGCCGCCCCGCCAAAGCACAGCAACGCCCGGTTCCAGCGGTCGCGGACTAGCGCCTCCAGGCCGAGGAAAACAAGGACGTAGGCGAATCCCTTCGCCTCGACGCCGCCGATGACCCATTCGCCCGACATGTGGCCGCGCTCGACAAGATAAGCGAACAGCGCGCCCGAGAAGACGGCCAACCATGGCCGGTCCACGACGGCCACGCTCAGTCGCCGCCACGACCATGCCAGCAGGCCCCAGGTGAGAATCCGGCCCAGCCAGGCCATCGCGGCCGGTTCCAGCCACAGCGCCAGCCAACCGAACGTGAAATAGAAGACGTGGTGCGTGTCCGGCGAGTCGAGGAAGAAATCGTTTTCGATCCAGCTCGGGTTCCAATAATGGGCCGCCTTGCCGAGATAGTGCGTTTCATTGACGTCGGGCACTGGCCAGGCGCCCTGAATGAAAAATACCGCGAAAATAAGGAGGATCTCGGCCAGGCGCCGCGGGTCTCTTGTCACCCCTGCCAGCTTGCCTGGCAGGTGAATCAGATTGGAGGCTAGCCAAGAACGCCACCGGGGCACGCGGCGACCCCTGCCGGCTTGTCCGGCAGGTGAAGGAGATGGCCCATTTGCTGGCGCACCAGTCTGATTTCCCTGCCCATCAGGCTGGCAGGGAGGCATTTCAGAGCTTGCCACGGTATCAATGAATCTATTTCTCTAGGGCGGCGATCCGCTTGAAGTCGTCTTTCAAGGACCGATAGAGTTGTTGGTATTCGGGGAAGGCCCGGTCGTAGTAGGCCTTGGCGGCCCGATTCACGCTGGTTTGTTTGACGGGGCGGATCGTGGCCTTGCAGGCCTCGGCGATGTTCTTGAACGCCCCGGCGCCCACCGCGGCGAGTAGGGCGACGCCGTAGGCCGGGCCTTCTTCGCTGTTGATGGTGACCACTTTCCGACCGAACACGTCGGCCTGGATCTGCCGCCACAAGGGACTGCGGGAGCCGCCGCCCGAGGCGCGGATCTGCTGCACGGGCACGCCCAGGCCCTCGATGATTTCCAGGCTGTCCCGCATCGCGTAGGTCACCCCCTCCATGATCGCCCGGATCAGGTGGCCTCGCGTATGCGCCAGGGTGAGGCCCACGAAGCATCCGCGGGCGTCGGGATCGGCGTGCGGGGTGCGCTCGCCGGAAAGGTAAGGCAGGAAGAACAGGCCGTCGCTGCCCGGCCGGACCGACTCCGCTTCCCGAATCAGCAATTCGTAGACCTCCTTGCCTGCCTTTTTGGCCTGGGCCATGTCGGCCTTGCAGAGTTCGTTGCGGAACCACTGGAGCGAACCGCCGGCGGAGAGATTGACGCCCATCATGTGCCATTTGCCGCGGACCGCGTGGCAGAAGGTGTGGACGCGGCCCTCGGGATCGATTTTGACCTCGTCGCTATGGACGAACATCACGCCGGAGGTGCCGATCGAGGTGGACAGCACCCCGCGCTGGACGATGCCATTGCCCACCGCCCCGGCCGCGCAATCGCCCGCCCCGCCCACCACCACGCACTCGGTCGAAAGCCCCAGCAGGTCCGCGGCCTGGCGGGTCAGCTTGCCGGTCACTTCCTCTGATTCGTAGCAGGTGGCCAACAGGCCCTCATCCAGCTCCAAGGCCGCAAGCAGCTCTTTCGACCAGCGGCGTTGGGCGACGTCCAACAGCAACATGCCGCTGGCGTCGCTCACCTCGGTGGCAAATTCACCGGTCATGCGGCGGCGGACCTCGTCCTTGGGCAGGAGCACCTTGGCCAGTTTCTCGAAATGGCGTGGTTCGTGGTTCCGCAGCCAAAGGATTTTCGGGGCAGTGAAGCCGGTCATGGCCGGGTTGGCGACCAAGCGGATGAGGTTCGCCCGGCCTCCCACCCGCTCCTCCATCTCCCGGCACTCGGCCGACGTCCGCTGGTCGTTCCAGAGGATCGCCCGGCGAATCACCCGCTGCTTCTTGTCGAGAAACACCGACCCGTGCATTTGGCCCGACAAGCCAATCGCTTTCACCTCGGCCGGCTTCAGTCTCGCCTTTTGGACCACCCGGCGGACCGAGCGGATGGTGGCCTGCCACCAATCCTCAGGGTCCTGTTCGCTCCAGAGCGGCCTCGGGACGTAGCAGGGATACGATTCGACCGCGGAGGCGAGGATCGTGCCGTCCTCGTCGATCGCCAACGTCTTGGTTCCCGACGTGCCGATGTCGATGCCCAGGTACGCGCTCATCTGGTGTGTTTCCTTCCGATATAGAGTACAATCAATCGTTCAGCCGCTGAGAATGCAAGCTCTTCCCTGCCCGCCGTGCAATGGACGAATTGTAACGGCCGAAAGGCCCTCCGAAAAGCATCGTGTGCGGGGGACGTCTCGATGCGGCGGCCGGTCCCTTGAAACAAAAAGCAAGCCCATGTTCGAGTGCTCTTGGAAATCTCGTTCGACATCGCCCGACAATAAGCGACCTGTTTCGAATAGCGCTGATAGCTTGCCCGATGAAGGAAAATCGAACGCCTGGGCCGCGCTCGGTTTGGCGAATTGGGTTGCTTGTCGCGCGATGTCGCTTTCCTGGATCCGTCGGGAAACGGCCCCGGCACGGACGTCCGGAAGAAGATGGGCCATGGCGTTATCGTTGTGGGTCGCGGTGCTCGCCTGGATTGTCTTTGGTTTGGCGAGTGGCTGTTCGAGGCGGGCAGGCGATCCGGTTCCTGCGGACCAGGGTCCGCCCGAGCCAAGCGTCCATCTCCGCCTCTTAGTGGTCGGCGACCCTGCCCTGGCGGTTGCCATCGATCAATTGAAAGGCGAGTGGAACGCCCAGACCGGCTCGACGTTCGAGGTTACTCAGGCCACGAAGCTCGATTTATCCGACTCGGGTCCGCCGGAGGCCGACGCGATGATTGTCGCCTCGTGGCAGTTGGCCGAATTAGCCATCCGTTCTTGGATCGTTCCCGTGCCCGCCGCGATCACCGACGATCGGCCCCAGGACGGCGTCGGGACGGGCAGCGCCGCCCGCGAAGGAGGCTGGGCCGAGATCTTTCCACTGGTTCGCGCTCGGGAAGCGGCCTGGGGAAACAAGATTTTCGCCGTCCCGTTTGGCTCGCCGGTGTTGACGCTTTACTGTCGGGCGGACTTGCTGGAAAAGCTCGGCGCGAAGCCGCCCAGGAACTGGGCTGAATATCTGAAATTGGCCCGTTTGCTGGAGGATCGCGGCAAGCTCGGCGAATTCGCCCCGCCCGAGGGCGCTCCGTGGCTAGGGACCATGGAACCGTTGGCCCCAGGTTGGGCAGGCGCCATGCTGCTTGCCCGCGCCGCTTGCTACGCCACCCATCGCGCCAACTATTCCGCCGTCTTTCAATTGGAAACGATGGAACCCTTGATCGATGGACCGCCGTTTGTCCGGGCGTTGGAAGAACAGGTCGAGGCCCTGGGCAAGACCGCCGCGGAGCATCTTCGCGCCGATCCCGGGGACGTGCGTCGCGCGTTTTGGGCGGGCCGCTGCGGCATGGCCATCACGTGGCCGTCCAGCGCCCAGCGCGACGCTCAGCCCACAGACTCGGAAAATCCCAAAGGCTCCCCAACCGGCGGCAAGGACGCCAAGGGCAATGTCCGCGAAATCCGCCTGAGCGTGGCGGAGTTGCCCGGTTCGACGGAGGTTTACAATATCGCCTCCCAGGCGTGGGAAACGCGTCGGGCGGACGAGGATGCCCGAGTGCCGCTCTTGGGGGTCGCCGGACGGCTGGGTATGGTGACCACCCGATGCACCTCGACCGACGCGGCCTTTCGTCTGCTTGCCTGGCTTTCGGGCCAGCCTTCGAGCCGAGCGGCGGCGGCACTCAGTCCGGCAACGACGCTCTTCCGGCAGTCGCATCTTCGATTTCCCCAGTCATGGACCGAGGCCGACTTCCCGCCCGCCCTCGCCGCCCAATACGCCCTGCTCACTCAGCAAACGCTCAGCCGGGAACATGCCATGTTCGCCTTGCGGGTTCCCGGCCGGGGCGAGTATCTGGCCGCCTTGGACGAGGCGGTTCAGCAGGCCGTTCTCGGCAGGCAAAAACCGCTCGACGCCTTGCGCCAGGTCAAGCTCCGCTGGCAGGAAATCACCAGCCGCCTCGGCCTGGATCGCCAGCGCGAGGCGTACCGCCGCAGCCTCGGGCTGTAGCGCTTCGTAGCCAGGACAGAACAACCTGGGCAAATCACCGAGCGCGGGCGTCTCGTCCGCGAATCTGGGAGCGCGGGCGCCCCGCCCGCAACGCCCACAACGACCAATGCGGGCAAGATGCCCGCGCTCCACAGGGGAAGCGGCCTAAACGCTGTCCGCGAATCTGGGAGCGCGGGCGTCCCGCCCGCAACGCCCGCAACGACAACTGCGGGCAAGATGCCCGCGCTCCACAGGGGAAGCGGCCTAAACGCCGTCCGCGAATCTGGGAGCGCGGGCGTCCCGCCCGTAACGCCCGGTACGACAAATGCGGGCAAGATGCCCGCGCTCCACAGGGGAAGCGGCCTAAACGCTGTCCGCGAATCTGGGAGCGCGGGCCTCTCGCCCGCAACGCCCGGTACGACAACTGCGGGCAAGATGCCCGCGCTCCACAGGGGAAGCGGCCTAAACGCCGTCCGCGAATCGCGGAGCGCGGGCGTCCCGCCCGCCCCAAATCGCGGAGCGCGGGCATCTTGCCCGCAGTTGTCGTACCGGGCGTTGCGGGCG
>Ga0209101_1001521_pt1 | contig 16936 bp, 15 predicted proteins | sample ConPoolayeCmetaG_FD_185481 | JGI IMG/M metagenome (GOLD analysis project Ga0209101, IMG submission 185481) | Hot spring microbial mat communities from California, USA to study Microbial Dark Matter (Phase II) - Cone Pool mat layer C metaG... ...
GTGGCGGCTCGAGCCGCTTGCGGGCGGCGAGAGCGGCCTTCTCGGCCTTGTGCAGATCGGCAGCGCTGGCGGGGGGCGGGGGTGGCGGATCCTTGGGGTACGGCCCCTTGCGTCCCTCGATCACGCCGGCAAGGGCTGGACCCCCAAGGGCGAGCACCACGCAGAGCAGGGCGACAACGCGCATGCCCGCGACCTTTGCACGAGACGTTCCTGGCCCCGCAGCCCAGAGCTGGCGGTCGTCCGGCCCTGACCGCGGGGTACCGCGGCGGTCGAACGTGCAGCCGTGCCCGTGCAGGAATGCGAGTCGGGCAGCGCCGTCCAGGCGATGCGCACGGCAGTTGCCTGCGGCGCTGCGCGCCAGCGTCAGCGTTGGACGGCACGCTGGGCATCGAGCACGGCTCGGATGGCCGTCGTGAGCGCTTCTTGCGTCCCTGTGCCTCGGAACCCTGCGAAGAGCAGCTGGGGGCTCTCTCCGACCAGGTGGCCGTGCAGCAGCGTGAGATGTAGTCCCCCGGCCCTGAGAGCGCGTACGACCGCTTGCACCTCGCCAGGCGCCAGGGCGATCTCCCCGATCACGGTCGCCCGCTCGGGGCTGCCGGAGAACCACAGGCGTGTGCCCACACCGTGTGCGGCCCCCAGGCGAGTGCGACGAATGGTGGTCGGACGTGGGACGGTGGCGATCGCGGCAGCGTGTTCCAGGCGCACCGGCGTGCCGAGCCGTCGTTCGAGCGCGGCCGTATCGAGGATGCCGTCTCGCTGCTGCACCGTGGGGTCCGGTGGGCGCGTGCGCGCGTTGGTTCCATGCCGGACCTGGCGAGCGGCATCCCACACAGCGCGCGTCGCAGCCGCGAGCGCGACCGCGTCGCCTTCGCCGTCGAGGTGAAGCACCAGGATGGGGGGGCGAGCCCACGGCATCCGCGTTTCGAGGCCGATGACCGCGAGGCCGTGGGCGAGTGCCGCGTCGAGCGCGACCGTGGCCTCGTCCTCTGCGAGAACCACCTCGCCGAGCAAGAACACGGCGCCACGAGTCGGTGTCAGGGTCGTCACGGTCGTGAGCCCTGCCCCCGGAGGAAGCGCGGTCCCCTCGATCTCTACCGCCAGATCGTCGCGGGGCCAGGCCAGTCGTACTACGTTGTCCTCGGTGACGGTCGCCGGCACCCCGGCGGCGGCGCTGATGGCGTCGACGTCGAGTGGCGCTGCCCCGGGCGCGCGCGCCACCGCGCCGAGGAGCAGGAGCACGCCGAGGATGCTGCGCATGGGCGCATCGCTTAGCCGGGCGTGCTGCCGGTCGCCAGCCCCGTTGCACGCCGTATGGGCCTCGGATAACCGTCTCGAGTCATGACCGCGGCGGGCTCCCGCTCGGGTGCCCTGCCTGTGCTGCTCCGGGCGAGACCTACGGGGAGCCACTCTCCTGCCGATCCCTTGCAAGCGAGGTGAGCGTATGCGTCCGACTGTCGTGTCCCGATTCGTCGTCGCTGCGACACTCGGCTGGGTCGCCCTGGCCAGTGGGCAGCCAGGAGCTATGGACGATATGCCGCTGCGGTACGCGGAGCTCGTCCGCGATCTGTTCCCTCCCTCGCTGCTGATGCGCCACCAGAATGCGATCGGTCTGCAGCCCGAGCAGCGCCAGGCCATCACCAAGGAGATGAGCGCAGCGCACAAGCGCCTGCTCGAGCTTCGCTGGCAGCTCGAGGAGCAGACGGCGGCGCTATCGTCGCTGCTCGGCGCCGATCGCGTGGACGAGCGCCAGGCGCTCGAGCGGGCCGACCGGGTCATGGAGCTCGAGCGGCAAATGAAGCGCACCCAGCTCTCGATGCTGATCCGGCTCAAGAATCACCTGACGCCTGAGCAGCAAGCGAGCTTGCGTGCCCTCCGACCGCGCCGGGAGGGCGAGCGCTCGGGCATGCCTCGAGGAAAGGGCCGCCGATCGCGATCCGCAGACGACAGAGACGGGTGATCGGGTGCCGAGAGGCCATCGCCCGCCCCGCCGTGGCCGTCGACCGGGCACGGCGGCCATGCTACTCCTACCCCGACGAACCTCGTCGAGCTTCGGGAGGACAGGGTGGAATCCGAACTGCTGGCCAAGCGCCGGAAATCCCTCGAGGAGGAGTTTTTCGCCAAGGAGAACGCGCGGCTTCGACGCGAGCTGCAGGCGCGTCGCGAGCGCGAGAGCGCGCGTGAGGCCTTGCGGATCGCAGGAATCACCAGCGAGCCGCTCTGCGACCGTCTCCTCGATATGGGCATCGATGCGGAAGCGGTGGCCGCCCTCGCGTTGGTGCCCCTGGTGGCAGTCGCCTGGGCCGACGGAGAGATCCACGAGCGCGAGCGCGAGGCCATTCTCCACGCCGCACGCGACGCGGGACTGCCCGAGAACCGCCCGGCCTATCAGCTGATCGAAGGGTGGCTTACCCACGCTCCAGATACCCATCTGCTGGAGTTGTGGGCCGACTACGTCCGCTGCCTGTGCGCGGAGCTGGAGCCGGCCCGCCAGCGCGAGTTCCGCGACGAGCTCCTCGGTCGCACGCGTGCCATCGCCGAAGCGGCCGGGGGCTTCCTCGGTCTCACGTCCAAGATCTCTGCCAAGGAGCAGGCGATCCTCGACCGTCTGGCGGGCGCCTTCCCCATCGCCTGAGCGGCGTGAACGCACCACGTCGGGTGGGGCGACTGCGCACGCGAGGGGCCGTGCGGGTCGTGCTCGCTAGCCTGCTCGTGTTCCCAGCGTGTGTCGGGATGGGGAGAGCGGCTGCGGCCGAAGAACCCTGTCGGGCGGACGGCGAGGTCGTCGTGTGGCGTTTCCCTCGGCGTGCGCGTCCCGGCGACACCGTACGCCTCGTGGTCGTGTCGGAGACGGGACCTCCGGGTGACCTGGTCGTGCGAGACGGCGACGGGAACAGCCGTCCGCCGGGCCTCGTCACGAGGCATGACGGTCCCCCCTGGAGCGTCGTGGCGACACTGCCGCAGACGCGGTCAGGGATGACGCGCCTCGAAGTCCGGCGGGACGGCGCGATGGTGGCGTGCCGAGTCCTGTGGGAAGACGCGGAGCAGGACGCGCAGGAGCCGAGAGGGTGGGACAGGGCGCACGAGGCGTTGTACGCAGCATGGATCGAGCATCTCTTCGCGGCGCCGCCCGGCGAACAGCTCGCGTTCGCGTCGCTGGACCCGGTGCTGCGAGACCGCGACCGCAACTTTCTCCACAATGCCAGGGGTCTCGGAGAGGACGACGAGGGACGCCGAGCACCGCTCGTCCCGGACTGCGCTGACCTGCCCTATGTGCTGCGCGCGTATTTCGCCTGGAAGCTCGGCCTGCCCATCGCCTATCGCCAGTGCAGCCGTGGCAGCGCCATGGCTCCGCCCCGCTGTGGCGCCCCGACGGTCGTGGAGGCGCCCCGCGATGCCCGCGGTTTCGACGCGCTGGCACGCAGGATCGCGGATGCGGTGCACTCGGGCAATGCCCGGACGGCGCTCGACGACGAGGCTACGGACTTCTACCCGGTGCCGCTAGACCGCGCGGCGCTGCGCCCCGGGACGGTCTTTGCCGACCCCTACGGTCACACGCTGGTCCTCGTCCAGTGGGTGCCGCCGAGCGCAGAGCACGGGGGCATGCTGCTCGCCGTCGATGCCCAGCCGGACAACACGGTGAGCCGCAAGCGCTTCTGGGAAGGGACCTTCCTCTTCGCCGCCACACCGAGCGCCGGGCCGGGCTTCAAGGCCATGCGGCCACTGCTCCGAGCCGCTGATGGCTCCGTCCGGCAGGCGAGCAATACCGACCTGCGGCTCGGTGCCGGCGCAGCTCGCTTCGATCTCCAGCAGGCCGAGATGCTGCCCGACGCGTTCTATGCTCGGGTGACGGCGCTGATCCATCCGGAGGGCCTGAGCCCGGAAGCGGCGTACGAGGCGATGCTGGACGCGCTGGTCGAGCAGCTCGAGGCCCGCGTGCGCTCGGTCGAGAACGGCGAGGCGTGGATCCGGGCCCATCCGGGCGCGGTGGTGTCGATGCCGACAGGGGCAGCGATCTTCGAGACGACAGGCCCCTGGGAGGATTACGCGACGCCATCGCGTGACTTCCGTCTGCTCATCGCCATGCGGGTGCTTCTCGATCTGCCGGAGCGGATCGACCGTCACCCGCAGCTCTTTCGCCTGGAGGGCAGATCTCCCAGGGAAGCACGAGCCGCCATCGAGCGCCTGCACGCGCTGCGTACCGCGGAGCGCTCGATCACCTATCGCCGAAGCGACGGCAGTCCCTGGGTGCTCTCCGTGGCCGAGCTGCTCGCCCGCCGCGAACGGCTGGAAGTCGCCTACCATCCCAACGATTGCGTCGAGGCTCGCTGGGGCGCCACTGAAGGCAGCCCGGAATACGCGACCTGCCAGCGGCGTGCCCCGGCCGGCGACCGCCGGCGCATGGAGGCCCAACGAGCCTGGTTCCGCGAGGGGCGGCGGCCTTCACGCTGAACGGCTCCGTCGCCATCCTCCTGGGCAGCGGCGGGTGAATCGTGACGTCGCAGGCTCGGGAACCGCAGGACGAACACATTGCAATAGTGCGAACGACCGCTCGATTTTCTGGCGCGGTTCTGGCGGCATGTGGGCTGCTTGGGGGTGGGTACGCGTGCGATGACGCTCCCCGGCACTCCATTCCTGCCACCCGAAGCCCTGCCGATCGATGGCGGCGTGCAGACGGCCTTCGAGATCGTGCTGGTTTTGCTGGTGGGCTTTGCCTTGGTCACCTTCTCGGTCCTGCTGTGGCGCGCGATCAGCGGAGTGCTCGGTCGCGCGCACGGCGCTCAGCGAAGGGCGCTTGTGCCAAAGAGGTGGTCGGATGCCCTCGGAGCGCGCCTCGCCCCGCGCCGTCCCCTTTTGGACCCTCGTCGCCGGCCTGCGGTCTGAGCCGCGATCTGCCGCGCCTCCTCTGCTCGCCTTTGCAAGGCTCAGGCGAAGCTGTTAAATCAGACCAAGCTGGTCCAGATTTAAGAGAGGAGATCGGATGGCACAGGCAGGTGTGGGTTCGCCGAAGCAGGTCGAACGCCGCGAATCGATGGTCGTTCGCCTGGCTGGCGACTCGGGCGACGGCATGCAGGTGACCGGGACGCAGCTGACCGGGGAGTCGGCCAGGGCTGGAAACGACCTGGCGACCCTGCCGGATTTTCCGGCCGAGATTCGTGCACCCGCCGGGACGCCGGCCGGCGTCAGTGCCTTCCAACTGCAGTTTGGCGCGCGGGACGTGCTCACGCCGGGCGACGAGGTCGATGTCCTCGTGGCGATGAATCCTGCGGCCCTGCGGGCGAACCTCGAGGACCTCCGTCCTGGCGGGATCCTCATCGTCGATCGGGAAGCCTTCAGCGAGGCCAACCTGCGCAAGGCGGACTACGAGCGCAACCCGCTCGAGGACGGTAGCCTCGCGCGCTGGCAGGTCTTTCCCATCGAGGTGACCCGGCTCACCACGGCGGCGCTCAAGGATCTCGGCCTCTCGGCGCGCGAGACGAACCGCTGCCGGAACTTCTTCTGCCTCGGAGTCGTGTCCTGGCTCTTTCATCGGCCGGTCGAGGTGGCGGAGGACTGGGTGCGGCAGCGCTTCGCCCGGCAGCCGAAGCTCGTCGAGGCGAACCTGCGCGCGCTCCGCGCCGGGCTGGCATTCGGCGAGAATTCCGAGCTGATCGCGGTCTCGTACGAGGTGCCGCGCGCGAAGATCCCGCCGGGGCGCTACCGCACGGTGAGCGGGAATGCCGCGGCGGCGCTCGCGCTGGTCGCGGCATCGCAGAAGTCTGGACTCCCGCTCTTTCTTGGCAGCTATCCAATCACTCCGGCGAGCGATATCTTGCACGAGCTCTCGGCGCTCAAGCACTTCGGCGTCGTGACCTTCCAGGCCGAAGACGAGATCGCGGGGGTCGGGGCGGCGCTCGGGGCCGCGTTCGGCGGCGCGATCGGCGTGACGACGACCAGCGGCCCCGGCATGGACCTCAAGGCCGAGACGATCGGGCTGGCCGTCGCCGTCGAGCTCCCGCTGGTCGTCATCGATATCCAGCGTGCCGGCCCCTCCACGGGGATGCCCACCAAGACGGAGCAGGCCGACCTGTTGATGGCGCTCTACGGCCGTCACGGCGAGGCGCCGCTGCCGGTGCTCGCCCCGGCGACGCCGGCCGACTGCTTCGCCGTCGTGTACGAGGCAGTGCGTCTGGCCGCGACCTATATGACCCCCGTCATCGTGTTGAGCGATGGCTACCTCGCCAACGGCTCCGAGCCGTGGCTCGTGCCCGATCCCGCAGATCTGCCGCCGATTCCGGTGGCCTTCCGCACCGATCCCCAGGGCTTCTTCCCGTATCTCCGCGACCCCGCGACGCTGGCGCGACCGTGGGTCCGTCCGGGAACGCCGGGCCTCGAGCATCGTGTCGGCGGGCTTTCCAAGGCGCCGACGACAGGAAACGTCAGCTATGCGCCCCAGGACAACGAGCAGATGGTCCGGCTGCGGGCCCGGAAGGTGGCGGGAATCGCGCGCGAGTACGCGCCGCTCGAGGTCTTCGGGGCAGAGCGTGGCGATCTCCTGATCCTCGGCTGGGGGAGCACTTTCGGGGCGATCCGACAGGCGGTCCAGGAGCTGCGCGCCGCAGGCCGTGCGGTGGCCCACGTGCACCTGCGGCATCTCCACCCATTGCCTTCCGATCTCGGGGAGATCCTGGCCCGATTCCGGCGCGTGCTCGTGCCCGAGCTCAACCTCGGGCAGCTCGTCCGCCTTGTGCGCGCCGAATACCTGGTCCCCGCCGTCGGATTCCACAAGGTACAGGGACGGCCATTCAAGGTCAGCGAGATCGTCGCCCGCAGCGAGCGGCTGCTCGCCGGCGAGCAGGAGGAGGCCGCATGAGCACGGGCTTGACACGCAAGGACTTCGTCAGCGACCAGGAGGTGCGCTGGTGCCCGGGCTGCGGGGATTACGCCATCCTGGCCCAGGTGCAGAAGGTCCTGCCCGAGCTGGGTGTGCCTCGCGAGAACTTCGTGTTCATCTCCGGGATCGGCTGCTCGAGTCGGTTTCCGTACTACGTGAATACCTATGGCATGCACGGGATCCACGGGCGGGCACCGGCGATTGCCAGTGGCCTCAAGGTCACGCGGCCGGACCTGTCGGTGTGGATCGTCACCGGCGACGGTGATGCGCTGTCGATCGGGGGCAACCACATCATCCATCTGGCCCGGCGCAATCTCGATGTGAATGTCCTGCTCTTCAACAACCGCATCTACGGCCTCACCAAGGGGCAGTACTCTCCCACCTCCGAGCTGGGAAAACACACCAAGAGCACCCCCATGGGCTCGGTGGACCGGCCCTTCGAGCCCCCGGCGCTGATGTTGGGGGCGGGGGCGACCTTCGTGGCCCGAGGGATCGATGTCGAGGCCAAGCTCCTCCAGGGCCTGCTGCGGCGCGCGCACGAGCACCGGGGGACGGCCTTCGTCGAGATTCTCCAGAACTGCAATGTCTTCAACGACGGCGCGTTCGACGCTCTGACCGACAAGGCGACCAAGAGCGAGCACGTGCTCCTGCTCGAGCATGGCGCCCCGCTGGTCTTCGGGGCGAATCGCGACAAGGGTATTCGCCTGCGCGGCCACGAGCCCGAGGTGATCGCGCTGGGCAACGGGACGAGCGAGGCGGACTGTACCGTGCACAACGAGCGGGATCGCGCCCTGGCCTGGGTGCTGGCCCACATGGGGCCGCCGCGATTCCCGACGCCCGTCGGCGTGCTCTACGCGGTCGACGAGCCGCGCTACGAGGAGGGCGTGGCAGCGCAAATCGCGCAGGCGCAGGGCCGCAAGCAGGCCGATCTCGCCGCGCTGCTCGCGGGTGGCGATACCTGGGTGGTCGAGTAGCGGCGCGGCGGGCACCCGGCATGTACCAGGACATCCTGTTCGAGATCACCGATCCGCTGGCGATCGTCACCCTCAACCGTCCCCAGGCCCTGAATGCCTGGACCGCCCGGATGGGGGCGGAGGTGAAGCACGCCCTCGCCGAGGCCGAGCGCGATGCGCGCGTAGTCGGCATCGTGCTCACCGGCGCGGGACGCGGGTTCTGCGCCGGCGCGGATCTGCAGGATCTCCGCACGATGAGCGAGGGCCGCTACCGCGACGAGGTGCCTGCCGATCTGGCCGCGGACCCGGGCGACCCGGCGGTCGGCGAGGCCTTTCGCGGGACCTACACGTACCTCGCGTCGATCCGCAAGCCGATCATTGCCGCGATCAACGGTCCCACGGCGGGCATGGCCATTCCGATTGCCCTCGCCTGTGACCTGCGCTTCGCCTCCGACCGGGCGCGCTTCACGACGGCCTTCGCGCGCCGCGGCCTCGTCGCGGAATGGGGCGTGAGCTGGCTGCTGACGCGGCTCTGCGGCACGGCGCACGCTCTCGACTTGCTGCTCTCGGCGCGCACCATCGACGCGGCCGAGGCCGAGCGCCTGGGCCTCGTGAACCGCGTGGTGCCGCACGACGAGCTGCTCCCCACGGTTCGCCAGTATGTGGAGGACCTGGCAGCGCACTGCTCGCCCACCTCCATGGCGATCATCAAGCGGCAGGTGTGGCAGCACTGGACCGCGGATCTGGGAACGGCCGAACGCGAGGCGATCGGCCTCATGCTCGAGAGCTTCGAGCGCCCGGATTTCCGCGAGGGCGTCCTCTCGTTTCTCGAGAAGCGCCCCCCGCGCTTCGCGCGGCTCGGCGAGCGCTGAGCGCTCCGTCGGGGTCGCCCATCAGAGGGCAGCCGGCGCGAGGCGCAGGCGCGCATCGACGACGACGGCGCCCTGGCCCGGCGGGAGCACCTTGACCGGGTTGAGGGCGAGCTCGTGGATCTCGGGCACGGCAACCACGAGGGCCGAGACCTGCTGGATCACCGTGACGAGGGCAGGGCGGTCGGCCGGGGGCAATCCGCGCCAGCCCTCGAGGAGCTTCGCCCCGCGCAGCCCGTCGAGCAGGCTCTCCGCCTCGCGATCGCTGACCGGCGGCAGGCGGTACCCGACGTCGCGCAGGATCTCCGTGAGCACGCCGCCGAGACCGCAGAGGACCAGCGGGCCGAAGGTCTGTTCATGGACGACGCCGACGACGGCCTCGAGGCCATCGCGAAGCTGCCGTTGTACGAGCACGCTCTCGAGCCGATGCCCGGCGGCCGCGACGTTGCGCTCGAGTCGCGCGGTCGCGCCATCGAGGTCAGCCTCGGTCTCGATATCGAGGATCACGCCGCCGATGGCGCTCTTCGAAGCGATGCCGGGAAGGAGTGCCTTGAGCACGAGGGGGAACCCGACGACCAGCGCTGCCTCGCGAATGCCGGCGACGGTGGTGGCGAGGGCCGGGGCGACAGCGATCCCGGCCGCGCGCAGGAGCGTGACGACGTCGCCGAAGGGCGCTTCCACCGGACCTGCAGCGTTCTCCAGCAGCCGCTCGACCACCGCTCGGATGGTGTCCCGTTGCAGTCCCTCGAAGGTGACGATGTTCCCTTGCGGTCGGCGCCGCCAGCGCGCCCAGCGCTCGGCCGCGGCCAGCGCCGATGCCGCGCTCTCGGGAAAGCGGTACAGCGGTAGGCGACCCCGGGGGCCGCCGTGAAGGGCAGCCGGAGGGCTCTGGGCCGAGAGGAACACCACCGCCAGGGGCTTGCTCGTGGGCACCTGCCCAGCGGCGCGGGCGATGGCTGCCGCGTGGTCGCCGGCCGTGCGTCGGGTCGGCACCTGCATCACGACGACCGCGTCGACCTCGGGATCGGCGCCGACAGCCGCGATGGCGCGCTCGTAGTGCTCGGCGCGCACGAGCGTGGGGAGGTCGAGGGGGTTCGCGACGGGAGTGGCGGATCCGAGGCAGCCCTGCAGCGCAGCCACGGTGGTGGGGGCGAGCGGAGGCAGGACGAGGTCGTGGGCCGCACAGGCGTCCGCGAGCAGCGTGGCGGGTCCGCTGGCATTGGTGACGACGCCGATGCGGTTGCCGGCGGGCGCAGGCTGCGTGGCGAGGAGCGCACCCACGTCGAAGAGCTGCTCCAGCGTATCGGTGCGGATCACCCCGGCGTGCTCGAAGAGCACGTCCGTGGCCACATCGGGAGGGGGAAGGACGGGGGCCACCGACGCCGAGCTCGGGACGGGGCTCGTCCGGCGGCCTGCCTTGACCGCGATGATCGGCTTGCGCCGCGCGACCTCCGGGGCCAGGCGGGCGAAACGCCGCGGGTTTCCGAAGCTCTCGAGATACAGGAGAATCACCTCGGTGCGGGGATCGTCGAGCCAGTAGGAGAGGAGGTCATTGCCGGAGACGTCGGCCTTGTTGCCGACCGACACGAAGGTGGCAAAGCCGATGCCGAGAGCGCGCGCATGGTCCAGCACGGCCAGGCCGAGCGCGCCGCTCTGGAGCAGCATCGAGACGTTCCCGGGAAGCACGGGAATGGGGGCGACGGTGGCGTTCAGACGGACTGCGGGATCGGTGTTGCACACCCCCATGCAGGCGGGGCCGACCAGTCGCATGCCGGCGCCGCGCGCCAGCGTGACGAGGCGGGCTTCGCTCGCCCGCCCCGCGGGCGAGCGCTCCGCAAAGCCGGCGGTGATCACGACCACGGCCCGGACATCAGCGCGGACGCAGTCGCGCAGCACCTCCTCCACGGCCGCGGTCGGCACGGCCACGACCGCCAGGTCCACAGGGGCGCCGATCGCGCTGACCGTCGGCACGGTGGGCAGCCCGGCCACCGCGGAGGCGTTCGAGTTGACGAGGTGAACCTTGCCCGAAAACCCGGCGCCGAGCACGTTTGCGAGCAATATCGCTCCCAGCGAGTCGGGGTCGCGGGATGCGCCGACGATCGCGATCGAGCGCGGGCAGAGGATCGGGGCGATGCTCGCCGCCGAGGCGACGCGCAGGCGATGTTCGGCAGCTTCGATATGACCGGCGCTCTCCTCGGTCGGAAACGACACGTGGAACACACCGCCCTCCAGCGACCGCGTGACGCCGAAGCCGCTCTTCTGGAACACCCGCAGCATCCGGTTGTTGCTGCCGAGCACGTCGGCTTCGAACTCGACGATGCCATTCGCCCGGGCGATCCGAGCCAGGTGATCGAGCAGCAGCGAGCCGACACCGCGCCCCTGCCAGGCATCGCTCACCGTGAACGCGACCTCGGCCCGCCAGGGAGGGCCCGAGTCGACGTTCGTCACGGCGTAGCGGCCGACCCCGATGATGCGCTCCTCTTCGCCATCCTGGAGCTCGGTGACGAGCAAGGCGGCCTTGTGCACGAAGTCGAGGTCCGTGAGCTGCGTGAGCTCCTCGTCGGTCAGGCGCTTCTTCGCGCGGAAGAACCGGTAATAGATGGTCTCGGGACTCAGCCCGGCGAAGTGTCGCGCGAGCAGCTCGCGGTCCGTGGGGCGGATGGCTCGGACGAGTACCGAGGTGCCGTCCCGGAGCAAGCCGGTGGCCGCGTAGTTGCGGAACTCGGCCGACATGAATCCAGGATCATGGTAGGAGCAGCCAGGTGGGGCAACTCCACCTGCGGCAGGAGCCCGTTGTGCCCTGGTATTTCGCATACGGCTCGAACATGCAGACCGCGACGCTGCGCGGACGGCGTGGCGTCGCGTGGACGCGCGCCGTGGCTGCGCGCACCCGGGGCTGGCGGGTGGTCTTCGATAAGCCGCCTCTCGTGCCCATCCCGCATGCGTTTGCCAATCTCGTGCCCGACCCCGAGGCGGAGAGCTTCGGCGTAGCGTTCGAGGTGAGCGCAGCAGACCTGGCGCACATCGAGCTCAGCGAGGGGGTGTTTGTCGGCAATTACTCGCCAGTGCTCGTTCCGGTCGAACCGCTCGCGCCGCTGACGGGCTTTCCCCGAGAGGCGTTTTCCCTGAGCTCGGAGCATCGCGATGCGCGGCGTCGTCCCTCGAGTCGCTACATGCGCATCGTGATCGAGGGTGCGCTCGAGCACGGATTGCCCGATGCCTGGATCGAGACCCTGCGCGCAGTCCCCTGCGAGCCGGAGCATCCGACCGCTGCTGCGCTGCGCAGCCTCGTCGACCGGGCTCTGCGTTGGCGACGCGAGTGAGCGCTGCGCGGTGGCACGGACGCTCAGCGCAATCCGTCGACCCAGCTGCGCAGGGCGGGCAGCGTGTGGCCCGCCCAGGTCGATGACGCCCGCAGGCGACAGAACTCGGCGAACAAGCGATCGAGGATGGCGATCGCCTCCTCCACGTCCGCGAGCCGCAGGAAGAGGTCGTTCTCGAAGCGGGCCCGAGGGTCGCTCCGCCCTGCCTCCCCGTCGCGCTCTCCGAGCGGCGGGCAGTGCAGCCCATCGTAGGTGAGCAGCCCTCCGTCCAGCGTGAGCTCCCAGCGGCGCTCGCCTCGCGTGATGACCAGGCGAGCACGATCGAGGAGCTTGCCGCGGCGGAGCCCTGCGCCCAGCTCGGGTCCCAGATCTCCCGCCCCCCGAATGGCGAGCGAGGACCGATCCGTCCCGCCGGCCAGGACGACTCGATCGCCGAGGCTGATCTCCACGGGATCGGCCTCCGTGTCGAAACGGGCGCCGCCGTCTTCGGCACAGTGGACGAGCCAGGTGAGGAATTCGCGGCCGAGAAAGCGCTTGCTCTCGACGACGGTGAGAAAGGGTTCGTTCACGGCCGTGCTCCGGTGCTCTCGATGCCAAGGCGCGGGACCGCCGGTCGCTCTGCCACGCGCGGGGGGACAAAGCTCGCCGGCTCGACTGCCCGCACGGCCTCCACCTGCCCGGACGAGAGGCCGAGGTGCTCGACCGCCAGGTAGGGGATCATCGGAATCGGCCGGACATCGAAGGTCTGGGCGAAGAGCTCGACGAAAGCTTCCCGAGGGGCACGGGCCTTGCCGGTGAAGAGCAGCTGCCCGCGCTCGAGGTTCCATGCGCACTCGAAGAGCCGTGGACTGGGGAGCGCGCGCGCGAGCAGTCGCTGGTGGACCTCGTCCTTGATCTCGCGCCGCTGCGCGGCACCGAGACGCGCGAGACCCTGCTCGACCTTGCGCGCCTCTTCGAGCCGGCGGCGCTCGAGCCAGAGGAGCTTCGCGGGGACGGTGCGCCGATCGAAGCGAAAGCCGAGCAGCAGCCACTGTTGGAAGAAGAGATCCGCCGGCGTGAGATCGCTGGCGAGGGGGTCGTGCAGCGGCACCCAGCCCCAGGACTCGGCGGCCGTCCCCTCGAGGTCCCGGAATATCCGCCGCGCCACAGACCGGGTGATTGCGTTCCGGTCGAGTCGTCCCGGGACCGGCGCTGCGAAGCGGACGACAGTGCTCGAGGCGGACAGGAATCCCACAGGGTCCCCCTTTGCCGTGGCGCCGGTGGAGCTGGCGCGGGGGCGCACGCCTACCACCGGCTTGGGGTGGAGGCAAGGCACGAGGGCGCCGACTGGGCTATGCTGGGTACGATGGACGACCGAGCGATCTTGACCCTCGTGCGCCATGGCCAGACGAGCGCGAATCTCGACGGGGTCTGGCACGGCTCGACCGATACGCGCCTGACCGCGCTCGGGCAGCGGCAAGCTGCCGCCCTCGCGCGCTGGCTCGCGGACCATCACCGGGACGTGGCGGCGGTGTACACGAGCGATCTCGTCCGCGCGCTCGACACGGCCCGCGCCATTGCCGTCGCGCTCGGACTCGAGCCGCGCGCCGAGCCGGCGCTGCGGGAGTACGATCTTGGCGCCTGGGAAGGGCTCAGCTTCCGCGAGCTGTGGGAGCGGTATCGGCTCTGGGATCGTATGCGCGCGGATCCTCACTTCGCGCCCCATGGCGGCGAGACGCCACGCGCCGTGGTCGAGCGCATCGTCGCGGCCCTGCGGCGCATCGCGAGCGCGCATCGCGGACAGCGGGTGGTGGTCGTGACCCATGGTGGGGGGCTCAGCATGGCGCTCGGCGCGCTGCTCGACGGCGATTACACCCGATGGGATCGGGTGATGGGCAACTGTGCGGTGAGCGATCTCGTGCTCGAACCGGCGCCGGCACTGCTCCGCTTCAATGTCGCGGAGCACCTCGCGGATCTCGAGGAGGACGCGTAGCCCGAAGCTGCCACTCTGCTCGATCGACGAAGCGATGGGTCGATCTGATCGCGAGCTCCTTCACCGTGGACGACACCAGGATCTCCCCGGGCGCCGCGGCGGCCTGGATGCGCGAGGCGATGTGCACGGCGACGAACGCAGTGGTTGTTGTCGTGGCGCGGAGCGGGCGCCCGTCCGCCCGCACGAGCAGCAGGAAGCGCGTCGCGCTGTCCAGTCCCACGACCGACGTGCCCACCCGCTGGGGGCTGAGCGCCGTGCACCAGGTCGCCATGTCGCAGAACGCACCGAGCGCCTCGCCGGAGACTTCGGCCCCGAGGGGGCAGAACTACTCGCTGGCGGGCATGGACATCTCGCCACGCCCACGCATGGTCGCCAAGCCGTGCTCGCGCTCCTGGATCTCGGTGAACGCGGAGGCGGGGAAGCTCCGCGCCCACGGATCCGGTGTCTCGTAGACGGGCACCTCGACGCGTGGGCTCGTCTCCGGAGGCGAAGGCGGCGCAGGGTGCAGGCCGCGGCTCAAGGCCCACATCCGCTCGATGCCGGTCGGGGAGCGGAACCCGCGCGGCACGCACCTCGCCTGACCGGGCGCCGTGTCGGGTCGGGCGTCTACCTTCCGCAGGGCGATACCCGGTCCGCGGTCGGGCCTGCCCCCTCCACAGGCCGCACGCATCAAGGCCGTCGCGCTTATCCGTCCTGACGCCTTGACGCTTTCAAAGAAACACAGTAACAATGGTGCATGAGGACGCGCATATCCACGGACCTCCACGATCCGCGGTTTTTGCAGCTCCTGAAAGCCGAGGCCAACGAGACCGACAGCACGGTCAAGGATGTGCTCCTGCGCGCCTTGGAGGCGTATTTCGCGGATCGGCTCGAGACCAAGGCGCTCGCCAGGCTCGCGGAAACCTCTTTCTCCGAGTGGGACAATCCCCGCGACGCGGACTACGATCGTCTGTGATCCGGGGCGAGGTTATGCGCGTTCGGTTTGCCCTCACCGATCTTGCCATGACCAAGAAGCGGCCTGCCCTCGTTTTGGCGCGCATCATCCGTTCACGCCGCAATCGGCTCGTCGTGGTAGCGACGATCGGCGAGAATCTGGTCGACAAGCGCATCGGCAAGCTCTCGTTCGGAGATCTGCGGTGCGCGGGAGAAGCGTTCCGAGGGATGTTCTCGGCTTGGGTGCGCTGACTGCCCGTTCGGGCTCGCGTCGGGAAACGGTTCGAGCGTCCGCTGGCCGGAGGGGCAGACTTGCGGAAGCTTGTCGCCTGCCAGATCGCCTCGGTCGCGGGACGCGCCGAGCGGCGTCGAGCTCGTGGCGGCCGCGGCCGCCTCGCCGCCGGAATACCGGGCGATTTGTTCGCCACAGGGTGGCAGCACATGCGGCTTCGGCTGTGCTGCCGCGTGCCGGACCAGGAGCGGCGGCGCTGCGCGGGCCGGCACGGTCCGACGGTCCGCGGGTCGTCCCCGTTGACGACGGTTGGTCCTTGCGAGTTAGCCTGCGCTGCGACCACCGGAGAGCGTGATGAACCTCACCGAATCCCAGCGTCGCGCGGTTGAACACGACGGCCGCAACCTTCAGCTCATTGCCTGCGCAGGCTCGGGCAAGACCGAGGTCGTTGCACGGCGGGTCGTGCATCTGCTCACCCCGGGAAGGTCCGGCTCGCTCCTACCGCTCAATATCATCGCCTTCACTTTCACCGACAAGGCGGCCGCCGAGCTGAAGGAACGGATCATTGCCCGCACCCGTCACGTGCTCGGCGATATCCCGGGCATGGCCGAGATGTTCGTTGGCACCATCCACGCGTTCTGCCTGGAGCTCCTGAAGTCCGAGTCACCGAAGCATCTCAAGTTCGAGGTCCTGAACGAGGTCCAGCAGGCGCTTTTCGTGGATCGGCACAGCAGCAGGAGCGGACTCACCACTTCAACTGATCTCAACGGCGCCCCACTGAGGCGCTACATCGACACCACGCGCTACGTCACCGCGCTGTCGATCCTGCGCGAAGCGGAGCGTGACGACGCCGATCTCAACGGCTGCTCGCTGCTCGAGGGCCTCGAAGCCTACCAGCGTCTGCTCGAAGAGAAGCGCTACCTCGATTACTCGTCGATCCTCGAAGAGGCCGTAGCCCTCCTGACAAATGATCAAGACGTGCGAGCGCGGCTCGCCGAGCGCGTGAAGTACGTGATCGTCGACGAGTATCAGGACGTGAATCCGATCCAGGAGGCGATCGTCTGGTCGCTGCACGAGCTGGGCGCGCGCATCTGCGTGGTCGGGGACGACGACCAGACCATCTACCAGTGGCGCGGCAGCGACGTCAGGAACATCCTCACCTTCGACCAGCGCTACCCCGAGGTCGAGCAAATCCCGCTCGAGGAGAACTTCCCCTCGAGCGAGGGGGTGGTAGCCACGGCGCGGGCCTTCATCGAGCAGAACGGCGCGCGGCTCGCGAAGGCGATGAAGCCGACCGGCGCGCAGCCGTTCGAGAGCGGCGACATCGTCGCCCTCTCGTTCCCCGATCCGGATGCCGAGGCCAGCCATATTGTCGAGACGATCCGGGCGCTCCGGGGCGTCGCGCTCCCGGATGACGAGGGCGAGCGCGGACTGTCGTGGTCGGACATGGCGATCCTGCTGCGTAGCGTGAAGGCGAACGCCGAACCCATCACGCGGGCGCTGCAGGCGGCCGAGATCCCGTTCGTCGTCACCAGCATGACGAAGCTCTTCGGCACCGCCGAAGCGGATGCTGCCCGACGGCTCTTCTACTTCATCGCCGATCGCCCCGGCGTGGACGCGGCCGCCCTGAAGTTCGCCTGGGAGGCTGCGAGTCTGGGGCTCGATCCGGCGGCGCTCGATCAGGCGATCGCGGGCGCCGCCGCGGCCAAGGCGGCGTTGACCGATCCCGACCAGAAGCGCTGGGGGCAGTACTCGATCCAGCGCGTCTTCCTCAACTTTCTCG
>Ga0209101_1001523_pt1 | contig 16930 bp, 13 predicted proteins | sample ConPoolayeCmetaG_FD_185481 | JGI IMG/M metagenome (GOLD analysis project Ga0209101, IMG submission 185481) | Hot spring microbial mat communities from California, USA to study Microbial Dark Matter (Phase II) - Cone Pool mat layer C metaG... ...
TCATCACCTTCAGCGTCTTGAACGGAACGATATCGATCTGGAATACCGCCTGGGTGATATCCGCCTCATACGCCACTTTTACCCTCCCCCGGCGGATCTGAAATTCGCTGCCGATACCCGTACCGAACCCGCCGCCGGCAAAGTCACCGACCGGATAGGCATAGGTTCCCGGAGTCTTGTGGGAAACAAATGTGTCGGTCGCATCCTCATAATTCAGCGCCGTCCTGAACTGCGCCTGGAGATATCCCGAAACCTTGATTTTTTTCAGCTTGTCGACGGCCGATTTCGTTTCGAGGTACGATTCCTCCATGCCGGTCAGCTTTCCATCAAGCTCCATTATTTTTTCATCAGCGGGTTGCCGCATATCCTGCTGATGTGTCGAATCATCAAATGACCATGTCACAACAGTCGCCGTAACTACACAAAGAACACTTAATTGAAATCGAACATTCACAAAACCTCCCATAAAATTCGTTCTGATTGTCAGATGAAAGTAAATATTTTGTTAGAATACAATAAATTTTCTCATCGACAAAAGAAAATTTTACCATCAACTTTAAATTAACCCCCCTTCAAAAAAAGGAACTGAAAACGTACTATAGCGTCGCCAATTATTTAAACTTTGTTAGGCGAATATTAAAAATCAGAGTATTATGTTAGTTTTTTGTTAGGTTTTGACAAGTTTATTATTAGAAATATTAGGCAACTGTCAAACAACAACTATCATCTTATTTATCATGCTTTTACGTTACTTTCTCATCCATACCAAAGCCTAACAGTAGCCTAACCATAAACTCAACTAAACCTCATATTTTAAAGGTAGTTTTTATGCGCGTGCCACAATCTATATGGTTTCAAATATATGCTTGTATTGCCGGCAATCTATCGATCGAATATCAGCAGCAGGACGCCTGCCATAACGATTTCTTTTCTCCGCTATGTATATATTTCATTCTTATTGATTATACTTTCCTTTAATACCGCAAATCCGGCGGACAAACCATCCTGCTCTATCACAGGCATAGTCATCGACGAGTCGACGGCCAAGCCCGTTGTTGCCGCCCGCGTTTACCTTGAAAAATCATCCTATGAGGCGTTTACCGATCTCAGCGGCGCATATCGCCTCGAGGGGATCAAGCCCGGCCGATATACAATTCATGCAGAGTTGTCAGGTTATTCCCCATTTCAGCTTGCAAAACATACCTGCTCCACCGGTAAAACCGATACAATCAATATCCGAATGACGCGTCACGGTCCAGACGCGGCCCACAAAGGCCGGGAATCCAATACGGGTATTATTATCGGCAAGGTGTTCGATGCGGTAACCCAGACGCCCATCGCCGGCGCTGAAGTGAAAATTCAGGGAAGTAGTGCCGCAGAAAAAAGTGCTGAAGACGGTTTGTTCACCTTCATTCGCATTCCAGCCGGTACATACACACTATATGCCGAGCACCCCGATTACCTGAGCGACTCGACGAAAGCCGTCGCCATGTCGGATAAATCATTCAAGCGCGTTTATTTTGTGCTCAAGCGCCGCCTTCCCGCCGAAGATTCGACCGGAACGATTTCAGGAATTGTTTTTGACCGTGCGGCAGGGAGGCCAATCGCCGGCGCATCGATTTCGCTGTTTGACACCGATGTCGCCGCAAGCGCCGATGAAGCCGGACAATTCGAACTACCACGCATTTCGGCAGGCATGTATACGCTGATGGCGTCGAAATGGGGATATGAGCCGCAAACCGCGGTAGTGGAGGTACGTGCGCGCGAAACGACGCGGCGCGATTTCAACCTTGCGGCGCGCGCGGCCGGCATCGACGGCAGGAACCTGACACCGGGGACAATCGAAGGAAGTATCACGGACGAATCAAAGAACGCAATCGAGGGAGCGACCGTTAAAATCGTCGAAAGCGGCATCATAATGACTACCGACATGACAGGAGTATTCCGGTTCGACTCTCTACCCTCGGGTCTTTATACGCTTGCCGCGGCTTTTGATGGTTTCGCCCCTTCGGTCAGCTCCGAGATATACCTGGGGCCGGCCGAAGCGGCACGGATAGATTTTACGCTAAAAAAGCTGTCCGTTGCAACGGCAGATACTTCCGCAACCCCGGCCGCCGCTTCCTCGATTGCGGGGATGGTGGTTGATGCGCAAAAACAGGCGACGCTTGCCGGCGCCGTGGTTGAGATTGTCAATACGCCCATGACCGCAGTCACAAACCCATCCGGCCGCTACGAATTCGGCGGTATCAAGCCAGGCATTTACACGCTGCGTTTTACCCATGACGGTTTTAAGCAAAAGACGGCGGAGAATATCGAGGTAAAAGCAGGCATGGCAACCACAGTTGACGCCGCGCTTACTCCATCGGATATCACCGAAATGGACAGGGCCACCGTGCGCGCCGCCGCGGTCCACACCACCGGCGCCTCGCTTCTGAAGGAGCGCAAGGAACAGATTAGTTTCACCGACGCCATCGGCGCGCAGGAAATTTCGCGCACCGGCGCGGGCAACGCGGCCGACGCCATGAAAAGCGTCACGGGCGCGACAGTGGTCGGCGGCAAATACGTTCTCATCCGGGGACTTCCCGAACGCTACTCCATTACGATGCTCAACGGCTCGCCCATCCCGAGCCCGGACCCCGACAGACAGGCAGTCAATATGGATCTCTTTCCCTCGGCCGTTATCGAAAACATCACTGTTTACAAGACCTTCACCCCTGACCTGCCGGCAAACTGGGCCGGCGGAATCGTAGATATCCGCACGAAACCATTTCCCGAAGAATTCACTGTCGGCGTCAGCGCAGGGGGGGGCGCGGACTGGCAGACTCATTTCGGCGCAGGTGGGCTCAGGCGAAACCGCGATTATATGACATACCCCGGCGGAAGCCTCGACTGGCTGGGTATGGACGACGGGCGGCGGGCAATGCCGGCCATATTCTATGAGGCGACGAAAGTTGAAATCGACGAGAACTATTTCCCATGGTATGAGAAAAACCTTCGCGACAGCCTTCGATTTGCGCGCCCGAATTCAAAAGCGCGCGACACCATCATGTTTATCGATCGAATGGCCGAAGAGCTTGATACGACCATGACCTTTACAACGCGCACAGCCCTTCCCAACCAGAGCTACGCTGTTTCGGTGGGCAATACCGTATCCCCCGCCGATCGCCCTCTTGGTTTTTTCGCCGCGCTCGGATACTCCAACGCAAGCAGCCTGTCGGACGGCAATATAAAACGGGATTACCAATTTTCAATATGGCAGGATACGGCGGTCAACGAGCCGACAATCGAAAACGATTTTACCCGATCGCAGGCGAAAAACACGGTTCTCTGGGGCGCGCTGGCCACCACAAGCTTCCGCCTCATGCCAGAGCACCTCCTGCGGTTCGATTACATGCACACCCAGAATGCGATTGACAACGTTGAATTCATCACCGGCTATTACAGCTACTACGACGACAAGGGAACGTATACGACGCGCATACTTCATTACACCCAGCGGTCACTTGACCATTTTCAGGTGTCCGGTACCCACCGGCTCCAGCTCGGCGGTGTTCCACTCCATGCATCCTGGCGCGGCTCATACACCGCCGGCGTGCAGATGGAGCCGGACCGCCGCGAATTCCCCTACTTTATCAAGGAAACGTTTCCCGGCGAATATGAATATCCCTTTGTCGCCAATCTCGGCGAGCCGTCGCACCAGTGGCGCCGGCTCGACGAACGGGGGAGAGCGGCCGCCGTCAATCTGTCGGTACCGTTCTACCAGTGGAGCGGCGATTCCGCAACCTGCATGGCCGGCGGTTCGTGGTATACAAACGAACGCCACCGTACCCAGCGTGAATTTCGCTATCGGCTCAGCGATTATCGCGCTACGGGCATACGCCGCACCATGAATCCCGAAACGTTCATGTCGCGGCAATACATGGGCATTCTGGCCGATTCGACCAAAGGCATATTCATCCTCGACGAATCGAACGACGACGCGCAGACAGAGGGGTACCTGGATATCGCGGCGGCTTATGCAATGGTGCAGCTTCCAATCTTGGGCCCGCTTTCGCTTACTTCCGGGCTCCGCTACGAGTTCTGCGACATGTTCGTGGCAACAACAGTTGCCGAGCGGCGCCTCGGTACCATCGGCACTCTTCATGACCACGACTTCCTTCCGTCGGTAAGCGTAGCGGCTGCGATTCGCGACAACATGTCGGTGCGCGGCGCATACGCGCGGACGCTTATCCGGCCGTCGTTTCGCGAAAAATCGGCTTATCAGGAACAGGAATTTTCGGGCGGCCCGTCGTTTCTCGGCAACGCTGCGCTCCGGCGCTATTTCACCGATAATGCCGACCTGCGGTGGGAATGGTTTATAAAACCTGGCGAGCTTCTGTCAGCCGGCTGTTTTTACAAGCGTATCCATACCCCCATCGAGCTCACCTTCCTCGAAAACGACGTCCGAAAACCGGTCAACACGAAATCCGACGCGGATATTCTGGGCGCGGAATTCGAATTCCGCAAGCAACTGGACATGGTGCGGGTGCTGAAGTTTTTTCAGGCCGGGGGCAATCTGACCCTTGCGTGGTCGCGGGTCAAACTGGACTCTGCTTTGGGGGCCGATGCGGAAATGGCGAAGAACAATTTTTATTTCCCGGATGAGCCGAACCACCGGCCTTTTCAAGGCCAGTCACCCTACGTCATCAATGTTTTTTTGACCTTTGACCAACAGGACTGGGGTACGAACATCAATGTGACGTACAATGTGTTTGGGGAACGGCTCGGAGAGCTTACCGGCCAGGAACTGCCGTGGCTCTGGCAAAAGCCCGAACATTCGCTCACTGTCACCGCAAGCAAAAAATTCGGCCGGCAGATCAAGGTATCAGCCAAAGGTGTCAACCTTCTAGGCGCGGACGAACGTTTTGTCATGCACTACAACGGAAAGGAATATACGGTTAAAGAGGTTAAAAAATCCATGGGACTCTCTGCCGCCATTTCGTATGATTTTTGATGCTTACACGGCTTCACAGGTAGCGCAAAACAATATCCACACACAATCCTTACGATATTCGCGCAGATTACTTATCAAAATCTAACAATCGAATCCGATTTTTATTATCCAATCGCCGGCAACATATGTTGTAATGGTCGGCAAAATCGATACGTAGATTATCCATATTTTTTCACAAAAGGAGGGTGAGTATGGCGAAGCTGTTTGAGAAGGTATTGGCGGCGATACCTATTCTTTTTGCCGCGGTAATCATCATACCGTCAACGACGATTATGACCGGGTGCAAGGAACCGGCCGGACCCGACACGGTTCGTGTCGTAGATACGATCAGGGATGTTGACACGATCACCAACGTCGACACCGTCACCAACGTCGACACCGTCACCAACGTCGATACAGTCACGATTCGCGACACGAATTATATCGACGGCATGAAAATAATCCGCGACAGCGATATCGACAGCGGCGAAACACTCACTTTGAGCGCTGATACGGTGTATCTGCTCAACGGATTTGTTTTTGTCGAGAACAACGCAACCATTGTCATACCCGCGGGCACGGTCATCAAAGCCAAACCCGGAGGCGGTCTCAACGCAAGCGCGCTCATTATCTGCAGGGGCGGCAAAATCCTTGCAACAGGCACGGCAGCAAAGCCGATTATTTTCACTGCTCAGCAGGACAACCTGGCGGAAGTCGACGACCTGCCCCAGGCGTCACGCGGCTTGTGGGGCGGCCTGATTCTTCTGGGTAAATCGACCGTCAACACAGCTTCGGGAACCGCACAGATCGAAGGCATTACCGCCGACGATCCGCGCGGCGCTTACGGCGGCACGGTTGCCGACGACAGCTCAGGCGTGCTGCAATATATCTCAATCCGCTACGGCGGCAGCAATATCGGCGAAGGCAATGAGATAAACGGCCTTACCATGGGAGGAGTCGGCAGCAAAACCGTCATCGATCATATCGAGGTCTATTGCAACAACGACGATGGGTTCGAGTGGTTCGGCGGCACTGTCAACTGCAAATACCTCATTTCCGCCGGCAACGCCGATGATTCGTTCGACTGGGACGAGGGATTCCGCGGCAAAGGCCAATTCTGGCTTGCCATTCAGGACAAGTGGACGGCCGATCGGGCGATGGAAGGCGACGGCAATCCCAGCAATAACATGGGTTCGGCAGGCTTCTCAAAGCCCACGCTGTATAACCTGACGCTCATCGGCTCAGGCGCAAGCTCGAAAAACAACGGCAACATGGCCATGAAGCTTCGCGAGGAAACCGGCATGCTGCTGCATAACTCGATTATCACAGGGTTCCCGGGCGATTTGAAAGTCAGCGGTGGAGCGGTCGTTTCGACCGGCGTCATCAACATCGACAACGAAAAAGGCAACGCCGGCTACCGGGTCTCCGATCATATGCTGACTACCGGCGATTTGGTAATCAGCAACAACCTGTTTTTCGGTTTCGGATACGGCATGGACAGCGCGAAAATCATGAAGTATTCCGACGCGGCAACGCCAACGATGACGGCGGCCGACAAAGCGGCCATGGATTCGCTTGTTGTCAATTTCAACACATTCAGCGCGGATCCCAAGCTTACCGTCACCCGCGGCGAAGAATACATTACAGCGTTTGACCCGATACCGGCAGCGGGAAGCCCAGCGCTGACATGGACCGGAACGGCGGAACCCGCCGACGGCTTCTTCACCGACGTCAGCTACTGCGGTGCGTTTACAACGGGCGACACGTGGCATACGTGGGCGTTCTGCATGGAAGCGTTCAATCAATAAGTAAGCTATCGGGCTTTTACATGCGCCATGCGCGAAACAGGCCTTTCCTTCTACCCCAAGGGAAGGCCTTTATAATTTAATCGAAGATAAAACAGCTCTCAACCATTGGTCAACCTCATGGAACCACAATTTTATACGGTTTCGCCCCGAATCAAATGCCGCAACAACGTGCGGAGTCACTGTATCGCAGCTGTTGCTGCATCCATGCTGGTTGTCATTGGCTGTTCACGCAAGGAAACGCGGGAGATCAGGTATCCGGACGGAAAACCTAATGCCCGTTATGAAGTCATAATCTCCGATGAAGGAAAGCCCGTGCTGCATGGAACGCACCGCAACTGGTACCCCAACGGCAAGCTCCATTCCATACAGACGTTTCGTAATGGGGTTGTGCACGGCACATCGCGCGTATGGTTTGAAAACGGCATTTTATGGAAGGATGAAAAGTACCGCAACGGCAGGCTTCATGGAAGATGCACGGAGCGTCACCCGAATGGACAGGTGTTCAGTGAAGGATTCTTCAAGGATGGACAACGGCACGGCCGGTATACCGAGTGGCACGAAAACGGTACAAAGGCCTTTGCCTGCAATTTTATCAAGGGTCGCAAAAACGGCGTGTACAAAAGCTGGTATCCGGACGGACGGATGAAAGCCAAGGGAACGTATAAACGGGATAAAAAGGACGGACTGATTATTGAATGGGATACGACAGGCAGAAAAACAGCAACCAGGTACACTGTCGGACGCATCGACACGAGCGCACGTACGGGCAGAGATAAATAAGCGCCATTTCCACGGCGCCGCCCCGTTCAACATCATTATCACCATTCACAAACAATATTCTAACACAATTCTTTCAATACTGTAATATTTCCCGCCTATTTTATTTCATTCGATTACATAATTTCGAATAACCATTTGTTATACAGGCAGGTAATTCAGATGCGGGGCTTGTTTATACGCTCGTTAGCGGTATCATTGGCTGTCGGTTTTTTCATACTTCTTGCCGCCCAGGGTCAACAGCCCGATTATGAAGCAGAAATAAAACGGATCCGCCAGGAATTGATGCGCGTTCAGGAGGAGCGGGAGCGGACAGCCGCGGAAAAGGAGAAAGACGCAAAGGAGTTTGCCGAATACCGCAAGCGCGCGCTGAAAACCATCAAGGAAATAAACTCACAGACCGATTCCATCCGCCAGCTTGTGCTCGTTCATTCCGCAAAAAACGACTCGCTTGCGGCGGTTCTAGACCGTGAGAAGGCGCGCATCCGCGGTTTCGAACTCACGCAGGATCAAACACGCCGCGACCTGGCCGCTGCGGCGGAGCGGATACTAACCGCGGCGTCGCTTCTCCCCCCCGGCGCATCGTCGAGATTCACCGCCGCAATTAACCTTCTGAAAAACGAGCTTGCGGCAAAAAGCGTCGACAATATCGAAGCAATCAACAGGCTGTCGCAGATAATTCGCGACATGCATGAGGCTGGCGCCGGCATTCAGATAGTGCAGGGCAATTCGCCGGTTGCCGAGATTCGGGGGACCGCCTACCGTATACGCATCGGCGCGGTGTATGAAGCTGTTGTCAATGCCGCGGGCACGATGGCCGCAATCTGGACGGGCAGGGACGCAAACGGAAACGACACGTGGAAAGTGGTATCGGATCCCGAAATCGCGGCAGGCATCCTGAAGGCTGTCAATGTGCGGGAAGGCAAATCGCTGCCCCAGCTTGTGTACCTTCCGTTTGAACAGACTCTGCTTGCAAAATCAGCGGAGGCCGGCAATGAAAAATAGCGCGTTTTGTGCGGTAACTGCGCTCACGTGGGCGCTGTTCCTGTCCGTGGATGCTGCGCCGAAAAAAGATATCCAGGCGCGCGAGCGCGAGCTTGAAGTACTCAAGCAGTACCTTGAAGAGGCGCGCGATTCGCTGCAGAGAGAAATCACCGACCGGTGGCGTATGAAACAGCGCGCCGTCGAACAGCGGGAGATCGATAAGGAAGAAATCAGCCGGCTCAAGGAGCAGCAGGAACGGGCTTTTGCCGAACTGTCGCGCATGAAGGAGGAATGTTTCGCAAAGGAAAAAATCATCGAGGATACCAGAGCCGAGGCGGCGCGGCGAAGCGATGAATGGGGATATGTAACCGCGACACTTACCGAGGGGCTGGAGCGCGAAGCGCGCGACATTCTGGAAACCAATCCTCTGCAGCTTGAGGCGCGCCGCAAGGACGTCGAGGAAATCCGCGCGGATTTCCGCCTTAATAAAAGTGTTTCCCACATGCTTCCGCGCTTTGTGTCATACCATGAAAAGTATTTCGCCGCCGAACGAAGCATCAGTGCGCTTCGTCAGACCGTGATGCCGGATGAAGGCGAGCCGGCGATGATGTCGGTGGTAATGTTCGGTTCGGTGTGGGGCTACGCAGTTGATGACAACGGAAAACCGTACCTCATTCGCCAGACAGGCAAGCTGGGCGCCGGACGCTATGCGGTCGAGCCGGTAGGCGAGGCCTCGTTTGCCGCCTACCTTCAGCAATCCCTCCCCCGTTGGACCGGTCAGGGATACATCGACGGCCTTGTTCAGCTTGATGTCATGCAAAACGCGAATACGGGTATTCTGATTTCAGGAAAAAAGATAGACACGACAACGCGGCTTATGGCGTGGTTCAGGGCCGGCGGACCGGTGATGATTCCGCTGGCGCTCTTGGTGGTATGGGCGCTCACTCTTATGATTATGAAAATCGTGCAGTTCAGCCGCAAGCATAAATCCAACAAGCATCTCTTTGACACGGTGGCAGGCATGCTGCTCAAGCAGGAAACCGACAAGGCGTACGATTTTGCCAGCAAACACACCGGTGTTGTGGCAAAGGTTGTCACCACCTGCCTGAAACATTCGCGGTGGAACCGATCTGCGGCGGAAAAAGCGGTCAAAGAGATCCTCATTGACGAGGTTCCACAGCTCAACAAGCATCTTGCAACCCTTGCGGTCATTGCGGGCGCCGCTCCCCTGTGCGGGCTTCTGGGTACGGTGACCGGCATGATCAGCCTGTTCGAAGTCATCACCAATTACGGCACCGGCGATCCCAAAATCCTTGCCGGCGGCATTTCAGAAGCGCTCATCACCACCGAAGCAGGCCTTATTATCGCCATACCGGTGCTTCTGATGCATAATTTCCTGAGAAACCGTTCCCAGCATATACAGACCGAAATGGAACGCCATGCGATACGCATTCTCAACCGCCTGTGGCCGGAGACCGAATGATTCGCCAGCTTTCGCATACGTTTTTTTCATTTTTCAACGCGGGCGGGCCGCTCATGTGGCCGATATTTTTCGTTTCGCTGGCGGCCTGGATGCTGGGGATCGTCAAATTGCGCGTCCTCAACAGATTCTCGACATTCCGCAGGCGCTACCTCGCAAATATCAAGGCGGTATTGTCTGGACATGACATGCCGCGGCCGACCGGATTTCTTCCCTACGACGAGCTGATCAACGATATACGCCTGTACGTAAACGGTTCTCCCGGCGCCTGTTCTCCGCAATGCCGGTTCCGTGAATTTCTTGTCTGTTCTGTTCCAGAGATCGAGCGCGGATTTTCCTCCATGTCGGCGTGGATAACGGTCGCGCCACTCCTGGGGCTTCTCGGAACTGTAGCAGGCATGGTGCAAACATTCAAGGTTATTACGGAATTCGGTCTCGGCAATCCCGGCCTGACCGCCGAAGGAATCAGCGTCGCGCTTCTGACCACTCAGGCCGGTCTTACCGTTTCATTTCCCATGATGTTGTTTCAGAATTACCTGCTCAACCGCTCCCGCAATCTGAAGGCTAAGCTTGCCCTTGACGGCGAGAACCTGGTCAAGCACGCACAATCTGTGCGTGAAATCCTCAGGCAGCGACACAGCGCGGAGGCCGGCCATGTTTGAAGACTACGGGCTTCTGAGCCATGCGAACGATATTGCGGAAGTCAACATGGCGCCGCTTATCGACATGGTGTTCATCCTTCTTATCTTTTTTGTCGTAACCACCAATTTCAACCGCCAGACGGGCGTTGATGTCAGCAAGCCCAAGGCCCAGACGGCCATCAGCCAGGGGCAGAAGACCATTCTTATCGGCATTACCCGCGAAGGCACCATACATCTGTACGGCCGCCAGGTCACCCCGGAACGGCTCAATATGCTCATAAGCCAGGAAGTGGCGAAGAATCCCGAAACATCCATTGTTATTATCGCCGACCAGGAATCGTCGGTTGGCGCGGCGGTCGAGGTCATGGATCAATGCGCGCTCGCCGGCGCGCAGAAAGTCTCCATAGCCGCAGAAAAGGAGTGAACACATGCAATTCCTTTCAAACGCTTTTTCCTGGATAATTAATTCCGCAATCGTTTTGACGATCAATGTGACCCTGTTTCTTATTCTTCCCGCGGCCCGGCAGTTTTTCGACAGGCTCAACGAGCCGAAAGCGGCCGCGGTAACTCAGCGCAAGCTCCTTGCTGAATATATCAAACCAAAGACAGTGGAGCAGAAGGCCGAGCGAAAATCGCGCATTCGTTCCACAGGAGGCCCGTCGAACCAGCCGCTGCAGAACCCGATGAAATTCAAGTTCACCCCGGATCTGGCGGTTGCAGGCGCAGGTGACGGCGTTGCAATGCAGCAGGAGCAGTTGAGCGCCGAGGTGTTTGAGGAGGGTGACGTTGATGAGAACGCGCGGCCGCTGAGCGTGCAGCCGCCGGCCTACCCCGACAGGGCGCGCGAGATGGCGATTGAGGGCACGGTGATTGTTACATTCGTGGTGAACGAGGACGGTAAAGTCGGTACCATCGAAGATATTAAGGCTCCGCATCCCAGTTTTCAGACGGCATTTCGCCAGTCGGTGCAGTCGTGGAAGTTCAAACCCGCGGTAAAAAAAGGCGTGCCGGTGAAACAGCGGCTGCGATGGCCGGTGGATTATGTTCTCGATTAAGCGGTTCTGTCTGGTTCTGGCGTCCGCAGGAGCGCTGAACATTTCGCGTTCTGTGGAAGCAGGGCTCCTCGATTCGGCCAATGCCCGGTATAACGACGGCCGCATCGTCGAGGCAATATCCCTGTACCGTAAAGCCGCGCTCAGCGGTGAAAATCCTGCGTTATGCTATTTCAACATGGCAAACGCATACTTCCAGATTGACAGCGTTCCCCAAAGCATCGTCTACTACAAAGCCAGTATCGGCTATGCCCCGGATTTTTTTCGCGCGCACCTCAATATCGCCATCGCCTATTATTCGCTCGATGATGTAGGGGAATGCATCGCGCATATCCACCGAGCGCTCGAACTGGAGCCCGCCGACGAAAAAGCGCTTCTTATCTCCGCGGCGGCATACCGCAGGGCCGGCGCGAACCCAGAGGCTGTTGCCACATTCGAGCAATTAGTCCAGTTGTACCCAGACAACGACGACGCGTATGTGGCGCTCGCCGAGATATTCCGCGAGCTCAACGATACCGAACAGGCAACCGCATGGCTTGTACGCTATCCGCGCGGCGGCAAAAACGAAAATTATGTCAACATCATGCTAGCCGACATGTTCGAGGAACGGGGAGATTACACGCGCGCCATCTATCATTTAAAAACGGCGTTTGAAAAAGACAAAAACGCCAAATGGGTCTATTACCGCATGGTGGCGCTCTACGAAAAAGAAGGCAACAGCTTGGTTGCGCTCGAAATGGCGCAGAACGGCCTGGAGCTTATGCCGCAATTTGCAGAGCTCGCGCTTCTGGCCGGCAATATCGCATTCGAGCAAGGGCGACTGGATACGGCCGAACGGCTCTACCAGCAGGCACGCGACAACGGCAGCGCGGGCGCGGTGGTGGGCTTAGAGAATATTCGCATTGTCAGGGCGGAGAATGCGGCGGCGATGACGTGGTAGGGCACAACGGGGGTACGGCATTTCCGGTGTGAATGCCTGACGTTACATTCACCTGCATGAAAAATACGTCACACGACACGCAAGGCTATGCTTTTGCATACGGCGGTTTCAATCCTTTGAACATCGGGTAGTGTTTGATATTGCAGGTGCATAATTGCGCGGCCGTCAGCAAACACGTCGCCGCTATTATCGCATCAGGTATCTCAATGGAATGGGACGGACGATATGCCTTGACTATTTTCCCCGCCTCCCGCGCAATTTCATTTGTCGCCGCAATTACCGGGAAAACGGCAAAAAGCCGCTCGATTTCCGCCTCCTCTTTTGTATTCCTGACACCCGCGTATATTTCAGCTACGGTAACGGCGGAAAAACAGATCGACGACGCCTCGGATTCGAGCCAGGAAACAGCCCGCTCTTTTCCGCGAAGAAAATCAATGACGATATCGGTATCAACAAGAATACGCCTGATCATCGCGACGGCCTTTTGCGCCAGCCTGTCCGCATATCGCGGATATCAGGGATATCGTTCCGGCCGGCCCACAAACCGGCGATTTCGCGGATGATGCGTCCCTTGTCCTTTGCGCCGGTTCTTGCCAGCAGATCATCGATTGCCCGGCGAATCAAATCGCTCTGGCTGACGCCTTGAGCGGAAGCGGCGGATGCAAGGCCGTCCTTTTCTTTTTGTGTCAAATATATTTGCGTTCGAACCATGATAACCCCGCTGATAATGTATTATAATGATGTATACGTCATTATAATACATCATTTACGGTACAAAATCAAAAAATCCTCTCCCTGGTATCTCAAAAATGATTGCAGGATTGGCGCCGTTTCAACCAAAGATAGGCCTTGCCCCACTCATTGCCGCTTTCGCACGGCTACTTCACAGGAAAATAGCCGACCTCGCTCACTATCTTCTGCCCTTCAGCCGACAGAATCCAGTCGATGAACTCTTTGGCAAGGCCTTCGGGTTTCTTGAGCGTATACATATAGAGGTAGCGGCTGATTGGATATTCGCCTGATTTTATATTTTCAACCGTTGGTTCGTAACCTTTTGATTGAGCGTCTTTCTTCACCAACAGGTGCCGTATGCCCTTGCCGTATGCGGCGCCGCCGTATCCGATGCCGTTCTTGTCCTTTGCAACAGCATTAACGATTGCTGCCGTTCCAGGAAGCGATTGGACAAAGGGGCTGTAGTCGGCGTTGCCGAGCACATGCTCGCGGAAAAACTCATAGGTGCCTGAACTGTTCTCTCGGCCGTAGAGGATGATTTTCGCGTCGGCGCCGCCCACCTGCCTCCAGTTGGTTATGGCGCCTGTGTATATCCCCTTGATCTGCTCAAGCGCTATTTCCTTAATAGGGTTGGTTTCATGCACATACATCGCTATGCCGTCGATTGCCGTGCGTATTTCAACCGGCGCGGCGCCGAATTTCCCCTTGATCTGCGCAATTTCCTTGTCCTTGATGGGACGGGATGCATTGCAGATATCGGTGGTTCCGTTAATGAGCGCGGCAAAGCCGGTTCCTGAACCGCCGCCCGTAACCTGTATTGTAGTGCCGGGATGCGCTTTCATGAATTTCTCCGCCCACTGCTGGGCAAGAATGACCATAGTGTCGGAACCCTTGACGGTAAGCCTGGCGCCCGCGGCGAAGGAAAGGGCAACGCAGCTTGCCGATATCAAAGACATATATACGCGCTTTTTCATGGTGCCTCCCGATGGATTATTGCAAGGATTCCTTATACAACATTGATTTGATTTATAATTCCGCCATATCTTTCATTACAAGTGTGTTTTAATATGGTTGAGTTTTGTTAGGGTTATGTTAGAATACCATTACTTTTTAATGTTGCTTTTCCTCTTGATTTTATCTGTGTTATCTTTTCCCACTAGCGTCACCGGCATCCCTTCGGAATAATCGCGAATTTACTCCCCTTTAATAATATCCTAACAAAAAACATCCATATTGAAGTTATCAACGAAATACTGCTTCGATGGGTGGTGGTTGCTCATGCGCATGCATAGAGTAGAGGCACTTTTATTCTGCCTGACGATGTGTTTTGCATCTGAGAAAAGCACGGTTATCATTCAGGGTGCGGGCGCGACATTCCCCTATCCATTGTATGAACACTGGTTTAAGGCCTTCGGCGACAGCACGGGCACACGCATTTTATATCAGGCTGTGGGTTCAGGTGATGGTATACGCCAGTTAATCGCGCGCAAAGTTGATTTCTGCGCAAGCGACGCGCTGATGAGCGATCAGGAACTGGCGCAGGCTGGCGGCGCCGTTGTGCACATCCCGACATGCATCGGCGGCGTCGTCCTCACGTACAATCTTCCCGGCAATCCGGCAATCCGGCTGACCCCGCAGCTTATTCAGGACATTTTTCTCGGCACAATCACCGTCTGGTCCGATAAGCGCATAAAAAAAGAGAACCCCGGTCTGTCATTGCCCTCTCTGGGAATCACGGTCGTCCACCGCTCGGAAGGCAGCGGTACGACGCATATATTTACCAGCTATCTCAGTGCGGCGGCTCCCGAATGGAAACGCAATGTGGGGGCGGGGAAAACGGTCAGATGGCCGCGGGGAATCGGCGTGCAGGGCAACGCCGGCATAGTCGAGAACGTAAAGAGAATACCGGGAAGCATCGGGTATGTCGAATATGGCATTGCGCGCGACAACAAGCTTCCCGTGGCCGCGGTGCGCAACCGTTCAGGCGCGTATGTCACGCCGACGCTGGAGTCATTATCGGCGGCAGCTGAAAGAACCGGCGGCGATACTCCATACATGATCGTCAACACCGAATCAGCAACCGGATACCCGATAAGCGCCTTTACCTTCATTATTGTCTACCGCGAACTGGCATACGGCGGAAGGAGCCGCGAAAATGCCGCAGCGCTCGTCGCGATGCTCGAATGGATGATAAGCAGCGGACAGGCGCGGATGGCACCGCCGCACTATGCCCCGCTGCCAGAGTCGGTGCGCATGGCGACGCTTGACATGATTCATCGTATTACCTTCAAGGGAGTTTCATGCGCCCAACAATACTAGCCCGCTCACACAGCGCCGCCGGCAACAGAAACCGCACCGCCGCCGCTCTTTTTCACGCCGCGCTTCTTGTGATCGCTCCCGGCGCATTCGCTGCCGGCGGAAACGACCACGAAATACGGGCGGGTATATTCGATTTTCCCCCCTTATGCCGGACTTCGATTGCGGCTGCGCCGCGCGATATCCGTCATCACGATTCTCTGGGTCTTTTCATTGCCATTCTTGAGCATGTCGCGCAACATGAAGGCTGGACAATCGCCTATGTGCCAGGTTCCGTCGGTTCATGCATGCAATGGCTCGACAGCGGCGACGTGGATGTGGTGATGGCGATGCCTTTTTCACAGGAAAACGAACAGCGGTTTAATTTCGGCAACCAGACAATCATTTCAACATGGGCGCAGGTCTATACCACCGGACAGACGACGGTACATTCCCCCATAGACCTGACGAACCGGCGTGTTGGTGTGATGCGGGACGACCCGTATAATCCCGAGATTCGCGATATCGTAGAAAAATTCAACATCACATGCGATTTCATCGAATTCACCGCCTATGAAGAAATATTTCATGCGCTGGAAAAAAAATGGATTGACGTGGGCGTGATCGACCGGCTGTATGCCGCCATAAACGAGAAAAACCACAGCGTAACGCGCTCGACGTTTCTTTTCTCGCCGATCGAACTGCGGTTCGCCGCTCCCAAATCCTCCGGCAGCGATATTCTCCGCCATATCGATTATTACGTGGAACGGATGAAAAACGAACCGTATTCGACTTACCACCGCCAGATTAGCCTTATCCTTGGCGACAATCGCCGGGCGACGATCATTCCACAAGCCGTGTTCTGGATTCTCGGTTTGATTGGACTATCGCTTCTCATGGCAACGGCCGCGGCGCTCATCCTTCGCCGCCAGGTCAAGATGAAAACGGCAGAACTGACGGCCCGCAACAACCGTCTCACCGAAGAAATCCGCATGCGCGCAGAGGCGGAACTCGCTCTTAAAGAATCCAACGAGCTGTTACAACAGACATTTGCCGGCATGCAGGACGGGCTTCTAGTGATTGACCTGCCCACCCACGCCGTTGTCGCGTCCAATGCCGCCGTCTCGCGCATCCTCGGATGCCAGCCAGAGGAATTGCCGCAGAATGCGTCCGGCATGCTCTGCCTGTATCAGAACGGTGCGGCAGGGCCAGGACCTGATGTCATCGATTCGCTTATCGCGCCGGCAAT
>Ga0209101_1001526_pt1 | contig 16916 bp, 10 predicted proteins | sample ConPoolayeCmetaG_FD_185481 | JGI IMG/M metagenome (GOLD analysis project Ga0209101, IMG submission 185481) | Hot spring microbial mat communities from California, USA to study Microbial Dark Matter (Phase II) - Cone Pool mat layer C metaG... ...
GGCGGAGCGGGGGATGCGACGGCGGAAGGTTCGCCTGGGGCGGGGGCCGACAGCGAGAAGACAAACTCGACGTCGCCAAAGGTGATAACATCGCCTTCACGAATCACGGTTCGGCGGATCGGGCGGCCATTGACAAGCGTGCCGTTGGAGCTGTCCAGATCTTCGATCGTCCACTGGCCGTCCTTCGATTCGATTCGGGCATGATGACTGGACACGAGCGGATCGGCAAGCACCAGCGCGCAATCCGGTGCCCGTCCAATGAGGGTGGGGGTATCCGGAAGCGGGACGACGTCGCCGACACGAGGGCCGTTATTCCAGATCAGCGTTGGCATAGCGTTTCCTTCCGTTGTTCGATCTCGCTCACGGTGGCAGTTGAAGTTCCCCGAGGTCCCGGACCGTATCGGTGACCCGGATATTGCCGAGGGCTGGCACATGGCGGTGAGGCAGCACCCCTTGGGGCATATCGGGCCCGACCTCCATTCGGATGATCTCGCGGGTATGGACAAGTTGCCAGCCGATATTGACCTGTTCCAGGCGCGCGAGCTTCAGGCTCCGGATTTGAATATCTTTCCTCACGGAGGCGTCCTGGAGGGTAACGGGCAGGGTGCGGAGATCCTGAAGGACCAGCGCCGCTTTTCCGCCGCGGCCGGTTTGTCCGGCGAGTCGATGAATGGTTTTGACGTTAAAGAAGGGCACCGCCTTTTCGATGGTTTGGCGGATTCTCTCATGATCCGAAGGGGTGAGGGTATCGGGATCCCGGGTCAGAAGGATGTTTTCGTAGAAGATGTCGTGATAGACGATGATCAGATCGTATCGTCCGACCGGAAGACCGCGAAAACGGCCTTCGCGGCCGTTGATTTCGGCCTGAAAACAGAGGGAGGGATCCAATTGTGGCAAGGCGAAAACCCCGGCCAGTGGGGAAGAACGTTCAGGAAGGCGAAAATGAAGGCCACCGGAGGCCGAAGGATCGGGCGGGGTATAGAGCCGCGAGGACTGTTCGGTTTTCGTATAGGGACCGGCGTGCACCTGCCCAACGGCGGCGAGGAGGAGGATCCATGGACGAACGCCAAGCGGCATGCTCACATCTCCACACGGGGGGCTGCCTGAAAGGGGGAGGTGGGTTGCTTTTCCAGAATGAGCAACAGCCGCCGGGCCTCATCGGCGGCCGTGGTTCCCGGAAACCGGCGAACGATCTCGGCGGCCCGGGTCCTCATCTCATCCGCTCGGTTGAGCCGGTTCAGACACTGCAGCTCCATGCTCATGACCCGAAGGAGCCAGGCGGACATATCGACGGCCGAGCGGTAGGTCTGAAGGATGAGGAGGGCGCGGGGGTAGTCGCGAATCGCCATGAAGTATTCGGCCTCCGCGACGGGGAAATCGCCCCCAAGCTTTTCCATGGGCAGTTCCATTTCCCATTGGCGGAGTTGTTCACGGGCCTCACGGAGATAGCCTTGGTCGAGGAGCGAACGGACCGTGGCGTAGTATGTTCCTCCCCGGACGGCTTCGGCTTTCCAGAGGTCAACGGGCCTGAGCGTGCCCGGTCGCGCGGGCGACGCCTGGAGATTTGGGGTTCGTCGCTCCCGTTGTTGCGCCATTTCTTCGCGGGACCGGGCCAACGGCGGAGCTCGTCTCGTTGGATCGGCGGGGGATGACGTCCCGCCCGAGGATGCGCCTTGGGCGAGTTTCTGGCTCTGCTGCTGGGCGCGGGCGTAGAAGGCGCGAGCGGCTTCGATTTGTCCGGCCAGAGCTTCCATGTCGCCCAGACGGACAACGGCCAGCACGCCTTCGGGGGTGCCGGGTGCCTGGGTGGCGATGGACTGGGCCAACCGACGGGCGTCATTGGTCTGCCCGATCCGGTAGAGCAGGGCTTCGACCCGCTGAAGGGCGAGATGGCGTTTCCGACTGGCCTCGCGCTCTTCGTTTTCCATGCGGATCAGCCACTGAACGGCGTTGGTGGGATCGGCATAGGTCAGGTTTTCCACATAAAGGTCTTCCAGAAGATAGCGCAGAGGGGACGGCTGACGGAGAATATCGTCCCGGGATCGTTCGAACAGTTCGGTGAGAAGCGCATGCCCCTTCAGCGGTTCGACGATCTCGCCAACGAGTTGCCAGAGATCGGCACTCCAGTTGGCGGCTGGCCGTGCTGGCGGGGGAATGGCCCGACATCGGTTGAGGAGTGCCGTCCGATAGGCCACGCGGTGGGTCGGAAGGTCTACGCGGGCCCGCGGCGGGGGCACTGGTAGCCGGATCGTGCAGGAGGCGATCGAGGATCGCCGCCCCCACCGAACGGTCAGAACGGCCGTCCGTGGCTGGGATCCTTCAAACAACCAGTCGAAGGCCGGCTCGCGCACGGTGAATCCGTCCTCCAGACGCCACTCATAGATGGCGTCGCGGGGATGATTGGTGGCCAATCCGGCTTCCAATCGAAACAGATTAAGGGGCTTTTGACCGAACCAGAGGTAATGGAGCGGATGAGCCCTCGGCAAAGAAACGGGGCCACCCTCGCGTTCCGCGACGGCGATCAGTCGGGTCGAACCCGAGCGCGCATAGGCGGACGCCGGAACCATTACCGGCAGGGTGTTGGTCATCTCCGGTGTTTTCCAAACGAGTTGCGCTTCCTGAGGCCCGGTCTGTTCGAAATGGAAATAGTCCACACGGTGAAGGCCGATCGGCAAATCGATCCACGAGCCGAATTGTCCTTTGGCTCCGGCATGACGCGTGTGCAGGCCAGGCCACTCCGCCACAGTTCGGCCGTTGAGCGTGACCAGAGAACCTTCATCCGAAATGGTGGCGAAGTAGTATCGGCCCGGTTTGGCGATGGACAGCCAAGCGACATACCAGGCGGCATAGTGATCGTCGTCGCCGAGCGGATTGAATTGGTGGCCAATATGCGTGACCGGTCCCATCAGGGCATTCCGGCCGCCCGGGGGAAAGGGAGCAGCCATCCGCTGGGCCGCTTCGAGAGAGGCCGGCTGACCCTCCTGAACATAGAGCAGAGGGCCGGGCGTGAAGAAGGACCGCGTGTTTGGTGTCAGCCGGGAGCGACGAGAGATGTAGACCGAAAACGTGCTGGTGGCGGGCGGCGCGATCACCAGTCCCATCCCCTCCTGCCGATTGTGCCAGAGCGTTTCGAACTCGATCGAGCGACCGTTTTCGTCGAACACCTGCGCCCCCGGTTGGTCGTTTTCGGCCAGAATTCCACCATCGGGCAGGAAGACGAGAAGACCGGCGCTGGGATGCGACGGATGGCTCTCCACGCGGAAATCAAACCGCAGGGGAGCGTCCGGGACCCGCCAGGACGTTGGGGTTTGCGCGGCGCAGACGGCAGCCAGCAGGGCCCAGCTCACGAAACGATATCGAGTCCTCCGGTGGGTCATGGGGTTTCGGCCAGCGATTTGAAATAATTGGAGACCAGTTCACGAAACTCGTCAGGGGCTTCATCGGCAAGGCCGGCCAGGCGCTCGGAAGGGGATCGTGCCACGGTATCGGCGGGCAGGGACTCGGCAGACAGTCCGGCGTCCAGTTCGGCCCGCGCCCTGCGGAGTGCCGCCACGGCCACCCGCTGATATTCACGAACCTGCTGGATCCGGTTGTTGACCAGGGCCTCGTGGGCCCGACCAAGCGCTTCAACCGCCTGGTCTAAACCGATGGTTCGAACGTGGAGAAGCGAGGCTTTGGCATATAGGGCTTCCGCGTCACGCTTCATTTGGGCCAAGATGCCGAGATCGGAGCCCTCCATCGGCGCATCCCGCCGTGGGCCTGCCCCCGCCATGCCCTCCTCTTCCGCGTAGCCGGCCGATTTGCCGCCGCCGGTGGCCTTGGCTTCGGCATGGTCTTCTTCCTGAACCTGCCCGCCTTGGGGAGAGTCCCGCGTCCGCCGCGCCTCCATGTTAGGGTCTCCTTCGTTGATCTTCCCGGAGCCGGCGGTCGTTTCGCCGTCGGACATGCCCTGACGACCGACGAGGGATCGACCGTCCTGTTCCTTGTGATCCGGAGCTTCGTTGCCCGATTTGCCTTTGGCGGAAAAGTTTGCAAATTCGCCCTCCATCACATCCCATCCCGCCGGCATGTCCACCGATCCCTGGTTGGTCGCGGAATCGTCTGCCTTGGCTTTCTCCTCCTCGGCCTGGGCGAGAAGATCGCCGATCAGATCCTCCAGATCGGAGGGCATAGGCAGAACGGGAATTTTGGGGAGTTCGGCCTGATCGAAGTTTTCGGTGTGGCGCGCGAGAGCGTCCGGTCGTGCCGCCAGCCACATTTCCATATCGTCAATTCGGCCTTCCGCTTTTTCCAACAGCTCCAGGATCCAGTCCTCCTTCTGAAGTCCCAGTTCGGCTGCCTTGTCCTCCTCTGACCCTGGCACCTGTTTCATCTCTTCGTATATCTGGAACACATCCTCCACGAGGTCGTTGCCTACGGGGAGTTCCGGAAAGATATGCAGGTCGTTCGCAATCTGGAGCACGGCCTCGGCCATGTTGCTTTTGACCGCGGTGACCTCTTCCATCAGTTCGTCGTAGGCCTTATCCGACTTGTCGGGCTGCGAGGCCACCTCCCGCATGGCTTCGACGATGCGGGATTGAAGGTCGCGAAGCTTTTCGAGGCGGGCCTTCGCCTCCGTCATGGCGTCCAGAAGGATCTCCGCCTTCTTTTCGGCCTCTTCAACACGCCATGCGGTGAGGCGTTCCTGGAGTTTCCGAAGCGCCGCCAGAATGCGATCCTGAAGCGAGAGGGCTTGTGCCCGGTCGCCGCTTTCCAGGGCTTCGGCGGCACGGATCATATCAGCGGCAATCTGGGATGACCGGGCTTCCGCGGCCACCTCGCGAAGAAGGGCGGCCAAACGCGCATCCCCCTTCTCGATGGTCCGGGCCTCCCGCTCGCAGGCGTCCATGAACTCGGTTAACTGGGCGGCGAGCCCATCCTGGCGATCCACAAGGGCAGGCGGTGCCGGGCGGTCCTCCGGCAGCGAGGACGTGGCCTCGCGCACCTGTTGCTGGTGTTTTACGAGCGCATCGAGGAGAGAAAGGAGATCGGAGATCTGCTGATGCTGCTGGACCCGGGGCAGACCGAGGTTGACACGCGTCAACGTCTCCAGGATCTTTCGCTCCAACGCGACGGCGCGGGCCGCGAGGGCGATCTGGTCCTGTTCCCGCAGATCGGGAATCCGGGCGAGGAGGGCGGGCGTCTCCGCCATCTCCTGTTCCCAGAGGCGCGCCACGGCCGTCTGCAGGGCGCCCAGGGGCTTGCGGGGATCGGCCAAGAGCTGACCGGCCAAACCGCGGATGGTCTGCTGAACCTGCGCGGCCTCTTCCCATTGCCCCGGGCGCGCTTCGGACGGCCGGGCCGCCATCGGCTCGGTGCGATCGAGATTCTCCTGCTGGAGACGGATCAACCGATCAAGGGTAGTCAGGACCTGCTCCCCCCGCTTCTGTTCTTCCGCCAGGGCGGTCATGAGGGATTCACGCTGGAAGACCAGCAGAGGAGAGACGGCCGGTTGGGGGTCGGGCGAGCGGTTATCCCATACCGTCAGGCGAAAGACGAGCGACGGCGGAGCCGAGGTGGGAGGAGGAGCCTCGCCCTTCCATTCTCCGGTCCATTCCCGCCCCGTTCGATTCGTCCATGCGGCGACCTCGACGCGAACCGTGGCCGCCTGCGTCTCCATAAACTGTTCCAGCACGGCTCGATCGAACCCGTAGTCATCTGTGGCGGTCCATTGAATATGCGGCGACGCCCCGGGAGCAAGCACGACAGGTCCCAGCGGGGACAGAACCTGAAGACGGGGCGGTCGGTCAGGAACCCACACCCAAGGCAGCACCGCCACGGCGCTCAGCCCTTCCACATCCGTGGCCAGAAGAGCCAGGCCATGACCGCCCGCCTGGATGCGACATCGTCCCCGGGCGACCGTCGGGTCGGGCCCGATCGCCAGACGTACCGTTTCGACATGCTGGGAGACGATGACGGAGGCGAGGGGGTAGTTGCAGCGCGCGATCACCTCGATCTCCGACCCCTCCGGTGCCAGGGGCTCTCCCGAAAGCGCATCTTCGACGTCGCGAGGTTCGAGGCCAGTGTACGTGGGCGGCACGATCCGGGCCCAAACCTTCTGGAATGCGAGAGGAGGTCGCGGCGTCAGGGTATGGAGAGGAGAACGATCATCACCGGCTCGAAAGCGGTACCGGGTTTCGGTCGTCAACGATTCCAGAACATGGGAAAAGCGCTGGGCCACCCCGTTTTCTTCCAGTTCCCCGAGTCGAAGGGTGATTTTCCGTCCGCCAGCAGGCTCCAGTTCGAGAAGCACCGGCTGTCCTCGTTTTCCCTCGGCTTGACATTCGAGAACGATGGGCGAACCCTGAAGACGGGTGACGGATCCCGGTGCCACCTCGAGTAGGCGCGCCAGCATCGTCGGGGGACGGGACGAGAGCGGATTGAGAATTCGCAGAAGGGAATTCGTCCAGGCAGGGCCGGCCCAGAGGCCAGGCAGGAGAAGCATCAGCAGTGCCCCCAAGAAGGCGGCGAAGGCGCGACGCTCGGCGCGAACATTCCGAAGCGCCCGAAGGTCCAACGCCTCGAGTGCAGGCGGGGGCGTGGCCAGGTAGGCGCGCTCGAAGGCCCCCTTCTCCGGTTTCTGGGCGAAGAACCAATAGTTGATCAAGCGATTGTCCAGAAAGGGAAAGGCGCGTTCCAGAGCCGCCGAAACGGCCACCGGCGGATACCATCGGCGGAGGATACGCCCGACGTTGCCAAGAAGAATCGCCACTCCTCCGAAAACGAAAGCCGCTCCAATCAAACGCCCGGGGCGATCGAATCGAACGATCATATCGGCCGCCGCAACGAGGACAAGGGTCAACAGACAGACCGCCCCGCCGAAGGCGGCCACACAGACCGCCTTCCACTGGAGCATCCATCGTCCAATTCGAATGAGCCTCTGATCCAGCGGCGTCATGGCTTGGAGTCCGAAACTTTTTCCAGTCGTACGTCATCCACATACAGCGTGCCTTCCGACCCGCCGATGGCCACGATATGAATGACCACAAACTCCATTTTGGCCAGAATGTTTTTGGCCAGCGGAGTGGGGGACGCAGGGGGAAAGAGCACCGAAGCGGTTTCCCAGTTGGACCGGCTGGGCGACGACATGGTCCCTCCTTCGTCTTTTCCAAAATAGATGAGCTCGCTCTTGTAACATTTTCGAAGCTCGTGCCACTCGGGATTGGGGTGCGGCTTGATTCCCGGCCGCCATTGGTACCCCTCCGCCAAAATGCGGCTGCTCGGCCCCGTCGTCCGTGCCGTCACCGTCAGCCGATACCGGGCCCCCTTTTCCACCGGGATCGGAAAACTGTCCACTTTGGTTCCCTGGCCGGGCACCTGGAGGATGGCGTAGTCACCCCAAAGGGCAAGAACCTTTTTCCGGCCGGCGAATTCCTCAACAACCTGGACGTGCTCGTGATTGTTGAAATACCAGCTCTCACCCTCGCGGTCATACTTGTAGCGCCACCCGTAGAGCGGGTCGTCCGGGTGGTCGAAGGAGCCGTTGACGACCAGATTGCTGGCGCCGTGCGCGCGGCTCCAAACCACGGCCAGCACCCAAACGATGAGAAAAGGGGTACTTCTCATACCAGCCCCTTCCATTTTCTTATTGTCCATTCTACGACCAAGAGGGCCATAAGACAAGCCAACAGGGGGATGGTATTCCATAACGTGGAAACCCGGACAAGACGTTCTTCCCGGGGTTTGAGATCGAGGCGGGTCATGGCCGCGGACACCTCTACCGGTTCCAAATAGCGTCCGCCCGAGGCAGCCGCCAGAGCACGAAGTACCGCCTCATCGGGTGGGCGAGGCATGGATTCCGGCGTGTAGGGTTTGACAAAAAAGGAATACGGGCTGGATTCCAGAAGGACGCCCTGGACGGTGACCCGGGCAATGGCGCGGTGAAGTCCCGGCGATTCCGGTTGAAAACGGAGCGAGTACGCCGTATATCGCCGGGATCCTTCGCCGGTGACTGCATCACGCATCATGACATAGGGGATGCGGCGGCCCTCCGGGGTCTGGAGTTCGCAGGGGATCGTCTCCGGGGCAGGGTCCTCGGTCGTCCGAGTGGTTGTAAAGCGGCCCCGCAACTGAATCGGTTCGCCCAAATGGATCTGCTCGACATCCGAGAAGAGATCCAACTGATACGGTGCGGCCTCCGTTTCCTTGGGCAGCAGCCAGTTGAGAAGCTGGGACCAAAAACGGTGATAGGAATCGGCGCGATCCTCAGAATCCAGTTGCCAGCGCCAGAGGGAGTCGGTCAGCACTGCGACCACTTTACCCTGGCCAAACCGTTGGAAGGCGACGAGGGGCTGAAGACCGGTGTCCGTGCGCGCCTCAATTAGGACCGTGGCCGCGGGCGTCGGCTGCCCTCCCGGAAATAGGGAGAGAACCGGAGGAAGGCGAGCCAACCAGTCGGAATGACCGGCGAAGGCGGGATGCGCGAGTCCTTCGCGAGTGGCGAGAACAGGAAAACGGCCCTCGATGGCGGCGCCGGGACGACGGATGGGGAGTAGGCGATCCAGCGCGGTCGCCGACCACCCGCCCGGTCCCCAGCTCTTGGGACCCCCCAGAAGAATCAGGCTACCGCCGTTTTCGACAAAACGAACGAGTGCCGTGTCACGGCCCGTTCCCAGTTCCGCCGCCTCGAAATCGCCAAGGATCACGATCTGAAAGGCGGCCAACTGCGCCTCCGTCAGATCCAGCGTGGTTCCACCCCGAAGGCCGTAACTGAGAAAACGCCCATCCGGTCCGCGGAGAAAGGCCAGGGGCGTCAGATCCGAAAGAGAACGGAGGACCCGCATCAGGTATTTGGATTCCCATCGGGGTAACCCCTCGACGTAGAGCAGCTGCTGCCGGGCGTCCATGACATGGACGGTGACAGCGTACTGGTTATCGTTCGTCTGTTGTTCGCCCACGAGGGGGGGCACATGGACTTCGTAAGTGAAGAGGCCGACCGACTCGTGCTGAAGCGGAAAGACCACCTCGCGGCTACCACCCTCGTCAGGCAGCTGTGTCGGCAGTTCCTGGACGAGCACCCCGTCACGAAGAAGCCGGACGTGAATCACCTCGCCGCGCGTTCCCTCCCCCGAAAGCGAGGCTTTCAGTTCGCTGCTCCAACCGACCGTTACCCGCCGAGGGGTATCCACGCCGTCAACGCGAACCTCGGGATTCGCTCGCCAGGGCACGGGCGGTTCGAGACGCACGGTATAGATGGGGAAAGGCCACGGCTGCCGGGTCCATAACGCCGAGCGCTCTCGCGTGTCGAGTCCGTCGCTCAACAACAGCAGGGCGGCAACATCCTGTCCGCGGTAGCGCTCCACCAGGCGGGAAAGGGCCTGGCGCAGAGCGGTCCCCGATCCGCGGGAGGGAAGGGTAACCGCCTCGGGAGGGGAAACCGGCGGCAAGAGCTCCAGGTCAAAGGGATGAATCTGAAACCGGCTCTGGGCGGAGACGACGCGCACCCACTCTTGAGTTAGGAGCAAACGGGCCGTGACATGGCGGGGAGGCACATCGGCCGAGGGCGAATTGGTCATACTGGCGGATACGTCCAGGGCTACCAGCACATGCGGTTTCCGGAGTTCCTGTTCATCCTCTTTCCGCGAGGGCAACAGCAGGCACCATCCCAGGAGCAAGAAAAAGAGAAGGCGGACGGCGACCAGGAGGGTTTGAAGGGGGGAGAAACCCGGCCATCGAAGGACAGCGAAAAGAGTGGCGGCCCAAGCGACCCCGAGGGCCGCCAGGAGGAGGACCAGAGGAACGGAATGTTCGAATAACAAGGCGTTCATCATGGGGCCGGTTGACGAGTTGGGCTGGGGACCAGGCGGCCGGAGGGGTCAAGCGAAAGCTGTGTGGAAAGGGGTGGAATGCGCCGGCAAGCCCGCGCGGCCAGAAGGGTTTCGAGAACGGCCGTCAACAGCGCCAACCAGAGAAAGAGCTCAGCGAGAGGCCTTCCCAGGCGATGCGCCGTGACCTGCTGGTTCAGCTCTTCACGGCTTTTGGCCACAATGGCCCCTTTCAACCACGGATGTCGGCGAAGACGCTCCGGGTCCACCGGCGTCAGATCGGATTCCTCCCGCGGCATGTTGAGGGCCAACAACGGTTCCTCGGAGGAGGTCATCCGATAGATGCCGATCTCCGAGGCCTGTTCGAGAATCCGGGCTTCCCGACCCTCCTCCATGACGGAACGGATCGAAAGAACCGAGCCGCCGGGCGTCGTCACGTCAAGGGGGTCTGGCAGTCCGAACAGAAGGTCGGTGACGTCCAGCATGGGGGCCGGTTCGAGATAGAGACGGGCCGCACCGGCACCGGTGCTGAAGAGGGCCATCCGGTGAAGCAGGGGCAGGTAAAACGGGGAGAGGGGGAAGGTGCTCCAAGATCGGTCCGCCGGAACCGCACACAGCAGGATTCGTCCTCGGCCGACCCGACGGGCAAGGAGAAAAGGCTGTTGCTCGCCCATGGTCAGAAGGATCTGCCCGTCCGGGTGAATCGGCCCGAACTCCAGACGGCGGGTCACGGCGAGGGTAGGGGCCGAGCCGGGCGGCAGGCGCAGCCCCGCAAAGAGGGGGTCATCCGGGCGGAGGAGGCGGAGGGTCCCCGAGGCGTCGCGCGGCGGAACAGAGCGGATGGCGACCGGTTGTGCCGGCAGGAGCGTCCAGGCTTCGTAGTCGCGGGGGTCTCCTCGATCGCCAGGAAAGACCACGGCCGTACCGCCGTTTCGAACATAGTGTTCGACGGCCTGAAGCGCCTGGCCGGGCAAGGGAATGGCGTTGCAGAGAAAGAGGCAGGCATAATCCGCCAGCCGCTGGTCGGCCAGTTCCCGAGGGTCCGCGGTGTGAACGATCAGACCCGAGGGGGTATCCGGAGGATTCAACGCGCGGGCGATGAAAAAGAGATCCCGATCTCGGCCCACCAGAAGAACCGGAAGCTGATCGCGGACGTGGATGACGGCGAACAGCACATCGTCGAGTGCGAGGGGGTCGGGCGGCAGTTCGATGCGAATGGCATGGCGCCCTGCGGCCAGTGGTGGAATCGGGAACACGATCTCCTGTTGAGTGCCCTCACCAGGATCCAAGGTCCGGCGCGCCACCTCCAGATCGTCCACAAGGAGGGCGGCTGACGTCGGACGGGCGGCGCCGCTGAAGCGAATGCTGGCTTTGAGGCGGGCGGCTTGATTGGCCCGTGGAAACGTCGGCTCGACCGAGGCGGTGACGGGCGCGGCGTTTTCCGGTTGTTCCGCTCCGGCCAGAAGGATAAACACCGTCGTTCCTCGGTCGGCCTCCTCCTCCGCTTTCGGTTCCTCTTCGATCTCATCCAGAAAATCGCGCCAGGCCAACGCCTGACCGTCGGTCAGCAGATAGATCTCCCGTTCTCGTGTCCCCGAATCGCGGAGCGATTGTCGGGCCGCCTCGAACGCCGGTTTCAGGCGAGAGGTGGCCGGCTGAGGTTTCTGGGCATTCAGGAGTGTCAGGAGGAGCTCCGTGTCGGATGTCGGTTGTTCGATCAGCGGACGGGGGGCATCAAGGGCCAGGAAGAGGGAGGCGCGATCGCCGGGCCGAAGTTCCCGAATCCGCTGGGCCGCCGTTTGGCGGACGGTTTCCCACACACGGAGAAAACCGGTCTCGTAGTGCATGCTGGCGGATCCGTCCACCACGAGGGCGACATCGCGGCGGGAGGCGGGGGCCCAGCGGCCGAGCCCTGTAGTTCGAATAACGGGACCCGCGAAAGCCAGGACGAGAAATAGGACGAGCAGCGTCCGAAGAAGCCAGAGGAGGAAATTTTCGAGACGGATGCGGCTGGTGGACTTCCGTTCGGCCAGCTTGAGAAAACGGAGGGTGCTGAAGGGGATCCGGACGATTTTCCGACGCTGAAAGAGGTGAAGCACGAGCGGAATGACCGCCGCCAGACCGGCCCAGAGGAAGAGAGGATTGAGAAAGGTCCACATGGGCTAACGGGAGAGTCGCTTTCGCTCTTCGAGATAGGCCTGCACCAAACGATCGAAGGGCTGATCGGTCCGGGCCAGACGGTAGTCCATGTTCAGATCCAAGCAGGATTTCCGACACTGTTCCAGGAAATCGGCGACGATTGCGCGATACTCCGCCGCGAGGCGGCGGGGATCCACGAGCAGGCGTTCCCGATCCTCCATATCTTCGAACTCGGCGCCGTGTCGGAAGGGGAAATCAATCTCGTCGGGATCGAGAACATGAAAAAGGATGACATCGTGGTGTTGTTTCCGGAAATGGGCCAGGGCGTGGTGGATGGCCTCCCCATCGTCGAAGAGGTCGGAGAAGAGAACAATGAGCGCGCGTTTACGGACCGATTCCGCGAGCTCATGAAGCGTGGAGGCCGTCGCGGTGGGTGTCCCCAGCGCGGGGGGATGTTCGGCCAGCACGCTCAGCAGGTGGTCGAGATGAACCAGCGTGTTGCGGGCTGCAAGAAAGATATGAGTCCGGTCGGAGTAGAGACAGAGGCCGACGGAATCCCGGGCCTTCACGACCACGTAACCGATGGCCGCGGCGAGGTGGCAGGCGTAATCATACTTGGACCGTCGCGCGCCCGACGAGTAACCCATCGAGGCGCTTCGGTCCACGGCGAGATAGACGCGCAGATTGGTTTCGTCTTCGTATCGGCGCACAAAATAGCGTTCGGTGCGTCCGAAGACCTTCCAATCAATCCGGCGGGGGTCGTCCCCCTCGATATAGGCGCGGTGATCGGCGAATTCGGTACTGGCGCCGCGCAAGGGGCTCCGGTGGCGGCCAGCGAGGTTGCCCTCCACGACCAGACGGGAGTTGAGCGTCAGGCGGCTCAACCGCTGGAGCTGTTCGGGGGTCAAATACCGTGCAATACCGCCGGCCATGAGGTTATCTTTCGGGTCGGCGGAGCACGAAGAGGAAATCGTTCTCCGCAAGCAGGAGGAAGGCGTCTCCGACGTCAAGCAGCGTCACGCCTTTCCACGACGAGCGGGCGGCAAGGATCGCCTGTTCCACCGGCGGACGGATCGTTTCGAAGCGGACCAGGGGCATTGCCTGTCCCGGTTGAGGGACAAGCCCGACCGGACGGATCGAGGGGCTCTGTGGCCGGGGCTGCGCCAGGGCAGTCGCCAGATCCGATAGGCGGCCGAGAGAAGGACTTTCGAGAAGGTAGGACTGGGCGGTGATGCCGGAAATACGCTTGAGGGGGCTGAGACGATACCGCCACGGAGCCCCCCAGCGATCGGTCATGGCGGGCGGCGGAGAGAGCGCGGCCAGAGGGGCGAGCGATTCGGGAAATCGGATCTCCCGCCGATAGACGGCGCGCAAGGCCTCCCGGACCTGTTCCCGATCCAGGCGAGTCAGCCACCGTTTGCACCACTCGGCCACTGCAGGCGCCGTGCTATAGGCGCCGTGGAGCGCTTCGAGGGCAAGGCGGGCTTTGTCGGTTTGGCCGGCCTCCAACAGGGCGAAAATGCGAAAAGCCTCTGCCGCATCGCGCCACGGACCGGGCGGGAGACGGGGTAGAATTTCGTCTGCAGCTTGGACGACGGCCGTGGCGTTGGCCGGCCCGTTCTTCCATTGATCGTATAGAAACGCCACCGCACGTTCCTCCTCAGGACGGGCCGCATGAAGGCCCATCGCGAGAAACCACAGACCAACCGGAACAAGAACCGGCTTACTGAGTAATCGCATACAAAAGGATGTTTTCGCCGATTTTCATGGCGCTGGCGTCGTCGTAACCGAAGGCATAAGGACTCTGGGAGAGTTCCCATCCGCCGGCCAGGCCGAACGGACTGTAGATCACGGCAAGGTGGCCATCGAGTTCCATGGCGAAGAGGCGGGGCTCGATGGCGGCCGTGCCCAGTTGCGCGGCCAGCGCAGGCGTGATCCCCACCGACGCGATCGCGTTGGGCAGGGTGAAGATCGGATGCTGAGGAGGAATCGGCAACAGAGAAATGCCGGGAAGGACCCGCCGCATCTCGCGTTGAAAGGCGGCGTCGAAGGATTTGCGGCCGCAGCAGGCCTCGGCGAAGAGGAGCCCGCCGCGTTTCAGGTACTCGCGAAGGGCCGCGGCTTCCTCCGCCGTGAGTCGGAAATCCTCATGCCCCGTCATATAGACGACCGGGCAATCGAACAGGCGGGGATCGGTCAGCCGCATTTCGAGACGATCGAATTTGACGGGAATTTCGGTCTTCAAGTTGAACTGGTGAAGCAGAAGGGAAAGCCCGGCGTGACGGGTCTTCCATTCGCCGTCGTATTCGATCTGAGCGAGGCGCATTCGATTCTGGGAGGAGGGGATATTGGCATCCACGAGGCGTACGGCCTGCGCCAGGTTCTTGGCCCATGCCCGTTGCGCGATGGCGTAGGACATGATGTTGACGCCCAGCTGCCGGGCCGATTCGATGCTGTAGCCGAGCAGCGAATCGTCATCCACCGCATCCCATCCAATCTCCATGCCCCAGCGGGAGACGATGGCGACCGTCCGGCATTGAATCGTCACCCCGTCGAACCACGGCTCGTCAGAGGTATACCCGGCCTTCCGAACGCCGGAACGGTATTCCACACGGGACAGATCGTAATAGGCGTGAAAGATGGGATGATCGGGCCCCAGTCGGCGAACCGGCACTTCCGGAAACATCGCGGTCAATTCCCGGATGGCCGAGTCATAGAAGGGTTTGGACCCCATTCCCGTATTCAGCACGAGCATCCCGCCATTGAGCAGGTATTGGCGCAACCGTTCCCGCTGCGCGGGAGTGAAGGAAAAATGAAAGTGCCCGGACCGGTACAAAATCGGATTCCGATCCGGATCCATGTCCACCTCATCCACCGACTTGACATCGAGGGCGAAATGGACGTTGATCATCTCCTTCATGCTCTTCAGGAGATTGTTCAGGTCGTTGGGACGCGTTGCCCAGTCTAGCGGCCCATAGGGTGATGTCAGCTTTGTGAAGAGGACCGGAGGTTTCGGGGGTTTTTTCTTTTCCGATCGCGCTTGAGGTGTTACCGGGGGTCCAGGATAGGGGACATAGGATTCCGCGGACGAGATGTGAGCAGGTGGGGGGGGCGGCGGTTTGCCGACGATGGGAGGCACAAAGCCGGGTTCTGTCGAACCGTCTCCCGGGAAGATCATCTGGGCCAGGATCGCCGGTCCACTGGCCAGAATGAGGAGGATGAGACCAACGATGGTCTTCATAGCGGTTCTTCCTGTTTGATTAACGAACCGCGCGGGGATCTATTTCAGAAAGCAGCTCTTTTTCTCCCTTCGGGGCCGGTCGGTCCTTATGCCGCACGACGGCCGGCTTGACCCGCAAGCTCAGAGGCTGCTCAGGGGGATCCAACGTTTCGAGCCGGCCGCTGACGGCGACCGCCTCGTTGGTGGTCAGACTGGCGATCACATCGCGGGAAATCGCACCCTGAGGATGGACCCAGACGGTCAACTCCGACGAGGGCTCGACCGTTTCCAGGATCGGCAACGCACCTCGGGGTGCGTCAAAAGAAGGGGGGACGATTCGAACGACGCGAAGAAAACGGAAGGTCAGGAGTTTGCCCTCGAACTGGGTCTTCAACGCCCGGCGGCCTTCGGCATCCGCCCGCGTATAGGCCAGCGCCACTTCGTTGCCGTTGCGTACCGTTTCACCATGAAGGTAGAGGCCGCCGACGGACAGAAGAATCGGCACCATGACGCGGACTCTCATCATCGGCTTCTATTGTGCCAGAACGACCTGTCCGCTGCCAAGGCTTTTTCACTCCCTAGTTAAGAGGGGGGATCATCTCACCGTGGGCTTCGAACAGATCGTCACAGAGGCGGATGGTATCGGCAATCGAGAGTTCGGCCGAGGTGTGCGGATCCAGTAGTGCGGCTTGGTACACGTGTTCTTTCCGACCTGTCAGAATGGCTTCCACGGTCAGAATCTGGGGATTGATGTTGGTTCGGTTGAGCGCGGCACAGGGTTCCGGAAGGTCGCCGATGACGCAGGGCAGGATACCGTTGCGATCCACCAGGCAGGGAACCTCGACGCAAGCTTTGGCCGGAAGATTAGTGATGAGCCCCGTGTTCATCACATTGCCTCCGAACTTGAACGGGCGGTTGGTTTCGACGGCCTCGATGATATAGGAGGCATACTCATAAGAACGCCGATGGGTGAGGGTTTTGTTGTTCACCAGTTCGTCCCGCATCTTCGCCCAGCCCTCGATCTGCCGTTCGCAGCGCCGGAGGTACTCGTCGAGAGGGATGTTGAACTCCTGGATCAGTTCGGGATACCGGGACTTGATGAACCAGGGGGTATATTCGGCCGAATGTTCGCTGGATTCTGTCACATAGTATCCAAAGCGATTCATCAGTTCGAGCCGGACCAGATCCCATTTGGGCAGAGTCCCTTCCGCCTCGGCTTTCCGATAGGCGGCTTTGATCTCGGGGTACAGGTCACGGTCACCATCCTTGACTTCGAGCAGCCATGCCTGATGGTTGATGCCCGCGACTTTCCAGTTCAACTTTTCCGCCGTGATACCGAAATGGCTAAGCAGGGTCGGAGCGCATCCTTCGACGCTGTGGCAAAGGCCGACGGCCCGGATGGAGGACCCTCGGAGGATCCCCATCATATTCATCGCCATCGGGTTGGAATAATTCAGCAGCAGCGCCTCCGGGCAGACCTTCTCCATATCACGCGCAAACTCAAGGAGAACGGGGATCGTTCGAAGAGCCCGGAAAATGCCACCGATCCCCAGGGTGTCCCCAATGGTCTGGCGAAGGCCGTATTTCTTAGGAATTTCGAAATCAATTACCGTGGACGGGCGGTACCCGCCGATCTGAACGGCGTTGACCACATAGTGGGCGCCCTTCAGGGCCGCTTTGCGACGCTCAGGGCCGAGGAAGGGTTTGATGACCATGCCCGCGCCCAGTTGGGCGTTGAGGTTCTCGAGCATCCG
>Ga0209101_1001528_pt1 | contig 16905 bp, 20 predicted proteins | sample ConPoolayeCmetaG_FD_185481 | JGI IMG/M metagenome (GOLD analysis project Ga0209101, IMG submission 185481) | Hot spring microbial mat communities from California, USA to study Microbial Dark Matter (Phase II) - Cone Pool mat layer C metaG... ...
GCGGTGGGGCGCAGCGCGGCCAGCCAGTCGGGCAGTTCCTCTTCGGCGACCTCTGACGGTTCTCCGACCAGAGAGTCGCGCAGGTCGCGCAGCCAGTCGGGGACCTCTGCCGGTTCGGTCAGGGCGGCTTTGCCGGCAGCGCCTTCGGCCGACAGCGAGGCTTCCAGTTCTCGCAGCCAGGCAGGAATATCCTCCTCCTCCCCCGGTGTGGCAGCGGAGCGATCCTCCTCAGCCCCGATGCCGGGTTTCACCGGCAGGGAGAGTCCTTTGATGGTGGGGGGAGCCTCAACGCCCGGTTTGGGTGGCAGCGACACAATCCGGTGACCACACGCGCTGCAAAAGACGTTTTGCACCGGGTTCCATGTGTCACAATTTGGGCATTTAATCCGGGTTTGGGAGCCGAAACTTTCCCCACACTCGTTACAGAACTTGCTCCCGTCGCGGTTCGCAGTCCCGCACTTTGGGCAGTAGATCATCTCAGCCTCACTTCAGTTGTCAGTCGCTGTAGGGGCGTTCCGTGCCCAATACCAGGCGGATGCTGGTCAACAGGATGCCCAGCGCGACCCCCAACAGAATTCCTCGCACGCCGGCCATGGCCGGTACGTCCAGGATCCACTCCCGGATGGCCGGCAAAACAGGCACCAACCCTATCGTCACCTGGCCGACCAGCACCAGGAGGGCCACGATCAACATCAGCGCCGACTCGGCGTTGCGCACCCGCAGCAGGCGACAGGCAGCCGTGATGACAAAGAAGACGATCAGCGCCGACAGGGCAGCCTGGATCGGGGCCTGGATGTTGTGAAAGATCCACTGGATCAGGGGGTGTGCAGGTCCCGACGGTTTGCCGGCTATGGGCGGCAGGCCGATGACCAGGACGACGAGCATGGCTCCGATGAGTACAAAACTGTAGAGACTTCCCGGTTGGCGCTCGCGGATCTTACGGGCATGGACGCGCAACACGTTGAACAGGCCGAGAAAGAGGGCAAAAGCGGCGATAATGACTGCGGTGTCAATGAAATAGGTGCCGATGGCATCCAACAGCGGGTTGGTGATGAACAGCGCTGCCAAAACAAACAGGCTCGTGGCGATGGCTATTGCAGCCGGCAGGGTTCGTCTCAGGACAGTCATGGGTGGGCTCCTTGCTGTCAGAGCAGGATCTTGAAAACGGCGATGACCAGAATGGCCGCGATGACGATCCACCGCGCCCAATCCTCGGTCAACAGACTGCCGATCTGGATCGGCAGCTTCCGGGTATAGGCGCCGCCGGCAAAGATCTCTTCGCCGATCAGGGTCTCATCGGCTGAAGCATAGACCAGGGGCAGTGTGCGGGGATCGGTCGCGCCCACCAGCTGGCGCACCCCACGCCGGGCCCCGGTTTCGCCCATCAGCAGGTATTCGTCACCAAACGATCCGACCATGACGCTGGCTGTTAACGGCTGCCGTTCCAGCAGGCCCATCACCCCGGCCGCATAGGCGACGGGGTCGGGGGCGATCAGGCGGACCTGGGTGGATTCATAGCCGTCGGGGTTGCCGTGACGGAGGTATGCCCGCCGCACAATGTCTTGCGCAATGGGCAGCACCGTGGCATCGGCGACGGTGACGATCAGGGGGGTATCACAGGCGGCAGCCTCGTCGGCCAGTTGGCCCAGCAGTGTCAGCCCGGCCCAGGTCTCGGCGGTAGTTGTCCCCCCCAGGCCTCCCACCCCCACCGACAGGTGAAGCGGCTGGCCGGTCTCCGCCGAACGTCCCACCAGGCCGGGGAGTTTCTCCAGAGCGGGGAGGGAGCGTAACCTGCCGGCTTTGCCGGCCCTGGCGCGGGAGCTGAGGAAGAACAGGATCGGCAACAGCAGCAACAGCACCACCAGACCGATTTCCTTCATGCTTCTCTCTCCTTGTCATAGTCCTGTTCGAGACGGGCCAGCAGGCGATCAACGTTGCTTCTATCGGCCAGCAATTCGGCATACCCGGCAAATTGCAGCCCGGTGGAGAGCGGCTCAAGCAGCGGCTGGCAGAGAAGCAAGCCCTGACCGATGATAAAACTGAGCGGCCTGGTTATCTCCAGGAGGGCGATGGCAGGCCAGGTCAGCCGCCAACGGCGGATCTGGCAGGCCAGGTGATCGATCAGTTGTTCGCTCTGTTCTGCCATAGCCTGCCTCATTATACCGCTTGTGAACCAGCCCCGATCCCAAATCCAATTATATCAAGTATACCACGCTTTTCCACTCCAGGCAAGTTGTCGGCAGGAGCGCACAGGACCCCGCAAAGTCGCAACCCGTCATTTTTCCCACCTGTGCAATTAGCCCAGGAGGCTCCGCACCATCGCACCATTTTCACCGCCGAGATCGCAGAGAACGCTGAGCAAGTCGAAAAAATCTCTGCGCTCTCGGCGTGCTCGGCGGTGAATTGGAATCTGACAGCACAGGTCGCAAATTAGACAAACAGGCCAAGATGAGGTATGATAGTTATCTGTCGTCTTCTGGGAATCAGACAGCATATCAAACCAATCAGGAGCCAAAGATGGACCAGACCGAGAAACTGCTGAAGGAGATCACGGAGGCCTGTGGTGTGCCGGGTTATGAAGCGGACGTGCGGGCCGTCATGCGCCGTTATCTGGAGGATGTGGCTGTCATTGAACAGGACCGATTAGGCAGCCTGATCGGCCGGCACACAGGCACCCAGGACCATCCGCGGGTGATGCTGGCCGGCCACATGGATGAAATCGGGTTTATGGTTAAACTGATCACCAAAGAGGGGTTTATCAAATTTGTGCCGTTGGGCGGCTGGTGGGATCAGGTGTTGCTTGGCCATCGGGTGACGATCAAGACCACCAGAGGGGATGTGATCGGCGTGCTGGGAGCCAAGCCGCCCCACCTGCTCACCGACGAAGAGCGGAAAAAGATTGTCGAAAAGAAAGAGATGTACATTGACATCGGTGCCCGCTCCGAGGAGGAGGCGCGGGAGCTGGGAGTGCGGCCGGGTGACCCGATCATCCCGGTCAGCGACTTTGTGACCATGGCCAACCCCCGTGTCTATCTGTCCAAGGCTTTCGACAACCGGGTGGGGTGTGCTCTGGCCGTACAGGCGGTGCGCCAACTGGCCCGGGAAGGGCATCCCAACACGGTGTATGCGGTGGGCACAGTGCAGGAGGAGGTTGGCCTGCGCGGGGCCAAAACCTCAGCCTTTGCCATCAACCCAGAGGTGGCCCTGATCCTGGAAGTGGACATCGCCGGCGATGTGCCTGGCATCAAGCCGGAGGAATCGGCCATCAAGATGGGAGGCGGCCCCACCCTGCTGGTCTACGATGCACGGATGATCCCCAATCTCAAGCTGCGCGACCTGGTGATCACGACCGCCGAGGAGGAGGGGATCCCATTGCAGCTCTCGGCCATGCCCGGCGGAGGTACCGATGGGGGCATGGTCCACCTGCATAACGAGGGAGTGCCCACCGTCGTGATCGGCGTGCCAACCCGCCACATCCACAGCCACAACGCCATTCTGTGCCGGGACGACTATGACCGGGCGCTCAGGCTGGTGGTGGCGTTGGTCAAAAAGCTCGACGCCCAGACGGTTGCCGGGCTGATGCCCTGAGCAAGGGGTTTCGAAGCAGAACATGGGCGTGGGGCACCCCATTGCCGCCGGGTCACAGACCCGGCGGGAGCGGGGGCTCAGACGGTTGCCGGGCTGACGCCCTGAGCAACCCTCCTATTTGCCAGACGACCCGATCTTTGCTATAATCCCGCTCATCCGGGCGGCAGAGGGGAGGCGGATGAAAAGGGGACAGGCGCTGAGCCTGGCTCTCAATTTGAGCTGGACACTGCTCTTTTCGCTGCTGATCCCTTTGCTGGTCGGTATCTGGCTCGACAAAAAGCTGGATATGTCCCCTCTCTTTACCCTGGTCGGGGCGGTGCTGGGCATACTTGCTGCCACCGTGGGGGTGGCCCGGCTGGCGTTGCGCATCTTTTCCCCGGCTGGGGGTGGCAGTCCGGCTCAACAACTTGAGGCCCAAGACGAGGAGGAACCAGAGTAGTGTCCAGGCTTCTGTCTCGAAAAGTGCTGCTGCCGGCGGCCATCCTGGTCGCCCTGTTGGTGATCCTGTCTCTTCTGCCTATCCCCAAAGTCATAGTCCCTGAAATCTCGATCCCGGCCGAAACGGTTGTGACCCTGTTCGGCTTTCCCATCACCAACACCCTGCTGGCAACCTGGCTCACGATGTTGATCCTGATCGTGGGCTCGTGGCTCATCACCCGCAAGAGGGAGATGGTGCCTGGCCGGTGGCAGGGTGCCCTGGAGATGATCGTCGAGGCCCTCTATAACCTGGTGGAGGGGGCAGCGGGGCGCAAGTGGGCACGCCGCTTTTTCCCGATTGTGGCGACGATCTTTATTTTCCTGCTGGTCTCCAACTGGTTGGGGCTGACCCCTCTCTATGGCGGTTGGGGCGTCCTGGAGCCGGTCCGGGAGGGGGAACATGGCCAGGCGGTTCAGTGGCTGAATAGAAGTGAGAGCCTGGGCCTGTGGGTGCCGGCCGAGCAGGGTCATGGCGAGGGGGAGCAAACCTACAAACTGGCCCCCCTGTTCCGGTCGGCAGCCACCGACATGAACACCACCGTGGCCCTGGCGATCATTTCGGTGGTATGCACCCAGATCTTTGGCGTCTGGGCGTCAGGGGTCCCCTACTTTGGCAAGTTCGTGGCTGTGTCCAGGGTGATTCAGGCCTTTACCAAACCGCGTCTGGGATGTGTGGGTCGGATCGGCACCTTTTTTATGGGCATCATTGATCTCTTTGTCGGGCTGATTGAAACGATCAGCGAATTTGGCAAGATCATCTCCTTTTCCTTCCGCCTCTTTGGCAATATCTTTGCCGGGGAGGTGTTGCTGGGTGTCATCGGCTTCCTGATCCCCTATCTGGTCTCGCTGCCGTTCTACGGCCTGGAGCTGTTTGTTGGCTTTGTACAGGCCCTGGTGTTTATGATGCTGAGCGTCGCCTTCTTTATCACCGCTATCAGCGGTCATGGGGCGGAGGAACACTAACGATTTTCGATTGTAGATTTCCGATTTTGGATTGGTTCCCAGCTTGGGGAATCTGCCCGAAATCCGGAATCCAGGATCACAAATCCAAGATCATCGAGGAGGAAAGACACAAATGGATGCTGAGACTATCCGCTTGCTAGCATCGGCCATTGCCATCGGCATTGGCGCCATCGGCCCCGCTCTGGGCCTGGGGATGATCGGTTCCAAGGCGATGGAGGCTTTGGGGCGCAACCCGGAAGCCAGAGACTCGATCTTTGTTCCCCTGATCCTGAGCCTGGCCTTCACGGAAGCTATCGGGATCTATGCCCTGGTCGTGGCGCTGATCATCAAGTTCGTCTAGCGATTGACGATTTACGATTGGCGATTTCGACGATGACTTTCTTCCGATCCGAGGAGCCGTTGTAAACCGTAAATCGAAAATCGAAAATCGAAAATCGAAGGAGGTTGGCGCTTGGAAGCATTAGGGATCAACCTGGGCTATCTGGTTTCCCAGATCGTGAACTTTACGCTGCTGGTGGTGCTTCTCTATTTCGTTGCCTACAGGCCGATCCTGCGCATGTTGGATGAACGTTCGGCGCGCATCAAGAAGGGGCTGGAAGATGCCGAGAATGCCTCGCGGCGGGCTGCCGAAATGGAGCAGGAATTCGAGCGGCGCATGGCCGAGGCCCGCCGGGAGGGCCAGGAGATCATGGCCCAGGCAACTCAGATGAGTGAGAAGGCCCGCCAGGAGATCCTGGACAGAGCCCGTGAGGAATCAAGGGCACTGATCGAGAAGGCGAAAGAAGAGATCGCCCGCGAACGGGATCAGGCCATGGCCGAGCTGCGACAACAGGTCGCCGACCTGGCTCTGGCTGTGTCGGAGAAGCTCATCGGTGCTGCTCTGGATGAGCCAAAGCACCGCCAGCTCATCGCCGAATTCCTGGAAAAGAGCGAGGCCCTGCAGTGAGCACGCAAGCCCGACCCCAGGATTATGCGCGCGCCATTTACGACCTGGCCCTCGAAGGCTGGATCCGACAGTTGAGCCAGGTCCAGGAGGCGCTGAAAGGAGACCCGTCTCTGCGTACAGCCGTCGCTGACGCGGCGGCCGGCGTGGCGGACCGGCTTCGCCTGTTGGACAGAGCCGTCGCCGGTGGGCTGAGCCAGGGGGTGCGCAACTTTTTGGGCACCCTGCTGGAGGCCAGGCACCTCGACCAGCTCGACGCCATCCTGGTTGAACTTGACCGGCTGGTGCACCGCCGCCCGGCCTTGCAGGTGGCCCGCGTGACCAGCGCCGTGCCGCTGACCGGCGCCGAGCAGGAGGCCCTGCGGGCCAGGCTGACCGAACGCTTCGGCCCGGCTCTGGAGTTCCAGTTTCAGGTGGACCCGGCGCTGATCGGCGGCATTCACCTGCGCATCGGCGACCGGGTGATTGACGGCTCTGTGGCCGGCAAGCTGGCGGCGCTGCGGGAACGACTGACGGCGTAATCCGCAATCCGCAATCCTTATGCACCACGCACCACGGAGGCGTGAATGGCCTTACAAGCCAAAGACATAGCGGCAATTCTAAAGAAGCAGATCGAAGAGTTCGAGGCTCCTCTCCAGGCTGTGGATGTCGGTTCGGTGATCGAGGTGGGGGATGGCATCGCCCGGGCTGATGGCCTGGCCGGGGTGATGGCCATGGAACTGGTGGAATTTCCACCCAAGCCGGGCCGGACCGAGAGCGTGATGGGCCTGGCCTTCAACCTGGAAGCCGATAATGTGGGCATCATCATCATGGGCGACTACACCGGCATTGAGGAGGGGGACATGGTCCAGGGCACAGGGCGGATCGTCTCTGTGCCGGTGGGCCACGGCCTCATCGGCCGGGTGGTCAACGCCCTGGGCGAGCCGATTGATGGCAAAGGCCCCCTCGCCTTTGAAAAATATCGCCCTATCGAGCGGATTGCCCCCAACGTGGTGACCCGCAAGAGCGTGGATACCCCGGTGCAAACCGGCATCAAGGCCATTGACTCGATGATCCCGATCGGCCGGGGGCAACGCGAACTGATCATCGGCGACCGGCAGACCGGCAAGACCGCCCTGGCCGTGGACACCATCATCAACCAGAAGGGCAAGGACCTGATCTGCATCTATGTGGCCATCGGCCAGAAGCTGGCCCAGGTGGCCCAGGTCGTCGCCACGCTGGAGCAATATGGGGCGATGGATCACACTATCGTGGTTGTCGCCTCTGCCTCGGAGCCGGCGACCCTGCAATATATCGCCCCCTATGCCGGCTGCGCGATGGGGGAGGAGTTTATGGAGCAGGGCCGGGATGCCCTGATCATTTACGATGACCTGAGCAAACATGCCTGGGCCTATCGCCAGGTGTCGCTCCTGCTGCGCCGGCCGCCCGGCCGCGAGGCCTATCCCGGCGACGTGTTCTACCTCCACTCGCGCCTGTTGGAGCGGGCGGCCAAGATGCATCCCGACTATGGGGGCGGCTCGCTGACCGCCCTGCCCATCATCGAGACCCAGGCGGGTGACGTATCGGCCTATATCCCGACCAACGTCATCTCGATCACCGACGGGCAGATCTATCTGGAGAGCGATCTGTTCTATGCCGGCATCCGTCCCGCTGTGAACGCCGGCCTGTCGGTGTCGCGGGTGGGGGGCGCGGCCCAAACGCCGGCGATGAAGCAGGTGGCCGGCAAATTGCGGCTGGACATGGCTGCCTTCCGCGAACTGGCTGCCTTTGCCCAGTTCGGCTCGGACCTGGACGAAGCCACGCGCCGCCAGTTGGAACGGGGCCTGCGGGTGCAGGAGGTGCTCAAACAGGGGCAATATGCCCCGGTGCCTCTGGCCGACCAGGTGATGATCTTTTACGCCGTGACCAACGGCTTTCTGGATGATGTCGAACTGCGTAAGGTCCGGGACTTTGAGGCGGCCTTTCTGCGCTACATGAAGGACAGCCATCCCGATCTGGTTCAGACCGTGGCCACCGGTGCCCGGTTGAGCCAGGAAGTTCAGGCCGCATTAGACCAGGCCCTGCGCGATTTCAAAGCGATGGCGGCTTATTAAGAGGAGCAACCCTTGCCCAGCACACGAGCGATCCGGCGGCGGATCCGCAGCGTCAAAAATATCTCGCAGGTGACCCGGGCCATGCAGATGGTGGCGGCCTCCAGAATGCGCCGCGCCCAGGAGCAGGTGCTGGCCACCCGCCCTTACAGCGCCAAAGCATGGGAGATCCTGACCCATCTGGCCGCCCAGCGTGAAGCGGATGAAACGCTCCACCCGCTGCTCCAACACCGTGAGGAGATCGGGTCGGTGGGCATTGTGCTCATCACCGCCGACAAAGGGTTGTGTGGCAGTTACAACCATAATATCATCCAGGCGGCGTGGCGCTTTATCAAAGAATTGCCCTATCCGGTCAGGTTGATCACCGTGGGCAGGCGGGGGCGTGATGTCATGTGGCGGCTGAAACAGCAGATCGTGGCCGACTTTTCCAACCTGCTTCCGCCCCAACCCGGCCTGCTGGACATCACCCCTATCGCCCGCGTCGCCATCGAAGGGTTTCTCTCCGGCACATTCGACGTTGTGTATCTGGCCCACACCGACTTTGTCAACACCATGGTCCAGCGGCCGGAAATCTGGCAACTGCTGCCGATCCACCCGTTGCAGCTGGAGAACACCCCGATTTCGGAGCACCGGCAGGCCCAGCCGGTGACAATGGCCGGGGGCTATCTCTATGAACCGGATCCGCATACCATCCTGGATGCGGTCCTGCCCCGCTTTACCGAGCTCCAGGTCTATCAGGCGGTGTTGGAATCGCTGGCCAGCGAACATTCGGCCCGCATGGTCGCCATGCGCAACGCCACCGACAATGCCATGGAGCTTCTGGATGTCCTGACCCTGACCTACAACCGCGCCCGCCAGGAAGCGATCACCCGTGAGATGCTGGATATCGTCGGCGGGGCGGAGGCGCTGGCCAGGGCGCGAGGATAGTGGATGAGCAGGCTGGATTGGCTTCATGATCTTCTGGAGGGTGTCAGGCTGCCCGATCGCATTGATCTGAGTGATTGTCATAATGTCATGAACGATCTGTGGGAGAGAAGCGTGCGCGATATGATGCGCGGCAAAGTCACAGAGCATGGCGGTACGTTGGTTCTGGACAGGAACGGGAAACTGACCATCACTCACCTGGTTGAGGGCAGATCTTGCGAGGTTAACCTGGATCTTCGGGTAGGAGAAGGTGAAACATTCGTCGGGGTTTTTCATACCCATCCCCATGTCGGTGGGCTTACTGGCATAGCGTTTAGCGGCCTGGACATGGTCCTCGCCATCAACCATCGTTGTCCGGTCTTCCTGGTGCAGAGTGGAAGGGACATTTTTGCCCTGGTGAGAACAGAAAAAACCGTTCCCGGCGTAGAGCGCTTTGAGCTTGTTGAGGAACTGGAGGCCATCTACCAAACAGGCGTTCAGGACAGGATGTCTCGCCAGGAAGCACTCCTGGTTGCCAACCTGGATCTGTGTGCAAAGTATGGGTTGGCGTTTTATTGGGGTAGAGTTCCTGGTGAGTTGAAAGGAGTTTACCGGCCATGATGGCAAACGATCGGGATGTTCTGACAATTGATGATAGCGGTCTTGTGGAACTCATGGAATTGGGAGAGCGGATCCAGCAGGAATTGGGGATAGAAGAACCGGAACCCGATCTCGAAGCTGCTATCGAGCGCTGGCGAGCCGAAAAGGCTCACGACAAAGTGAGGGATTACCGCTTTGTCATCCTTATTCAACCGGCCAACGGCCACTTTCAGGCTCGTTGTCCGGCATTGGATGATTGTATCGGAAAGGGCGGAACGCCCGACGAAGCCAGAGCAGACCTTCTGACACGGTTATACAGGCGCCTGTACGATTTGACCCGGCAGGGGCAACCCATTCCCACCGATGAGAGCCTGGCCGAAACGATCCACGTCTTGATACCGGCCTGGTAGCCCGCCAGGAAGCGATCACCCGTGAGATGCTGGATATCGTCGGCGGGGCGGAGGCGCTGGCCAGGGCGCGAGGATGAGAGGAAGAGAGGGCCACAATCGGCAAACAAGCCTGCGGCCAGAAGAGAGCAAGATGCTGAGCGAAGCCGATCGGCAGGTCGCACGCGAGGTTCGGCGTCGCCTGGCGGCTATCGTGCCTGTGCTCGACCTGCGTATCTTTGGCTCGCGAGCCAGGGGCGAAGCCGCGCCGGACTCTGACCTGGACCTGTTTATCGAGGTGGAAGAGGTCTACCCTGAGCTGCGTGAGCGGATCAGCGAAATTGCCTGGGAAGTGGGCCTGGAGATGGACCGGGTCATCTCGACGGTGGTGGCGACTTGTCACGATTTGGAACAGGGGGCCATGGGAGCCAGCCCGCTCGTCCTGAACATCGAACGGGAGGGGATCCGGCCATGAAACCGGAACAGCTTGAGGCCCTGATCCGTTATCGGATCGAGCAGGCGCACGAGAGCTTGCGAGAAGCGGAGATCCTGCTTGGCGCGTCCGCCCTGCGAGGCGCCATCAACCGCGCCTACTATGCTATGTTCTACGCCTTGTTGGCCCTCCTCGCTACCCGCCGGCTCGGCACGTCGAGGCACAGTGGGGCCATCTCCCTCTTTGATCGTGAGTTCGTCAAAACCGGCGTCTTTCCCCCTGAACTTTCCCGTGCCCTCCACCTGGCATCTGACCGCCGCCAGACGCACGATTATGGCGAGATGGTGCCCGCCACCCGGCAGATTGCCGAAGAGACTCTGGCGGAGGCCAGAACTTTTGTTGCTGCTGTTGAAGCATATTTGCACGCGGCCGGTCACTTTGCCGGAGCATCAGCCATGGCGGATGACCTGGATCAACCTGCTGGCTGAAGGGGTCCAGGACCACCATGCCTGCCAGGAAGCGATCGCCCGTGAGATGCTGGATATCGTCGGCGGGGCGGAGGCGCTGGCCAGGGCGCGAGGATGAGAGGGGGGGATGAGGATGGCGAAAGCTTATGTTTTGCTCAGGACAGCGCCGGGGCTGACCAACATTATCTATAGATCGCTGCGCAAGGGTCGTTTTGTCCAATCGGTGGAGATGATCACCGGGCCGTACGATCTGATCGTCAGCATTGAAGCGAGCAGCACCAACGAAATCCTCAAAACGGTCATGGATCATATCCGGCCGGCGGCCGGCGTGCGCGACACGCTGACCTGCCTGGTGGTGCCGGTGGAGGAATAACGTTCTGAACGGAGGAGGCTGGATGTCAACGCGGAGCAAAGGCCGAGTGGTACAGGTTATGGGGCCTGTGGTGGACCTGGAGTTTCCGGCCGGCGAACTACCCGACATTTATGAGGCTATTGATATCCCCCGCGATGGAGGCCGTCTGGTGGTCGAAGTCCAGCAGCACCTGGGGAACGACTGGGTGCGGTGTGTGGCCATGGACTCCACCGACGGCCTGCGCCGGGGCATGGAAGCCATCGCCACCGGCGGGCCGATCCGGGTGCCGGTGGGACCGGTTACTCTGGGGCGTATCTTCAACGTCCTGGGGGAACCGATTGACAACGCAGGGCCGGTGGAGGCCGAGCGATACTATCCCATCCACCGCCCGGCCCCTTCTTTTGAAGACCAGGTCACCCGGCCAGAGTTTCTGGAAACCGGCCTGAAGGTGATTGACCTGATCGCCCCTTTTACCCGCGGGGGCAAGACCGGTATCTTTGGCGGCGCGGGTGTGGGCAAGACGATCATCATTCAGGAACTGATCCGCACCTTCGCCACGGTGCACAAAGGCTATTCGGTCTTTGCCGGCGTGGGTGAGCGTTCCCGCGAGGGCAACGACCTGTGGCGTGAAATGCAACAGTCGGGTGTGATCAACAGCGTGGCCATGGTTTTTGGGCAGATGAACGAGCCGCCCGGTGTGCGCCTGCGGGTGGGCCTCACCGGGCTGACCATGGCCGAGTATTTCCGCGACGAAGGATATGATGTCCTGTTGTTTATTGACAATATCTTCCGCTTTGTGATGTCCGGCTCCGAGGTGTCGGCCTTGCTGGGGCGGATGCCCAGTGCGGTGGGCTACCAACCCACCTTGGGGACCGAGATGGGGGAGCTCCAGGAGCGGATTGTCAGCACGAAAAGGGGCTCCATCACCTCGATGCAGGCCGTCTATGTGCCCGCCGATGACTATACCGACCCGGCGCCGGTGGCGACGTTTGCCCACCTGGATGCCACCATCGCCCTGGAACGCTCGATCGCCGAGATGGGCCTCTATCCGGCGGTGGACCCGCTGGCCTCTACCTCGCGCATCCTCGACCCGCGCATTGTCGGCGAGGAGCATTATCGCGTCGCCCGCGAGGTCCAGCGGGTGTTGCAACGCTACAAAGACCTGCAAGACATCATTGCCATCCTGGGGATTGATGAGCTTTCAGAAGAGGACAAACTGGTGGTGGCCCGGGCGCGCAAGATCCAACGCTTCCTGAGCCAGCCGATGTTCGTCGCTGAGCAGTTTACCGGCCGGGCAGGGCGCTATGTGCCGGTCAAGGAGACGGTGCGCGGCTTCAAAGAGATCCTGGAAGGCAAACATGATGACCTGCCGGAGCAGGCGTTCTACATGGTGGGGGGGATTGACGAGGCCGTGGAGGCGGCGGGGAAACTGTAGATGTGTGCATTGCGTTGTGAAGTGATTACCGCCGAGCGCATTGTCTTTCAGGGCGATGTGGATATGGTGGTGGCTCCCGGCATCCAGGGGCAACTGGGCATCCTGCCCCACCACGTTCCCCTGATGACCGCTCTGACCTACGGTGAGTTGATCCTCCGCCGGTCGGGCCAGGAGGATGAGTTCATTGCCATCGGTGGGGGGTTTATGGAGGTCGGCCCCAACCATGTGACCATCCTGGCCGACTCAGCCGAACGGGCTGAGGAGATCGATCTGGCTCAGGCGGAGGCTGCCCGGCAGCGCGCCGAGGCGACCATGGCCCAAAAACGGCGAGAAGATCAGGAGTTTGCCCGGGCCGAGGCGGCCCTACGCCGATCCATCGTTCAGCTCAAGGTGGCTCGCCGCCGGCGCCGACCTGAGGGCAAAGGACCTGGAGCCCAATAGCCCGGGCTTGAGCCTGTGTTCCGATCGGGTGATAAATGCTAACAAAAAATATCGGGATAGACCTGGGCACAGTCAATGTCCTGGTCTGGGTCAAAGGCAAAGGGATCGTTCTGCAAGAGCCTTCGGTGGTGGCCATTGCGGTCAACGATAACAAGATCGTGGCGGTCGGCAGCGAGGCACGGGAGATGTTGGGCCGCACGCCGGAAACGATCGAGGTGGCGCGGCCCCTGCGCGATGGGGTGATTGCCGATTATGTGGTGACCGAGGCCATGTTGCGCTACTTTATTGAGAAGGTGGCCGGTCGCTTCCGCCTGTTCAAACCGCTCATCGCCATCAGCGTGCCGGTGGGGGTGACCAGTGTGGAGAGCCGCGCCGTGCACGATGCGGCCATTCAGGCGGGTGGGCGGGAGGCCTATCTCATTCCAGAACCGCTGGCGGCTGCCCTGGGGGCCGGGATGCCGATCAACACCCCCACGGGCAACCTGGTGGTGGATATCGGCGGTGGCACCAGTGAAGCAGCGGTCATCTCCGTGAACGGCATCGTCGAGTTTGCCTCGGTGCGAGTGGGGGGCAACCGCATAGACGAGGCGATCATCAACTATATCAAGCGCAAGTACAACCTGATGATCGGCGAGCAGACGGCGGAGGAGGTCAAGATCGCCATCGGCAGCGCCCTGCCTCTGGAAGAGGAGCTGCGCAAGGAGGTCCGGGGTCGGGATCAGGTCTCCGGCCTGCCCAAGACCATCCAGATCACCTCCGGCGAGATCACCGAAGCCATCGCCGAGCCGTTGGCCTCTATCGTCGGGGTGGTCAAGGCCGTGCTGGAAAAGACGCCGCCCGAGCTGGCAGCCGACGTGATTGACCGGGGCATCGTTATGACCGGCGGGGGGGCGTTGCTGCGCAACTTTGACCGGCTGCTCACCAAAGAGACCGGCGTCCCCTGCTACCTGGCCGACAACCCGATCGCCTGCGTGGCCCTGGGCGCGGGCAAGGCTCTGGAGGACTATGAGGTCATCAAGCGCAGCCTGCCGGCGTATTAGCCCGACATGTTTCTTGCTTCCTGCTTCCTTATCTCTTGCTCCCTTCCCCCTGGTTCACCTGTCCCTTTAATTCATACAGCTTGCTGATCGCCTCCAGCGGCGTCATGGCGCTCACGTCCAGCCGGGCCAGCTCCTCCAGCACCGGATGGCCGACGGCAAACAGGGGCAATTGCCGCACTTTGATAGTCCGCCGCGCCGCACCAGGCGCCCGCGCCTCCTGCTCCAACTCTTTCAGGATCTCCTGAGCGCGGTGGATGACCGGTTTGGGCAGCCCGGCCAGTTGCGCCACGTGAATCCCATAGCTCCGGTCGGCCCCGCCGGGAACAACGCGCCGCAGGAACACCACTTTGCCTTTTTCCTCGGCCACAGCCACGTTGTAGTTGCGGACACGCGGCAGCAGGTCCGCCAGTTGGGTCAACTCGTGGTAGTGGGTGGCAAAAAGGGTCTTGCAGCGCAGCCGGGGGTGGTTGTGGATATGCTCGACCACCGCCCAGGCGATCGAGATGCCGTCGTAGGTGCTGGTGCCGCGCCCAACCTCGTCCAGGATCAGCAGGCTGCGCGGTGTGGCATGGTTCAGCAGGTTGGCCGTCTCCACCATCTCCACCATAAAGGTAGATTGCCCGGCGCTGATTTCATCCTGGGCGCCGATGCGGGTAAAGATGCGGTCTACCAGCCCGATGTGTGCCTCGTCGGCAGGCACGAACGAGCCGATCTGGGCCATGAGGACGATCAGGGCGACCTGGCGGAGCAGGGTGCTCTTGCCTGCCATGTTGGGGCCGGTGATGACCAGGATCCGCTCCTCGGCGGACAGGTGTGTGTCGTTGGGCACGAACGGCTCTTCCCGCTGCATCGCCTCGACCACCGGGTGCCGGCCGGCGATGATGTGCAACTCGTCATCGGTGGTGAGTTGCGGGCGCACATAGCGGTGCCGCACCGCCACTTCGGCCAGGGCAGCATACACATCCAGGTGGGCCAGCGCCTCTGCCAGGGCCGCCAGCCGTCTGGCGGCGGCTGCCACCTGCTCCATCACCTGGCGGTAGATGCGCCCCTCCAGCTCGGCGATCCGCTCCTGGGCGTTGAGGATCAGCGCCTCATATTCCTTCAGCTCCGGAGTGATGTACCGCTCGGCATTGACCAGCGTCTGCTTGCGGATATATTCGGCCGGAACCAGGTCGGCGTTGGCCCGGGTCACCTCCAGATAATAGCCAAAGACTTTGTTGTAGCCCACCTTCAGGGTCTTGATCCCGGTCCGCGCCCGCTCCCGACGTTCCAGATCGGCAACCCACACCCGCGCATCCCGCGAGGCGGCGACAATGCTGTCCAGTTCGGCCGAGAAGCCGGGCCGGATGACCCCGCCGGCGTTCAGGGTGGCGGGCGGATCCTCAACGATGGCCTGGCCGACCAGTTCGACCACCTCCCGACAAGGGTCCAGAGCGGTCAGTGAGCGGAGAAACCCCACCTCTGTGCCTATCTGGCCCACGGTGGCCTGAATCTCCGGCACCGCCTCCAGGCTGTGGCGGATGCTCAGCAGATCGCGGGGCCGGGCAATGCCCTGTACGGCGCGGCTGGTCAGGCGCTCCAGGTCGGCCACATTCTTGAGCAAAGTGCGCAGGCGGGTGCGGGCCGGTGTGTCGTGATAGAGGGCTTCCACCACATCCAGCCGCTCGTTGAGCCGCTCCAGGTTAAGGAGCGGCTGGTGAAGCCAGCGCCGCAGCAACCGCCCACCCATGCTGGTGACCGTGGCGTCGAGCACGCCCAACAACGAACCCTGCACCGTTCCCCGGCGGATGGTCTCCGTCAGCTCCAGGTTGCGCCGCGTGGCCGCATCGAGGGTCATGAATTCAGCGGTGGAATAGGTGCGCAGGCTGGCCAGTTGTCCCAGCCGGCCGCGCTGCGTCTCGCTCAGGTAGTGAAGCAGTCCACCCGCCGCCTGCACCGCCAGCGGCAGCCCGTCCAGGCCAAAACCGTCCAGGCTGACCACCTGAAAATGGTCCAGCAGTGCCTGACGGGCCGTTTCCAGCTCGAACGGCCAGCGTTCGTGGCCGCTGATCGCCGGGCTGCCAGCCTGACGCCCCAGCGCCACCAGGTCCGGGTCGGGGGTGACCACCTCGGCCGGTTGCAGGCGGGCCAGCTCCTCCAGGGCCAGGCGAAGGGGATCGCCGCCGGCCAGTTGCGTCGCCGCAAATTCGCCGGTGGTGATGTCGGCGTAGGCCAGACCGGCACGCTCCCCTTCCACCACCAGAGCGGCCAGATAGTTGTTGCGCCGCTGGTCCAACAACGCCGGTTCGACCACGGTGCCGGGGGTGACCACCCGCACCACCTGGCGGTCCACCAGCTCCTGGGCCGACACTTCACCCACCTGATCCACAATGGCCACCTTGTACCCGGCCTGGATCAGCTTCGCCAGATAGCCCTCCACGGCATGGTAGGGCACTCCGGCCAGTGGCACCCGCTGGTCTTTGCCCACCGGCCGGGAGGTCAGGACAATGTCGCACACCTGGGCCACAACCCTGGCATCGTCGTCGAATGTCTCATAGAAATCGCCCAGACGGAAAAAGACGATGGCGTCAGGGTATTGCTTCTTGATGCGCAAATACTGACGGCGCATGGGTGTGCTCATTTCCTCTGCTCCTTGTCGGACCGGCCTTTTATTCTATCATCAGACCCGGAATTTGGCCAATGTGAAAAGGGATGGTTCAATTTTCTGGGGAAATTGGTTTACACTTTTGACGGCTGTTAAAATTCCGCCTGGCCCTCACCCCTCCCCCTGCCCCCTCCCCTCTCCCG
>Ga0209101_1001530_pt1 | contig 16899 bp, 12 predicted proteins | sample ConPoolayeCmetaG_FD_185481 | JGI IMG/M metagenome (GOLD analysis project Ga0209101, IMG submission 185481) | Hot spring microbial mat communities from California, USA to study Microbial Dark Matter (Phase II) - Cone Pool mat layer C metaG... ...
ACATACCAGCGCCACTCCCCGAAGCGCGCAGCAGAAAGATGCGTCTCCCACCATGACTCCACAATGAGAGGTGATGTAACCTGCTCCCCGCTTTGAGGGTGGTAGGCCACCAGCCGGTAGGCCTGCCCCTGGCTCAACCGCCCCTCCCAGCGGAAGGAGACCGGGTTGCCGATCGTTGTCCCCGCCTCAGGTGAGAGGAGCCTGGGCTGTACCGCCGTCATCTGGCTGGTGGGCGTAGTGGGCGACCGGATAGCCCTGGGCGTGCTGGTCGGGCGGGGGGTCGGGGTGGGGTGCCCCGGCGGCACCGTATCGGTGGGAAGCGGAGTCCCGGTCGCAATCCCCGCCTGCACCGTATCAGCGGGAAGCGGGGTCTCGGTCGCAGGCCCTGCCTGCACCGCCATTTCGGTGGGTAGCGGGGTTGGTGCACCCACGGTGGACCATTGCTTATCTCGCCTGATGTAAAAGGCCAGGCTCAATGCCGCAATAAGTACGAAGGCTATCAACACCGTCCCCCCTGTGGCCGCCAGGAAGTACCATTGCCGTGGCCTCGGCCCCCCTGTTAACATTGCCCGCATCTCCGCCGCGCTCTGCGGGCGGGCCTCCGGACGCTGTTCCATCGCGCGCAGGATCGCCTTCTCCGTACGCAGCGAGATGGCCGGGTTCAACTGTCGTGGCGGGGTGAGGGCGTGCCCGGACGCCAGGAACGGTGCTTCCGGCGGTGTCCTGCCGGTCAGCGCATAGTAGAGCGTTGCTCCCGGGGAGTACAGATCAGTACGTCTGTCCGTGCTCCCCATACCGGTGTATTGCTCGATAGGAGCATATCCCGGCGAGCCGACCCGCGCCGCCGCCGTCGCCGTGTAGTGGCCGGTCACCATATACTTGGCGATCCCGAAGTCAACCAGCACCGCTTTCCCCCCCGGCGTGATGCGGATGTTGGCCGGCTTCACGTCACGATGAATGATTGGCGGTTTCTGCCCGTGCAGATATTCCAGCGCATCAAGCACCTGGAGCGCCCAGGCAAGCACCTGCCGCTCCGATTGAGGTCCCCGCCTCCTTATCAGAGCTTCCAGGTCCTCTCCCTCCACGTAGTCCATCACCAGGAACTGACGCCCATCCGGCGTGACAAAGTGGTCGGTCACGGCGGGCAAATGGGCATGGCGCAGTGTTGCCAGCACCTCCGCTTCCAGCCTGAACTGTGCCTGCGCTGCCGGAGAGCGGTTGAGGTTCTCTTTGAGCGCCACCAGCCGGTGCTCGAAGCGCAGGTCGCGGGCCAGAAAAAGCGTACCCATCCCCCCTGCTCCCAACGGGCGGAGCACCTGATAGCGCCCCATCAAAAGCGCTCGTTGCGCATCGCGCGATGCGTGTACCATTTAATTCCTGCCAGAAAGACCGTAGAGCGGCCCTCATCAATCCAGATGGCCCATACCACCGCACTGCTCCGGCTTAATAACGCCCCGGTGCCGACGTCGGCGTCGGCGCCGTTCCCGGGGCGACCTTGACCGGCTCAAACCAGAACATCCACTCGGCAGAGCGGGCGATCGCCTGCCCACCCCCCACCACCTCGACATACCAGCGCCATTCCCCGGCACGCGCAGCAGGAAGATGCGTCTCCCACCATGACTCCACAATTAGAGGTGATGTAACCTGCTCCCCGCTCTGGGAGTGGTAGGCCACCAGCCGGTAGGCCTGCCCCAGACTTAACCGTCCCTCCCAGCGGAATGAAACCGGGTTGCCGGTCGTTGTCCCCTCCCCCGGTAAGAGGAGCCTGGGCTGTCCGGCGGGTATCGGGCCGGTGGTTTCGGTGGGCGAGGGTGTCCCCCGCCCTGGCCTGAGCGAAGGAGAGGGCACCGGCGTGCTAGTCGGACGGGGGGTCGAGGTGGGATGCCCCGGCGGCACCGTATCGGTGGGAAGCGGGGTCTCGGTCGCAGGCCCCACCTGCAGCACCACTGCGGTGGTGGGCGAGGGAACCGGTGCGCTCGTGGGTGGCGGTTGGTTTGGCCGCCTGCTATAGTAAGCGAAGCTCAACGCTGCGATGAGTGCAAAAACGAGCAGCGCTGCCAGTGCGATCAGGCCGACCAGCAGCGGGGTTTTCGTCGCAGCGCGTGCGGGGGCCGGGCGCGCAGCAACCCTGGCAGCGGCCGGCCTGCCTCCAACGCGTGCCAGCACCACCGAGATATTGTCCACCCCGCCCTGCCGGTTGGCCGCGTCAATCAGCCGCCGGGCAGCTTTTGTGAGCGGGGCATTGCCTATCAGGGAAGGGATATGCTCCGCCGCCACCATGTCGGTCAGTCCGTCGGAGCAGACAAGCACCACATCACCAGGTGCCAGGGGTTGGGGGTCGAAAAGGTCTACCCGCACTGCCGGACTTGAACCGAGCGAGCGGGTGAGCACACTGCTATCAGGGTCGAGTGCTGCCTGTTCTGGACGGATCAGGCCCTGGTCGAGCTTCTGCTGCACCAGGGTATGATCACGGGTAAGCTGGATGATCTGCCCGTTGCGGATCAGGTAGACGCGGCTATCACCGACGTTAGCCACGTAAAGCATATTGTTATGGATCAGTGCAGCGGCCATTGTGCAGCCGGCGTTGTGGATGCCGGTGCTCTGGAGATACTGGTACAGCGAGGCATTGGCCATTTCGATGGCAGTGCGCAGGTCATTGCCCAGGCTGGGGCCTGTGAGATCGTAGTAACGTTCCACGGCAACGCGGACCGCCCAGCGGCTGGCCTCCGCCCCGGCTCTTGCGCCTCCCACTCCGTCCGCGACGATGAGTAGCTGTCCCCTGCGGGCTAAATTCTGCTCGTTAGGCGTGAACATGTCCGCGCTGGGATAGATGGTATCCTCGTTTCCCTCCCGCTGGCGGCCTTTGTCGGTAGCGCCCCACACTTCGAGCGGCAGTGGGGGTTGAGAGAGAGGGTGGGAAGCTGGCCTTGCATTGGGTGTACGTGACGGAAAAGCTACGCTCATCTGATCAACCTCCTGGAGCAGGGGTGAAGGTTGGTGTGACCGGGCGAGGCGTGTTGGTTGGGGTGGAGGTGGGCCTGGGGGTAGAAGTCGGGATGTGCCTGGTGGGAGTCGGCGACCGGGTAAGAGTAGGGGTCTCTGTCGGTGTCCTGGTCGGTGAAATGACGATGGCGGCCGGCGGCGTCGGCGTGGGGGTAGGAGGCTGGTTGGTTAACTGAGCGAGCCAGAGACCGCCGACGGTGATGCAGGCAGCCGCAGACCCGAAAACGAATGTGCGACGGCACGTGGCCTTCCAATCGAGCGGCATAGGCACACTCTCAAGCGCTGCTAACATCTCAGCAGCGCTCTGAAAGCGCCTGGCCGGCTGTTTCGCCAGTGCCCGCATCACAATTTCCTCCAACTTCCGCGGGATCGCCGGGCGGAGCTCACGGATGGGTGGAGGCGCGAAGGTGGGGTCTGCTATCTGTGCCACGGTCTCAAAAGGCAACCGTCCGGTGAGCATTTCGTAAAGGACAATGCCCAACGAAAAGATGTCAGCGCGGGCGTCCAACGCCTGGCCGCCGCGTCCTGTTTCCTGCAGTTGTTCCGGCGAGACGTACTCCGGGGTGGCCACGCCGAGGATGCCGGAACGGGGATAGCGCAGGTCGCGGGCGATCCCGAAGTCGCACAGCACGGCCTGGGGGACACTCCCGCGCAGGTAAGCGAATTTGCGGCGGCGGAAGAGCACGTTACCAGGCTTGACATCCAGGTTGATCACCCATTGCTTGTGGATGTGATCCAGTGCTGCGGCGAGCTGGCGGCCGATCCCCAGTGCCAGCAGCAGGCTCAGGCGACGCCTGGGTGTCTTGGGCAGACGGAGCATATCGGTAATGGTGGTCGGACGGGTCAAATGGCGATCCAGGGAGCCGCCGTCGAGCATCTCCATAGTGTAGTACCAGCCCCAGCCAAAAGGGAAACGTTCACGGGCAGCGTAGACCGGGCGGAATCCCTCGCCGCGCGGGAGGGGAAAGATGCGCACCACGTTGGGATGGTGGAAACGGCTCAGGAAATCTGCCTCGGCCACCAGAGCGTCCTGATACTCCTCACGTGCCACTTTCAGTACCAGGCGGCGGGGATGGCCAGGGAGGCGGTACTTCTCGCGTATTTCGACCTCGAACACACTGGCCATCCCGCCCCGTCCCTTAAGCCTGCGCAGAATGCGGTAGGGGCCAACGGTACTCCCCGGCTGTACCAGGTCTTTTTCCACGTGCAAACGTCCTCCTGATATGCTAAGGCCTATCCGGAAAACGTAACCGATGCATCCCTATGCGTCGGTATAAGCGGCATAGGGATGCCGCTTGTACGGTTTTTCGGACAGGCTCTAACGTACAATGCGGGTGGGGCCACCAACAGTCGGCCCAGGGGCCGGCTCCGTGGGCGGCGGAGCACCCATGCCGAGTTGTTGCGTGGGACCTCCAAGGCGTTTAAACTGCAGCCGTGTCTGTCCTACCTCGATGATCGCGTCTGGCTGCAGGAGCACCGGTTGATGAGGTGGAAGCGGCATGCCGTTAACCCGCGTGCCGTTGGTGCTTCCCTCATCGGTAATATAGAAACGCCCCTGTTCCTGGCGTACAGAAAAGTGGGGATTCGAGACATATTCGTCATACAGGGCGAAGTCACAGAACTGGGGGTCGCGTCCCACTTTGAGCACCTGAGCGGCCAGGCGCAGTTCCCGTCCCACGTTGGCCCCCTGAATGATGACAAGCTTGCCCGGTGCCCGCTGTGGCATGTCACTCAGCCGCCTGGTAACCCCCTTAAAAGCGGTCGTTGTGCTCTGAACCACCTTGCGGCCAATATCACCCCGGGTTTTGATAAGCAGGGCCGTCAGGACCAGAAGCGCCAGGAAGATCACCGGCAGCGGGAGAATGAGACACCAGTTGGTCTTCGCTTTTTCAACCACCTCTTCAGGGATGGTGATCTCCTTTGCTTCCCAGGTGACCTGTATGGATACCGGCGGGCTTTTCATCTCCGTGCCCAGGTAGGGATCGGTAGCCTGGGCTACCAGTGTGTATTTCTGTGTCTGCGCCTGCTCGGTAGGGGTGACGACCGTGCTCAGGTCGTAGGTAAAGTCATATGAGGGAGGTGCGCTGGCCGTGCCGATGTGCACCCCGTTGGCCAGGTAATGTACCTCCGTGGGGAAACGCGCTGCCCCGTCCTTTGCCGTCACCTGCGCGCGTATCGTTATCGGCGTGGAAACGAAACCTCCCAGAGTGCGGGAGTAGGGAACGGTGAACTGACTCCCCTCAACCGGCTCAAGTAGCGTGATCTGCGGTGTCTCCAGGATGGAGGAAAAAGTGGTCCGCGTATCGGCAGAGCCGACGGGTGTGTCCACAGCGATGGTCAGCGAGTAGTCCCCTTTGGGCATTCCCGTGCGATGCACGACCAGGTACTGGCTGCGCTGGGTCACAATGTTATCGAACAGGCCAAGTACCTGAAGCCAGGTTTCGTCGCTGTTGTGGAGCATATAGGCGCCGTAGGTCTGCTCGCTCAGGCGCACCAGGTTTTTCTCATGCTTTAGCTGTCCGCCCCGCTGGGCCATCCCGATGGCGTAGATCGAGATGCCGGCCTCGCGGGCATCGCGGATGATGTCGCCCTCGCGTGCCTCGTCACTGAAATCGGGGTCTATGCCATCAGAAAAGACAACGATGACCTTGCGCCGGTGCGAGAGGACCTGGCGCAGGCGCGCGTCGGTGTTTCTCGCCAGTACCTCAACCGCTTCCTCAAGCCCTTCATAGAGAGGCGTTCCACCGCGCACAGTCTTGCCTTCCATTGCTGTCAGGCAGTTCAGTACCAGGTTGACGTCCACCGGCTCGTAGGAGAACTGGCGTCCTGGTGCGCAGTCACCGATCCATTCGGCCAGTGGGGGGGATTCATTCTTTTCTTCACCTGTCACGGGGACAATGGCAACGATATCGTCCTGGGGAGTGCCATAGATACTGAGCCTGTTCACCAGCTCACGGTTCAGCTCTATAGCATCCTTAATGCGCCTGTCGCCTGGAGCAGAGATGCCACCTCTATCTATCACGGTGACCAATGCCAGCCCCACCTGCTCATAAGAGAGGCGCTCGACGCCGACCTCTTTCTGGCCTTCCTTGAGGTGGAAGTTCTCAGGCGCCAGCCCTTCGATTGCCCGGCCTGTGCTCCGATCAATCACCGATACATAAGTGCGCACCTCCGGTGGTGCCGTGGTCGTATCTGGGATGCCCTGCACGAACACGAATGGGCCACTTCCCACAGCCAATGCTCCCAACGGCAGGGTCAGCAAAGACATGATGATAGCAAAAGTGAAACAAAGCGATTTCCCCGGTATCTTCATCCCTTGCCTCCTGAGATTAGTTTACCAACATTCGCGTTATGCGTCAAGTATCGGTTATGCGTCGGGTGTCCGTCATATTTTTGCATTCACCTGGCTCGGGCCGGTCTTCAGACCAAGCCCTACGCCGCGCGACCGGCCACAGTGTAGGGCAACTGCGAGCAGTTGCCCTACAACCGACGTCGCCACGGCCAACCATAGCCTGCTCTAAATCCCGCTTCGCGCAAAAAAGTGACGGACCCCCTTATGCGTCGGTATAAGCGACCACATTTGCATCCGCCCGGCTCGGGCCGTTCTCCAGACCGCGTCCGACGTCGCCACGACCACGACGCAGGACAACTGCTCGCAGTTGTCCCACAATCTTTTAAGTTTGTGGGGCGCATCCCATCAGTTACCAAGTTGAACGATGATGACCGTGATATTATCCTCTCCACCGGCCTGGTTTGCTGCCTGAACCAGCCGATCACATGCCTCCTGGGGCGAGGTAGAGGTCTTCCAGATTTCCCAGATAGCCTTGTCGGGCAGCATACCGCTCAACCCATCTGAGCACAGGAGCAGCGCCTCGCCGGTGGAGAGTCGCCGTTCGAAGATGTCTGTTTCGACGGTGGCTCTATCGCCGATGACCCGGTAGATGACATTTCTCTGTGGATGACGGGAGGCTTCCTCCTGGGTGATCTGGCCGGTGGCGACCAGGCGCTCAACCAATGAGTGGTCCGTAGTGATCTGGTGGATACCGCTCCCGTTCAGCAGGTAGGCCCGGCTGTCCCCTACGTTTGCAATGGTGGCCACATTGCCGACCAGGAGTGCCATTACCAGTGTACTCCCCATGTCGGTGCCGGCGGACTGGCGCTGGGCGTGAACGACCCGGTTGGCCGCCTGGGCTGCGGCAGTGAGCCAGCGACCTGCGTCGGGGAGCGGTTCGGAGGCAGCGGCGCGGGCAAAGATGTGCTCCAGGGCATGTCGGGCGATGGTCTGGACGGTTAGCTGGCTTGCCAGGTCGCCGGCTTCATGCCCCCCCATACCGTCGGCCACGACGAACAGCCCCACCGGTACACTTACAGAGCGATACACGGACACCAGGTCAAGTACAAGCAAACTATCCTCGTTGAGTGACCGTTCCTGCCCCACATCAGTGCGATAACCGACCAGGAACGTCAATGTGCCGGGACGGCGTATCCTGTCCAGGGCAGTGCTCAAGCCCCCGGCAAAGGCGGCAGCAGTGAGGCCAGGCGGTACAGTAAGCGCCTGTGAGAGGACCGCCGCAGCCTGTTCAGGGGCTTTTAACAGCGCAGCGGTATGCTGTTGGCCGGTGGCCAGGAAGAGCAGGAGCGCGGCCAGAGATTGTACATCTCTGGAGAAGTGTTCGGCAGCTGTGACCGATGATGGCTGGGAGATGATGACGGCAGCATCCAGGTTAGTCCATAACGCCTGCCGGCCTTTGATAGCGACATTTCTGAGGCTTACCTCGCCAAGCGCGACAGAGCGGTTATGCAGATAGGCCAGACCCTGTGCCAGGCCGATACCCCATTCAAGTACCTGTGGCCACTCCTGGGGTACCCGCAGCGAGGTTGCCAGTGGCGGCGGAAATTCAGTTTCTACCAGGTAGCGACGGGGTGGGCCGTAAGGGGCTTCGATAAAAAACTCCTGGGGCAACAGCAGGTTAGGATGGCTCAGGCCCATCTCAAGAAGACGCGCTTCTATAGCGAAGGCATGCTCTTCGATGCTCTCCTTTATCCTGTAACTGAGGTGAACAGGTTTGACCTCGGATATGGCGGTGCCACAAGAAGGACAGAATTGCTCCTCCGGGTCGGAGACACCGTTACCGCAGTTAGGGCATACCCGCGTCGGCACCAGTTCCTCGGCCAGGTAAATGTTCTGACGCTCTGAGGTGGCACGCAGCTCTGTGACCGCGTACCGATCATGATGCAACAGCGCCCCTTCCGGCAGGGGGGCGAAAGGCCGAAGCGCTTCAGGCAATGGACGAGTGACAGGCAACTGGGAGGCACGTTGTGCTATCAGGGCCGGCGGCAAAGGTCTGGTGGTCCGTGGACGCTTCACTCTGGAGGGTGTCAGGGGCGCGCCGCACTCCTGGCAGAACTGAGCAGCAGAGGGATTATCGTAGCCGCATTTCGGGCACTTCATACCTCAACCTCCCCTGTTCCGGCGTGGAAGGTAAAAGCCACTCCTCCGATTCTCAATTCCCAGCCGCTGTACAACAGGTTGCGGCCGGTGCGCTTGCCGTTTACATAGATTCCGTTCATCGAGTTCAGGTCCTCGACGATCCAGCGTCCGGCCTGACAATAGACCCGGGCATGGCGTCTGGAAGCGGTCTCCCAACCCGGGAAGTGCTCAGTGATGACCAGGTCGTTATCCGGTTCTCGGCCGATAGTGAAGCCCTCTGGCTTCAAAACGAAGCGACGCAGCTCACCTGAAATGGTGCTGCCCTCCAGATAAGGGCCTGCAGGTGGTGATGGTTCGACCGGGCGTGGCCTGTGCCTCTTTAGCCAGGTGATGCGCAGCAGCAAAATCGCTGCTACCAGGAGAAAGCCGCCGCAGCCCGCCGCGATCAGGGGCCACTGTGTGGAGAGCAACGCAATTACCTGCCGCTCTAATGAGGGGGTAGGGGTGGCTCCAGGCATCGGGGTTAAAGTGGTCACGGTGGGGGTAACAACGGGGGCGGCGAGCAGCGGGGAGGGGAATGGCGTATGCGTGGCTACAACAGAAACCCTCTCGACAGCCGTCAGAACTTGCCCCCCCTCTTGTGGTGGGAGGGCGCAGGCCCTGCCGGGCGGGATCGCACAGAGCGGTTGGAGCAGAACACCCAATACCACCCCGGCAGCGCTCAAAGTGAGCAACAGAACAGTAGTGAACCTGCCATACATCGCTCCTGCTCCATGGTCGTCTTCAGATCGTGTGGTTTGTGAACTCACCTACTGGCTCAGGATCGCGTCAATGGCTTTCAACTCCTCCGGGCTGAAGTCGAGGTTACGGAGTGCTGCCACATTCTGCTCGACCTGAGGCACGTTGCTGGCACCTGTAAGAGCGGAGGTAACACGCCTGTCGCGCAGTACCCAGGCCAGTGCCATCTGAGCCATCGTCTGGCCGCGTGCCCGGGCTATCTCATTGAGCTGCCGGACACGGGTCACCTTGTCTTCAGTCACATGTTCTGGCCGCAGGAAACCGTGCGGTTTGGCCGCTCTGGAGTCTGCAGGGATGCCCCCGAGATAACGATCGGTCAGCAACCCCTGGGCCAGCGGTGAGAAGACGATACAGCCGATGCCTTCTTCCTCCAGGACGTCAAGCAGACCTTCCTCGATCCAGCGGTTAAACATATTGTAGGAGGGCTGGTGGATCAGGCAGGGCGTGCCCAACTGGCGCAGGATATGTGCTGCCTGTCGCGTCAGTTCAGGGGGATAGGATGAGATGCCGATGTAGAGCGCTTTGCCCTGACGCACAATGTGATCCAGTGCGGACATCGTCTCCTCCAGGGGAGTCTCTGGGTCAGGGCGGTGGTGGTAGAATATATCCACATAATCCAGCCCCATCCGCTTCAGGCTCTGGTCGAGGCTGGCGATGAGATACTTACGCGATCCCCAGTCGCCGTATGGGCCTGGCCACATCCGCCAGCCAGCCTTGGTGGAGATGACCAGTTCGTCCCTGTAGCGGCTCAGGTCCTCGCGCAGGATGCGCCCGAACGTTTCCTCGGCGGAGCCTGGCGGAGGGCCGTAGTTATTCGCCAGATCGAAGTGAGTGATGCCCAGATCGAAGGCACGGTGCACAATAGCGCGCGCATTCTCCAGCGCGTCAACGCCACCGAAGTTGTGCCACAAACCAAGGGAGATAGCAGGCAGCTTAAGTCCGCTGCGCCCACAGCGATTGTAGCGCATGGTCTCGTAACGGTTCTCAGCGGGTACGTAGTGCATTTTTTGTTCCTCCTGCCGATGATACAGGCCTGTTACTTAGAGCCTATCCGAAAAACCGTACAAGCGGCATCCCTATGCCGCTTATACCGACGCATAGGGATGCGTCGGTTACGTTTTCCGGATAGGCACTTACAGTCGTCTGGAGACACGAGCAGAAACCCGGGTAAGATCGGCCTGATCCGGAGCATCACCCTGCCTCTTGCATCCTGCCTCTTGCATCCTGCCTCTTGCATCCTGCCTCTTGCTTCGTGCTACAGGTCCGGTATACTGCGCCGGAGGATTTCGTACTGTTCCAACGCTTTGCCGGCGCCCAGCGCCACGCAGGCTATGGGAGCATCCGCCACGTAGACCGGCACCCCGGTCTCCCTGGCGATCAGATCATCTATTCTACGCAGCATCGCTCCGCCACCGACCAGCACCATGCCCCGGTCAATGATATCGGATGATAGCTCCGGCGGCGTCTTTTCCAGCACCGATTTGATCATGCCGATAATCGCGGAGAGGGGTTCGGAGATGGCCTCGGTAACCTCCTCTGAGTTGATCGTGATTGTGCGTGGCAGGCCGACCACCTGATCGCGCCCCTGCACCTCCATTTCGAGCTCTTCCTCAAGTGGCATGGCGGCACCGATCTGGATTTTAATCGCTTCAGCCGTGGGCTGGCCGATGATCATGTTATACTTGCGCCTCAAGTAGGCCGCGATGGCCTCGTCAAGACGCAGGCCACCAATGCGCACTGAACTTGCCACCACAATCCCGTTCACCGAGATGACGGCCGCCTCTGATGCGCCGCCTCCCATATCCACCACCATGCTGCCGGCCGGGCTGCTGATCGGGAGACCTGCCCCCAGGGCACCTGCCAGCGGCTCCGGTATCAGATGTGCCCGTCCCGCGCCGGCCTCCAGGGCAGCCTCCCTTACGGCGCGCTTCTCCACACTCGTAACCCCGTAAGGGACGCTGATCATCACACGCGGTTTGATCAGCCCCAGCCCCCCGGTGGCTTTGTGGATGAAGTACTCCAGCATGCGCTGTGTCACCCGATAGTCAGCGATGACTCCGCTACGCAGCGGACGTACTACTTCGATCGCCTCGGGGGTGCGGCCAAGCATGGCCTTCGCTTCCTCGCCGACGGCCACGATCTTATACTCATCAAGGGAAATAGCCACCACTGATGGCTCCTGGATCACGATGCCCTTACCACGGACGTAGACAAGGACATTGACTGTGCCAAGGTCTATTCCCAGCTCTTTGCCTAAAAACATAATTGGTTAACTCGCCTCACTTTTCGGTTGAGTAGTGGGAAGCTGACGGCGACGGCGTGCCACCCGAAGCCGCACCTGGGAGCGGCGTAAAGCCACCTCGGTCAACCTGCGCTCTTCCGGGGGAGCTTTTGCCATCATTTCAAGTGCGCGCTGCCGGGCAGCCTCGGCTCTGGCAATATCAATCTCGATGTCGCGCTCGGCCACATCCGCCAGAACGGTCACCTGATCAGGCAGGACGTGCATAAAACCGCCGTGAATAGCAAAGTAATGCTCTTCGCCCCCACAGCGCACTACCAGTTCACCTTCCTCAAGCTGCGTGATCAGGGGGGTATGTTTGGGGAGGATACCTAACTGGCCGCGCACGCCTGGCGCCAGCACCATATCAACCTCACCGCGGTATAACTCTCGCTCAGGAGAGACAATCGTTAGTTTCAGACCGGCCAAGCTACCCCTCCTATGACTGCATCTCCCGCGCTTTTTCGACCGCCTCGTCTATCGTCCCAACCATATAGAACGCATCCTCGGGCAGGTGATCGTGTTTGCCTTCGAGTATCTCGCGGAATCCGCGCACCGTCTCTGCGACGGGCACATAGCGGCCTGGACGGCCGGTATAGCGCTCGGCAACGAACATTGGCTGGGAGAAGAATTTCTCAATACGCCGTGCCCGGTGCACGATCACCTTATCCTCTTCTGATAGCTCCTCGATCCCCAGGATGGCGATAATGTCCTGGAGGTCCTTGTATCGTTGCAATACCCGCTGTACCTCGCGGGCGGTGCGATAATGTTCCTCGCCCACGATGGCCGGGTCCAGGATGCGGGAGGTAGAGGTCAGCGGGTCCACAGCCGGGTAGATGCCCTTCTCAACGATGGCCCGCTCCAGCGCGATTGTGGCGTCAAGGTGAGCGAAGGTGGCTACAGGCCCCGGGTCGGAATAATCATCGGCGGGCACGTAAACTGCCTGCATAGAGGTGATGGAACCACGCCTGGTGCTGGTGATGCGTTCCTGAAGCGCGCCCATGTCGGTGCCGAGTGTGGGCTGGTAGCCGACGGCGCTGGGCATACGGCCCAGCAGTGCCGAGACCTCCATACCGGCCATCACGAAGCGGTAGATGTTGTCAATGAACAGGAGCACATCCATCCCCTGATCGCGGAAGTACTCTGCCATAGTCACACCGGTCAGGCCCACACGGAAACGTACTCCAGGCGGTTCGTTCATCTGGCCGAACACCATGACCGCCCGGTCAATCACCCCCATCTCGCTCAACGCGTTGTAGAACTCGGTGCCTTCGCGGCTGCGCTCGCCGACACCTGCGAAGACGGAGATACCCTGATGGTAACGTGCCATCGTGTACATCAGCTCGGCAACGATGATGGTCTTGCCCACTCCGGCACCACCGAAGACGCCGGTCTTTCCGCCCCTGGTGAAGGGGGCGATCAGGTCAATCACCTTGAGGCCGGTCTCGTGGAACTCGCTGCGTGTGGATTGTTCCTCAAAGGGTGGGGCAGGGCGGTGGATGGGATAACGCTCGGTGGCTTTTACCTCGCCTTTGCCGTCAATCGGCTGGCCTAACACGTTGAAGAGGCGGCCCAGGATGGCTTCTCCAACGGGCACGGAGATCGGCTGGCCGGTGTTGAAGACCGGCAAACCACGTTGCAGGCCGTCGGTGGTGTCCATCGCTATGCAGCGGACCCAGTTGTTCGGCAACTGTTGCTCCACCTCCAGCACCAGTCTGCGTCCATCTACGGGCACTTCGAGGGCCGTGTATACCTCCGGCAGTCCTTCTGGTGGAAAGGCTACGTCCACCACCGCTCCTTTGACCTGTACGATGCGACCTGTCGGGAATTCAAGTTTCGGTTCCATGTCCATCACCTTCAATGGTCTCTATGCGATTACCGATCACAAGCGCCGAAGTGTACGGCGCAGGGGAGATTTCCCTCAAGTTTACACGCCAATCCGGGTCAGCGCCTCCGCACCACCGGCGATGTCAAGTAACTCGGTGGTGATGGAATGTTGACGGGCTTTGTTATAATCCAGCGTCAGCTCCTCCACCAGAGCAACAGCATTATCGGTGGCGTTGCGCATGGCGACCATCCTGGCAGCGTACTCACTGGCATGTGCCTCTAACACAGCCTGATAGAGCTGAAGTTCAGTGAAGCGGGGAAGGACGGTCTCCAGGATGGTAGAGACATCCGGCTCATAGATGTACTCAGTTACCCGCGCTGGAGGTACCCGTACCAGGTACTCCAGCATAGCCTGGGTTTCGAACTCGGTCGGGCGGAGCGGCAACAGCCGTTGCACGACCGGTTTCTGGACCAGCAGGTTGATGAAATCGGTGCGTGCCACATATACCTCATCGGCCCTTCCGGAGAGGAACTCCTCGATGGCGGTACAGGCGATGGGTGATACATCCGCGATGCCCGGCACAGCAGGGAGGCCACAGAACTCGGCTATGATCTCCTCACCCATACGCCAGAGCAGGTCACGTCCCCGACGCCCTACGGCTATATAGCAGGCTGCCACCCCTCGTTTGTGGGCGAAGTCGAGCGCCGTGCGCACTATGTTATTATTGTACGCTCCACACAGGCCACGGTCGCCGGAGATGAGCACCAGCAGAATGCGCTCCACAGGCAGGTGTCTGGTCAGCAACGGGTGCAGCTTTTCGTCCGTGGCGGCGCCCAGGTTGACGATGACCTCCCAGGCAGCGTTAGCATAAGCGCGCGTGGCAAGTGCGGCTGCCTGAGCCTTGCGTACATTTGAGGCCGCGACAGCCTGCAACGCCCGGGTCACCTGCCCCAGGTTACGCACGCTCTGGATGCGTCGCCTGATCTCGCGTGCAGTGGCCATTTTCAGCCTGCCCTGTCTGCTGGTGAGCTGTGCGCCCAGATGCGGCTGAATTCGCTCAATGCCTCCCGCAGGCGGGCTTCGTTCTCGGCGGTCAGCTCCTTACGCGCAGCGATCTCCGCGCCTATCTCCGGATGCTGGGTGCGCATGAAGGCCAGCAAATCCTGCTCGTAGCGGCGCATCAGTTCCACCGGCACAGTGTCACAATAGCCGTGGGTACCGGCATAGATAATGATGACCTGTTCCTCCAGCGGTACGGGCGCGTACTGAGGTTGCTTGAGAATTTCCGTCAGACGACGTCCTCGCTCCAGACGCCGGAGGGTGGCCTCGTCCAGATCGGAGCCGAATTGAGCAAAGGCCGCCAGCTCTCTGAACTGGGCCATATCCAGACGCAGACGCCCGGCGACCTGCTTCATTGCCCGGGTCTGGGCGTCTCCTCCCACGCGCGAGACGGAGATGCCCACGTTTAACGCCGGGCGGATGCCGGCGTTAAACAGATCGGTCTCCAGATAAATCTGGCCGTCGGTAATCGAGATAATGTTGGTGGGAATGTAAGTGGCGATGTCGCCAAGCTGGGTTTCTACAATGGGGAGCGCGGTCAGACTGCCCCCGCCCCGGTTTTTGTGCAGGCGGGCTGCCCGCTCCAGCAGACGCGAGTGGAGATAGAAGATGTCGCCCGGGTAAGCTTCGCGGCCGGGGGGACGGCGCAGGAGCAGGCTTACCTGGCGGTAGGCCCACGCATGTTTGGTCAGATCATCGTAAATGACCAGGGCATCCCTGCCCTGTTCCATAAACTCTTCGCCCATCGCGCACCCCGCGTATGGTGCGATGTACTGCAGTGCCGCCGGTTCGGAGGCCGAGGCAACGACGACAATTGTGTGATCAAGTGCACCGTAACGCTCCAGTGTGGCCACCACCTGGGCCACTTTCGCTCTCTTCTGGCCGATGGCAACGTAAATGCAGAGCAGGTCCTTGTCACGCTGGTTGATAATGGTATCCAGTGCCAGCGCGGTCTTGCCGGTTTGCCGATCCCCGATGATCAATTCGCGCTGCCCGCGCCCGATGGGGATCATGGCATCTATGGCTTTGATGCCGGTTTGCACCGGCGTGTCCACGTTTTGTCGCTCGATGACCCCCGGCGCTATACGCTCGATGGGACGATAGCGGCCGGTTCGGATGGGGCCTTTCCCGTCTACCGGACGTCCGAGCGCATCAACTACGCGGCCCAGCAGTGCATCACCAACCGGGACGGAGACGATGCGCCCGGTGCCACGGACTGTCTGCCCTTCCTCAATTTCCGTATAGTCGCCGGCGATGATAATGCCGACGTTATCTACCTCCAGGTTGAATGCAATGCCCGGTATGCCGTTATCAAATTCGACCAGCTCGCTCATTCTCACACCGGCCAGTCCCGAGGCACGGGCGATGCCGTCGCCCACCTCGATGACAGTGCCGATGTCCAGGGCCTCGATGGTGGGCTGAAACATCTCAATCTGTTGTCGCAGTGTGGCTGCCAGCTCCTGTAAGAAGTCTGTCGTCTTAGTGGTAACCATAGCATGCACCTTCCTTAGTGCCTATCCGAAAAACGTAACCGACGCATCCCTATGCGTCGGTATAAGCGGCATAGGGATGCCGCTTGTACGGTTTTTCGGATAGGCTCTTAGTCAAGAGTGGCCGGGAGCGGTATATCGCTCATAGTCAGGTTTTCGGATGCGTAAGACAGCCTCTCTGGCTGTCAGAAAAGTGTAATTATTCGGGCCGATTGGAATCGTCCTCTTTGGGCGCTTTGCGCCACGTGTCGTCAATGCGCCGACACTCTATCCCAGGTGTTAGTCAGGTATAATCAGCAAAGGTCGGCGAAGGCCTACCAATGGCCTGTGGCACAAAAAGAGTATACGGGCGAGGCGCGCCTCGCCCCCTACATTCACCGCTGAATGGTTACAAAAAGCCTGTGTAATTGCGGAGGCCCTGACCACAGAATAATACACGATTTTGACGGATTTGTCCAGCATGAGCCGCTATGGGAGTGTCCGTCATATTTTTGCACCAACCCGGCTCGGGCCACTCTCCAGGCAGCGTCCGACGCCGCCCACTGACCACAGCGTAGGACAACTGCGAGCAGTTGTCCTACAATCTTTGTGTCCCCTCCGGCTCGGGCCGCTCTCCAGACTGCGTCCGACGTCGCCACGACCGGCCATGGCTGCTCTCTCCCCTTTCTCGTGCAACAAGTGACGCACACCCCTGCTATGGAGGCGCTGAGCACCCGCAGGAGGTTCTGCTCTCGTCCGGCCCGGTGAGTCGTTACCCTGTGTGCACAGGCTGGTTTCCGACTCGGGAGGCCCACTCTGGAATATTGGGGAAAGCCTTCCGGCCTCTGTCCTCTGATCAGGGGTAACTCCTGGAGCGCGATCTTTCCTCCTGGCCTTGGGTGCCTTTTTCACTACCCGACATAATGGCTGTCGAGCCAATGAGGGGACTCCTGCCCTGACCAGGTCCTCGCCAACCAGAGCAATTTGCGGCATACTTACGCCATCTCATTGATGGAGAGTGGAAAAATGCCGC
>Ga0209101_1001531_pt1 | contig 16897 bp, 15 predicted proteins | sample ConPoolayeCmetaG_FD_185481 | JGI IMG/M metagenome (GOLD analysis project Ga0209101, IMG submission 185481) | Hot spring microbial mat communities from California, USA to study Microbial Dark Matter (Phase II) - Cone Pool mat layer C metaG... ...
AATTCGCTGCACGAGCCGTTCGACGAGGGCAACCACAGCTTCTTCGCCTTGTTGGTATGCCGCACGAACTTGTTCTTGCGTCGGGAGTGGTATTGGTGGCATCGCCACCATTATCGCTGACGTAGGTGTGCTTTTCAATACAAAAACCGTCCAAGTTCAGTCTTGGCTGAGTAGTTACAACCAACGGAAAAATCTACACCTTTGATTCAGCGCGTCCGTGCGCGCATGCGATTGCGTTTGCGGCGGGACGCGTTGTTGCGTTCGATGACGAGGCAATCGCCGCGCGCACGGCGCGCACCGAAACGATTGACCTGCGCGGACGCAGCGTGATCCCCGGCATCGTGGATCACCACATCCACTTTACGGCGTACGCGATGAGCCGCGCGCGCGTGCAACTGGATGGCGCGCGTTCGCTCGAACAAGTGGTGGCGCGGGTCGCTGCGCGCGTTGCCACCGCACGCCCCGGCGAATGGATCTTTGGGCACGGCTGGAATCATCTCGATTGGACGATTCCCGAATTCCCCACCAAAGCCCCGCTCGATGCGATTGCGCCGAACAATCCCGTCGTCCTCGATCGCAAGGACGGACATTCAACGTGGCTGAACAGCGCGGCGCTGCGCGCGATCAACCTCACGCGCGACACGCCCGACCCGGCGGGCGGCAAGATCGAACGCGATGCGGATGGCGAGCCGACCGGTCTTTTGCGCGAGAACGCGATGAACTTGTTGGGCGACAAGCGCGGCTTTAACGCCGAAAGCATTTCGGACGAGGCGCTGCGCGACGCGATGCGCCACGCGCATCAACTCGGCATCACCGGCATTCACAACGTCGAAGGGGCGGCAGCGCTGCGCGCGTTCCAGCGTTTGCGCGCGCGCAACGAATTGACGCTGCGCGTGCTGCACACGCTCCCTGCCGAAAATCTCGAACGCGCGCTTGTCATCGGTTTGCGCGGCGATTTTGGCGATGAATGCTTGCGCATCGGTGGCGTCAAAATCTTTGCCGATGGTTCACTCGGTTCGCAAACCGCGTGGATGCTAGAGCCGTTCGTCGGTTCGCGCGACAATTGTGGCATCCCCACGACACCCATCGCCGAAATCGAACGCCTCGCGCGCGCGGCGGCAGACGCCGGGATGATGGTGTGCACCCATGCGATTGGCGATCGCGCGAATCGCGAGGTGCTGAACGTGTACGAAAAATTGCGCCGCGAGGGTCTCACCGCGCCGCTTCGCATCGAACACGCGCAACATTTGCATCCCGACGATGTGCCGCGCTTTGCGACGTTGAACGTCATCGCTTCGATGCAGCCGATTCACGCGACGAGCGATTACAAGATGGCGGACGATTTGCTGGGCGCGCGCGCGCGCTATGCGTACGCGTTCAAAAGTTTGCTGAACAGCGGCGCGCGACTCGTGTTCGGCAGCGATTGCCCGGTGGAGACGCTCGATCCGTGGGCGGGGATTCACGCGGCGGTGACGCGCGAGCGCGCGAACGGCGAACCGCGCGGCGGCTGGTATCCGCAAGAGAAATTGTCGGTGGAACAAGCCATCGGCGCGTACATCGGCGCGCCGCTGCGCGAAGGTAGTTGGGGTGACGCGCTCATCCTCTCGCACGACATTTTCACCATCCCCGCGCGCGAGATTTTGCAGACGCGGGTGGAGCAGACGATTGTGGGCGGAAAAATCGTCTAGAGATTTTCGATTTTAGATTGCCGATGTGACCCCCGCGAATTGGCACGATAGCGTGGTGGCTATCCCACTCTTGGTGGCGGTGAAAACACTCTATGGTTTCACGATTCGGATTGTGCGTGCCGATGCTGCTTATTGGAACTATGCCTTCTTGGGCTTTATTCGACATGTTCTCCGAGCAACGTTTGTCATTGACTACAATCTCCGCAAAGGAGGCAAGAAGTTCTTGGCGGACTTGTTCTTCCTTTCGCAGTGGAAGCACCACTTGGGCAAACGGAGTGTGATTGAGCGTTTCTTTGCCTTTGTCAAACGGTATTTTGGTTTGCCCAAGTAAGGGGTGCACTCAAGGTTACCCAACATGTGTTTGCCGTCTATATCGCGATATTGCTGGTTGCACAAGTCGCGCATCTGTCTCAGCGCGACGAGTGGATGCTCTCACCGACTCGTGTACTGGCACATTTTGTCTCAGTATGAATTATGCAATGGTCTCTGCCGATTTTCGATTGTTCATTCCGACGGAGTTGCTCATAGGCACACGCGCCTGCCATGACGGATGAAAATGAAGGACGTAGGGCAAATTTTCAAATTTGCCCCACATTTTCGATGGAGAGCAGAAATGGATGAGCAAGAATTGAAGCAACGGACGAAACGCTTTGCGCTGCGCGTCATCAAACTGGTTGACGCGCTGCCCAAAACGACCGTTGGGCGTGCGATTGCCAATCAATTGATGCGCGCAGGAACGTCTGTGGGCGCAAATTATCGCACGGCATGCCGCAGTCGTTCCAAAGCGGAATTCATTGCCAGAGTCGGTGTGGTCGAGGAAGAAGCAGACGAAAGCGCGTATTGGATGGAATTGATCATCGAGAGTGGATTGATGAAACCCACTCTCGTCAGCGCGCTTATCCAGGAAGCCAACGAACTCGTTGCGATTATGGCAGCATCGCGCATTTCTGCCTCCAAATCGGCAATCGCCAATCGGCAATCGAAAATCCCAGGATGATTCAACTGACCCGTGAACAAGTGCACGCGCTCATCGCGCACGCGCGCGACGCTGCGCCCAATGAAGCGTGTGGCATTATCGGCGGCAAAGAAAATCGCGCGCTAAGAATCTATCCGCTGAAAAATACGCACGCCACCCCGCGCGTCAATTTTTACGCCGACCCGCTCGAACTGCTTGCGGCGTTTCGTGACATCGAAGCGAACGGCTGGGAACATCTCGCCATTTACCATTCGCATCCCGCGAGTGACGCTTTTCCTTCGGCGACGGACATCGCGCAGGCGTACTATCCCGACGTAGTGTATCTCATCATCTCGCTCGCCAATCCCGAACAACCGATCGTGCGCGCGTTTCGCATCGTGCAAGGTTATGTGCGGGAGATTGCTCTAGTGACGAAGGACGGCTAATTCTTGATTTTCGATTTGCGATTTTGAACGCGCAATCGGCAATTGGCAATCGGCAATCGAAAATCCGCTGGAGGTAACGTATGCTCAAACATCGTGAACGTATCCGCGCCGCGCTGCGCGGCGAATTGGTGGACCGGGTGCCGGTCGCGCTGTGGCGACATTTTCCCGGCGACGATATGCACGCGGAGAAATTTGCCGCGCGCATTGTCGAATTTCAGAAAAAATTCGATTTCGATTTTGTGAAAATCACGCCGGCGTCCGGTTTTCGCGGCGAGATGTACGGCGCGACGTACGTGGACGGCAAGAATCGCGAAGGCACGCGCGCGTACGTCACCCTGCCAGTGCAATCGCTGGAAGACTGGGACAAGATCGTGCCGCTCGATGCGTCGAATCCGGTGTTCATTCGCGAATTCACAACAGTCAAGTTGGTGCGTCAACACATCGGCGCGGACACGCACGTTTTGCAAACAATTTTTTCGCCGCTCAGCACCGCGCAGAATCTCGCCAGAGAGCGCATATGGAACGATTTGCGCGAACATCCCGACGTGTTGCGGCGCGCGCTGCGCGCCATCACCGAGACGACGATTCGCTTTGCGCTTGCCAACCTGCGCGCGGGCGCGGACGCCATCTTTTTCGCAACGCAGAGCGCGACCGCGCAATTTGTGAATCGCGAGGAATTTCGCGAGTTCGGCGCGGCATACGATTTGCAGGTGCTGGAAGGAATTCGCGCGGCAAAGCCAGAGTTCGTCTTGCTGCACATTCACGGACTGGACATTTACTTTGACGAGTTGATGCGCTATCCGGTGGACGTGCTCAACTGGCACGATCGGCGCACCGCGCCATCGTTGCGTGAGGCGCGCGAGATGCTGCGCGCGGCGGGCATTACCAAAACGATGGCGGGCGGCATTGACGAGTACGCCGTCCTCGCTGATGGAACGCGCGAGCAGGTCATTGCGCAAGCGCGCGATGCGATCGCGCAAGCCGGCGAACGTGGCTTTATCCTCGCGGCAGGCTGCGTGACGCTGGTGGACACGCCCGAGGAAAACATTCGCGCGGTGATTCAGGTTGCCAGAAAAATGTAATCCCAAATAGAAATCAGGTTTCCTTGGGAAACCTGATTTCTATTTGTGCAACACGCGTAAAATTTCCTCGCCGTAGGTTTGCAATTTCCAGGGACCGAGATGGGTCACCTGGGCGAGTGCTTCGAGCGTACGCGGGTTTTCGCGCGCAATGTTATACAACACTTCGTTGGAGACAATCACATCGTTCTCCACGCCACGCGCTTGAGCGCGCTGCTTGCGCCACGCCTTTAGTTTATTCAACCGCGCGCGCGCCGCGTAATCCATCAGTTCCTCCGGGCGTGTGCGCGGACGCGGACGCGCTAGGTGCGCCGCGGTCGCGCCACGCGCGATGGCCGCGAGGAGCGCGTGGCTATAGCGCCGCAGTGCCACTTCGGCAACTCCGAGTCGCGCCAGCGCGGTTGGCGAGGAGGGTAACTCTTGCGCCAATTGCAGCAGTTGCGCATCGGAGAGCACTTTGAACGGGGGGCGGTCTTCGCGCCGCGCTTGCTCATTGCGCCAGCGGAACAATTCGCGCAGCGCGCCCAAACGCTGCGCATCGAGATCGCGCGCGCCTTTGATGTTCCAGTACGCGTCGGGATCGAAACGACGTGGCATTGGCTCGACGCGGGTGAGGCGTTCGAATTCCTCGCGCGCTTCCTCCCAGTAGCCGCGCTGCTCCAACTCTGCCTTTTGCAGATCGCGCAGGGCGAGCAAATAGTGCGTATCCCGACGCGCGTACTCGAGTTGCTCAGCGGACAAGGGTCGGCGTCCCCAATCGGCGCGTTGCATTTTTTTGTTGAGGGTCACACCAAAGCGTTCGTGCAAAATCGTGCCCAAGCCCACCTGCTTCCAACCAAGAATGCGCGCGGCAACCATCGTATCAAAAATATTGGCGAATGTAAAATGATACTCGCGCTTGAGGCACAGAATATCGTACTCTGCCGCGTGAAAAACTTTTTCGATACGCGCATCGGCAAAGAAAGAGGCTAACGGTTCGAGCGATAGCGCGAGCGGATCCACAATGTAATCTGCCTCGCGCGTGGAGAACTGGGCAAGGCAGAGTTTCTCAAAGTAGGAGTACAAACTGTCCGCTTCAGTGTCCACCGCCACGCTGGTTTGCGTACCCAGCAGTTCACACAAGGCGTGGAGAGCGTGTGGTGAATCTACAAACTCAACCGACGGATTCCGTGAATTCAAGACGTCTCTGCTCCGATTTTCGTAAACGAGTACACACAAGCGCGCTGGCGCCCCGCGCGAACAAAAGCATATCCACTATCTGGTCTATTCGCAACATCCCCACAGTCAGGGTTTCATCACCGCGCTGAAAGCCGAGTACAAAATTTGCCGCCGCGCTCACGCACACGTACACCCCAAACACAGTTCCCGCGCGCGGCTTGGACATTGCCAGCAGTAACAAGCCGATGAACAAGAGCGCGAATACACCGCTGGTCAAATGTTGCAAGGGAAAGCGCGGTGCAACAAGGCCATACACATCGGGCAGTTCCAACGCCCAGGGCGCATCACTCACCACGCCATAGTTTGCGCCGCGCGCCAGCGCGCCCAGCCAGCCGATGGCTTGTCCCACTGCCAGCCCAAGTGCGGCGGCGTCTGCGAGTTTTGTCCAACGCATATTCCGCACGCGCGCGTAAATCGCCAGTGCAACACACCCCGCGATGAACGCGCCGCGCATCGCCAATCCCCCCGCGCCGAATTGCGCAATCGTTTCGGGGTGTGCAGAGTAATAGTCCCAGTTCAGCGCGACGTGATACGCGCGCGCGCCCAGCCATGCCGCAACAAAAACAATCAGCGCGGCGCTGAGAAAAACGGGAGGGGAAATGGTGCGCCGCGCGCGTTTTCGCACGTATCCAAACGCTACCCCTAACCCCGTACCTATACCGAGCAGGACGAACGCGCTATAGGTGGACAGTTCAAAGAAGAGGAGATCGAGGGTTGGGGGCATAGGGCAGTGGTCAGTGTTCAGTTTTCAGTGGTCAGTTTTCAGTGTTCAGTGTTCAGGTGCGCAAGCCGTCAATGACGCGCGCATAGTGCTCTGCCAGAGCCGTGGCGTGGTCCGGCGACTCGGCTTCGGCGTACACGGTGAACACCGGTTCATCAGGATCGGGCACCAGCAAAACCCACGCGCGTTCACCGAGTTGAATCTTCAAGCCATCAAGATGCTCGACGATGCGATCGCGATATTGTTCGTTGAGTAAACGCATCACCGTGCCTTTGTAATCCCAGGGGCAAGGCACGCGTTGGGTGGCAAGGTGATAGGGAGGCAAGGTAGCCACCACTTCACTCAGCGTCGTATTTTGGGTTGCCAGATATTCGAGCAACTTGGCGACGGGGAACATTGCATCAATCAAGCGATGAAATGCGGGAATGATGAATTCCCCTGCACCACTTGCCGCAAAAATGACATCGGTATCCACCGCTGCAACCATCAAATCCTGTGGATCGAGCCGCGTCCGTCGCACGCGCGCGCCGTGGCGCGCCGCAATGTCATCGAAGAGATGCGGTTGATTCACCATCACGGCGAGCACGCGCGGCTGATGCCGATCCGTTGCGCGCAGCGCGAGTTCCGCCAAGGCAGCGGCGGTGACCGTACCCGATAATTTCTGTCCGCGATCATCTACCAGCCACACGCGTTCTCCCGCGACATCCCAGCGCAACCCCAAATCGGCTTTGAGCGCGGTCGTGATGGCGGCCAGTTCATCAATGCCGCGTTGAAACGCATCGGCGGGCACCGCCATCTTGGTCTCGTCCAGTCGTTCATTCAACGCGATGACGGTGCAACCCAATTCGGCAAAGATGGCTGGCATCACCAACGCCGTGGGAGCACTGGCATAGTCCACCACCAGACGAAAGTCGTGCGCGCGAATGGCTTCGAGATTCAACGCGCTCAAGAAACCTTGCTGATAGCGTTGAATCGGTAGCGTGCCTACCTCTTCGATTCGGCCGAGCGCGTCGAACGAGACGCGCCGAAAATCTTCGCGAAAGAAAATGTTTTCGATACTGCGCTCTGTGGATTTGGTGAGATTAAAGCCGTTCTTGTCGAACAGGCGAATATCCACGACGCGCTGATCGAACGGCGAAATGCGCGCGTGCGCGCCGCCCGCCGCGCCGCTGACCGCTGTGTAATAGCGCGCCACCGGAATCGGGACCGAATCGAGGTCTTGCACATTGACCCCTGCCGATGGAAAGCCGCTAATCATTGCGCGCTTGATCATTCGCGCGGCGCGATGCAAATCGCGGTTCATCGTCACGAATGACCCGCGCGGTAACGTCGCGCCAAACGCCGCCGCCAGGCGCGCGGCAAATTCGGGCGTGAGGTCCACATTGACCAGGCCGGTCACGCCATAGCGTCCAAACAACGTGCGCCGCGCTTGCGCGCCCCAGATCAATGACGATTTCACCGTGGCGCCGGCTTCTACTTCTTTGTTGGGCCAGATTTTCACCGTCGGATGAATCACCGCGCTTTCGCCGATGGTGCTCTCGTCGCCGACGATTGCCCCCTCAAAGATCACCGCGCGCGAGCGCACACTGCACCGTTGTCCGATAATCGCGCCGCGCAGTTCTACCCCCTCACCGATGTACGAATTGCGCAGGATGATGCTCCGGTCAATGTGGACGCGATTATCCACAATCGTGAACGAGCCGATGGACGTGGGACCGTGAATGACAACACCCCCTTTGATCTTGACGCCGCGTCCGAGAAAAATGGGACCGAACAACTGCGCGTCGGGTGCAATCTCCACATCTTCCTGAGCATAGATACCGCCGCCCAGATGAGGTGCAATTTCACCCACATTCACTTTGCCCAAAAGTACATCGGCGGTCGCGCGCATATACTCGGCAAGATTCCCTACATCGCACCAGTAGCCATTGGCAATATAGCCGTACAACGGCACACCTTTTTGCATCAGACGCGGGAACAAATCTTTGCTGAAATCGAAAGGCACATCGGGTTCGATCTCATCGAGGATTTCTGGCGAGATGACGTAGATGCCGGTGTTGACCGTATCGGAAATCACTTCGCCCCACGATGGTTTTTCGAGAAAGCGCGTGATGCGCCCTTCGTTGTTGACGATGATGACGCCGTACTCTAACGGATTGGGCACGCGATACAGGGTGATCGTCACCGCCGCGCCGACACGCTGGTGGAACGCGACAATCTCCATGAGATTGAAATCGGTGACGGCATCGCCGCTAATGACGAGAAAGGGCTCGTCGCGCGAGAGATATTTTTCGGCATACTTGACCGAGCCCGCCGTACCGAGTGGATGCGGCTCGACCGAGTAACTCAAGGGGATGCCAAATTGCGAACCATCGCCGAAATAATTTTGAATGTCATCGGCGCGATACTGTAACGTGGCAATCGCTTCTGCAAAATTATGCCGCCGCAACAGTTCCAGAATATGTCCCATCACGCGACGATTGACCATCGGCACCATCGGTTTGGGCCGATTCAGGGTGAGTGGGCGCAGACGTGACCCTTCGCCACCTGCCATCACAACAGCTTTCATAGTATCCTCGTTTTAGGTTTCAGGTTGCAGGTTACAGGGGGAGTGGATTGGGCGGCGAAGCCGCCCGTCCACTTTCCCGCTCTCGTCTCCCCCTTCTCGCTATGCGGGGAGAGAAGGGGGCAGGGGGATGAGTGGGGTTGTTCCCTGGGCACGACGGCGAAATTCAGGCTCAGCCATCGGCTTGTGTTAGCCGTCGGTTTCTAACCGACAGCGAGCGATGCCCGGGGCTGAATAGTTACGAAAATTTAAACCTTCTAACTTGCCAACTTGAAACCATCTAACTGAAACCTGAAACTTTTAACTTGAAACCTCATCCTTGCCGGCTTCAACCGCTGCCGTAGCGATTGCCCAGGCGATCAAGCCCCAACTGCCACCTGCCAGTACTACCACTAAAAGTAATGAACGAAGGTTGACAGGGATGCCTTCGGGATTGCGAATCATCCCAAAGACGGACAAGCCGATAGCGACCAGCGCGGCGATCACGCCGACCAGTACCGGTCCGCGCAATACACCGCGCACACGTACAAGTAGCGAAGGTTTTTTCTCTGTGGTCATTGGCATCACTCCTCAAAAAATACGACTACTATTCTGATTATATAACGCGCGCGCATTGACGTCAAGCACATCTTTTTAAATAGTTAGGATTTGCATCAAAGACAAGTTCGGTGTAAGATACTAGTGCAAGGTTGCCCCCTGAGGGACAGAGAGAAAATTTCTGCACAACGGAGTGGAGGAAATGAAGATCACATTGAGCGTGATCAAAGCCGACATTGGAGGGTGGGTGGGGCATTCCGCCATTCATCCCGCGCTGGAAGAATCTGCCCGCGCCAGTCTTGCCGTCGCCAAACAAAATGGGCAACTGATTGACTATTATGTGACTTCGTGCGGTGATGATTTGCAACTCATCCTCACGCACACCCTGGGGGTAGATAACCCGGGTATTCATCGCCTGGCATGGGATACTTTTATGACAGGCACTCAAGTCGCCAAACAGTTGAAACTGTACGGCGCCGGGCAAGACTTGCTCACCGATGCCTTTTCGGGCAATGTCAAAGGGCAGGGACCGGGAGTGGCAGAGATGGAGTTGGAAGAACGTACCTCCGAACCTGTCCTGATTTTTATGGCAGACAAGACATCGGCGGGTTCATGGAATCTGCCGCTCTTCAAAATGTTCGTTGATCCGTTCAACACCGCCGGGCTGATCATCTCCCCGTCGCTGCATCAAGGTTTTCGCTTCGAGGTGCATGACATTCGCGAACACAAAAGGATTTTCTTCGATACTCCTGAAGAGATGTATGACCTTTTGATGTTCATCGGAACACCCAGCCGCTTTACCGTCAAGCATGTCTTTTCACGCTTCGATGGCACCATTGGCGCCGTGTCTTCGACCGAGCGTTTGTCACTCATCGCCGGCAAGTACGTCGGCAAGGACGATCCGGTGTTGATTGTACGGTCACAACACCAGTTCCCTGCGATTGGTGAAGTGTTAGAGCCATTCCGCTATCCGTGGATCATCGAAGGGTGGATGCGCGGTTCGCACTATGGTCCGCTGATGCCGGTCGCGCAAAAGCAAGCCACCCCCTCTCGCTTCGATGGCCCACCGCGCGTGATTTGTCTGGGCTTTCAACTGAGCGAGGGTAAACTCATTGGACCGCGTGATATGTTCGATGATCCATCGTGGGACGAAGCCCGGCGCGAGGCGAATCTGCTTGCCGATCACTTGCGGCGACACGGACCCTTTGAACCGCATCGCTTGCCGTTAGAAGAGATGGAATACACCGCCTTGCCACAGGTCATGCAAAAAGTCGCCGACCGCTGGGAGAAATTCTAGCGATTGGCAAAAATGGCTATTCGTGATAGAATAGAGCCAAAAGTTTGTTTTTTAGGAGAACGTAAGCGTATGGCTGTACCAAGCCGTATGTCCAAACGCGCTAAACTCGCCTATCTCGCCGATCTGGAAGAGGGCTATCGCCCATTCGATCAACAGGCGCAGCGTCTGTTGCATACCTTGCTCCAGGACCCCGACGCTCAGGTGCGCGCCGAAGCGATTGCGTGCCTCTGGAACGATCCGGATCTGCGCTGGATCAAAGTGCTGATGCGACTTGCCACCAACGACCCGTACGTGAATGTGCGCGCGCAGGCGATCGCCGCGCTGGGACGTTACGTGTACGAAGGTGAACAAGCGCGCCTTGACGACTGGACCGATCTGTGGGAAGAGGACATTACGCGAGAGGACTATGAGCGTGTGATCGCTTTTCTGTTTCGTGTCGCGCGCGATGTCACCGAATCGCTCACGGTGCGCCGCCATGCGATAGAAGCCCTCGCCTTTCGCAGTGATGATCCCGAGGTGGAAGAATTGATCGAGTGGGCGTATCATCATCCGGATCGGCGGATGAAAGCGAGCGCGCTTTTGGCGATGGCACGGCATGGACATCAACGCTGGGATCAGTACGTCCTGGCTGAACTACACAGTCGCGATGCCCAGATTCAATACGAAGCCGTCCGCGCGGCAGGCGAACTGGGCATCACGGCGGCTACCGATACCCTCATCGAATTTGCCACCACCAAACGGATTCGCAAGCCTTTGCGACTGCTCGCCATCTACGCGCTGGGTGAAACCGGCGATCCGCGGGCGTACGCGGTGCTCGAAAAACTCGCGCGGGCGCGTGATCGCGATGTGCGGGATGTGGCGCGCAACGCACTCGAAGAGTGGTGGATGGTCACTCAGGTCGAGGAGATGATGAACGCGGAAGAATCCGAGTCGCTCGAGCCTTCCTCTTTCCCTAACGTGTGGGATGAACAAGCGGGAACGTTCTCCAGAAATTGACGCAGGACGAATGACAAAAGACGAAGGTCATTCGTCCTTCGTCTTTTGTCTGCCTGTCTCCATCGGTGAGGTGTCTGTCGTCAGAGGTATCTTCGTTCTACGCGTGCACTGATTGTCGTGACCACTTCGTAATTATTCGTCCCCATCCATTCAGCGACCTCCTCGGCACGAATTTGCTCAGCCCCTTGTTGCCCGATGAGTACCACCTCATCCCCAACGCGCACATCGGCGATGTGAGTCACATCCACGAAACATTGATCCATCGCCACGCGACCAACAATCGGCGCGCGTACACCGTGAATGAGTACCTGTCCTTTGTTCGTCAGCGCGCGACGATAGCCATCGGCATAACCGACCGACACGATCGCGATCCGCATTGGTCGCGGAGCGCGGAACATACCCGCATAGCCGACATACGTGCCTGCCGCGATGCTACGCACATACACCACGCGCGCTTTGAATGCCAGCGCCGGGACCAAATCAGCGGGACACGGCACAGCGGGATCAGGATCGAGTCCGTAGAGCAAGATACCGATGCGTACAAGATTAAAACGCGCCTGCGGAAAACGCAGCAGGGCGGCACTGTTGGCGCAGTGACGATAGCGCGGCTGAATGCCTGCACGTTCCAGCGCGTCCAGCACCGCGCCAAATCTCGCCACCTGATTGTGGGTGAAGGTGTTGCCCCATTCATTCACCACATCGGCAGCAGCCAGATGCGTGTACACGCCTTCGATTTCGAGACGGGGGAGCGCGTGCACCGCGCGCGCGAACTCGACCGCATCGTCAGGCGCGACACCCAGGCGTGACATTCCGGTATCCACCTTGAGATGCACCCGCGCGCGCGTCTGGCGCGCGCGGGCGGCTTTTGCCAGAGCGCGCGCCACATCGAGAGTGAACACCGTGAGCGTCACATCATTTTCCACAGCAAGCGGCGCATCGGCGGGTGCGGTATAGCCGGTGACAAGAAGCGGTGCCGTGATGTGAGCGCGTCGCAGTTCCAGCGCCTCGCCCAGCGTTACGACACCGAGCCAGTGTGCGCCACCACGCAGAACAGTGTGTGCCACCGGCACTGCCCCGTGACCGTAGGCGTTGGCTTTGAGAATCGCTAGCACCTGCGCGTCGCCTGCCAGAGCGACGAGGCGGCGCGTGTTGTGTTCAATCGCCGCTAAATTGACTTCTACCCACGCCGCGCGATAGGACAGTATCGGCTCATCCATTGGGGCTGTCATACCATACTTTAACGCGTTTGCACCTGTGTTAGCAATTCTTTAACGGAGAGGGACAACAAAACGAGCCTCCTTAAAGATTTCGTGCTGTACCACGTCTATCCTTTTGCGAATTCATCAATCAACGCGCGCACAAAGGCAATCCCCTCAAAGTAATCGGTCAGGCGAATATTTTCATTCGGAGCGTGAGTGCGCGAATCGTGCCAGCCCACGCCGGCACTCACTGCAGGGATTCCCAGCGCCTGACACAACGGATACATCGGACCACTACCCGCCATCGTGGGATACACAATGGGGTCCTGGTGATACACCTGTCTGACAGCGCGTATCGCCGCGCGCACGATGGCAGAATCGAGTGGTGAACGCGCGACCTCTTCGCCGGTCTCCGTCAGTTTGATTTCGATGTCATCAAAGCCGCGTCGCGCCAGATGTTTTTTCAGCAAATCCACCACCAAATCGGGTGTTAGATCGGGCACCAGGCGAAAATCAATCTTGGCAAATGCGTGATTCGGCAGAACCGTTTTCGAACCTTCGCCGATATAGCCCGCGTACAAACCACAAATCGTACACGTTGGCTCGTACAAATATTTTTTGAGTAACGCGATGCCGCTGAGGTTGCGGATGAACGCGCGGATTCCCAACTCGGCTTTGACTTGTTCTTCATCGTACGGAATCGTCGCGAGGGCTTGCATCTCGGCTGCGGTCGGCGCGCACACGTGTTGATTGAAATGGTCAATCAGAATATTGTCGTCGGCGTCCTTGAGGGTGGCGAGTGCCCACACCAGGCGCCACGCGGGATTGACCACGATGGCGGCTTGTGCCGAGTGCAAATCACGCCGCGCGCCATACGCATGCAGTTCAACGTACACAATCCCCTTGACGCCACACGAAATCACCGGGCGATCGTGCACATCTTTGTAGCCGGCTTCCCACAGGCAACCGTCTGCGCCTTCCAGCAAGGCACGATTTTCTTTGACAAATTGCGGCAGGTGAATACTGCCGATTTCTTCTTCCCCTTCGATAACGAATTTGATTTTGAGAGGTAGCGTACCGAACGCGGCGATGTACGCCTCGATGGCGTGAATGCGGCACATCAAGTTGCCCTTGTTGTCCGCGACGCCGCGCGCAAAGAGTTTGCCCTCGCGAATCGTGGCGTCCCAGGGTCCACTCTCCCACAACTCGAGCGGTTCGGGGGGCTGGACGTCATAGTGGTTGTACAGCACCAGCGTCCGTTTGCCCTCACCGATTTCACCATACACGACCGGCGCACCATCGCCCACAAGAATCAGGCGCGCGTGCGCGCCGAGTCGTTGCAAGCGCGCGAGCACCTGTTCCGCCATCTCGCGCATACCCCAATTTTGCGCGGCGACACTTGGCTGACGACACACCTCTTGCAACTCGGCAATGAATCGTTCCCTGTGCACGTTAACATACTCTTGAAATTTGTCCATCGCGAGCCTCCTGAAAATACATTTGTCCACGAAGGTCACGAAGGAACACGAAGAAAAAAATCTTCGTGTCTCTTAGTGTTCTTGGCGGATCTTTTCATCCGTCGTGGCGGGCGCGTGCTTTCGATTGCCGATTTTCGATTGCCGATTGCAGATTGCCCCTCGTGAACAATCACAAATCGCAAATCGCAAATCGAAAATCATTTTTCATCCGTCGTGGCGACGGTTGACCGCTATGCACAACTCCTTTGAGACTATGCGCAGCGCGTGGCACACTATGCGCCTCACGTCTCACCCAACACTGCGCGCGCTTTGTGTTCGTGTGCTCGCGTCACCAACACCTCCGCTTTGCCGATACCGTTCACCGTCATTGGAATCACATTTTGCGATTCGGTGCGGATGAGCGCGGGAATGCCTGCGCTTTCTAGTCTGCTCTTGATGATTTCGGCGCGCAGTGCGCCGTACGTCGTATAGACGACCACCAGTTCATTCGGTTCCATCGTTTGCCTCTTCGTTCATCTCTCTGTCCTCGCGCAGCCCTTGACTCACCGCGCGCGCGAAAATCAAATAGCCGGTGTGCGCGACCATACGATCTTGTGGGCGCAGGCGTTCGGGTACGGGCTTGTAATAGCGCGTGAGAATTTCGACGACCTGAACATCTACCCACCCACCGAGTCGTTCCATCTCATGCAAAATCTCACTCACCTGATTCGTCGTGGGCACGAGGGAACCAAAAAAGCCGCCGCCCTTGAGCGCGGCGTGCGCCTGTGCCAGAAACAGCCACGGCTCGCGCACATCGAGAAAGAGCGCGTCCGCGTCGCGCTCGTCAAAGCCGGCGCGAATATCGCGCAATTTGAGTTCGACCACATCGAGCACACCCGCGCGTTCGAGATTTTTGCGCGCCAGCGTTAGCATATCGTCGCGTTCTTCGTACGAGTACACGCGTCCGGCGGGACCCACACAACGCGCCAGTGCCAGTGTCAACGCGCCACTGCCGGTCCCACACTCGATAACGCGTGTGCCGGGGACGATGTTCATTCGCAGAAGGAGATAGCCGATTTCTTTGGGATAAACAATTTGCGAGATACGCTTGACGTGCATCACCAGATCATACGTCGAGGGTTGCAGCAACACGTACGCGTGACCCAGTTGTGTTTTGACCGTCGTACCAAACGGCTTGCCGATGATCGCATCGTGCAAAATGAAACCGTGATGCGTGTCGAAACGTTGACCCGGTACAAGTCGCACGCTATAGCGTTTATCATCAGGTGAAAGGAGCAAGACGGTTTCGTGTGGTTGAGCCGTGTTCACATTTCTCCTTGTGTCAATTGCAATTTTTGCCGGCGCGACATTCGCTTGATTGCTGCTTCGCGACGCATCGCGGCGCGCCGCGAGCCGCAGCGCTCACGGTACACCAGTTCTACCGGACGACGCGCGCGCGTATAGTGTCCGCCGCGTCCGCGCTGATGCGTCTGCACACGTCGCGCGAGATCGAACGTCCACCCCGTGTAGAGCGTGCCGTCCGCGCAGCGCAGTATATACACGTATGCGGCGCGGCGCGTGGATTGCTTCATCGCCCCGAATTATATCACGACACGCGTCAAACTGTCTATTCGCTGGAGCAATTGAAGATTTCCGATTTTTCGATTGCCGATTCAAATCGCAAATCGAAAATCCTTCAGCGTTCGTCTTGTTGGTTTCGTAAGATGATGTTATAATGACGAATGACGAAGGACGAAGGACGAAGGGATTTTCGATTTGCGATTTTCGATTTGTGACCATTGGCAATCGGCAATCGCCAATCGGCAATCCAAACCCTGTCGGCGGTTGGCGGTCGTTCGTCGAATGAGCACAACTTGACTCTGGAGAAAGGATTATGCCTCTTGACTTAGGCGCGCTGGCCTCGTTGTTGCAACTGGTTGCGGCGTTCTTCATCGTGTACTGGATGGCTGTGTGGCTCAGTCTCATCGTTTGGACGTTCCGCGATATTCGCGCGCGCTCGCACGACTTGGCAATGCAGTTGACGAGTGTCGCACTCGTCATCATCTTTAACATTCCCGGCTTGTTGCTGTACTTTTTGCTGCGCCCGCGCCAGACGCTCGCCGAGCAGTACGAGAGTGAACTGGCGCAAGAGGCGTTGATGCAAGAAGTGGAAGAGAAACTGGCATGCCCGATGTGCCAGCAAAAAGTGCAAAGCGATTTTCTCTTTTGCCCCAACTGTCACACGCGCCTCAAACGGCGCTGCGATAACTGCCATCGCATCACCAGTCTGCGCTGGAACATCTGCCCCTACTGCGGCGCACCGAACATAATGCCACAGGCGGAGTGACGACGAAGGACGAATGACGAATGACGAATGATTTTCGATTTTCGATTTTCGATTTGTGATTGTTCACGATAGACAATCTGCAATCTGCAATCGAAAATCGGTCGGAGGACGCTGATGTTTGGACGGCATCATTTCATTTCTTACTCGGCGGTGGACGCTGAAGAATTCGCGCTCAAACTCGCGGATGATTTGCAAGCGGGTCCGCCGTCGTTTCCCGTCTGGATTTTTCGCCGCGACCTGCACGCCGCCGCGCGCGACTGGGACACGCAAATCCGCGACGCGATTCGCGACTGTGACAGTTTGATTTTTGTCATGTCGCGCGATAGCGTCACCGACGAATCGAACTGCAAGCCCGAATGGACCGCCGCGCTCAAATTCAAAAAGCCGATTC
>Ga0209101_1001532_pt1 | contig 16896 bp, 17 predicted proteins | sample ConPoolayeCmetaG_FD_185481 | JGI IMG/M metagenome (GOLD analysis project Ga0209101, IMG submission 185481) | Hot spring microbial mat communities from California, USA to study Microbial Dark Matter (Phase II) - Cone Pool mat layer C metaG... ...
ATATAGGATGTTGTCTTTAGCCAGAAGCTGCGCACATGGTGCTATTTCTGCTAGTTTCTTCCATTGTTCTTTCTTCATCTTCTTCCTCCCATTCAAGGTCGTATGAAGGATCTTGGAGTAATTGGGCGGCTTCTGGGGTGGATAACAAACAGCACACAACAACTTCTTTGCTTGGGTTAAGAACAAATTTAATGGATTTTTTATTTTGTTTCACAGCTTCCATTTGCACATCCTTGTCTGGGTTGGGAATGTATTGAATGGCATAGCCATCTTGTCTTACGGCTTCTAATTGTACGTCTTTGTCCGGGCTGGTGATGAATTGAATGGCTCTTCCATCTTGTTTCATAGCTTCTAATTGTACGTCTTTGTCCGGGTTGGGGATGAATTGAATGGCTTCCCCGCTTTGTCGCACAGCTTCCAGTTGTACATCCTTGTCTGGGTTGGTGATGTATTGAATGGCATAGCCATCTTGTCTTACGGCTTCTAATTGTGTTTCTTTGTCTGGGTTGGGGATAAATTGAATGGCGCGTCCATTTTGCCTTACGGCCGCCATTTGTACGTCTTTGCTTGGGTTGGGAATGAATCGGATGGCCAAGCCATTCTGTCTTACTGCGGCCAGTAATACGTCCTTGTCTGGGTTGGGAATGAACCTGATCGTGGACCAATTTTCTTTTATCGCCTTCAGTTGTTTTTCTTTGGTGTCATATAGGATGTTGTCTTTAGCCAGAAGCTGCGCACATGGTGCTATTTCTGCTAGTTTCTTCCATTGTTCTTTCTTCATCTTCTTCCTCCCATTCAAGGTCGTATGTGGGATCTTGGAGCAGTCGGGCGGCTTCTGGGATGGATAACAAGCAGCACACAATGACCTCCTTGTCTGGGTTGGGGATGAATTGAATGGCATTGCCATCTTGCTTTACTGCTTCCAGTTGCACATCTTTGTCTGGGTTGGGAATGTATTGGATGGCGTTGCCGTTTTGTTTCACTGCTTCCAGCTGCACATCTTTATCTGGGTTGGGAATGAGTTGAATAGCCCCTCCGTTTTGTCTTACAGCTGCCAGTTGTATGTCTTTGCTTTGGTTGGGGATGTGTTGTATGACTCCCCCATTTTGTTTTACGGCCTCTAGTTGCACATCTTTGTCTGGGTTGGGGATGAATTGGATGGCCCAGCCATCTTGTTTCACCGCTTCCAGTTGTACATCTTTGTCTGGGTTGGGAATGTATTGAATGGCCCAACCATTTTGTCTTACTGCAGCCAGTTGCATGTCTTTGTTTGGGTTGCGGATGTACTGGATGGCTTCTCCTCTTTGTCTTACAGCCTCTAATTGCATCTCTTTGTCTGGGTTGGAGATGAATTGAATGGCACGTCCATCCTGTCTTATTGCTTCCAGTTGCACATCTTTGTCGGGGTTGGGGATGAATCGGATGGCGTAGCCATTTTGCCTTACGGCTGCTAACTGTATGTCTTTGTCTGGGTTGGGGATGAGTCGAATGATCCAAGAGTCCTGTTTCACGGCTTCCAGTTGCACATCTTTGTCTGAATTGGGAATGTGTTGGATGGCGTTGCCGTTTTGTTTCACTGCTTCCATTTGTGTTTCTTTGTCTGGGTTGTGGATGAGCTTAATCACAAGCCAGTCTTTTTTTACTGCTTCTAGTTGTTTTTCTTTGGTGTCATGCAGGATGTTGTCTTTAATCAGAAGCTGCGCGCAAGGTGCTATTTCTGCTAGTTTCTTCCATTGTTCTTTCTTCATCTTCTTCCTCCCATTCAAGGTCGTATGAAGGGTCTTGGAGCAATCGGGCGGCTTCTGGGATGGATAATAAATAGCACATAACAGCTTCTTTGCTTGGGTTGTGAATGTATTCTATGTTATGGTAGTTTCTTCTTATTGCTTCCAGCTGTGTGTCTGTTTCTGGTTTTGGAATAAATTGTATGGATTTGCCATTTTGTTTCACGGCTTCCATTTGCACTTCCTTGTCTGGGTTGGGGATAAATCGGATGGCTTCTCCATTTTGTTTTACGGCTTCTAGTTGCACCTCTTTGTCTGGGCTTGGGATATATTGGATGGCGTAGCCACTTTGTCTCACCGCTTCTAGCTGCACATTCTTGGTTGGGTTTGAAATGAATTTGATATAATAGTTGCTTTGTCTCACCGCCTCCAGCTGTATGTCTTCGTCGGGGTTGGGAATGAATTGAATGGAGTGTGGGGTGGTTTTTACTGCCTCCATTTGTATGTCTTTATCCGGGTTGTTGATATATCGAATGGCGCAGCCGTCTTGCTTTACAGCCGCCATTTGTATATCCTTGTCGGGGTTGTGAATGAGGCCAAGGTTGTGATAGTTGTGTCTCACTTCGTCTATTTGTGCGCTTTTGTTTAGCCCATTTATGTGCTTAATTTTTTCCATGTATGGGCTGTTTGAGGCGTTATAAGCATCTATTGCGTCTTTATCAGGGTTTGGTATGAATTGGATGGAAAACCCATGTTTTCTCACCGATTCTAGCTGTACATCTTTGTCGGGGTTTGGAATAAACTTGATGGCATATCCACTTTGTCTCACCGCTTCCAGTTGTGCTTCCTTACTTGGTCTTGGTATGTGTTTAATTGCTTTCCAGCTTCTTTTTACTGCCTCCAGTTGCACATCTGCATCCGGATTGGGTAGGCATTGAATGGTGTTTTCGTTTAGCTTTACAGCCAATTTTTGCAATTCTTTGTCCAAACTTGGCATGAGAAGGGCGTTATAATTGCTTTGTCTTACTGCTTCTGCCTGTGCGGCTCTACAGGGGTTGTTGATAAGTGTTATGACAAAGCCGCTTTGTTTTGCTGCTTCCAACTGTACTTCTTCGTCTGGTTCTTGTATTAGTGTGATGGATACTGGCTCTTTTTTTATTGCCATCAATTGCATGTCTTTGTCTGGGTTGATGATGAATCTAATGTTTAGTGCGACATCTCTTATGGCCTCTATCTGTTCTTTCTTGCTTTCATATAATAAGTTTTTGTTGACTAGTTTCTGTACATGTGGTGCAATTTTTGCCAACTTCTTCCACTGTTCTTTTTTCATCTTTTTCCCCCATTTGAAAATCTGGCGCGGCACTTTATTGTCTGTTATATAATAAGATGTTTATGTCTGATGGGAAAGGATCTGTTATGGCAAGTGAAACGCGACGTTTGAAGTGCTGGGGTGCGGCTAAAGCCCTTTGTGTTATCATGGTTTCTTCAGTCTCTTTGTTGTTTTGGCCGTTTTTCTATAGCAGCATTGGTGGTGAGACGAAACCGACTAAAACAAGCGAAGCATCTAGCAGGGTGGCTGTGCCGTCTTTGTCTCCAAGCATATATAAAGTTGAGGGCATAAGGGTCATTGATGGTGATACTGTTGAGGCAAGATTTTACATTTGGAGCGACATAATGCTTTGTAAGGTTGTTCGCCTTGAAGGAATTGATGCTCCTGAAGTTTATGGGCCGGCGAAATTATCTGGTTTGGCCGCCAAGGAATACCTTGAAAGCAGGCTTGCCAAGGCCAATGAAATTTATTTAAGAACTGACAAAAACAATGATAAGTATGGCAGATTGCTAGCTGTCATTCTGGTAAGAGATGTTGTGGGGCTTGTCAATCTTAATGAAGAAATGTTGGCCAAAGGGCACGCCCATTCTCTATAGAGTCTCTGACAAGCCCCACTACCCATCACTTTCCATAATCCGGGAAGATTATTGTGCGTTTGCCACAAGCCCGTCTTCTATGCTTACCAATTCTACTTCCACCCAGGTCGCCTCATCCAAATTTTCATCTATGTTTTCTTCGCTTAGCACAACTACTTCTGGTGACCTTGGGCATGTGTGTTTAATTGTGTTCCCACTTAATGTGAGAAAAAGTGGTTTACCGGTGCTTTCTTTTGTCTCGACTATTTCTTTCTTTCTTGCGTGTTTGCGCAGGTGCGACGTGGCACCATGCCAGTGAAACTCCTTGTTGCAAATTGGACAAATAAACATGGCTCCTCCTTTCTTGTTTTTTGGGTACCTTGCCCTGGCCAACAGAAGTTGTTTTTACATTCTCTGGGATTGTGCGGGAAACAATGATACTGGTTTTAATTCTGTCATTTTCTTTCTTTGTTTTCTTCCTCCCATTTAAGATCGTATGAGGGATCTTGGAGTAGTTGGGCAGCTTGTGGGGTGGATAGCAAGCAGTGCACAACCACCTCTTTGTCTGGGTTGTTGATGCACACAACAACACTCCTGTTTTTCTTTATTGCCTCTAGCTGCACGTCCTTGTCTGGATTGTGGATGTATCGAATGGCCCAGCCATCTTGTCTCACCGCTTCAAGCTGCACGTCTTTGTCTGGGTTGTGGATAAATTGGATGGCGTAACCGTTTTGTCTCACCGCTTCAAGTTGCACGTCTTTGTCTGGGTTGTGGATAAATTGGATGGCGTAACCGTTTTGTTTCACTGCTTCCAGCTGCACGTCTTTGTCTGGGTTGTGGATATATCTGATGGCTTCCCCATCTTGTTTTACTGCTTCCAGTTGCACGTCTTTGTCTGGGTTGTGGATAAGCATGATGTTTTCTGTGTTTTGTTTTACGGCTATTAGTTGTACATCTTTGTCTGGGTTCAACACAAACCGGATGGCACTGCCATTTTGTCTTACTGCTTCTAATTGCACATCTTTGTCGGGGTTGGGGATGTATTGAATGGCGTTGCCGTTTTGCCTCACTGCTTTTATTTGTACATCTTTATCTGGATTGGCAATGCGCTGAATGGCCCATTCGTCTTGTTTCACGGCTTCTAGCTGTACATCTTTATCGGGACCATGGATAAATTTGATCATAGCCCAATTTTCTTTTACTGCTTCTAGTTGTTTCTCCTTGGTGTCATACAGAATGTTATCTTTAATCAATAGTTGCACATATGGTGTTATTTCTGCCAATCTCTTCCACTGTTTCTTATTCATTTTCCTTCTCCCATTTGAGGTCGTATGAGGGGTCTTGGAGCAGCTGGGCGGCCTGTGGAATAGACAACAAACAATGTATAACAACATCTTTATTTGGGTTGCGAATGAACTTAATGGCGTCTTTGGATTGTTTTACCGCTGCCAGCTGTATATCCTTGTCCGGGTTGGGGATGAATCGAACAGCCCAACCATCTTGCTTTACCGCTGCTAACTGTATGTCTTTGTCTGGGTTGGAAATGTATTTAATAGCATTGCCATCTTGCTTTACCGCTTCTAGTTGTACATCTTTACTGGGGTTCGTGATAAATTGTATAACGTGACTATTTCTCCACACTGCTTCCAATTGTATGTCTTTGCTTGGGTTGCGAATAAACATGATAGCCCACGCATCTTGCTTCACGGCTTCCAGTTGTACATCTTTGTCTGGGTTGTAAATAAACTTAATAGCAGCCCAATTTTCTTTTACTGCTTCTAGCTGCTTTTTCTTGGTGTTATACAGAACGTTACCTTTGGCCAGCAGCTGTGCATATGGGGCTGCTTTTACCAATCTCTTCCACTGTTTCTTATTCATTTTCCTTCTCCCATTTGAGGTCGTATGAGGGGTCTTGGAGCAGCTGGGCGGCCTGTGGAATGGACAACAAATAGTGCATGATGGCTTCTTTGCTTGGGCTGTGAATGTAGTCCATGGCGTTGTAATCTTGTTTTACTGCTTCCAGTTGTGTTTCCGCATCAGGATTATCAATAAATCGCAAACTGATTTCATCCTGCCGCACAGCTTCTAGTTGCATTTCTTTGTCTGGGTTGTGAACAAATTTTATGGCTTTCCAGGACTGTTTTACTGCTTCCAGCTGTACTTCTCTGCTGGGGTTGGGAATAAATTTCAGCACCAACCCGTTCTGTTTTACTGCTTCTATCTGTGCTTTCTTACACGGATTGGCAATAAATATGATGTTAAGGCTGCTTTGCCTTACCGCGGCCACTTGTATGTCTTCATCGGGGTCTGGCAAAAATTTTATCACCTCTCCGTTCTCGCGCACAGCTGCCATTTGCGCTTCTTTGTCAGGGTTGGCGATGAATTTAATGGCGTCGGGAGCCTGTCTTACCGCAGCTAGTTGAATGTCCTTTGGTGGGTTTTTGACATATTTAATGGCATAACCATTACAACAAACCGCTGCCATTTGCACATCTTTGTCGGGGTCGGGAATATACTGAAGATAGTGACAGTTTCGTGTTACTTCATATATTTGTGTGTCCTTGCTCATTGTTTTTATTCGGTCAACAATTTCTGAGTTTAATCCGCATAGTTCTTCCATGGTCTTCTTGTTCACCATTCTTAAGACTTCTTCGTCGGGGTTGGGAATGAACATAAAAGAAAAGGGGTGCCTCTTTACTGCTTCTATTTGTATTTCTTTGCTGGGAGCGGGTATGTGTCGCATGGTGTATCCACTCTGCTTTATTGCCTCTAGTTGCATTTCTTCGCTTTCCCTTTTTAGGCCCCTAACTATTCCCCACTCTTTTCTTGCCGCCTTTAGTTGCACTTCTTTGTCCGGGTTGGGAATGTGGTAAATAAAAGACGCGTTGCTTCTTATTGCCTCTAGCTGTGCGCTTTTATCTGGGTGGGCAATATAAGTGATAGTCGACGCATTTTGTTTTATGGCTTCAACTTGTGCAGCTTTGCAAGGATTATGAATGAATTGAATGGCGAAGCAGTTTCGTTTTACGGCTTCTATTTGCATTTCTTCGTCGGGGTTTGGGATGAATATAATGGTGTTTGGTTCCAGCCTTATTGCCTCCAATGAGATTTCTCTATCGGGGTTGATGATGAACCTAATTTCTGCCGGTCTTTCTTTAACGGCTTTTAATTGCTCTTCTCTTGTTTTATATAGAATGTTTTTGCCCACCAGCTTTTGTGCATGTGGTGCTGCTTTTGTCAATTTTTCCCACCGTTCTTTGTTCATTTTCTTCCTCCCATTTAAGGTCGTATGAGGGGTCTTGAAGCAATTGGGCTGCTTGTGGGTTGGATAGCAAGCAGCTCACAATGACCTCTCTATCTGGGTTGCTGATGCACAGAATAACATGGCTGTTTTGTTTCACTGCTTCCAGTTGCACATCTTTGTCTGGGTTGTGAATATATCGAATTACCCAACCATTTTGCCTCACCGCTTCTAATTGTATGTCCTTGTCTGGGTTGAGGATAAATTGAATGGCATTGCTATTTTGTTTCACCGCTTCTAGTTGTATGTCCTTGTCTGGGTTGGGGATGTATTGGATGGCCCAACCACTTTGTTTCACAGCTGCCAACTGTACGTCTTTATCTGGGTTATGAATGAATTTGATTGCAGACCAGTTTCTTTTTATTGCTTCTAGTTGTTTTTCTTTGGTGTCATACAGGATGTTGCCTTTAATCAACAATTGTGCGTGTGGATCTGCTTTTATTAGCTTTTCCCATTGTTCTTTTTTCATTTTTCTCTCTTCCATTTGAGGTCGTATGATAGATCTTGGAGCAGTTGAGCGACCCCTGGGATGGATAACAAGCAACACACAATGACCTCCTTGTCTGGGTTGAAGATAAACTTAATGGCGTTTGTGTCTTGTCTTACTGCTGCTAGTTGCACATCTTTGTCTGGGTTGGTGATGAACCGAATGGCAAGGCCATCTTGTTTCACCGCTTCCAGTTGTACCTCCTTGTCTGGGTTGGGGATGTATTGGATGGCCCAACCACTTTGTTTCACCGCTTCCAGTTGTATATCCTTGTCTGGGTTGGGGATGTATTGGATGGCCCAACCACTTTGTCTTACGGCTTCCAATTGCATGTTCTTGTCTGGGTTGGTGATGAACTGAATGGCAAGGCCATCTTGTTTCACCGCTTCCAATTGTATATCCTTGTCTGGGTTGGGGATGAACTGGATGGCGCGGCCATCTCCTTTTACGGCTTCTAGTTGCACATCTTTGTCGGGGTTGGAGATGTGTTGGATAGCATTACCATTTTGTTTCACAGCTTCCAATTGTATTTCCTTGTCTGGGTTGGGGATGAATTGAATGGCGTAGCCATTCTGTTTCACCGCTTCTAGCTGTATGTCTTTATCTGGGTTGGGGATGAATTGAATGGCCCAGCCATTTTGCTTCACCGCCTCCAGCTGCACGTCCTTATCTGGGTTGGAAATGTGTTTGATGACTCGGCCATCTTGTTTCACCGCTTCCAATTGCACATCTTTGTCTGGGTTGAGCACATGTCGAATGACACTGGCGTTTTGCTTTATGGCCTCTAGTTGCACTTCTTTGTCTGGGTTGGGGATGTATTGGATGACATTGCCATCTTGTCTCACCGCTCCTAGCTGTATGTCTTTGTCTGGGTTGGGGATGCATTGGATGGCCAAACCATTCCGCCTCACAGCCGCCAACTGTACATCTTTATCTGGGTTATGAATGAATTTGATTGCAGACCAGTCTTTTCTTACCGCTTCTAGCTGCTTTTTCTTAGTGTCATATAGAATGTTGTCTTTGATCAACAACTGTGCACATGGGGCTACCTTCATTAGTTTCTTCCATTGTTCTTTCTTCATCTTCTTCCTCCCATTTGAGATCGTATGAGGGGTCTTGAAGAAGTTGGATGGCTTTTGGGATGGATAACAAATAACACATAACGACTTCTTTATCTGGGTTGTGGAGGCAGCAAATGACGCGTTTGTCCTGCTTTACAGCCTCTAGCTGTGCATCCTTGTTTTGGTTGGGGATATGCCAGATGGACCATCTATTTTGTCTTACGGCTTCCAACTGCACATCTTTGTCCGGATCACGAATAAATCTAATGGCTTCCCCATCTCGCCTTACTGCCGCTAGTTGCACATCCTTGTCGGGGCTGGGGATAAGTTGAATGGTGTCGGCAGTTTGTTTTACGGCCTCTAGTTGCACGTCTTTGTCTGGGTTGGGGATGTGTTGAATTGCCCAACCATCTTGTTTCACTGCTTCCAATTGCACATCCTTGTCTGGGTTTGGGATGTGTTGAATGACTAGGCCGTTTTGCTTCACTGCTTCCATTTGTGCTTCTTTGTCTGGGTTGGTGATGAACCGAATGGCATGGCTATTCTGCCTTACCGCTTCCATTTGCACTTCTTTGTCTGGGTTGTGAATTAGTCTGATTGTGGTCCAATCTTTTTTTACCGCTTCTAGCTGCTTTTCCTTAGTGTCATATAGAATGTTGTGTTTGATCAACAACTGTGTATATGGAGCCTCTTTTATCAACTTCTTCCATTGTTCTTTCTTCATCTTCTTCCTCCCATTTGAGATCGTATGAGGGGTCTTGAAGAAGTTGAGCAGTTTTTGGAAAGAATAACAAGTGACACAAGACAACTTCTTTGTCTGGGTTGGGGATGTGCTGAATGATCCGGCCATCTTGTCGCATTGCTTCCAATTGCACATCTTTGTCTGGGTTGGGGATATATTCGATAAATCGGCCCCTTTGTCTTACTGCTTCCATTTGTACATCTTTGTCTGGGTTGGGGATAAATTGAATGGCGTTGCCGTTTTGCCTCACAGCTTCTAGCTGCACATCCTTGTCTGGGTTGGGGATAAATTGAATGGCGTTGCCGTTTTGCCGCACGGCTTCTAGCTGCACGTCTTTGTCTGGGTTGGGGATGTGTTGAATTGCCCAACCATCTTGTTTTACCGCTTCTAGTTGCACATCCTTGTCTGGGTTGGGAATAAATCTGAGAGCCCCTCCCTTTTGTTTTACGGCTTCCAGTTGCACGTCTTTATCTGGATTGTGAATAAATTTAATGGCGTAGCCATTTCGCTTTACAGCCTCTAGTTGTACATCCTTGTCGGGGTTGGGGATTAGCCGAATGAGGGCGCTCTCTTGTCTTACCGCCCTCAGTTGTTTTTCTTTGGTGTCATATAGGATGTTTTTCTTAATCAGCAGTTGCGCATGTTGATTCAATTCTATCAGCCTTTTCCATTGTTCTTTTTTCATTTTTCTTCCTTACGGTTGAGCGGCTTTGTCTTTTCTTGTTGCTTCTAATGCGCTTTTGTTTGGGCCGGAGGTGAAACAGGGCGGCATTGCCGCCCTGTTTCACCGTCCTTGCTTGCTTTTCTTTGGTGTTACACGGGGTTTTGTCTTTGATCAACAATTGCGCTTGCGGGAGCGTCTCATTGTCTTTCTCCCCTTGCTTTTCCTGTTGGTTTTCCTCTTCCCCCTTTCCTTCTGTTTAGTCTGGCGCAGAATGTTTTGAAGCAAGTGGTCGTCTTGTGAGGTAGACAAACGGGAACGTCTCCTTGTCTTCCTCCCCTTGCTTTTCCTGTTGGTTTTCTTCTTTTCCCTTTCCTTCCGTTTAGTTTGGCGCAGAAGGTCTTGAAGCAAGTGGGCTTCCTGTGAGGTGGACAACAGGTAATGTGCAACGACCTCTTTGTCTAGGTTGCAGATGTGCTGGATGACGGTACTATTTTGCCTCACGGCTTCTAATTGCACATCTTTGTCCGGATTGCGAATAAATCGGATGGCGTTGCCGTCTTGTCTCACAGCTTCTAGCTGTACATCCTTGTCTGGGTTAGGGACATATTGAATGACCCAGCCGCACTTTCTTACAGCTTCCAGCTGCATGTCCCTGCTTGGGTTTGGGATGTATTGAATGGCCCAAGGGTCATGTCTTATTGCTTCCATTTGTACATCCTTGTCTGGGTTGTGGATATATTGGATGGAGTCGCCCCTTTGCCTCACCGCTTCCAGTTGTACCTCCTTATCTGGGTTGCGAATGTGTTTGATAGACCAGCCAAGTTGCCTTACCGCCTCTATTTGTACTTTCTTGTCTGGGTTGTGGATGTACTGGATGGCTTCTCCATTTTGTTTCACAGCTTCCAACTGTACTTCCCTGTCTGGGTTAGTGATGTGTTGGATGGCGTTGCCGTTTTGCCTTACTGCTTCTAGCTGTACATCCTTATCGGGGTTGGGGATGTGTCGAATTGAATCCCCGTTTTGTCTTACCGCCACTAGTTGCATTTCCTTGCTTGGATTAGGGACGCATTGAATGGCGTAACAATTCCGTCTCACCGCCTCCAGTTGCACTTCTTTGTCTGGGTTGGAGATGAATTTGATGGCCCAATCATAACGTCTCACGGCCGCCATTTGCACATCTTTGTCTGGGTTGGGAATAAACCTGATTGCAGACCAGTCCTTTTCTATTGCCTTCAGCTGTTTCTCCTTGGTATCATACAGAATGTTGTCTTCGGTCAACAACTGTATGTATGGAGACATTTCTATCAATTTCTCCCATTGTCCTTTTTTCATTTTTCTCCTCCTTGTCGTCAATTTTCCCAATGTTTCTTTTTCATTTTGCCCCTTTTGGTGATTCCTTTTGTTATTTCTCCTTCATTTTTCTCCTCCTTGTCGTCAATTTCCCAATGTTTCTTTTTCACTTTGTTCCTCCCATTTGAGGTTACACAAAAGAACTTGTAACATCTGGGTGGCTTGTGGGAAGGATAGCAGATGGTGTATGACGGCTTCTTTGTGTGGTTTTGATATGTGCTGAATAACACTTGCGCTTCGTCTTATGGCCTCTAGTTGTGCGTCTTTGTCGGGGTCAATAACATGCCTAATGGCGTATTCGTTTTGTTCCACCGCCTCTAGTTGCACCCATTTGTCTGGATTAGAAACGTATCGAATTGCATCTCCGTCTCGTTTCACTGCTTCCAGTTGTACCTCTTTGTCTGGGTTGGGGATGAACTGAATGGCTTCTGTGTTTTGTTTTATGGCCTCCAACTGCGTGTCTTTGTCGGGATTAGTGATGTGTTTGATGATGCAGCCATTTTGTCTCACTGCTTCCAGTTGTACCTCTTTGTCTGGGTTGGGGATGAACTGAATGGCACTAGCGTTTTGTTTTATGGCAGCCAGCTGTACATCTTTGTCGGGGTTGGGGATGTGTTTGATAGACCAGCCGTCTTGTTTTACGGCTTTCATTTGCACACGCTTGCTTGGGTTGGGGATACACCTAATGGCGTTGCCGTTTTGTTTCACTGCTTCCAGTTGTACCTCTTTGTCTGGGTTGGGGATGAATTGAATAGCCCAGCCATTTTGTCTTACTGCTTCTAATTGCACATCTTTGTCGGGGTTGGGGATGTATTGAATGGCGTTGCCGTTTTTCCTCACTGCTTCCAGTTGCACGTCTTTGTCCGGGCTGGGGATGTGTTGAATGACACATCCGTTTTGTCTCACTGCTTCCAGTTGCACATCTTTGTCTGGTTTGGGAATGCATCTAATGGCCCACTCGTACTGCCTTACGGCTGTCAATTGTGCCTCCTTGTCCGGTTTGTGAATGAATTTGATTGCAGACCAGTCCCTTTTTATTGCCTCTATCTGTTTTTCTTTAGTGTCATACAGGATGTTGTCTTTAGTCAACAGCTGCACATATGGAGACAACTTCATTAATTTCTTCCATTGTTCTCGCCCTTTCTTCTGTTTTTTCCTCATTCTTGTTCCTCCCATTGTTTTCTTCTGTTTTTTCCTCATTCTTGTTCCTCCCATTTGAGGTCGTATGAAGGATCTTGGAGCAGTTGAGCGATGTTTGGAATGGATAACAAATGGCACATGATGACTTCTTTGTCTGGGTTGGTGATGTATTGTATTGTCCAATGATCTTGTTTCACCGCTTCCAATTGTACATCTTTGTCTGGGTTGTGGATGAATTGAATGGCATATTTATTTTGCCTTACGGCCTCTAGTTGCACGTCTTTGCCCGGGTTGTGGATAAACTGGATGGCTTTTCCATTTTGTTTCACCGCCTCCAGCTGCACGTCCTTGTCCGGGTTATGGATGAATTGGATGGCTTCCCCGTTTTGTCGCACCGCCTCTAATTGTACGTCTTTGCCTGGGTTGGAAATGTATTGAATGGCATTACCATTTTGTTTCATCGCTTCTAGTTGTAGATCTTTGTCTGGGCTAAAGAAGAATTGGATGGCCCAACCGTTTTGTTTCACAGCTTCCAATTGTACTTCCCTGTCTGGGTTAGTGATGTATTGGATGGCATTGCCGTTTTGTTTCACAGCTTCCATTTGTGTTTCTTTGTCTGGGTTGGGGATGAATTGAATGGCATGGCCATTTTTCCTCACTGCTTCCAGTTGCACGTCTTTGTCGGGGTTAGGGATAAATCGGATAACTTCTCCATTTTTCCTCACTGCTTCCAGTTGCACGTCTTTGTCGGGGTTGGGGATAAATCGAATGGCATAGCCGTCTTTCTTCACTGCTTCCAGCTGCACGTCCTTATCTGGGTTGGGAATGTATTTGATGGCTTCCCCGCTTTGTCTTACGGCCTCTAGTTGCACTTCTTTATCTGGGTTGGGGATGAATTGAATGATCCAGCCGTGTTTCTTTATTGCTTTTAGCTGCATTTTCTTGCTCGGGTTGGAAATAAATTGGATGGCTTTGCCATCTTGCTTCAGGGCCTCCAATTGCACATCTTTATCGGGGTTGTGAATAAATCTGATCATGGTCCAGTTTTCTTTTACTGCCTTTAGTTGTTCTTCTTTGGTGTTGCACAAAACGTTCTGCTTGATTAACAATTGTGCACACAGGGATGTTTTTATCAGTTTCTCCCATTGTTCCCTTCTCATTTTCTTTCTCCCATTTTGTTGTCGTGTGAGTGGTCTTAAAACAGATGGGTGGTGGGTAACACGCAAATAAAAACAGATGATATGCCCGTTTTTCTTGTGGTGTGCTAATTGTTGGCGGTGAGGCAGAATAACAGCTTTGTCCTGCCTCACCGCCTTTGTTTCTTTTCTTTCTTTGGTGTTAAGTGCGGTGTTATCTTCGACCAACAGACTCACATGTGGTGGGGTCTCTTTGTTTCTTCCGCTATTTCCCGCTGGTTTTCTTTTTCTTTACTTTCCATTTTGCTTAAGACAACACAAAAGGTCTTGAATCAAGTGGGCGGTTTGTGAGACGAATGACAAGTAGTGTGCGACGACTTCTTTGTCTGGACTGCAAATGTGTTGAATGGCGTTGCTGTTTTGTTTCACGGCCTCCAACTGCACATCCTTGTCGGGGTTGCAAATAAATTGAATGGCGCTCCAATCTTGTTTTACAGCTGCCAATTGCACATCTTTGTCGGGGTTGCGAATGAATTGGATGGCAATGCCATTTCGTCTTACGGCTGCCAATTGCACATCCTTGTCTGGATTGGAAATAAATTGGATGGCTAGCGGGTCTTTTTTTACTGCTTCCAGTTGCACATCTTTGTCGGGGTTGTAAATAAATTGGATGGCATCGCCATTTCGTCTTACGGCTTCCAGTTGCACATCTTTATCTGGGTTGCGGATGTGTTTAATGATCCAGCCATGTTGTCTCACTGCCTCTATTTGTGTGTCTTTGTTTGGGTTAGGGATGAATCGAATGGCATCGCCGTTTTGCATCACAGCCGCCATTTGCACGTCTTCATCTGGATTGGGAATGTGTTGAATGGCCCAACCGTTTTGTCTCACAGCCTCTAACTGTACTTCTTTGTCTGGGTTGTGGATGAATTGGATGGCATCGCCATTTCGTCTTACGGCTGTTAGCTGCACATCCTTTGGGGGGTTGGGAATAAACTGGATAATTTCTGTGTTTTGTCTTACCGCTTCCAGCAGCGCGTCTTTGTCTGGGTTGGGAATGAATCGAATGGCCCATTCATACTGCTTTACGGCTTCCAGTTGCACTTCTTTGTCTGGGTTGTGGATGAATTTGATTGCAGACCAGTCTTTTTTTACCGCCTTTAGTTGTTTTTCTTTGGTGTCATACAGGATGTTGTCTTCGGTCAACAGCTGCACATACGGGGACACTTCCATCAATTCTTTCCATTGTTCCTTCTTCATTTTCCTTTCTCCTATCAATTCTTTCCATTGTTCCTTCTTCATTTTCCTTTCTCCTATCAATTCTTTCCTCTGTTCCTTTTTCGTTTTATTCCTTCCGGTAATTCCCCCCGTTGTTTCTTTTTCGTTTTTATTCCTTCCGGTAATTCCCCATCATTTTTCTTTTATTCTTTCCATTTGAGGTCGTATGAAGGATCTTGAAGCAATTGGGCTGCTTGCGGTGTAGATAATAACATATAACAACCTCTCTGTCTGGGTTGGAGATGTATTGGATGGCTTCTCCATCTTGTCTTACCGCCTCTATTTGTGCGTCCTTGTCTTGGTTGGGGATGTGCCAGATGGCTTTTCTGTTTTGTTTTATGGCTTCTAGTTGTACATCCTTGTCTGGATTGGGGATGTATTGGATGGCTTCTCCATCTTGTCTTACCGCCTCTATTTGTGCGTCCTTGTCTTGGTTGGGGATGTGCCAGATGGCTTTTCTGTTTTGTTTTATGGCTTCTAGTTGTACATCCTTGTCTGGATTGGGGATGTATTGGATGGCTTCTCCATCTTGTTTCACCGCCTCCAATTGCACGTCTTTGTCTGGGTTGTGAATAAATTGGATGGCATGGCCATTTCGTCTTACGGCTTCCAGTTGCACATCTTTATCTGGGTTGCGAATGTGTTTAATGATCCAGCCATGCTGTCTCACAGCCTCTATTTGTGTGTCTTTGTTTGGGTTGGGAATGAATTGAATGGCATCGCCGTTTTGCATCACAGCCGCCAATTGCACGTCTTCATCTGGGTTGGGGATAAATCGGATGGCGTTGCCATCTTGTCTCACAGCTGTCAGTTGTACCTCCTTGTCTGGGTTGGGGATAAATCGGATGACGTCGCCATCCTGTCTCACGGCTTCCAGCCGCACATTCTTTGGGGGTTGGGGATAAACTGGATAATTTCTGTGTTTTGTCTTACCGCTTCCAGCAGCGCGTCTTTGTCTGGGTTGGGGATGAATCGGATGGCCAAACCATTTTGTTTCACAGCCTCTAATTGCACGTCCTTATCTGGGTTGTGAATGAATTTGATCGTGGACCAATTTTCTTTTACCGCTTTCAACTGTTTTTCTTTGGTGTCATACAGGAGATTGCTGTCAATCAGCAGCTGTGCATGTGGAAAGATTTTCACCAGCCCTTTCCATTGTTTCTCATTCATTTTACCCCTCCCATTTAAGATCGTATGAAGAGTCTCGGAGCAGTTGGGTGGCTTGTGGGACAGATAACAGGCAATACATAATGACGTCCTTGTCTGGATTGGGAATGAATTGAATGGCTTTTCCATTTTGTCTTACCGCTTCCAGTTGTACGTCCTTGTCTGGGTTGTGGATGAATTGGATGGTGTTGCCATCTTGTCTCACGGTTTCCAGTTGTATGTCCTTGCCTGGGTTGGGGATAAACCTGATGGCACTTCCGCTTTGTTTCACCGCCTCCAATTGCACGTCTTTGCTTGGATTGGGGATGTATTGAATGGCACAACCATTCTGTCTTACAGCTTCCATTTGTGCTTCTTTGTCTGGGTTGAGGACATATTGTATTGCCCAACAATCTTGTTTCACGGCTTCCAGTTGTACCTCTTTGTCTGGGTTGGGGATGAACTGGATAGCATGTCCGTTTTGTCTCACCGCTTCCAGTTGTACGTCTTTGTCTGGGTTGGGGATGAACTGGATAGCATGTCCGTTTTGTCTCACCGCTTCCAGTTGTACGTCTTTGTCTGGGTTGGGGATGAACTGGATGGCGTAGCCGTTTTGCTTCACCGCTGCCATTTGTATGCCCTTGTCTGGGTTGGGGATGAACTGGATGGCGTAGCCGTTTTGTTTCACCGCTTCCAGCTGCACGTCTTTGTTTGGGTTGCGGATAAATCGAATGGCCCCGCCATCTTGTTTCACCGCTTCCAGCTGCACATCCTTGTCTGGGTTGCGGATAAATCGAATGGCCCCGCCATCTTGTTTCACCGCTTCCAGCTGCACATTCTTGTCTGGGTTGGGGATGAGCCGAATGGCATGGCCATTTTGTTTTACTGCTTCCAGCTGCACGTCCTTGCTTGGGTTGGAGATGTGCCGGATGGTGCAACCATTTTGTTTTACGGCTTCCAGT
>Ga0209101_1001534_pt1 | contig 16884 bp, 12 predicted proteins | sample ConPoolayeCmetaG_FD_185481 | JGI IMG/M metagenome (GOLD analysis project Ga0209101, IMG submission 185481) | Hot spring microbial mat communities from California, USA to study Microbial Dark Matter (Phase II) - Cone Pool mat layer C metaG... ...
AACGCCCGCAGGCGGGCGTCGTCGCACAACCCTTTGCCGGCAATCTTCGGAATGTCCTCGTTTCGCTCTCGCCATACCTTTGCGACCTGGTTTTTCGGGAAGTTCGCATCGTGTCCCTAGATTTGCGGTTCGTTGCTGAGACTCGTTCCGTTCCCAAAAAAGCCTCAGAACTTGATCATCCCGCGACGGCGGAGTTCCAGGGCCACCTTGCACAGCTCGATCATCTCGGGCGTGTAGCGACAGCCGATGTCGCCCCCGTCCGATGCCTTGCCAATGCAGGGACTGCCGGGCATCAGGCGATAATCCAAATTGGCCGGATCGCGAAACATGGGCAGAACGGAAAAACAACCCTTTCCGGGACGCGCCCCATCAATGAAGCCGGGTTTGCCATATACATCACAATACTCGATCGCAACGTTTTGCGCGTTCGTCTCCACTGAGTGAATAATAGAGTCGAAGAGCTTTGTTGATTCTCCGACGGACAATCTTTCCGACACGGTCGCGTTGTAAAAAGTCACTTTCGGGAAAAATCCACCATAAATCCCTCCGACAAAAACACAATTGTGAACGAATGTCTCGGGGGGTAGGCGGACGCGCCCGAATAGGACAGAATTTCGAATCTTTCGGGAAATCATATCGCAGTAAAGGCTACCGGGGACAAGGACACATGTGTTGATCTCTCCAGAACTTGCCATTACCCCTTCTCCGTCGGTGATGGCCATTATGCAACACTGAACCCTGCTCGCGGCGGAAACCACGGCTGCTCCTGTCCCGGCTGGTGAATGAATTAGAATCAGATTTTCGAGGACGCAGGTGTCGTTATTACTATTGACGAGCCTAGGAAATCGAGGTTCCATTCCTACCGAAGTAACGACCGGCCAACGTCCCTTCCCTCCCCGTAGCGTGATGCCGTCTTTGGCGATGACAACCTTCTCATAGTACATCCCATTATCCTCGATCTCGATGAGGCTGTGGGCCGGTGCGGCGTCGATGGCGGCTTGGATGCTGGTGAAATCGCCCTTACCGTCCTTGCGGACGGTCAGACGCTTGCCCAGGTTGGCCGTGGCCTTTTCGAACTCGGCGAAGGATGGTTTACGCCCAATGTCGGTCACCGCAGGCGTACCGCCATATTCCGCCTTGAGCTTGTCCACCAGCGGCTTCACGTCGAACAGTTCGTTTTGTGTAAACGCTCTCGCTGCGTCCAGGTAAAGCCGCTCGGCCTCCGTTTCCAGGCCGCCGCGGCGGGCTGTCTGCCGGGCGGCATCTACCGCCACCTTCCCCGTGCGATACCACTCGGTCTGCGAGTATTTCGACTCCAACTCCGCCAAGGCCGACTCGGCCTGCCGATACAGCTTCTCCGCCTGGGCGAATGCTTTAGCCGCCTCGGGGAGCTTGTTTGCCGCCAGGGCCTGCCGGCCCGCCACCATTAACCCCTCGGCCTGCCGCAAGTCGTCGTCCGCCCGGGCCAGGGCTGACTCGGCCAGCGGATTCTGGTACTTCTCGATTTCCGCCCCCAGTTGGGCCGCCTCGTCAAGACACCGTTCGGCCAACTGGCCGCTGTTATGCGTCAAGGCGATCAGGCCCGCTGCCAGCCAGTCGTCGGCGGTGGCCGGGGCCATCAGGGTCTCGAACGTTTTGGGGGCGAACAGCTTCAGCAGTGCGGCGGGGCCAAGCCTCGACCACGGGGTCGTTTCTGTCTGGCCATTGAACAGCTTGGCGGTGATTTCCGTTTCGCTCGCCCCCGTCACTTCCCCACTCATCCCCTTGATCCCCAACGCGGCCTTCTTCACCGGCGGATCGGCCTCGTTGATTTTCCTGATGAGTTTCTGTTTCAGGTCGTGCATGCGCTTCAGTTCATCGCGCCGCTGGGCCAGACGCTTTTGGAGTTCCGGTTCCTCAACGTGGACTTTGGCGAGTTCGGTCGCTGCCCCGCGGAAGTCCCAAGCCGCGGCCAACTCCTCGACGGAGCGGGTCGCGTCCTTATACCTTGCCTCTCGCTCCCGGCGCGTCTTGAGTTCCGCCTCGATGGCCAGTTGCTCGGGGACCTTTGCAGGCTGAGGTGGGGCGGGCGAAGGGGCCGCGGGCATCGCCGCCTTCGCCCCCGCCTGCTCGGCCTTGTCGATCTCAGCCAACAGCTTCTTGGCCGACTCGGAGTGCTCGGTGATCCCAAACCGATCCACCGCCGGCTGGAGTGCCTGCCGGGCCTCCGCGTATTTCTTCTCCTCCAGCAGGCGCCGGGCCTGGGCCTCGTGCTGGCTTGCGGCCGCGGCTGCCTCGGCCTCCAACTGACTGACCGCCTGTTTGACGCGGTCTAGCAACTCCAGACTTTGATACTGCGTCAACAGGGCCTCGTACTGGGCGATGGCCTTGGCGAACAGCTTCTCGGCCACCAGGGCCTTGGCCTTGGCCTCCGCCTGGTGGAAGGCGGACTGCCAGTCAGGTTCGGCCGACGGGGGTATTTTGGGCGAAGGCGTGGCCGCCGAGCTTGCTTGCGGAGGGGGACCTGGCGGCGGGGAAACCCTGTGGGGCGAAGGCGGTTGGGGCGATTGGGCCACCGGGGGGCGCGTGGCCGAGCGGAGCACGAGCAGCCCCCCACGATCAGCATCCCCCCAGCCACCGCCAGACCAACCCATGCCACGCCCCGCTTCCCACCCAGGAGCGAAACGAGGCGGAACAGCCCGTCGGCAATCGATTTCTCCGCAACAGATGGTTTGGCCGCCTTTCCTCCCGCCCCCTTTTCCACGCAGGGATCTGGCAGTTTCAACCCAAGCCCCTGTCCCGCTAGGAGGAGTTGAGGCTGGTCAGAAGACCCGGCGGGACCCTGTGCCGCGGCGCCAGCGCTACTTGTGACAGCCGGCCCGCTCCCTGCTGGTGCCCCGACGAGGGTGGTCGTCGCGTGATCGGGCCCACAGGGGAGCGTCTCGCTCAGTTCCTTGCCCGTGGCATTCGCAGACCCTGGCGGCGACTCTCGGGGCTGAGATTGTGAAATCCGCTCCAACCAGGTGATGACCGACAGCTCGCCCGCCTCCACAGGTTCCTGGCTGTCCGAGACCGGCACTGCCACGCGTTTGGCCTGGCACGCCTCCAATGCGGTGACCACCTCGCCCATTGAGGCGTAGCGATCCTCGGGCCGTTTGGCCACCATTCGTTGGAAGACGGCGTCGAGCGGTTCAGGGACCTCGGGCCGTAAAGCCCGCATCGACGGGATCGGGGCCTCGCGGTGGGCCATCAGCACCTCCAGTAGGGTGTGGCCCTGGTACGGCGTCCGGCCGGTAATCAGCCGATAGAGCGTGCAACCCAGCGAATAAATGTCTGCCCGACCGTCCACGTGGTGCGTGCTGACCGCCTGCTCCGGCGCCATGTAGTCGCACGTGCCCATCACCTGGGCCGTGCCCGTAAGCGGCTCCTCCGTCTGGGAAGTTTGGGATGAGGGCACGAGGAAGCGTGCCAGCCCCATGTCCAGGATCTTCACCACGCCCGACCGGTCCACCAACAGGTTCCCCGGCTTGATGTCGCGATGAACGATCCCCTGCTGGTGCGCGTAGGCGAGTCCCCGGGCCGCCTGGATGACAAACTCCAAGGCCTGCGATATCGGCAGCGGACCGTGCTCCTTGATCAGACTGGCCAGGTCCTGACCATCCACATACTCCATTACCAGATAGTGGACCCCCTGGCACTCGCCGGCATCGTAAGCCGTGACGATGTTCGGATGGTTGAGCCGGGCCGCAGCCTTCACCTCGCGGTAGAACCGCTCGACCGCACCAGGCTGCTTCATGGCCGGGCGTGGGAGGGTCTTCAACGCCACCAGGCGGTCCATGCGGCGGTGCCGAGCCTTCAGCACCACGCCCATGCCCCCCTGCCCAATCTTGTCCAACACCACGTACTCGCCAAAGACCAGCCCCTTGGTGTCCCCCTGCCAGAGACATTTGGCTTGAAACGGAGTGAGCCGGCGCTGCCGCACCAAGAGTTTGGCCAACTCCTCGGCCGAGCTTGGACGGCGCTCAGGCGGAAGCGGAGCCTGACACTTCGCCAATTCCTCCGCCGACATCAGACCGCTGGCCACCACGTTGGCCGCAAACTGCTCGATCGTCGGAGCCATGGTCCCACCTTGATGCGACGGAAGCTTTTGATTTGAGGAACGAACGCCGCATTGTAGCGAGGTGTGACAGCGCTACTTAGGATAGCCTAATCCGTCACCCCATTTCAATAGGGTGAATGGCCGTACGGAGGTTGATTTCGACGTTCATATACCCCCTAAAGAGGAGTGTCGAGTAACAGGGTGCCCCCAAGATCGGGGGAGTATGTTGCCAGCTCTTCAAGGAGGCGATCGCGGTTGGAAAAGCCCCAACCCATCCGATGCTGGCGCCCCCGATCCAATCACAAACCGCTTCGTACGCCCGGTAATTGCGCTCGATCGAACGCCGGGCGATCCCAGCAGCCTGCGAGCCTGCGAGCCTGCGGTTTGAAGTTTTCGCCCTTGAACGGTTGGGAAGGCCGTGTTACCATCCCGCCCTCCAATTTTGGAATTGAGGAGTGGACGGTTCCTCGATGTCCGAGCGGACACCACCGCGATCCTGGGTTGCGAGAGCTTCGAATCCGCAGTTTGCCAGGAGATTTCAGAACCCAATTCCCAACACTTGCCATGGCATCTGCGGTCAGCGATTTATCCAACTGTATCGGCGTCCACGAGTCAGGTGTCGCCCGAATCTTGAAAAATGCCGGCTGGCTGTTCGCTTCCAATGGCGCGAATACAGTCATGCAATTCGTGCAGGGAATTCTCGTAGCGAGCACCCTCGGCGCGGAGAAATTAGGCGTATTTGCGCTGATTACCGGATTTACCAGCATTGTCAACCAGGCTGTCGATTCGCGTGTTTGGGCGAGTGCTGTCAAGTTCATCACGCAGTACCGGGAACAAGGCGACGCGGCCCGAGCCACAGCCGTTGCAAAACTATGTTATGGGGTTGATGCCGCAGCGGGCGTCGTGGCCTGTCTTCTTGTTGTTCTTACGGCCGACTGGGCAGCCGAGCTGTTCATCAAGGACGCGTCGTCGGGATGGTTAATCCGTTTCTACGCCATGTCCTTACTTATCAGCTTTCCAGTTGGCACAGGGTCGGCTCTGCTAAGGATTCGCGGCCGATTTGACTGGCTTGCCTGGCAGCAAAGCGGTGTTATCGCTATGCGCCTGATCGGGACTCTGCTTTTGCTTCCGCTCGGGCTCGACCTGCCTGGCCTGCTTGCGATCTACCTTCTGGCAGGATTCGCGGGCAGCGTCACGATCATCGCCATGGCTTGGCAAACGGCGCCTGCGCTCGGTCTGCTTTCATTCAGCCAGGCGCCTTTAACGATCCTGCGGGGGGATTGGAGGAAAATCATCGGCTTCTTGATGTCGACCAACCTGCAAGCCACTGGCAAGTTGCTTCAGACCCACGGCACCACGCTCCTGCTAGGATATTTACTCACGCCGGTAGCGGTAGGCTACTACCAATTGGCCAGCAAGATCACGGCAGTCATGACGACGCCCCTTGGGCCACTGTTCGCTTCGAGCTATCCGGAGTTTGCCCGGCTCTGGCATCGTGGTGAACTGGCGGCCCTACGGCGCCTGGTTTTCAGGATTACCATGATGCTGAGCATCTTAGCCGCTCTTGTTCTGGCGGTAATTTGGCTTGGCGGGAGACACATCGTGTTGTTTACGGTTGGCGCCGAGTTTCTTCCGGCCGTGCCCATTTTGAATTGGCTCGCGGCGGGAATGGCAATCGGGGTCGCCACGAACTGCGCCATGCCCTTGCTGCTGGCGGTGGGGCGTCCCAACTTGTACTTGATTGCACTGGCTCTGGCCATAGGAGGTCAGTTCCTCATCACGATCGTCCTGGTGCCTCGGTTTGGGGTTACGGCGTTCGGGATGGCCTACGTCGGGTTCTACGCGATCTGGCTTGCTGTCGTTGTTCCGTTCATGAAAGAGGTGCTCCGGAATGCGCCCCACGCGTGATTTTTCAGACGATGTCATCGATTTCCGCGGGCAGTATTCATTGCCCTATCACTTCTTGTGGCAACCGAACGATCTGACGGGAGCCGAATATGAAGGTTATGTGCGTCTTGTGTTGGACATGCTGCCTCCAGCGCCGTGCGAAGTTCTCGACGTCGGTTGTGGAGACGGCTGCGTGGCCTCCAAGGTTGCCGAACGCGGGTACCACGTCGTAGGCGTGGACTATTCGGACCGGGCAATCGGTTTTGCACGATTGATGGTTCCGTCCGCCGAATTTCTTGTCTGCGACGTCCGCAATCTTCATACGCTGGATAATCTTCAAGGCCGGTTTCCAGCGGCGTATTGTGTTGAGGTGATCGAACACGTGCCCCCGGAATACCAGTTAGACGTCCTACGGCAAATTCACGGTTGCCTGAAGCAAGATGCTCGACTCATCGTCACCGTGCCGTCCGCCAACATGCCGCCGTCCAAGTGGCACTACAAGCATTTTCGACGTGAAGAGATGCAAGATATGCTCCAGGAGGCTGGCTTTCGCGTCGAAACGATTGTGAACCAATGGGTGCTTTCGCCTTTGTCCCATCCGCAGTTCTGGCGAGTTTTTCGCAACAAGTACTGGGACCTGAGAGTGGTGAGACGGGTTATGTCGAGAGTTCTCCTCGACAGATTCAATACCCACCCTGACCCCCGAAAGACTCGTCGTTACGTCTATGCCGCCGTCCGCCTGTGATTCCGGACGTCCCGTCGCCGAAGCGGCAATGCCCCGTCAGGAAATGATCAACGCCATGTTGTCTCCAAGAACCCGATCCCTTGTCTTGTTTGACCTGCGCCGCCTTCAGGCGAGGTGGTCGCATTTCCGTTGGGGAAAGATTCAACCTTCTTGTGACCGATTGCATTTCGGCTGCGGGACGCGGCGCGTTGCAGGATGGGTTAACGTCGATGTCGCCAGGTCCGATTACAACGTGGACCTGGCTTCAGGAAGCTTGCCCTGGCGAGACGATGTTTTTTCAGCAATCGTTGCCCAGCAGGTGATCGAGCACCTTGACCTTCAGAAGGAACTGCTTCCGCTTTTGCGGGAGCTTCGCAGGGTGGCCAAACCAGGGGCCGAGCTGTGGTTATCCTGCCCGGATATGGAGAAAGTATGTCGGTCCTACCTCGAGTGCAGGGGAGCCGACCTGCTCGAAGACCGGCAGGCCCGCTGGCCTGACTTCAGTCTGCACAACACACCTACGCAGCACATGATCAACGTCCTGTTTCACCAGGGCGGCCAGCATAAAAACCTTTTCGATTTCGATCTTCTTCGCTGGACACTCGAGACGGCCGGTTTTTGCGAGTGTCGGAGGGTGAGCGAAGCAAATTTCCTCCGCCGCTTTCCTGAATTCCCGCCGCGGAATGACGATTCCGTCTCCCTCTATGTGTCGGCGGTTGTACCACAAGATAACCATGGTGCGGTTTCGATATGATCCAGCTTCCCGGTCCACAACGGCGGCAAACAAGAGATCTCTATGATATTGCGTTTGTGCCGGGCGTCGGCGCGATCGATTACTGGTGCGGCGTCTGTGAAAGCGCGTATGGGATAGTTCGCGAGTTGCGGCGTCCCGTGCTCGTCGTCACGGACGGCCCTCATAGTCTGGCGCGGCGTCTCTTGACTGAGGGGCGTCCCTTAGCCGTTGTTCCTCTCGCCAGCGAGACATTTCACGGGTTTCGCGAGAAAGGAGTGCCGGGCAAAATTGTCTCCTCTCTTCAAGCGTTGGGGTACATTATTCGTCTGCTCAGGGTGCTTCGCCAACACGGTGTACGGGTCGTCTATACCGCGAATCCAACCGCAATCCTCGCCGCAATTGCCGCAAAACTGGCCGGCGCGAAGGTAGTGACTGCCATCCGAGGCGGGCCCCAAGGAATGGCAAAGCGTCCCTGGCTGATGCGGATTAGCGACCGTGTTGCCGTCCTCTCATACGACATGAAGCAACGGCTGTTGGGGGTGTTCGCGCCGAATCAGATTCCGGGACTTGAGTCGCGGATCACGGTCATCTACAACGGCGTTGATCTGGCCGGAATGCACGCTCCAGCGGAACGGTCCGCCGCCATTCGCACGGACCTCGGCCTGTCGAAAGACGACGTGCTTCTGCTTTACGTGGCGGCCTTCCGTCCCTGGAAAGGCCAGTTGCCGTTCATCCAGGAGGTAGTCCCCCGCATTCTTCGGCAAATCGGGAATGCTTGCAAAGTGAAAATTGCGTTTGTCGGTTCGGCAACCAACGAAAGCGACAAGCGCTACGAGCAAGAATGTCGGCAGTGGGCGTCCACGTCCGATAGTCAGCAATCGCTGTATTTTGCCGGGTTCCACGAGAATGTGTGGCCGTGGTACGCTGCCGCGGATATCGGTGTTTTGGCTTCCGAGCCGCAGGAGGGAATGCCGCGTTGCATTGTCGAAGCCATGGCGAGCGGCAAGCCCGTTATTTCCTATGACGTCTGTTCTGCAAGGGAACTGTTGGAACCGCCAACTGCCGGGATAGTTCTACGGCAAGGTGACGCTGCGGGGATGGCATCCGCAATCTGTGAGCTGATTCGCGACCGCAGCCGCCGCGAATCCATGGGACGCAACGGCCGGGCGTTCGCCGCAGCGCGACTCGATATCCGCGCCGTCGTCCAGTCTTATCAACAGTTGTTTGACTCCCTTCTCGCCGGCAGTGCCACCATGGAGTGTCCTACTTCGGCCCCCGCTAATTGTCCCTAGCTCTGATTATGATGCGCGAGAAAAAACCGATTCGGGTACTTCACGTGTTGGGGGCGCTGAATCTTGGCGGCGTGGAAACCTGGCTTGTCCACGTCCTGCGAAACATCGATCGGCGCCGATTTCAAATGGACTTTCTCGTCCATACCCGCCAGCCGTGCGCATACGACGCGGAGATTCGTCAATATGGGTCGCGCATTCTTCCCTGCCTCCACCCGCACCGTCCATGGAGGTATGCCCGCCGCTTGCGGCACATTCTTCGAACGCACGGGCCGTATGATGTCGTCCATAGCCATGTCCACGACTTCAGCGGGTACGTGTTGAGTGTGGCAAACCATGCCGGCATACCAATCCGCGTTGCCCATAGCCACAATAGCGTGCCGACAACTGGTCGCGGTCACTCGCTAGCGCGGCGATGTTACCTCGCCCTGATGAAGCGGTGGATCACGCTGCACTCCACGATCAAGGTAGCTATTTCCAAGCTCGCTGCCGCCTCGCTATTTGGTGAAAACTGGCGACAGGATGGTAATCTTCGGATCGTTCGGTACGGCTTTGACTTCAGCGCGTTTGCTGCTCCAGCAGAGCGGAAAGCGGTTCGTGCGGAATTCGGAATTCCGGACGATGCCGTGGTCCTGGGTCATGTAGGCCGTTTCCACGAGCTGAAAAACCATCGACTGCTCATCGAGGCGTTTCGTCACTGCGTCGCGGCGGAGCCAGCGTGCCGACTGCTGCTTGTCGGAAACGGGCCGCTTCGACCCGAAATTGAAAACATTGTGGCGACGCACAATCTACAAAAGCACGTCATATTTGCTGGCAACCGCCGCGATGTGGCTCGCGTCATGGCTGGAGGCATGGACATATTCGTGTTTCCGTCGCTTTGGGAGGGTTTGGGAATCGTTGTACTCGAGGCAGAGGCGGCGGGGTTGCCGTGTATTCTCTCGAATGCGATACCAGAAGAGGCTGATGTGATTCCTCAACTGATCCGACGCCTAAGCCCCCAGGAAAGCCCAGATAACTGGGCGCAAGCTATTCTTCAGGCGCGGGGGCGACGCTTGCCGTCATCTCATGTCCTTCCTGCGATTGAGGACCGTTTCGGCATAACGCGTTGTATCCGCGAGCTAGAGGAAATCTACACGGCGAGTTCGGGGAGCGCAACGGAATGACGCATCTGACGTCCAGCGACCGACTCTGCTCTGAATACAGCGGGAATCTCCTTCTGGGCACCACGGCGGCCACAGTTATTGTGCTCGCTTTTTTTGCGTTCTGCGAAGATTCCCGCCATTGGTTTCTCCTGCCCTTGTTGCTCTGCGGAACGATGATCGGAGGCGATGTCATAGCGTGGGCTAGGGGGAAGGTCGATTTATTCGACCCCCTTGGCATCCTGGGCATTTTTGCATGGAAAACCTACTTTTGGGCGCCGCTTCTTCACGTTGCGCTTGATGAATGGGGCCGGACGTATCCATTTCCTCCTGATGACTGGCGGCCCTGGCTGGGATGGATGGCGGTTCTCAATTTCCTCGGGTACGCGGTTTACCGGGTATCCGCCGCTTACTTTTCGGTAAGCGGCAGAATGGAAAACAAGGCAACAGTTTGGCAAGTTAATCCATCTCGGGTTTTTGTCGTGATCTTTTATGCGGCAATTGCGAGCGTTATCACTCAGATGGTCGTTTACGCGAAGTTTGGCGGCCTCGCTGGATACATCGCAGCCTTCGAGCAACGCTCGGAAGCTTTTCGCGGCATGGCCATCGTGTTCGCGGTTTCCGAGGCCTGCCCCATCCTCCTGTTTATGGGTTTTATTTTTTTAGTCAGGATGCGGCGATCCCCGCCACAATGGGGCGTCTTGTCCGTGGCGCTTGCAGTCTATTTTTTTCTCATCTTTTTCTTTGGCGGCCTCCGCGGCAGCCGGAGCGAGATTCTTCAGTCGATGTTTTGGGCGATCGGAATGATCCATTCTGCTGCGCGGCCGGTCTCCAGGAAATTCATCATTGCCTGCATCGTAGCCGGCGTTGCCTTTTTATACATATACGGGTTCTATAAGAAGCACGGCCGGGAAGGATTTCTGGCAGCCATCGCCTCGCATGAGGAGAGAAGGCAACTGGAGAACCAAGGCATGGGCGAGGGGCCCTGGTATTCCAGAGCACTCGGATTGACAACACCGGAATACACCCTGTATGAGATCTTCGGGCCAGGCCGGGGCTTTCCCTACGCATTGGGTAGGACCTACTTGGGAGCCGTCGCGAGGATCATTCCCTTGTCTGTTTGGCCAGATCGGCCAGAAGGATTGCAATTGGAAGCAGCGATGCTTTTTTACGGTTCGGCGGAGAAAAATACATCGCTTGTGTGGGGATTGAATGGCGAGGCCCTGCTCAACTTCGGTCCCCTCGGTGTGCCACTCGTGTTCCTGTTGCCAGGATTTGTGGTCGGCCGTTTGCGCCGCGCAAGCGCCGCCTGGCCGCGCCATGATGTCCGTTGGCTGATCTTTCCCTTTTTCGTACTCATTTGCGTCACGATGTTAGGCGCAGACTCGACCAGTCTTCCCTATTTTGTTGTGAAAAATGGATTCATGCCCGTTGCCGTATTGTATCTTGGCGCTTCGCGTCGTATCGTGACCAGGAAGAACATCGCCCTGCGTCGCGAAGCGCGTTTCATGCCGCGGGCTGATCCGCGCCATATCCCGCAAAGCCGCGCCGCCTGATTTTCCGGAGGTTCTACATGAGCGTGCTGATCGTGACCGATCATCGTTTCCTTGGCCATTCCAGCGGAGTCTACGACACAGTCACACATGATCGGGAATTTTTTGACGATTACATCAGGGTTTTTCAGTCAGCGGAAATTCTGTGTCGCATGACTCCCACGGAATCGTTGCCCGCCCGCGCATTTCCCGCTGGCGGGCCGAACGTGCGCTTCATCGGCGTGTCAGACCTTCGTCGCGCAGAATGGTTCCTCCGCGCCGGCAGGATTGCGCGGGCAGATCTCCTGGCTGCCCTGGCTCGCGTTGACAGCGTCATTGTTCGAGTCCCGAGCGAGCTGGGATGGCACGCCGCGCGGGCTGCCATGCGCATGCAAAAGCCGTACATGATTGAAGTGATCGGCGATCCAGCGGAATCACTTCTCACCCTCGGCGGCCTCCTAACTCACCGTCTGCTCGCCCGGCACGCTGCCTGGCGTCTAAGACAGCTAGCTCGTGGGGCCGCTGTCGCCTGTTATGTCAATCGCTTTACCCTTCCTCGCCGTTATCCTGTTTCCGCTGGCACCCCTTTCGATTCGATCAGCGACATCCGCCTCGCTCCCGACTGGATTGGTCAACCGCGCAAGGTAGAAAGTGTCGCCGCTCCCTTGAGAATAATCTCAGTGGGGAGCTTGATGCCGGGAAAACGCACCGTGGATATCCTCTTCGCTTGCCATCAGGTCCTCAATCGCCGCTTCCCCGTCGAGTTTCACGCTGTGGGGGATGGGCCGTGCCGAAGAAATTGCGAAATTATCTGCCAGAAGCTTGGGCTGGGGAACGCAGTGATCTTTCATGGACACGTAGTGGGGCGGGAAAATGTGTTCCGCTTGCTGGACCAGTGCGACCTGTTCGTTATGGCTTCGGCTACCGAAGGGCTGCCTCGGGCCGTACTCGAGGCGATGGCCCGCGGATTGCCGGTCATCGGAGCGCGAGCGAACGGGACGGTGGAGTTGCTCCGGGAACCCGACCTTTTTCCCATCGGAGACGCAGGAAAAATGGCTCAGCTTATCATCGACCTCATCCAATCGCCCGCGCGTCTAGCGCAAATGAGCCGCCACAGTATCGAGACAGCTCGAATGTACACTAATGAAAAGTTGTCGCCTCGCCGCGTCCATCTGTACCAACTACTTCAAGATATGGCTCTCCGTCGCGCGACACATTACGCCGCCGCATGCGCTTGACACTGTCTCCAGTTAGGCCATGAAACCCATCCTATGCTCCGCACGCGTTGAAATGAGACTTTTCTCGAGCAAGAAGGATGCCTATTCTGGCGCGCGGAGTATAAATGAAATCTACCATCGGCTTCGCTTTGCCGATTTGGATACTCTGGCTTCTGACCACGTGCCGCACAACCAACCGCGTGACGATCCGGTTGAGACGCTTGCTTCACCGGCCTTTCCTGGAGAACTGGGGGCGCCAATTCGCCGTGCCTCGGCGCGAGACAAGTAAAAATCTCCATAATATCGAAGTTCGCGAAAACGTTTACTTAGCTTATCACGTCTGACTGAACGATTCAGCCAGCATCGTCCTGGAGGAAAAAGTCACCGTGGGTTTATTCCTCCCCATTTCCGTCGTGGACCATACTATGACAAAGGGGCGTTCCGATTCAGCGGAGCTGTTTCCGGACCGATGCGGATGGGAACAAAATCCTTTCCGGCAGCTCGCCTTTCAGTAGCTTACGGAGTCACCGTTGGCGGCGGTTGCTTGATCTCGGCGAACGCGGCCGATGTGCGTGATGGGCCGCCGGGAACAATCGCGGGGGAGTGCCAGCCAAGTCTCTCAGGCCATGCCAGGAGCGAGAACCGATGCTGACCAGCCGCAGCGGTGGGCGTTTCGTCGCATGAACCAACGGAGGCCGCCATGCCTTATGAGCCAGTGCAACCTCGGCTGCAACCTCGGCTGTTTCAGGCTGTAACCGCTCCCGCTTCAGCATGGGCGCTGCTGCGCGGGCAATTGCGCTACATGCAGGAGCGAGGATTTGAAGTGTTCCTTGCTTCGGCGCCTGGTCCGCTGCTAGAGGAAGCCGCCACCCGCGAGGGCGTCCATGCGGTTCCAGTGCCGATCCGCCGCGAACCCGCTCTGATTCAGGATCTTCAATCCTTACGGCGTCTTGTGGCCGTAATTCGGCGTTTAAAGCCCGACATCGCCCATGTAAGCACGCCAAAGATGGGACTCTTGGGCGCGATTGCCGCGTGGTCTTGCCGTGTACCCGTCCGCTTATACACCCTGCGCGGTATTCGCGCCGATGGTTTCACCGGGAATCAAGCAAGGCTTCTCGTTGCGCTCGAACGCCTGGCGTGCGCTTTGAGCCACAATGTTTATTGTGTCAGCCATAGCGTCCGGGACCGAGCGAGGGAATTGCGGTTGGCGCCGTCGCACAAGCTTCGCGTGCTCGGCGCGGGTAGCTCCAACGGCGTCGACACGACGCGGTTCTCGCGGACGGCGGAGATCCTTCGAGCAGCGGACGCGCTGCGCGACAGATTGCGGTTGCCGGCCGCGGCGCCGGTCATCGGTTTCGTTGGCCGCATCGTGCGCGACAAAGGTTTTTCGGAGCTGCTCGGCGCTTATGAACTATTGCGCCACGAAATTCCTGAACTGCGTTTGATTGTTGTTGGGGACCTCGAGTCTTATGACGAAATCCCCCCAGAAGCGCGCGCGGAGCTCGAGCAGGATGCACGGATCATCACTACCGGATTCCTTGAGGACACGGCGCCGGCCTATGCCCTGATGGATGTCCTTGCATTACCGAGTTATCGGGAAGGATTCGGAAATGTGGCAATGGAGGCTGCTGCCATGGAGATTCCTGTCGTGGCGTGCAGAGTCACGGGGTGTGTCGATGCGGTCGTGGACGGGAAGACAGGGATCTTGGTTCCGCCGCGAGACATGACCGCGCTGGCTACGGCCCTCAGACGTTATTTGGCTGACCCGGAGCTGCGGCGCCGCCATGGACAAGCGGGTCGGGAACGCGCCGTAAGAGATTTTCAGCCCTCCCGAATCTGGGCCCTGCTTTACGAGGAGTATGTGCAGATGCTCGCTCGAAAAAGAAGCTGCCATTTTTCCGTTCCGTCGGCAAACACATATTGATGGCGTGTGACAATCCGTGATTTGATCGGAGGCAGATCCGTGAAAAGTGCCGGAAGGGATTGCCGCAGCCTCGAAGATTCAACGGCGCGCGCGCGTCGGCGGCGTTGTTACCGGCTAATCAAACTCGTCATGGACGTTCTTATTGCCGGTGTTTCGCTTGTGGTTCTCTCGCCCGTGCTCATCGGCATCGCCGTATTGATTCACTGGACCATGGGCCCGCCGGTGCTTTTTCGCCAAAGGCGGCCGGGGCTGGGGGGGCGGCCGTTCACCATGTTCAAGTTTCGCACCATGCGCGACGCGACGGATGCACGCGGCATCCCGTTGTCCGACGAGCAGCGTCTTACGCGGTTGGGACGGTTCCTTCGCAGTACGAGCCTGGACGAACTCCCTGAACTGTTCAATGTCCTCCGCGGCGAGATGAGTCTTGTCGGACCGCGGCCGTTGTTGATGCAATACCTGGACCGCTATACCCCAGAGCAGGCCCGGCGACATGAGGTCAAGCCGGGCATCACCGGTTGGGCGCAAGTCAACGGCCGCAACGCCATCAGTTGGGAAGATAAATTCAAGCTGGATGTGTGGTACGTGGATCACGCCTGTTTCCTCTTGGACTTGCGGATACTGCTTTTGACCGTCTGGAAGGTCGTGCGTCGCGAGGGAGTCAGCGCGGCATCGCACGCGACGATGCCCGAATTCATGGGTACAATGCAACAGCAAGGCAGCGGATAATGGCTACGACGGAGAACAACCTCTGGCTGGGAAAAACGGACTGGCCACCCAAGGTATGCGTGATCGGGGGCGGCGGGCACGCAAAGGTCGTGATCCGCGCGCTCCAGGAATCGGGATATCTAGTCGAGGCAGTCTACGACGACGCGCCCGGGAAGAGAGGCAGGCGCGTCGCCGGGGCGCCTGTCGTCGGGCCCGTGTCTCAAATTGCCGAGCGGGGACGGATCCCAGCCGTCATCGCGGTCGGCGACAACGCCATGCGCCGCCATTTGGCAAGCAAACTCGATCTCGAATGGATCATCGTGGTCCATCCTCGGGCGTTTGTCGACAAAAGCGCGAAGATCGGCCGGGGCAGCGTGATTTGCGCCGGCGCGGTGATTCAGCCAGAGGCCGTGCTCGGTGAGCATGTCATTGTCAACACCGGTGCTTCGATCGACCATGATTGCCGGATCGGCGACTTTGTCCACCTCGCGCCCGGCGCGCATCTGGCGGGAGAGGTTTCGGTGGGGGAAGGCACCTTGGTGGGGACGGGCGCTTCGGTGACGCCGCGAAGGATGATCGGGGCCTGGAGCACGCTCGGCGCTGGCGCGGTCGCGGTCAACGACGTTCCAGCTCGGACGACGGCGATCGGAGTGCCCGCAAGACCTATTCAGCGGAGTTCTCCCAACCAGGGCAACGTTCTTCGTTTGGAGCCGGCGGTTGTCGAGCCAGTCGGCGCAGCGAGCCATCGTTCGTCGGGCGTGCATCCGAATCTCGGCGATGCAAGCCTGCCAGAGAGCACGAAGCCCGACAAGAGGATTTATCTCTCCCCGCCGCACATGTCCGGGCATGAGCGAGAGATGTTGCTCGACGCATTCGACTCGAATTGGATCGCGCCTTTGGGACCCCACGTCGAGGAATTCGAGAGGGAGTTCGCCGCGAAAGTTGGGGCGGCCCATGCTGTTGCCGTATCGAGCGGGACGGCGGCGCTGCATCTGGCATTGATCCTGGCGGGCGTCCGCCCGGGCGACGAGGTGGCCACCTCGACATTGACTTTCGCGGCCTCGGCCAACGCCATTCGCTATGTCGGCGCTGACCCAGTATTCATCGACAGCGAACGCGACTCATGGAACATGGACCCCCAACTTCTCGCCGAGGAGATCGAGGCCAGCGCGCGACGCGGCAAACCAATCAAGACGGTTCTGATAGTGGATATTTTCGGGCAATGTGCCGATTGGGAGCCGATTGTCGGACTCTGCAAGACCCACGGAATCCTGGTTATCGAAGACGCCGCGGAGGCGCTAGGAGCGACCTACCGCGGAAGAGCGGCGGGGACGTTCGGAAAAATCGGTTGCTACTCATTCAACGGCAACAAGATTATCACCACCAGCGGCGGCGGGATGCTGGTGACCGAGGACAAAGACCTGGCCGACAAGGCCCGCTTCCTGGCAACCCAGGCCCGCGACCCGGCGCCCCACTACGAACACTCCCAGATCGGCTACAACTATCGCATGAGCAACCTTTTGGCCGCGGTTGGGCGGGGGCAACTGCGGGTTCTGGAGGACCGGGTCGAGCGGCGGCGGGCGAATTTTCGCTTCTATCAAGAGGCCCTGGCCGAGTTGCCCGGAATCGAGTTCATGCCCGAGCACCCTCTCGGAC
>Ga0209101_1001539_pt1 | contig 16867 bp, 12 predicted proteins | sample ConPoolayeCmetaG_FD_185481 | JGI IMG/M metagenome (GOLD analysis project Ga0209101, IMG submission 185481) | Hot spring microbial mat communities from California, USA to study Microbial Dark Matter (Phase II) - Cone Pool mat layer C metaG... ...
ATGAGGATCCCTTCCTCGGTCTGGGCGACGAGGTAGGTGTTGTGGACCTGGAGCACCGGCGGCGAGCCGGGGCCGAAGGCCTCGCCCGCGGGCGGCGATGCCGCGTCTGCCGCCTGCGCCGCGGACACCGCCGGACCCGCATCGGCCGCGGTCGCTGAAGCCGGAGGGTTTGGTGGAAAGACGGGCGGCCGCTCCGATGGCGGCTGGTCGGAAACGGAATGCCCTGGGGCTGCGGAACCGCTACCCCAGTCGCCCGCCAGCGAGGGCCGCACGCCGCCGACAGGGAACCGCGGCGGGCGGAACTCCAGCCGGGCCTGGGTGGGGTCCACGGATTTGAGGTAGTCGGCGATGGCGCGGCGGGCGCCTTCCTGGCGGGCGGCGTCGGCGGCGGTCGGCCCGCCGGCGGTCGGCCCGCCGGCGGGGGGGCGAGCGAAACTGAGCCTGGGCGTCAGGTCGTGGCTGAGGAGGGCTTCCCGCAGGACGGCCAGCACCTGCGACTGGACCAGACCGGCGTCGCGCCAGCGGACCTCGATCTTCGTGGGGTGGACGTTGACATCGTAGGCGTCGGGCGGGGCGGTCAGGAAAAGAAAGACGACGGGGAAGCGATCCGGCTCGAGCAGGCCCCGAAAGGCCTCGCGGATGGCATAGGCGATGCGGCGATCCGCAATGAAGCGGCCGTTCAGAAAGACATATTGCCACTTGGTGGAGGCGCGGCTCTGGGCCGGCGGGGCGAACAGAGCCTCGACGTGCAGGCCCTGCTCCTGCCGCTGGACGGAGATCAGGCATTCCGCCAGTTCGAATCCGTAGAAATCGCCGATGCGGGTGCGGCGTTCGGTCGTGGGCGGCAGGCGACGGGCGGCTCGGCCGTTGTGCGCGAGGCTGAAGGCGATTTGGGGATGGGCCAGGGCGAGCCGCGCGACCTGCTCCGTGGCGTGGCTGAACTCCGTGGAGGCGTGCCGCAGGAACTTGCGGCGGGCGGGGACGTTGTGGAAGAGGTTGCGGACTTCAACGGTGGTGCCCGGCGGGGCCGCACAGGCCCGAGGCAAGGGAAGGGGGCGAGGCGGATCGGCAGGCTGTCCGGTCACCGGGGAAGGCGGCGCGGAGATCAGCTCGTACGCCTCGATTCGGTCCGGCAGGCGGCTACAGATGCGGAGATGACTGACCGCACCGATGGAAGCCAAGGCCTCGCCGCGAAACCCCAGCGTGCGGATGTTGAATAGATCTTCGTCCGTTGCGATCTTGCTGGTGGCGTGGGGGGCCACGGCCAGAGCGAGATCCTCGCGGCCGATTCCGCAGCCGTCGTCGGTCACGCGGATCAGCCGCGTGCCCCCCTCCTCGAGGGCGACGTCGATGCGGGCGGCGCCGGCGTCGATGGAGTTCTCGATGAGCTCCTTGACGACCGATCCGGGCCGCTCAATGACCTCGCCCGCGGCGATCTTGTTGACCAGGCTGGCGTCGAGCTGGCGGATCGGGGGCATGGCGGCAATCATGGGCCGTCGTCAGGGCGAGGACGCGGCGTTTCCTCCCCCGCAGTATAGGCCTGGCGGCCGGGTCGGGCAAATCGGTCTCCTCCTTCGCCGGCGGATCACGGGCGGAGTCGGCGGCGGTTGCGAAGACCTGCCGAACGCGGCTACGATGAGGCATCCCGGCGGTCTCCCGCTTGGCCTGGTCCGCATTGTTCGTCGCCGACGAGCGACGCTCCGGGGTTTGCCGTGGCGGACCGAGGCCGCGGCCGGGCAAGGAGATGCGTGCATGGCGACAATGCCGAGGATCGAGCCGACGCGGCTGGTCCGGGAGGAAGATGAGGGCGTCGGGGGCGATGTGTGGTCATTGAATTTCGGCCCGCAGCACCCCGCGACCCACACCACCCTGCGGCTGGTGCTGGAGCTGGACGGCGAGATGATCGTCAGTTGCACGCCGCACATCGGCTACCTGCACAGCGGCTTCGAGAAGCTGGGCGAGCACCTCGATTACAACCAGTATGTGGTGGTGACCGATCGCATGAACTACATCAGCCCGATGGCCAACAACATCGCTTGGCACACCGCCTGCGAGAAGTTGTTCGGCATCGATCTGACGCCGCGGTGCAAGGTGCTCCGCACGATCATCGCCGAGTTGGCCAGAATCCAGGACCACCTGCTCTGCCTGAGCACCGCCGGACTGGATCTCGGCGGGTTTACCGCCTTCCTGTACGCCTTCAACGAGCGGGAGTACATCTACGACTTGTTCGAGGAGATCTGCGGCGCCCGCTTCACGACGAGTTACACCCGGGTGGGCGGGTTGATGGCGGATATGCCGGACGAGTGGCCGGACCATGTCAAGGCCTTTCTCAAGCGGTTGCCGAGGGCGCTGGATGATTTCGAAGCGTTGCTGACGCGGAACCGCCTGTTCGTTGAACGGGTTCGCGGGATCGGCGTGCTGAGCCGGGAGGATGCCATCGCCTGGAGCTGGACGGGGCCGCTGGCCCGTGCGTCGGGCGTGGTGCGGGACCTTCGAAAAGACGAGCCGTACCTGTGCTACGCGGACAACTGGGACGGCCGCGGCTCCAGCGGGGTTTCCTTCAAGGTGCCCATCGGACGCCATGGCGACGTGTACGACCGCTACCTGGTGCGGCTGGAGGAAATCCGTCAATCCGTCGACATCATCGCCCAACTCGTGGACAACGTCCCGCCGGGGCCGGTTGATGTCCTGCCCAGCGCCAAGCTCACGCTGCCGCCGAAGCAGGAGATCTACTTCTCCATCGAGGGTTTGATCCACCACTTCGAGCGGATCATGACCAATCGCGGTTTCGAGCCGCCGATCGGAGAGGCCTACGCCGCCAACGAGACGGCCAATGGCGAGCTGGGCTTCTACCTGGCGTCCGACGGCGGCCGCTGCCCGTACCGCGCCCGCTGCCGGCCGCCCAGTTTCATCAACTACTCCGTGTTTCCCAAGCTGATGGTCGGGCACAGCATCAGCGACGTGGTGGCGGTGATGGGCAGCATCAATATTATCGCCGCGGAGTTGGACCGCTGAGCACACCGGCGCCGCCCGACGGAGGCGACGCCGGATCAGCCTGGCCGCGGCCGAAAGACCCGTGAGGATCATCATGGCGTGGAAGGCGATCGATCGTCGGACACCCGTTTTTCCGGAGAACGCGGCGCCGGTCCTGACCGAGGCCGTCCGCGAGAAGATTCGGTCATTTTTTCCCAGATATGAGACTCGGCGGGCGGCTTTGTTGCCCGCGCTCCATGTGGTCCAGGATGCCCTGGGTCACGTCAGTCCGCAGGCCATGAAAGAGGTGGCGGAGTTGCTCGGCGTGCCGCCCAGCGCCGTGCTGGACACGATGAGTTTCTACACTCACTTCTGGGAGCACGCCAAAGGCCGCAAAGTGATCGTGGTCTGTCGCAGCCTGTCTTGCCAGTTGATGGGCGCGGACGCCGTCCTGCAAGCCTTCAAGGACGCCCTGCACATCGATGAGCATGGCACGACTCCCGATGGCGAATACAGCCTGGTGACGGAAGAATGTCTGGCCGGCTGCGACCACGCCCCGTGCGTGTTGGTGAACGAGCGAATGCACCGCTGCGTCAAGCCCGCGGACGTGCCGGCCCTGTTGCGCGGGGCGGATAACGACCGCCTGTCCACCCGGCGCTCGGACCTGTACGACGCTCCGCGAGAATTGCCGAAGAGTTCCGAAGCCGCTCCGCGAAAAGGACCGTGACTCGTCCGGGTTGCCGAGGCCTCACCGCCGACGGATCGCCGCGTTCATGAGTCAGCCATCGTCATCGTTGGACCCGCCCGCCGGCGTGCCTGAGCCGACGCCCCAGGTGGTCCTGTCGGCTCTCCTGCTGTGGGTGGGGTTGCACCTGGCGGCTGGTCCGATCGTGCGGCTGTCCGAATGGCGGGTGGACCCACTGGTCAGCCACGGCTGGATGGAGGCGGCGTCCTGGAGGGCCGGCCGGCTGGATCTTCCCGCCCGTGGGCCGAATCCGCAGATCGGTCATGATCGGCCGCGGGACACGGCCTACGTGGATGGCCGTGTGTACAACGTCTTCCCTCCCCTGTTCACGATGTTGAGCTACGGGGCCATGGTGTTGCAGTCCTGGCAAGGCGAGCCGCCGGAGGCCGAGTTCTATCCGCCGTGGTATGTGGGTTTGGTGGCCCTGCCCTTGCCGCTGGTGGGCTTCTGGGCCTTTCGGCAGGTTACCGGCCGCAGCGCCTGGGCGGCGGTGCTGACGGCGTATTGGATTCTGGGCACGCCCTTGTTGAAGATGCTGGCCAACTGCCGCCTGGGCGAGACCAACGAGCTGAATCACGTCCTGAGCAACACCGGCCTGATGCTGCTGGCTGGGGATCTGCTGGGCCGGAGAAGAATCTGGCCCGCCGCGATCGGCTTGGTCATCGGCATGTGGACCCGCCAGTTGACGGCGTTCTACCTGGTCGGGGCGATCTGGATCGCTTGGGCCGCCTCGCGTTCGGGCGTCATGCTGCGGATGCAACCGACGCGACGAAAGGGGCTGGTCATTCTCGGTTTGGCCGGAATCGTGGGGCTGGGAACGCTCGGGGCGTTGAACGCGCTCAAGTTCGGAAGCGTCCTGGACAGCGGGTATTCTTACATTTACAAAGGCCGCGGCGACTTGTACGCTCAACGTGCCCGGGAAGCTGGGCTGTTCGACGTGGGGTTCATTCCGCGGAATGCCTATTACATGAACCTGGCCCTGCCGGACGTCCGCTGGTCCCGTATGAACCTGTTGATTGGCGGTGGAGACGACGCGGACGGAACGTCGATCTGGCTGACCTGCCCGCTGTTGCTGTTGGCGTTCCGGGATGCTCGCCGGTGGTGGCAGGACCCCGCGCGGCGGGCTTTGATGGTCTCGTCATTGGGCGTCATTCTGGGCGTGCTCTGTTATCATAATACCGGCTCCGTGCAGCACGGCTTCCACCGTTTTTCGCTCGATTTTGTGCCGGTCTGGCTGATGGTCATCGCTCCGTATACCCTCCACGGTCGTCGCCCGTCGTGGACGCTTGCGGCATTGGCGTACAGCGTCCTGTATTTCAATGTGCTGTGTCGCGGAGGTGCCTGAGGAAGACATGGCGGCCGAGATGCCTGCTCCAGACCGTGCTTCGCCAGATTCCCCGGCGGCGACCCCGCCGGAACCTTGGTGGAAACCCTGGGCCTGTTTCATCCTCCTGCTCGTAGCGGTCCAAGTCACGCTCGGACATAAGATCGCCTTGTCCCAGTGGACCCTGACGGCGGACAATGCCGCGGTTGCGGAGGGCCTGGCCTGGGTCCATGGGCGGCTGGACCTGCACGAGCCGGCGGCAGACGGTCCCGATCCGGAGAAACGACGACACGACACGGCCTACGTGGATGGTAGGGTCTACAACGTCTTTCCGCCCATGATGGCGTTCTGGACCGCCCTGCTTCATCCGCTCCATCACACCCTGCTGGGCATGCCCGAGGGCCTGTGGCTTCAGACGACCTATCTGGCCGTGGTCTTCTGCCCGCTGCCGGTTGTGGGTTTCATCGCGTTTCGTCGGCAGACACGGGATTCCGCCTGGGCGGCGTTGCTGACCCTGGCCTGGCTTGGCGGCACTGCGGTCCTGCCGAATCTGGCCGAGGCCCGGTTTGGTTATCTCGGTCAAATCAACCATGTCGTGTCGCAGGTCGGGTTGTTGATTCTTGCCGCCGACCTGCTGGGGCGGCAGCGGATCTGGCCGGGGCTGATCGGGCTGGCGATTGCGACGTACACGCGGCAGATGACCTTTCTCTATGGTCTGCCCTTGCTTTACGTTGCTTGGCGACGGGGTCGAGTCCGGCTGATCGGGTGCCTGGTCGGCTTGGTGGCGGTTGCTTCACCGCTGCTCACGTTGAATTACCTGAAATTCGGGAACCCGCTGGATTTCGGATATCGCGAGATATACGTTGGGCGTCCGGCGGACGACGACATGGCCGTTCGATGTCGTGAGTACGGCACATTCTCGCCGCGGTGCATTCCTCACAACTTCCGGGCCATGCACCTGACGCTGCCGCTCGTGGAGACCGATTTCCCGTTTGTGAAGGTCGGGCCTCCCGGACTGGATGGCGTGAGCATGTGGCTGACCACCCCGTTGGCGCTCTGGGCGATCCTCGCGGCCAGGTGGTGGTGGCGGGATCCCTCCCGCCGAATCGTCATGTGTGGTACGCTGCCGGTGATGGTCGGATTATTGTGTTATCATAGCCCCGGATTCATGCAGTCCGGCTACAGCCGCTTCGCGCTGGACTTTCTGCCGCTGTGGCTGCTGGTGGTTGCTCCCTTCACCCGCGGCGGCTGGCGAAGCTGGTTTACGCTCGGCTGCGTGGCTTGGAGTCTGCTCTACTTCAACCTGCTCCTTCAGGACATCCCCCTACAGGTGAAAACCCATGGCCCAGTTTGAGCCGGTCCTGCTGAAGAACATCGCCGTCGAGAACAGTTGCCGTCTGGAGACCTATCGATCTCGTGGAGGATACGCCGCCGCGCGCAAGGTCATCACCGAGTGGACGCCGCAGCAGACGGTGGAGGTGGTGAAGGAAAGCGGGCTTCGCGGTCGAGGCGGGGCCGGTTTCCCGACCGGTATGAAGTGGTCCTTTCTGCCGCCCGATCGCCAGGTGACCTATCTCTGCGTGAATGCCGACGAGTCCGAGCCGGGCACGTTCAACAATCGCGTGCTGATGGAAAAGGATCCGCACCAGTTGCTGGAAGGCATTTTGATCGCGGGTTTCGCGACCCGTACGACGGTCGCCTACATTTACATCCGCGGCGAATTCCATGAGCAGTTCCACATTCTTCAGACCGCCCTGGAGGAGGCCTACGCGGCGAAGCTGTTCGGCCGGCGGATCTTTAACACCGACTTCGGCATGGAGTGCTACATCCATCGCGGAGCGGGAGCCTACGTCTGCGGGGAGGAGACCGGCCTGATCGAGAGCCTCGAAGGCAAGCGGGGCTGGCCCCGCATCAAGCCGCCCTTTCCGGCGATCGAGGGTTTGTTCCGGCGGCCCACGGTGGTCAACAACGTCGAAACCCTGTGCTGCCTGCCGCACATCGTCGAACGCGGGGCGGCGTGGTTCAAGTCCATCGGCACGCCGGGTTCCGCCGGGCCGAAGCTCTATACCGTGAGCGGCCCCGTGCGACGGCCCGGCTGCTACGAAGCGCCCTTGGGCCTGACCTGCCGCGAACTCATCTTCGGCGAGGAGTTTGGCGGGGGGATGTTGAATGGCGAAAAGGTCAAGGGCTGCATCCCCGGCGGTTTGAGCGTGGGGATTCTCACCGCCGGTGAACTGGACGCCAGGCTGGACTTTGACGACCTGCGGAAGTACGGCCTGCTCGGGCTCGGGACGGCTGGCGCGATCGTCATCCCGGAAAGCGCTGATATTCGCCAGGTGCTGATGAACGTCACTCGGTTCTACGCCATGGAGAGCTGCGGCCAGTGCACGCAGTGCCGCGAGGGCAGCAGTTGGGCCTACAAAATCGCCCGCCGCATCGCCCAGGGCGCCGGCCGTTTGGTCGATCTCGACATCCTGCTGGAAATCACCCGCAACATGGGCATGATGCCCGGCATGAGCATCTGCGGCTTTTCCGATGGGGCCGCGTACCCGATCCGGACCATCGTGGAGAAGTATCGGGCGGAGTTCGAGGAGCACATCCGGCGGCAGCCGCCGGGTGTGGTCGAGCAACGGCTGAAGGAGATCAACCCGGCCGTCTATCGGCTGCCGGTTCTGGGCCAGGGCGCGGTCGCGTGACGTTCGGCGGAGCGGGAGCCGCCCGAGGCAGGCATGGCGGAATCCGCGGTGGCCGGTCGCAGCCGGACTGCCCCGGCGTGGGAAGCAGGTTTTTTTCGCCTTGTCAAGCCCGGGATCGGGAAATCGGCGGGCGTCGGGTAGGCGGCGGAAACAGTCGCGTGGAAGGGCGTGGCGACGGGCGGAATCGACGCTCACGGTCCCCTAGAATGTCGCCCGCGTCTGTGCTATGGTGCAGAGGCACTTGCCGTCGGCGAGGAGCGGCGGCAGACGCCCGAATCAGCGAAGGGTATCGATGCCCCGGATCATCATCGACGGTCAGGATGTGCCATGCCGCGACGGGGTTTCCGTCTTGCAGGCGGCCTTGGAGGCCGGGTGGGACATCCCCCACTACTGCTACCACCCCGGATTGAGCATCGTGGCCTCGTGCCGCCTTTGCCTCATGGAAATGAAGGTTCCCGATCCCAAGACCAAGGAGCTGGCTTGGTCTCCCCGACTGGTTCCAAGTTGTCAGACCCCGGTGAGGGAGGGAATGGAGGTCCGCTTTGACTCCGCCGCCGTCCGCCAGAATCAGCAGCGGTGCATGGAGTTTTTCTTGTTGAACCACCCCCTGGACTGTCCGGTCTGCGACCAGGCGGGCGAGTGCTATCTTCAGGACTACAGCCTTCGGTTCGGTCAGGCCACCAGTCGCATGGTGGATGAAAAGTACAAGAATCCGAAGAAGGACATCGGCAGTCGCACGTTGCTTTATATGGACCGCTGCGTGTTGTGTTCGCGGTGCGTGCGGTTTTGCAACGAGATCTCCGGCACCGGTGAACTGGCCATCGTGCAGCGGGGCAGCCGCGCGGAGATCGATGTCTTTCCCGGCACGCCGCTCGAAAACGCCCTCCAGGGGAACGTTGTGGACGTGTGTCCGGTCGGCAGTCTCCTCGACAAGGACTTCCTCATGCAGCAGCGGGTCTGGTACCTCCAGGGCACCAGGAGCATCTGCCCCGGCTGCTCCACGGGTTGCGCGATCCGCATCGATCACAACGAGGGTCGCGTCTGGCGGCTGAAACCTCGGCTTAACCCCGGCGTGAACGACTGGTGGATGTGCGACGAGGGCCGCTTCGGCTGGAAGTACGTCAACAGCCCCCAGAGGCTGACCCGCCTGGTGATGCGGGAAGGGGGCCGGGAGACTCCGCTGGATTGGAGCCGGCTGCCGAGCGTGATTCGCGAATGGTTGACCGCTGCGGCGCGGGAACGGCAGGGGGCCGGGGTCGCCGCCGTGCTCTCGCCGTTCATGAGTTGCGAGGAGGCCTGGCTGCTGGTTCGCTTCATCCGGTCGACGGCTCCCGCGGCGGTGCTGGCCGTGGGGCCGGTTCCCGTGGTCGGGCGCGATGAGACCTTCCCGAAGGAGGAGGGCAAGCCGGTGAAGTTCACGATTCGGGCCGAGAAGTGCCCGAATCGCCGCGGCGTGGAGTGGATCGTCGGTCAGGCCGGCGGCGAAGTGCGTCGCTTTGAGGACTTCGTCTCCGCCGCCGCGGCCGGCCGCATCTCGGCCGCTTGGGTGTTCGGCGGGTATCCGGCGGGCTGGGTGGATGCCCGGTTCGCCGCCGCCGCGAAGAACATCCCGACGCTGATCGTGACGGATTTGTTCACGAGTCCCTTGACGGAAACGGCCGGACTGGTGATTCCCGCTTGTGCCTGGGCCGAGCGGTCCGGCTGCTTCGTGAACGTTTCCGGGCTGGTGCAGCCGTTCGAGGCGGCGATTCCGCCTCCGGAGGGCTGCCAGCGTGAGGGGCAGTACCTGGCGGCTTTGAACGGAGAATCGGGCTTGTACAATGCCGAGCGGGTTCGCTCGCGGATGGCGGCGGAGTTGCCGCAGTTCGCCTCGCCGCATGTGCCGCCGGAGCCGCCGCCGCACGCACACTGAACGACGGTCCGGGCGGCCGGACGAGTGGGATTGCTGAGCCATGTGGGATTGGATCAAGGCCCATGTCCTGTCAGAGCAGTTCGGCTTCAGCCTCGTGTTGGCCTTTGCCCTTTTCGGGGCGATCCTGACGGCGGTGGCCTATTGCATCCTGTTGGAACGGAAATTGTCCGCGTGGGTCCAGGACCGCTATGGTCCCAATCGGGTCGGCCCCTTCGGCCTGTTGCAGCCGCTCGCGGATGGGCTGAAGTTCCTGCTCAAAGAGGACATCATCCCCCGCAATGTGGACCGGGTGCTGTTCATCCTGGCGCCGGCCCTGGCGTTCGTGGTGGCCATGGTCGGCTACGCGATCCTGCCCTGGGGCGGCCGGTTCCAGTGGCCCTGGGCCGAGGGCTCGCCGCCGCTGCTGGCCCAGGTGGCCAGTGTGGACATCGGTCTGCTTTATCTGGTTGCGGTCGCCTCGCTCGGCGTCTATGGGATCGTGATCGGCGGATGGGCCAGCAACAACAAATACTCCTTTTACGGCGGAATGCGGGCCGCGGCCCAGATGTTGTCATATGAAGTGCCGATGGGCATGGCCATTCTGGTGGCCATTCTCTGCACCGGGCATCTCCGGCTGGAGCAGATGGTGGAGGTCCAGAACCAACCGATCGGGCCGGTGAGCGGGGCTTCCTGGACGGTCTTTTTCCATCCGCTGGCGGCCCTGATCCTGTTCATCACCGCCCTGGCCGAGACCAACCGCCTGCCTTTCGACCTGGCGGAGTGCGAGCAGGAATTGATCGGCGGGTATCACACCGAATACAGCGCCTTGAAGCTGGCCCTGTTCTTCCTGGGCGAATACGCCCACATGATTACAAACAGCGGACTGATGGTGGCCATGTTCTTCGGCGGCTACCTGATTCCCGGCTGGACCTGGCTGAATGAGAGCCTGTCGCCCTGGGCCATGCTGGCCCGGATCGGCGTGTTCAGCGGCAAGATCGCTCTGTTCATCGGATTCTACATGCTGATCCGCTGGACGCTGGTGCGTCTGCGGTTCGATCAGTTGATGCGGCTGGCCTGGAAGTCGCTCGTGCCGATCACCATGGCCCTGGTGGCCTTGCAGGTGGTGATCATCTACACCGGCTGGTCGCGCTGGGTGGCCCTGGCAGGCAATCTGGCGGTGTTGCTCATCGCCGGGGCGGTGAGCCTGGCGAGCGGATCGCCGGTCACCGGCCGGCAGCAAAGCCTGATGCGGCGCGAGGCGACCGGACCGGGGGCCGCGGCCTGACGTCGGCGTTTGGTCGGTGCGAGCCAGGGCCGGAGGAGTGTCGGTGGTGACGGATTGGAAAGATCGCGACGTGCTGTATGTCGATCAGCCCGAGCTGACGATGACCGAGCGCCTTTATCTGCCGCAGGTGTTCGGCGGGCTGAAGACCACGCTCCGCCACATGTTCAAGAAGCGGTTGCGGGATGAAACGGTCGTGCAGTACCCCGAGCAGAAGCGGGTTCTGCGTCTGGAAAACTACCGGGGCGTCCACCGGCTGAATCGCGACGAACAGGGCCGCGTGGCCTGCGTCGCCTGCTTCATGTGCGCTACGGCCTGCCCAGCCCACTGCATCCACATCGTCGGCGACGAGAGTCCCTGGCCGGACCGCGAGAAATACCCGATTCGCTTCGACATCGATGAGTTGCGGTGCATCTACTGCGGCATGTGCGAGGAGGCCTGCCCGGTGGATGCCATCGAACTGACCCCTGAATACCACCTGGTCGGAACGTCGCGCGAGGAGATGATCTTCGACAAGGAGAAACTCCTCATGGTGTACGATCGGACCAAGGATATGAAACCGAGGAAGAACCCGCCGATCACGGGCTACCCGTCGACCGGCCGCTGATTCGCGGAGGTCTGCGCTTGGAGCCGACACTCATCTATGGGGCCTATGTGGCGGCCGGGCTGGTCGCGCTGGCGGCGTGGTGGGCGCTGCCCAAGGGCGACCGCCCAGGGCGTCCGGGCGTCGTTGTGGTGTTCACCGCTTTGGCCCTGGGGGGGCTGGTGCTCCTGCTGGGCCGGGTGTTGGGCGAGCACGGCGGCCGCTGGTATTTCACGGTGCTCAGCCTGCTGGCGGTCCTGGCCGGGCTGCGGGTCGTGACCCATCCCCGGCCGGTCTATTCCGCGCTGTATTTCCTCCTGGTGGTCTTGAGCACCGCGGCCCTGGTGTTGATGGCCGGGGCCGAGTTTCTCGCCGCCGCGTTGGTTATCGTCTACGCGGGGGCCATTCTGGTCACCTATGTCTTCGTCATCATGATGGCGCAGCAGTCGGCGGCCGCGGAGGGCGATAGCCGATTCGGCGCGGCCTTCGATTACGACCGCTCCGCGCGGGAACCGGCCGCCGCCGTTCTGGCGGGGTTCGTGCTGGTCGCCACCGTGGCGGGGGTCATCCTGATCCGCGAGTCGGCCCCGCGGGCGGCGGCGACTGCGGCGGTCGCGGAGGCGGCTCCGCAGGGCAACACGATGGCCCTGGCCCGGGCCTTGTTCACGGAGCAGGGTTTCCCCGTGAGCTTGCAGGTCGCCGGCGTTCTGTTGATGGTCGCGATGGTGGGGGCGATCGTCCTGGCGCAGAAGCGGCTGCCACGGGCCGATGCGGATCGCCCATCGCCGCCGCCGGGCGAGGTCGGGCGACACGCCCCTCCGTATTGATGGCTTTGTCCAACGGCGATCAGCCGCCGTGAATCTGGGAATGAAGGATGGTTGAGCCACAAGCATTGATGATCGTCGGGGCGGTGCTTTTCGGCCTGGGCGTGCTGGGCTTCCTGACCCGACGGAACCTGATCATCCTGTTCCTCAGCACCGAGGTCATGTTCCAGGGCGTCCTGGTCAACTTCGTCGCGATGGGTCTGGCCCGGGGCGGCAGCCTGGAAGGGCAGATCTTCAGCCTCTTCGTGTTGGTCATCGCCGCCGTGGAAGCAGGCCTGGGACTGGCTATCGTGGTCATGATGTACCGTCGCCGCGGCACGCTGGATGCGGAAGCCTGGAGGTCAATGCGCGGGTGACGACTCACGGGCGAATATACCGACACATTATGTCGTCTCTTGGTGAGGGCGGCGGGTCAACCTGCGGGGTAGGGTGATGATGATCGGCGGGTGCTTACTCCCGCCTTGCGGAGCAACGCTGGACGACATCCTTATGGATCCGGATCTCAAGACGTTGGCAATTCTGATCCCCTTGTTGCCGGCCATCGCCGCCGCCCTGGTGGGGGTGGTCGGGCTGAGGGGCCTGCGGGACCGGTCGCATTGGCTGGTGCTGGGCGGAGTCGGGCTGGCCCTGGCGGCGGCCGTCCTGCTTTTTGCCCAGGTTCGGCTGGAGTCCGCCCGCCCGGACGGCGTCGGAATGGCCCGCCTGAGCGAGTCGATCACCATTTACGAGTGGATCCAGGCCGGCGGCTCGAGCTGGCTGAACGTAACGTTTCGGGTGGATCCGCTGACCTCCGTCATGCTTCTGACCGTGCTGGGCGTCTCGTTCGTCATCGTGCTTTACTCCGTCGGGTACATGCGCGACCACCACGGCCATCCGGAGCGAGGGTACGAGCGCTTCTTCGCTTTTCTGGGCTTGTTCGTTTTCTCCATGTGCACGCTGGTGCTGGCGGGCAACTTTTTGCTGCTCTACCTGGGGTGGGAGCTGGTCGGTCTGTCCAGTTACCTGCTCATCGGCTTTTACTATCCGAAGCCGGCCGCGGCCGCGGCCGCCAAGAAGGCGTTTCTGGTCAACCGCGTCGGCGACTTCGGCTTCGGCCTCGGCATTCTGCTCATTTACCTGACCTACGGCACGCTGGACTACGCCGCCGTCTTCAACGCCACCACGGCCGCCTTGGCGCAGAACCAGGCGGGCGTCCTCTCCGCCTTGGGACTGTCGCCCGGGACCGAGGTCCTCCCGCTGATGGGCGCCATTCAGGATCGCCTGACCGTGACGGCCCTGCTGCTGTTTTGCGGGGCGATGGGCAAGAGCGCCCAATTGCCGCTGCACGTCTGGTTGCCCGACGCGATGGAAGGCCCCACGCCGGTGAGCGCGTTGATCCACGCGGCCACGATGGTGACGGCGGGCGTCTATATGGTGGCGCGGTGTGCGGTGCTCTTCGCAGGCTCACCCGATGCCATGTGGGTCGTGGCCTGCATCGGCGGGGCGACGGCGTTCTTCGCCGCGACCATCGCGGTGACGCAATTCGACATGAAACGGATCCTGGCCTATTCGACGCTGAGCCAGCTTGGTTACATGTTCCTGGGCCTGGGGGTCGGTGCGTTCGACAGCGCCGTCTTTCATTTGTACACGCACGCCTTCTTCAAGGCCCTGCTCTTTCTCGGGGCCGGCAGCGTCATGCACGCCATGGGCGGCGTGATCGACATCCGCCACTTCGGCGGGCTGGCCAGGGGCATGCGCGTCACCGCCATCACCTTCTGGATCGGCGGCCTGGCCCTGGCGGGCTGTCCGCTGCTGGCCGGTTTCTGGAGCAAGGACGAGATCATCCATGCCGCGCTGGGCAGCTCGATGCCCTGGCTGGGCGTGCTCGGCCTCCTGACCGCGCTGCTCACCGCCTTCTACACCTTCCGCATGATCTTCATCGCTTTCCACGGCCCGGAAAAGCTGCCGAAGGGCGTGGCCCATGCCCACGAGTCCCCCGCAATCATGACCGTGCCGCTGGTGATGCTGGCGTTCGGGGCGGCGGTGGCGGGCTACGCCGGCGTCACGGTTCATGCGGGCGGGTTTGCGGGCCTCTTCGAGCCGCACGGCTTCTTCCACGAGTTTCTTGCCCCGGTGTTCGCCGCGGCCGTGAGCCTGCCGGAAGTGGCGGGCGAGAGCGTCGCGGACCACGGCGGTCATGGTTTGATGTATTTGTCCGCGGTGGTCATCTTCCCCTGGGGCGTTCTGACCGCGTGGTTCTTCTATCGCCGCCGGCCGACGATTCCGGCGGCCGTGGCCTTGGCGTCCGGTCCGGTGTACCGGCTGTTGTACAACAAATACTACGTGGACGAGTTGTACGACACGGCGCTGGTTCGGCCGCTGCGGGGCCTGGGCCACCTCTGCCACGGCGTGGATCGTTTCGTGATCAACGGCCTGCTCTGGCTGCTTGCCGCCGTTCCGCGAGCGATCGGCGCGGTCTTGAAGGGCTTCCAGCAGGGAGCGCTGCAAGGCTACGCCCTGGCAATGGTGGTGGGCTTGTTGTTGATTGTCCTGTGGACGTTGATACGCAGCGCGGCCGGGGGCGGCGCCTGATGGTTATCGAGGTGGCCCGGAATGAGCTTCGTGGCTGAGCACATCCTGAGCAGCATCATCTTCCTGCCTATTTTCGGCGCGGCGGTTCTCTTCGCCGGGACGCGTTGGACCGCGGCCTCGGTCCGCCGCTGGGCGATGCTGATTTCGCTGATCACGCTGGCGCTGACCCTGGGGGCGACCTGGCAGTTCTCCGCCGCGGCCCGCAGTGGCGGGCTCTTCACGGGCGCCACCGTGCTGACGGAGCAGTACGGGTGGATCACCAGCGGAGGCTCCGAGAACCTGCTGCGGATCCAATACTACGTCGGCCTCGACGGCATCAGCCTGGTGTTGCTGTTGTTGACCGCTTTCCTCACGCCGCTGGCCGTCTGGGGGAGCTTCTCCGGCATCCGCGAACGGCATCGGGAGTACTACGCCCTGATGCTCCTGCTGCACGGGTCGATGCTGGGCGTGTTCTGCGCCCGCGACTTGCTGTTGTTTTACATCTTCTTCGAGTTTACGCTGATCCCGCTGTATTTCCTGATCGGCATCTGGGGCGGCCCGCAGCGCGAGAAGGCGGCCAACATGTTTTTCATCTACACGCTGGCCGGGAGCATGTTGACCTTCGCCGGCGTGCTGTACCTGGGCTGGAAGGCTTCGCTTCATTTCGGCCTCTTCACCCTGGAGCTGGACAAGCTGTACGAGCTGGCGGCCGCCGGGGCGTTGTCGTCCGCCGAGCAGTGGTGGCTGTTCCTGGCCTTCTTCGCCGGGTTTGCCATCAAAGTGCCGCTGTTCCCGCTGCATACCTGGCTGCCGCTGGCCCACACCGAGGCGCCCACCGCCGGTTCCGTGATCCTCGCCGCGATCCTCCTGAAGCTGGGCACTTATGGCTTCCTGCGGCTGAGTCTGCCGATGCTGCCGGAGGCCAGCGTCGCCTGGGCGCCCCTGGTCGGCTGGCTCGCGGTCGTCGGCATCATCTACGGCGCTCTCGCGGCGTGGGTGCAGAGCGACATCAAAAAGCTGGTCGCCTATTCCTCCGTGTCGCACCTGGGCTTCTGCCTGCTGGGCATGTTCAGCCTCAAGGTCGCCGGCCTGACCGGCTCGCTGTTTTACATGATCAACCACGGCCTCAGCACGGGGGCTCTGTTCCTCATCGTCGGCATGATCTATGAAAGATACCACACGAGGCAGATCAACCACCTGGGCGGACTGGCCCGCAAGATGCCCGTCATGGCCTTCTTCCTGCTGCTCTTCACCATGTCCAGCGTCGGCCTGCCGGGATTGAACGGCTTCGTCGGCGAGTTCCTCGTCCTGCTGGGCGCCTTCACCAGCGGGCAGGCGGATCGCACCGGCCCGGCGGGGCCGCTCGGGCCGTGGTTCGCGGTGCCCGCGGCGACGGGCATCCTGCTGGGCGCGATCTACATGCTCCACATGGTGAAATGCGTGCTGTTCGGGCCGGTCCGCGAACCCGAGCACGGTTGCGATACGTCGACGGGACTGCGGCCGGACCTGACTCGCCGCGAAGTGGCCATCCTCACGCCGCTGGCGGCCGCGTGCCTGCTGCTGGGGGTTTATCCCAAGTTGGCCACGCAGGTCATGGTTCCGTCATTGCAGGAAGCGGTGTTCTCCAGAGTCTTCGTCGCCGGCGACGTTCGGCAGGCGCGCCTCGCCTGGCCGGTTGCGGCCGCGGATCATGCGGAGGCAAGCCCTCCCGCCGAGGCTCAATGGTTACAGGTTCCGCCGCGGGGGCCGGCAGCTTCCGCGGCCGGCCATTGGTCCCCAACGACTCCCGCCCGCGGAATCGCCGCGGTGGCGTTTCCGGCTTCCGCCGATGCGAAGGAGGGTCTCCCCTGATGCTGGCGATGCACCCGCTTATCGAGAACCTCTTGCCCGAGATCATCCTGCTGGTCGGGGCGGCGGTCATCTTCCTCGGCGGCTTGTCGAAGCGTCTGGTGCGGGGTTCGGCTGGGTTGGCGGTCCTCTTCGTCGTGCTCTCGTTGCT
>Ga0209101_1001540_pt1 | contig 16853 bp, 18 predicted proteins | sample ConPoolayeCmetaG_FD_185481 | JGI IMG/M metagenome (GOLD analysis project Ga0209101, IMG submission 185481) | Hot spring microbial mat communities from California, USA to study Microbial Dark Matter (Phase II) - Cone Pool mat layer C metaG... ...
TCATTTTTTGCCGAAAAGAAACCCCGCCGTCCAGGCGGGGAGGCAAAGGTTACTGCTGCGGCACTGTAGTGCCGCACTTGTTTTCAGCCCCACGGAACACACGGAAAACACGGAAAAAACAGCGCTATGAAATGATTCTGTGGTGTATGATTTTCAGAGACATATCTACGCACAAAACGTATATACATCAGATACACAGTGTAAAATATTTTGAGCGTGCGCGGCCGCGTTCATAATCGAGCCTTTTGGAGTGCGGCGCCGCCGGATAGCGATAACACCTTTACGTTACGGTCAATCAGTTCATTACGCTGTGCTACGCAGGCGCATGACGTCTGCCCGTCCGCAGGCGTGTTCAGCACGTAATCAAGCAGGCGTTCGATTGATGTTGTCGCAACATGGGTACGCGTGTCTGACGACGCATAATAAATGAACACCGTGCCGTCTGCGCGGGCGACCACGCCGTTACAGAATAATACATTTGAAACATCTCCCACGCGTTCCTCGCCCTCTGGCGCCATGAGATATCCGCCGGGGCAGGCGATTTGCCGCCACGGTTCTGATAGGTCGCACAGAAAAGCGTACAGCACATACCGCAGGCCCGCGGCTGTCGGACGCACGCCGTGTGCGATATGAAGCCAGCCCTTGGGAGTTCGTATCGGCGAAGGGCCGATGCCGTTTTTCAGTTCTTTAATGGTATGATACGCGCGCGCATCGATGATACTCTCCGTGCCGATTTCGGCGTGTTCCATACTCTCCGCCAGGGCCCAGCCGATGCCGCCGCCACCGGCGCCCGCTTCGATAAAACTGTCCTGCGGACGCGTGTACAGTGCGTATTTTCCGTTGATAAACTCCGGATGAAGGGTGACATTGCGCTGCTGCGCTGCCTGCGATTTTAAATCGGGCAGCCGTTCCCATGTCACCAAATCTTTTGTCCGCGCAATACCGCATTGGGCGATAGCGCTCGAATAATCGCCCGGCGGCGCCGCAGGGTCTTTGCGTTCAACGCAGAACAGTCCGTATATCCATCCGTCTTCGTGTTTTACCACCCGCATGTCGTAGTGGTTGGTCTCGTCGGCTCCGAGGGGAGGCATGGTAATGGGGCGCTCATGGAACCGGAAGCCATCGACGCCGCTCGTGCTGGAGGCGCGGGCAAAAAATGATTTGCGGTCATTTCCCTCAACGCGCACGATGAGATGAATGCTGCCGTCCAGTTCAATAGCGCCCGGATTGAACGTCGCATTGACGCCGAGCCGTTCCATGAGGAATGGATTGCGCTTCTTGTCCAGATCGTAGCGCCAGTACAGCGGAATATGTTCGGCGGTAATCACCGGCCATCGATAACGCTCGAAAATACCGTTTGTCCACGAGGCGTCGATGGCGTTGGCGCGGTTGATGATGGATTCGTGTTTCTCGACAATGAGCCGCAAACGTTCATCAAAGTTCATATGGCATCCTTTATATGGAAGAAGTGGAGATGTGATAATATTGCTGTGCTATATATATAAGATAATATCCGTTTTACTGCAAACGGCCGTGGTTTGTAATACGACGGCGCTATTTCAGCGGCGCGTTGCAGGTGCCGTAGACGGCGCACACCGCCTATGATGAGGGCACACATGGGAGAGAACGCCTCTCATATACGACGATTTCTGTACCGGGCTATACGTCGTTACTCCGCCACGGCAGACTTTTCCACCACCTCGCCGTTTCGAAGATGGATGACGGCGCGCCAGGCGTCTCCGGGTGAAGAGATACCCGGCCCCTGGAGCCAATGTGTATAACCGTTTTCCCTCAAGAAACGGGAAGCGGCGATTGTCGCATCGCGATACGCCCGGCTGTCACGCATACGGAGCGCCTGGCCCTGATAAAAAAACTGACGATAACCACCATCCTGATTTTATCGGCGGCGTGAATGAGACGATCCGTGCGGTCGAGATACGCCGCGTCGATGCGCTTGCCGTCCTCGCCGAACGGATTATCCTAAATTCCGCAGTTGGGGTGGATGCGAATAGGCGCTTGGAAACTGGCGTGAAGGCGGCGCAGGGCATATCCGCCGAGTGATATGTCCACGCCGCCTGAAGCGGTGTGTTGAGCCTGTCGAAACACGTCAGAGCGCTCAACAGATTTTCACTCCGTTCATACGGGTAAGGTATACCGGCCTTACAATTTTAGTCTCTACCGGTGAAAGATATACGTTTTTTGCGTCGATATGTCTCTGAAAATCATACATCACGGAATCATTTCATGGCGCTGTTTTTTCCGTGTCTTCCGTGTGTTCCGTGGGTATGTTCTGCATCTGCGCACATCTGCGGATGAACACAAAAGTATCCGCAGATGACACAGATGAACGCGGATACAAAGGCAACCAAGCGAGCGACACACATGATGTTGAGGGGTGGTTCCGGATCAGCCGGTTGAGGAGATGGGCGGCGGTTCCGCGGAGCGGATAGGCGGGACCGGCGGACGACGGGGGGCGAATATCCGCGCCGTTTTCAGCGCTATACCAAGAAACAAAATGCCGATTGCCGCCGTATAGGCCGGCGGCAGATCAGCGGCTACGCCCAAAAGAAAACCCGCCGCAGATCCCGCAATACCGATGATTGTTGCATAAAGAAAGAACTCCATTATTGAATTTCGGCCTGAATCAGCGAATACGACGGGCAATATCAGAAGCGCAGGCGTCAGTAATGGCCCGATAAAAAGCACGGATGCAGATATAACTAATGTAATCATAAAACGATAGAGTATTGAAAAAAAACCGAAATGCACAGTTCTCAGTCTCATACACTCTTCATCAATGCAATAGGACAATACCGCGTTTTTGAAAAAAACGAACAGCCCGATAGCGGTTGCGCACAGCGCCGCCGATTCGTACAATTCACCCCGGCCCAGTGACAGTAATTCGCCGGTCAGGAGAAACCCCAGATGTGCATGAGCGCGCGGCGATATGCTCATGAGAAGATGCGTACAAGCGTTACCGCCCGCAAAAAGCGAAGCCTGCACAATCTGCCTTTTTATTTCCGAAAGCCGATGATTTCCTAGCCATGAAACAACCGCGAATGTACAGAGAAACGAGAAGACGAACAGCACGCCATGATTTTCCGGTGGCAGGCCCAGCATAACCCCCAGCGTAAGCGCCGCCGCCGACAGCGGAGGCAGCGCAATCGCCAGCATCATTTCGCTGCGAATGTAGAGCGCGGAGCCGGTCGCCGGCAGAATTGCCGCGCATGCGCACATGACCCAGAAGGGGAAAAGGACAAACCGGAACGTCGTCATAAACTCGCTCATGCGTCCTCCCGCCGAACAAGGGATATGCGGCGCGCGCTTTTTGCCCAATGCGCGGCGTGCGTTGTCGCAAGTATGGAAATTTTGCCGTTGGCAATCAGATCGAACAACATGAATTCAAGAGAACGTTCCGTTTCCCTGTCGATGTTCGCGGTCGGTTCATCAAGGATAATTAATCGCGCGTCATGCGCCAGGGCGCGGGCAAGAAGCGCCCGGCGCCGCTGGCCGCCGGAGAGGGAACCGTATCTGACGCCGTCCTTATTTTCAAGGCCGACTCGAGCCAATGCCCGCGAAATACTGGTGTTATCAATCTTTCCAAAGGGGAAAGCGCTTCGAACGATATCGCCGGCGGTTATCGGAGCGTTACGCGCAAGCTCAGGCTCCTGCGGTATATAGCCAATTTTTTCCATGGGGACACGGAGGATAACGTCTCCCTGAAAAACTGCGCCCATTTTCAAAAGCGCCCTGAGAATGGTCGATTTGCCGCATCCATTCGGTCCCTCAAGCACTACAAACGATCCCGGCGGTACTTCAAACGACACGTTGGAAATAACCGGAACGAACCGCAGCCCGGCCATATAGCCGAAATCGGCCTTGTTGATGCTCAGAATCGGGGATGCGTTCATCAGTTGTCCCCCAATGCATCGAGCAAAACCCGTGCATTATACTCCTGTAATTGCAGCCAGGTGGTTATCTCTTTTTTTGCGCCGACCGCGTTGGCAATTTCTACAACCGGGCAATTGAGCGACCGGCCAAGCTTTTGGGGAATTTTCGGGGATTGCGATTGATTGTGGATTATCAACCTCACCCCTTCCTTTCTAGCCCGTGCTTCGAGTTCACGCAGATGCGCGGCAGTAGGAGAAACCCCGGCTTTCGGCTCGATATGTCCGACAACTTCCATGTCATAGAACGCGCACAAATACGAGACGTCGGGATGATAATCAATTACCTTGACGCCCTTGAGCGGGCCGCGGCGCGCATCAAGCCCGGAGATGGTTTTTTCGATTTCACGCATATAGGCTTCAAAATTGGAATTGAAATCATCCCGGTATTCGGGAGCCGTGGCGATGAATGCATTGAGTATGTTGCGCGCCATCACTTTTCCGCACTGCGGGCCGATGTTGTAGTGCGGGTTGCCTTCTGGATGCTGCTCGCCCTCACTGCGGTCAAGGACGGCCGGGACGTCAAGCACCGCAATTCCCGTATGTGTCTCCACCCATCCGCTTCGGCCTTTCATAATGTGCGGATTGCGGGCCTCGGCCGCAAGCGCGGGCAGCCAGGCATGCTCGGCGTCAAGTCCCAGCGACAGGAGCAGATCCGCCTTGTTTAAAATCGGCAAGAAGCTCGGACGAAGCGGCACCGCATGCAGATCTTCGCGGCCGGTCGCAAGCACCGTAACGATTACCCTCTCCCCGCCGATTCGTCGTGCCATGTCTCCCAAATCAGGAATTGACGCCACGACGTTGATTTTATCCGCTGCCCAGATCGTATGGGACAAAATATAAAGGAATAAAACAATACCGCGTATCATCTTTGCCTCCCATGAGTATGGTACCCGATTGTCGCGTCGTATTGAAGGATGCAGCGATTGACGCCATCAAGGTAGTCAGGGTATTCAAACCGGCTGAACTCACAACGAATATACTGATAATGCGTAATCTGGCAGGTAACGTATACGCCCGCATGGATTCTCGTATCATTTTTCAGATTGTTGGACTCAAACAGGCTTCCAAATGCGCCAACATGCCATTGCTGGGTATGCTGGTAGTCGACGTGGGCGGTGCCGCCGATTCTGAATGCGTCAACAACCTGTTTGAATGGAACCAGTCTTTCAAAACTTTCGCGGCTGCCGAGAAGTTCCAGTCCCGCCTGAAGATTCCGGTATTTGTTTGCATGCAAGGGATGCCAAAAAAACACAATATCGGTTCCCCAAAGAAGCTTGTCATATGCTTCGGGGAAGCCGGCGGCGGTGCGTTGGGATTGTTTCCAATATGTTTGATAAAGGACGCTTGCGCCGACGTCGGCGCTTGCCGCCGCTGCGAATTCAAACGACGAGGCGATACGGCCGCCGTAGGCAAATTCTGCTGGCCGCCGGAGTCCTCGATATATTTTCGGGTCATTGGGCGTCGCCAGGCCGGCGATTGCGTACAGCTCTGCGATATCGTCAATATGACGTCCTTCATAGTCGTAGTGGCTCCCATGAGGCACAGCGCCGATCATCGCCGCTACTTCCTCAACGGTCACCTCCGGCGAATTATCGGCCGGGTCGGTATCGTGAGTATGGCCGGTAATAAGGTCGTATGCCGAAACGGTCAATTCCAGATAATGGGGTATGGGAAGGAGCCACGAGAGTTCCGCGCCGCGCAATGCAAGCATGCCGCCGGCGTATTCTTTATATATGCGCGGCTCTGAAACAAACGGCATGGCATGGGTGTGAAACCGATTCCATCTGCCGAAGTTGGCGAGCATCAGGCCGCTCTTCAGCGTGAGGTTGAGCGGTAAGGATGGAAATTCGGCGAATGCTTCGTGCAGTTCCGCCCCGTGCTGTGATATGAGGACATTTCCCAGAAAGAATGCATACGGGTCGATATTGGCGCTTGCGATAAGCTCCGCACCGCGGATGGAGAGCCCCGGGCTCTTCCACGAGCCCGGAGCGTCATGCGCATCGGCAATGGCGTCGATTGTCAATCCAATGTCCGGATTCTGCCACGCCGGAGGCACATTCGATGCGCATACGGAGATCGAGAAGCACAGGCCAATAACCGACGTCGCCGTGACGGACCGATTAATGGCTGTGCGCATGGCGTGCCTCCTCGATTATCACGTTGATTGTATCAAATGCCGCTGGTCCGATTTTAATGATGTTGCCGCCTTTCTGCGCTTCAAAGATGACGGCCTTTTTTACCAGCGTGCATCCCGCCGAATCCGCTATTTGCCGCGCGCTGAACGACTGCTCGATTTCAAGCTCCGTATCGCCGGCTGTCGTGCGGTTGGTTACGGCAAGAGGCGCGTCTTCACTCATCATGACACACATGTCTCCTGAAATGTCCGGGCCGAAATGAATGTATCCGCCTTTTCCGCCAGGCATTGACGTCAAAACGACATTAAGCCGTTTATGCTCAAAATCCTCCGCATCAAGATGAGGCCCGGGCATGACCGAGTCGGCGTGTACGATCACGCCGGCATCCCTCATGTGAAGACACCCGTGTTCAATGATTTCATAGACGCTGTGCTTTTCTCCCACGTCGGTTGCCGTATCCTTGCAGCCCCCAAGAATAAGAACCGATAAAGACATTGCTACACCCATGACGCATTTCGATAGAACGCTCATAACATCCTCCAGTTTCTGTATAACGATGGCACTGGCATGCGCGCATTTTCCGGTAAAAAGATGCGCGCGTTCTGCGGACGGAAAAAAACGCTGAAAAGGTCAGCAGGCCGGGGGCGCGCGTGACGCCGGAAGGTTGGGAAAAGCGCGGGAATATATTCGCCTATGGGGCATTATGTGGCGCGCAGAAGCAGAATATGCGATACAGGTGTTAATATCAAACGCATGGCGGTTATTTTTTGCCAAGGCCTGCCACATGCATGCCATACAGTCGCCGTGCGCATGAACCCCCGCGTGTGTTGCGGCGGCAATTGATTCGCCTGCAGGATGTGAATCAAGAGCGCATGTGTGTTTACTTTCGCAGCATGCGCGTCTGTTCAGCGGTCCGTGATTATGAAAACAGGGGAAATGGGAGGTAATTCCGACGGTACAATAAATAGCTAAAAGGGCAGCTCCGGCGGTTCTGCCCATAGGAGTTAGCCGTCTTTGTGCCCAACATTTCATCGGCGATACAACGTGAACCGTTGTCATGTTCGTATCCGTATCCGGCGCAAAACCGCTTCCGCCGCCAATACTATGCAATAGCACAGGACGGCAATTTCGACAATGGTGGCTCCCGCGGGAAGCTGCGGTTCGTAGCTGAGCGCCAGGCCTGCAAGCATAAACAAAAATCCTGCCGCGGTCGCCGCGATCATCATGGTCGAAAGCCGCGTGGTAAAACGCGCAGCGGCCGCGCCGGGAATCGCAAGCAGGGCTATGACCAGCACAATGCCCACAATCTGGGTAAGAAGCACAATGGTCAGAGCCGTCAATATTGTTATGATGAATGTTACCAACCCTATGGGTATCCCCCGCACACGCGCGGCTTCTTCGTTAAAACACACCGAAAGAATCGGATTGTAAAAAAGCACCGCCGCGGAAACTATGACCGCGTCCAGAATAAGCATCAGCGCCAGATCCGGCGGCGAAATCAGGAGGATGCTTCCGAACAGGTAGCTCATGAGGTCCTGACTGTAACCGGGCGTTTTCATGATGAAGCTGACGCCGATGGCCATTCCAAGCGCCCACACGATACTTAAAACCGAGTCTATCCGCTCTCGCGCATAGACCGTGACCCAGGCGATAATGCATGCGGCCAAAATTGCGGCAAAGAGCGCGCCGGTAAGCGGGTGGAACCACGTCGCGTGATGGACGATTTGAAAATACCGGGCGGCCCCAAGCCCCCCAAGCACGCAGTGTGAAATTGCGCCGGCAATGGAGGTTGACCGGCGCACCACATTGATGCTTCCCACAATTCCGGCGGCTATCGACGAAAGAACGGCGGCCCACAGCGCATACTGCAGGAAAGAATAGCGCGGCAGGTCGTGAAAAAATTCATTCATCTGGCGGCGTCTCCCCTCTGCGGCGGCAGCCGGCAGGCGTCTGCGCAATGGTCGGCGGAGCGTTCAAACACGCTGCAGTTCAATTCGTGATGCAGGACGGCTATGCCGCCTCCTCGTGCGCGCGCAAGAATATCGGGATGCATATCCGAAAGCACATTCAAAGCGGCCGTGCGATTGACGCAGAGAACATGCGTCGCGCAGGTGAGCACGGTATTTATATTGTGTGATACCATCAGAATGGTCACTTCTCCGGCAAGACCGCGCAGCAACTCGTTGATTGCCGCTTCGCCCTCTGCGTCGATATTCGCCGTGGGTTCGTCGAGCATGAGAACAGGCGGCCGAGACACAAGCGCCTGGGCTATTAACGTCCGTTGACGCTGTCCGCCGCTCAACCCGGAAAATGACCGCTTCGCCAGGCCGGCAATGCCAACACGTTCAAGAGCGTCATAAGCCGCGTTTCTGTCCCGGCTATTGAAAAAACCGATCATACGTTTACTGCCAATTCCCATGAGAACGATATCCAGAACGCGGGCTGGGAAGCGATCGTCGAAGTTCATGTGCTGTGTGACATAACCGACATGCCGTCTGGCAAGCGCCGGCTCTCCGCCCAGAAGCGTAACGGTACCCTTACGGGGTTTTTCAAGACCAAGCGCAAGGCGCAAGAGGGTTGTTTTGCCGCCGCCGTTCGGCCCCACAATGCCGACAAACCAATTCTTTCGGATCGCGAAGTCTAGTTCATGCAGGACTTCGTCTTCGCCGTATGAGAAGCACACCTTGTCGAATCGTAGGACAGCATCCGGTTCACTCATCGATTCCAAGCCCACTTTGAACAGCGCGGCACATTTCGCGCATTTCGTCGAAATAATTTTCAGGCAGCGGATTGATGGAAACAACGGCGCAGCCGATCTGTTTGGCAAGAGCTTCGGCGCTTTTGCGCGCATACTGTGGCTGCACAAAGATTACCTTCGGTTTATGCTTTCGGGCCTGCTCGATTAGCCTGGCCAGTGCGCGGGCGCTGGGCTCCTTGCCGCCCGTTTCCACCGCTATCTGAACCAAACCGTACTCATCGGCGAAATAGCCGAATGCGGGATGAAACACAAACAACGGCGTTCCTTTCAACGGCGAAAGCGTTCGGCGCAGGTACGCGTCAAGCGAGTCCAGGCCGCGGTGGAACAGAACAAGGTTTTGTTCATAGGTTTCCGCACCCTGCGGGTCGGCCGCGATGAGCGCGTCCCGGATTGTTGCTCCCATCTGTTTTACTATGCGCGGCGACAGCCAGATGTGGGGATCCTTGCCGGCATGTGTTTGAGCATGGTGGTGCTCCCCACCGTCGTGTTGGCGTCCCGCGTCATGATCGGCATGCTCGTCGTGTTCGCCGTCTCCATAGCCGTCTTCCTCCCCGTCATGATGATGCTCTTCGAGCATCTCGCGTAGTATGACGCCCTTACGCAGGTCAACTACGCGGATTCCCGGCATGGCCTTTGTGATTTTCTTCACCAGGCTTTCCTCAAATTCCACGCCGATGCGGAAGAATACGGCGGCTTCGGACAAACGCGCCATTTGGTCTGGAGTCGGGGTGTAGCTGTGGGGACTCTGACCCGGTCCCACAAGAGCAAAGATCTCAAAACGATCGCCGGCTATTCTTTGCACAAAATCCTTTTGCGGCAGGATGCTGGTAAACGCAATGCGGCGCTTCGCATCACTATGGGAACGTGCGCAGCCGGTTTGCAGAGCCATGGCGGCGATGGCGGCCATGGAAAAAAGGAACGTAATCGTCGTATAATTTTTTCTCATCATGCGGGCTCCGAGGTGCGTAATGGCTTCGGTTTGCATTGCGTGCATAGACCCTCTAATTGTATGATGTGCCGTGTGATCGATGCGTCCAAATGCTTTTCGGCATGTTTTTGGAGCCGATCGGCAAGGCATATATCAAGTTCAAAAACTCTATTGCAAACGATGCAGATGAAATGATGGTGGTGGGGGTGCGCCGGGTGGCGGCAGACGAAAAAAAAGCTTTGCCCGTCGTCGCGGTGCATCCGGCAGACGAGCCTGGCCCGCATGAGCCGGTCGAGAATGCGATAGATGGTCGGAAAACCTATCCTGACGGCAAGAATGCGGTTGAGTTCGTCGTGTATCTGTTGCGGAGAGTGTATCCGGCAGCTTGTGTACAGATGCAACAACAGGGCGTGTACCACGGGAGTAACCCTGCTGCCGTTTTTATGAAGAATATCAACAAATTCGTCAATAATACACGACGTCTCCATGTCTCAGGCATTTCTCGCAAAGATGTAATTGGCTGAAAAATAACATGCGGTATATGTTATTGCAAATAATTTGCAATAACCGACGTCACCGCCTCGGCAATATGGCCGCGTCAACGAACATCGCTGATGCGTGCTTTTATCGATGGCTATGGCGGCGGCGAAGCGGGTGATTAGAGTGTGTATCCGACACAGATGCGCTTTTTGCGTAGATATCTCTCGTACATCCGGCGGCTCGATAAGTTCAAGGCGTATTTATACTCTCTTCCGCAGTTGGATGCGGCGCATTTCGACAGGCTCAACACACCGCTTCAGGCGGCGTGGACATATCACTCGACGGATATGCCCTGCGCCGCCTTTACCCCGCAGGTTCCACGTCCGTTACGGCCTCGCATCCACCCCAACGGCGGAATGTAGGTGTATGGGATTGGGGATGCGTGTTTTGATTTTTGGATAGTTCGACACGCTCACGTACAGGTTTTGAGTTTTGGATTTCCGGCTATGCCGGTATGGTTCCCTGTATCCGCCGCGCAAGGGGTGCGGCGCTATGCCAGCGCCTTCGCGACGGCGTCGAGGAGCGTTTCGGGTTTCACCGGTTTTTCCAGCACCGCTTTCACCGGCAGCAGTTCTTCGTCGGACTCGAAATGGAACGGCAGGTTCATTGCGCGCCGAATGCCGGTGATCAGAATGATGGGAATGTTTTTCGTGCCGGCGTCTTCCTTGAATTTTTTTACCATGTCAAGGCCTTCGCTGTCGTAGGTCATCATGACGTCTAAGAGGATGAGGTCGGGCTTTTCAGCCGTGGCAATGGAAAACCCCTGGCCGCCGTCGGGCGCCGAAATGACGGAACAATCTTTCGTTTCCAGAAGCACGGTCGTGGCTTCGACAAAGTCCGCGTCGTCATCTATTATCAGCACTTTTTTTGACATGCGTTCTCCCCGCGATTCAATTCTTGTAAAATAGTATCGGCGTCGTAGTGCTGCGCAATAATGCTTACCGGCATTCACTGCTCGGGGCGTCTCCCCAGGCGAATGCTCGGCTGGTTTGCGTATCATGAATGCCGCCGGGCATGGTTTGCTCTGCGGGTCTATCCGTAGGCATTACCTTCCTTTCTTCTGAGCCTCGGCCCGAAGCTTTTTAAGAATTTCAATGACTTTCGCCGGAGTCAGCTCGCCGTAAATCCTGTTGTTGATCATCATGGCCGGCGCAAGGCCGCATGCGCCGAGGCAGCGTGTCTCCAACAGCGTGAAAAGCATGTCGGCCGTGGTTTCGCCGACGCCGATTTTGAGTTCGTCCTTGAGCGTCTGCACTATTTTCTGCGCGCCCTTCACATAACATGCCGTACCCTGGCATACGGAAATGACGTAGCGGCCGCGCGGCGTGAGATTGAAATAGTGGTAAAATGTGGCAACGCCCCATATGCGGGCGAGGGGGATGCCGAGGCGTCGTCCGATTGCGGAGAGCACGTTTCCGTCAAGATAGCCGTAGAGCTCCTGCACGCGGTGGAGTATTGCGATCAGATGCGTTTCGGGATATGGTTCCGCTTCGCATTGGCTGATAAACGCATCGAGCTGGTGCCATTTCTGTTCATTGGTGGTTATCTGTTCGTTTTGTGGCATGGATGTTATCCTTTCCTGCGAGATCGTGTTGATGAATGCCGGTTCGTTAGAAACGATCGATTGCCGAAAAAGCGCACACGTCGAAACATTTGCCGCAGCGGACGCATTTTTCCTGATCGATGCGATAGCCGTTTTTCCGATCGCCGCTGACGGCGCCGACGGGACAGTTTCTAAAACATTTGCCGCAGCGGGTGCATGTGCCTTCGTTTATGGTATAGGTAATGAGCGCTTTGCATACATGGGCGCGGCATTTTTTATCGATAACGTGTTCGCGGTATTCATCTTCGAAAAAGTTCAAGGTGGATAGTACTGGGTTGGGCGCCGACTGGCCAAGACCGCACAAGGAGGCGGCCTTGATGGTGAGCGCCAGCTCACGCAGCCGCGCGAGGTCGTTTTCCACACCCTTGCCGCTTACGATTGTATCAAGGATTTCGAGCATGCGTTTCGTTCCTTCGCGGCAGGGAGAACATTTCCCGCACGATTCATCGCAAGTGAACTGTAAAAAGTAACGCGCCATATTAACCATGCAGGTATCTTCATCCACAACAATCATTCCGCCGGAGCCCATAATAGAACCGATGCGGGCGAGGGATTCGTAATCGATGGGGGTGTCAAGCAGGTGCTGGGGAATGCAGCCTCCGGATGGGCCGCCGGTCTGGACGGCCTTGAATTTTTTGCCCTTTGCAATGCCCCCACCGATGTCGTAGATGATTTGCCGGAGCGTGGTACCCATCGGCACTTCGATAAGCCCGGTGTTGCAGACATTGCCGGCAAGTGCGAAAACCTTGGTGCCCTTGCTTGTCGCTGTGCCGATGGAACTGAACCATTCGGCGCCGTCGATAATAATGGCGGGAATATTCGCCCATGTTTCGACATTATTAATCAGGGTTGGTTTACCCAATAGCCCGCTCACCGACGGATAGGGCGGTTTCATGGTCGGCATGCCGCGTTGTCCCTCGATGGAATGGATGAGTGCGGTCTCCTCGCCGCAGACAAAGGCGCCGGCGCCAAGCCGGATCTCGATGTCGAATGAGAATGAGCTGCCGAGAATATTGGCGCCCAGAAAACCTTCCCTGCGCGCGTCGGCGATGGCTTTTTCGAGCCGCTCGATGGCCAGCGGGTACTCGGCCCGTATGTAAATAAACCCTTTGGCCGCGCCGATGGCATAGCCGCCGATAAGCATTCCCTCCAGTATCGTGTGCGGATCGCCCTCGATGGCGCTACGGTCCATAAACGCGCCCGGATCGCCTTCGTCGGCGTTACAGATGACGTATTTGACCTCGCCGGGAACCTGCGCGGTCAGTTCCCACTTAAGGCCGGTAGGAAAACCCGCGCCGCCCCTGCCGCGAAGCCCCGATTTCTTCACTTCCTCGATGACCTGTTTCGGCGTCATGGATGTCAGCGCTTTTGCGAGCGCCTCGTATCCCCGCACCGCCAGGTAGTCGTCGATGCTTTCCGGGTTGATGACCCCGCAGTTGCGCAGCGTGATGCGCATCTGCTTGCCGAAAAAGTTGACGTCGCCGTAGGTGCTGAAAAACCTGTTGAACAGATGGTCTTCGTCGATGACCAGCCGTGCCACGGCATCGCCTTTGATCAGATGGCAGTCGACGATTTCGGCGATGTCTTGCGGGGTGACATTTCCGTAGATAGTATAGCCCGGGTTGACTATCATGACGGGACCTTTGCGGCACATGCCAAGACAGCCGGAAATGAGTATGCGAACCTTGTCGCCCGCGCCCCGCTTTTGCAGCTCCTGCTCAAGGGTACTGCGCAATTCGCGGACATTGTTTTTGGTACACGCCGTCCCTTCGCACATCGTGACGGTATAGGTGGATTCGGCAAATTTTTTCTTCATGAGTGGTATCTCCGCTTCGTTGGTGCGTCCTTTGCTTTGCTGCTGGGCTCTTTTCCGAATCGCCAGCAGTGTTAATATTCGAGATTTTGGATTTTGAATTTTGGATTTCCGGCTCTGCCGGCTTATTGAATTGTCCACTCCTTGATGACTTCGCCCTTTTTCAGGTGACGGCGTACGATTTCAGCCGCTTTTTCAGGTGTCACCTTGCAGTATTTTACGGGAATTTTTCCGGTCTCGACTATTTCGACCATGGGTTCCAGGTTGCACCGTCCGGCGCATCCCTTGGGGCTGATGTACACGTTGGTGCATCCGCCTGATTTTATCGCCTGTTCAAATACGTCCCACACATCTTTTGACCCTGCGGCGATCTCGCACGTCGCCATTCCGACATATACTCTTTTTGTCGAGAGGTAGCCTTTCCCGACGATTCGCGAGATGGCCTGCGCACGTTTCTTCTTGATGATATCCAATGGCGTCGTCATGCTGAGCAGTCCTTTTTTATGGTGAAGATAAATGAATTGCCGTGTTCGCGCGGTTCGCAGCGAATGGCGCCGCCGTGTTTTTCAACGATTTCCCTGCAGACGAAAAGCCCAAGGCCCGTGCCGTGCACCTTTTTACTTTCGCTGGTATCGAGACGGGAAAATTTCCTGAAGAGTTTCTGTAGCCCCGCGGCCTCGATGGGCGTTCCGTCGTTATACACCTCAACCTCAACCATGCCGCCGCGTTCCGCTGCACTTATGCGAATAATGCCGTGCGGCGCGCCGTATGCAATGGCGTTGCGGATAAGGTTGTTTGCGACAACCTGCAGCATGTCGATATCGGCGTTGAGCCGTATGCCGCCGGCTGCGTCGCATACAATGCGTATATGTTTTTCCTGCGCCTGACGGCTGAACGATTCGACGGCGCGTGTCAGCACGTCTTCGGTGAGAAGCAGCGGTGAAGGGTGAACGACAAGCTCTCCCTTTTCGATACGGCTCAGGTCAAGAAACCGTTTCACCGTTATCGTGAGGTAGTCAAGATTTCGGGTAATGGAGGCGAGCGCCTTTTCCTGTTTTTCGTTGAGATCGCCCAGAAATTTGTCCTTGACCGCATAGGCATTGAGAATGGCGGAGGAGAGAATGCCTTTGAGTTCATGTGAGACCATGCCGACAAGATCAAGGTAATTTTTGTTCAGTTCCGCGAGTTTTCCGTTTGCTTCGCGCAGGTTTTTTTCCCGCGCTTCGAGTTTCTGCGCCATCTCGTTGAAGGCGGTGGCAAGCTGTTTGAGCTCGGGAACTCCGATGTCGGTGTCGATGCGGTGCGCGAGATCGCCTGCCGCGAGACTCTGCGCCGCGTTCTGCAGACGGATGACGGGCCTGCTGATAAGGCCGGCGATGACGACTGCAATGAGTGCGGCGCACAACACGCCGGCGCCGATGATTGCAAGAAGCATCAGCGCAATCCGGCGTTTCATGTCGGTAAACGGCTGTTCAAGGACGCCGACGTAGAGTATGCCGATCCGCGAACCGTGGACGTCGGTAATCGGCATGTACGCGGTAAGATACCAGTCGGTGACCACAAAGGCGCGATCGAGCCACAAGGCGCCCTTTTCAATGACATTGCGGTACACCTCGGCCGAGACCCGTGTTCCGAGCGCCGGCTGTCCCTCGTTGTCCAGCACATTGGTCGCGATGCGGATATCGTCGAGGAAAACCGTCACGGTACCCACGGGCTTGGATTTATATATTCTGTTTTCGAAAACAATATTGTGTATCCGGTCGATGAGCTCGGCGCGTCTGTTGATTATCCTGCCGCCGTACATGACGCGGATTACTCTTCCTTCGGCATTGAAGAATGGCCGCGCGTATTCGATTGCCATGGCATCGTGAAGGGTTTTCATAGATGAAGGCCGGGCATGTGGGGTCGGTTTGATTTCGATGCGCGCCTTGAGGTAGAGGTCGTTGTTCATGCGCCGAAGCTCATCGCCTTTGATGATGCGGGTGCCGCCGTTGCCGTTGCCCCGAAACGCTTGGGCGACAATCGGATCGCGGATGGAATCGGCCGCGGCGGTATCAACCACAAAGAGATAATCAAGGCCGAGTCTGGACTTGAGAAAGCTCAGGTCTTCGCTGTGCGACGCCAATAAAAAACCCGTGCGGATTGTTTCCAGTTCGTCCTTATACACGGCTTCTGCGGCGCGCAGTGCCGACGTCACCTGCTCCTGCGTACGGTCAACGACATAGCTGTCCACAATATGAAAATCAAGCGCCGCAATAATGGCGCCGAGGCTGACGATAATGGCCAGAAACGGCAGAAGAATACGCAGGTGGAGCGACAGCGGTTTCACCGGCGCTCCTTTCCGCCGTTGCGCGCGTGAATTAGATAAAACAGGCGATCTATCTCATGCACAAGGCTGATGTCGCTGACATGGCAGTCTTTCGGAACACGCAGCTTTATCGGAGCGAAATTAAGAATGCCTTTGATGCCGGAGGCGGTCATAATATCGGCGACATGCTGGGCCGCATATTCCGGCACGCAGAGTACCGCGGCCTTGATTCCGTGAGCGCGCACGAATGGCCGGAAATCATCAAGCGGCAGGACAGGGATGGCGGCCGTGGGAGAAAAAGTTTCGGGATCGATATCAAAGCAGGCGGCGATATGTATGCCGTTGAGCTCGAATCCTTTAAAATTCATGAGTGCGGTGCCGATATTTCCCGCGCCGACAATGATAATTTTACGAACTTCGGTTTTACGGAGAATAGCATTGAGCCGGGTGAAGATATCGGCGACCAGATAACCGCCTTTTTTATTCCCATGAATCCCGAATATTGAGAAGTCTTTTCTCACCTGCACAGGGGAAGCGCCAATCGCATCGGCAAGGCTGTTTGAAAATACGCGCTGTAATCCAAGCGTTTTGTATTTACTTACGGCAGCTTGGTATTTAGAAAGGCGAAGAATTGAATTTATATTCATATTCATAAGTGTGGGGATTGTTTGCGTTTATGTGATAATATATCACATTTTCGAATAATTGTCAATATTTTTATGTTATTTTTTTCACAAAAAGTGTTGATTGCTGGTCTTTATATTTCATAACTTATTGTAAATTGATGAGATATGACGTTAGATTAGATGGTTTTGTGT
>Ga0209101_1001542_pt1 | contig 16824 bp, 21 predicted proteins | sample ConPoolayeCmetaG_FD_185481 | JGI IMG/M metagenome (GOLD analysis project Ga0209101, IMG submission 185481) | Hot spring microbial mat communities from California, USA to study Microbial Dark Matter (Phase II) - Cone Pool mat layer C metaG... ...
CCACGCCCACCCCCACACCCACATCCACGCCTACCAACACGCCCACCCCCACGCCCACCAGCACACCTGCGCCGGGGCCGATGGACAAATTCATCTACCTGCCACTGATTTTGAGGAGTGGCTTGCCGTGAACATGACCGGAATTGCCCAGCGGGTGGATAGGACCAGCAGCGAGGTGACGGTCACCTGGAAGGTGACCGTCACCTCACACCTCCGGAGACACCTTGCGCGTCACCCGCACCTTCATCCTGCGCCTGCTGGTCAACTCGGCCGGGCCGGAGGCCCTGCGCGGCGACCTGCGGCCCATGCCGGAGGGGGAAGCCCAGCCTTTCGTCGGTGAACAGGAGCTGCTGGCCGCGTTACACCGGCTGGCCGCACCATCACTTCCACAGCAAGATGACAGGTGAAATACGTTGCACCTGCTTTATACCCATCATGACGGAGGCAGCGATGAACCGGAGACTCGGCCTGTTCCTTCTCAGCCTGGGCCTGCTGCTGTTGCCCCTTGCGCCGGCCCAGACCAGCTCATCAGGCCCGACAGCCGAACCACGCACGCCCGACGCCAGGCTCGTGGCCGCCTACTATTTTTACTGGTACAACGTGTATACCGGCCAGCACTTTGTGGACCCCGACGGCAGCGACGCCCTCACCGACCATCCCCCTGACGCCTACCTGAGCAACTACTCCTGGACCGAAGTCGCCTGGCACCGCCGCGAACTGCTGGACATGATGGCCGCTCAGATAGACATCGTCCTGCCCGTCTATTGGGGCAGCGACCAGGAGGCCTATTGGAGCGTGCCGGGGCTACAAAACCTGGTCACGGCCGAGCAGCAGTTGATCGGCGAAGGGCGCACCCCGCCCCGGATCGGGATGTTCTACGATACGACCGCCCTGAAACAACAAAATGGCGGGGTGAAACCCGATCTCACCACGCCGGCCGGCAAAGCCCTCTTCTATGGCATGATCTCCGACTTTTACCACCTGGTCCCCTCCAGCCTGTGGGCGCTGGTGGACGGACATCCCCTGGTCTGGCTGTACACCAGCGAGTATGTCGGCGCCTACGACCAGAGTACCTTCAATTACGCGGCCCAGCAGTTCCAGGCCGAATTCGGCGCCACTCCGTATATCGTGCGGGAGGCTTCCTGGCAAGGCATCAGCACCGATGGCGTCTACTACTGGGGGGTCGCCCTGACCGGGCCGATGACCAGCGGGCAGGTTGGCAGTCTGGGGCCGGGCTACGACGAGACGGCGGTCTACGGCCGGCCCAACCCGCGCGTCCGGGACCGGGCATGCGGCGAGTTCTACGCCGATGGCTGGGAGGCCATTCGCAGTTCCGACGTGACCCTGCTGGCGATTGAGACCTGGAACGAGTTTCATGAAGGTACCGACATCGCCCCCAGTCGCGAGTACAGCACCACCTATGTCACCCTCACGGCCCAGAACGTGGCCCGCTGGAAGGCGACAGATTACGGCTCAGCGCCCCTCGTCTGGCTGGACCTGGGGCGATCCCCTTATAACCAGGGGTTGCGGCCAGCCTTCAACTTCCCCGACGGCGCCTGGCTGGTCACCTGGCTGGACGGGCGTGAGGCCGCCTACCCCGACCACTCCACCACACCCGAGTCGCACTACATCTATCTGGAGGTAAACGATGCCTTTCTCTACGCCACCCCAGGCGAGGTATGGGTGACGGTGGAATATTACGACACGGGGCACGGTTCGTGGCTGGTGCAATACGACGGCGTCAGCGATCCCTACACCACGATTCCGGTGTCAAACCAGGGCACGGGCCGGTGGCAGCGGCACACCTTCCATCTCACCGATGCCTACTTTGGTGGCCGCCAGAACAACGGGGCCGACCTGCGCCTCTCGGATCACCACTGGGCGGATGGGCAGGGAGACTACTTTGGCCGGGTCTGGATCGCCAGATCGGCGCCGGGCCACCAGGCCCCCGACCTGCCGGGCCTGAGCAGCATCGGGGTCAGGCCGGGGGAGGTGGTGGAGATTCCGGTTTCAGCCAGCGACCCCGATGGCGGCCCGGTCTCGCTCTCCCTGGAGCGGGGGCCCGCCTTTGCCACGCTGACCGACTATGGAAACGGCACCGGCCTCCTGCGCCTGGCGCCTGGCGAAGAGGGGGGGTCGCACTGCTCCTATCGCCTGCGGGTGCTGGCCACCGACACAGATAGCCCCGCGCTGGCCGATGCCACCACCGTGCAGGTGATATTCTACCGGCACGCCCTCTTCTTGCCGCTGGTTCTTAACGGAGACCGTCAGCAGTGAGGCGGCCCATCTCCGGGCCAGACAGAAAAGAGCCAGCTCCACAGAGGGGCTGGCTCTTCCCGTGAGTCGGGCTACAGGATCTCGACGACTGCGTCCTGCTCTTTGAGGGCGTTGGCCGCCGCTTCGGCCTGGTCCTTGGGCACATTTTCCAGGACCTTGACCGGCGCGCTGTCTACCAGGTCTTTGGCCTCCTTCAGGCCCAGGTCGGGTCGGAAGGTGCGCACCGCCTTGATGACCTGGATCTTCTTGGGGCCAACATCCTTGAGGACCACGGTAAACTCGGTCTTTTCCTCCTCTTCCGCCGCCGGTTCCGCTGCGGCCGCAGCAGCCATCGGCACACCGGCGACCGCCACCGGGGCCGCTGCGGAGACGCCCCACTTTTCCTGCAACATTTTGGAGAGCTGCGCCGCTTCCAGCAATGTCAGCTCGTCAAGGGCCTGCACCAGCTTTTCCAGTTTCTCAGACATCTGTTCTCATCTCCGTTTTTATTTGTGTGTTCACAGCTCAGGCCGCTGCTGCCTGGTCCTGTTCAGACCGGGCCTGGAGCACCTGCACCAGCTCCCGCAAGGGAGCGGTGATGACGCCGATGATGTTGCTCATCGGCCCCTGGATGGCCCCCAACAACTGGGCCAGCAGAACTTCGCGGGCGGGGAGAGCCGCCAGCGCCTTCGCCCCTTCGGCGTCCAGAAATTCGGTACCGAGAATGGCCCCTATCACCCGTAGTATTTTGGTCTCGTTGGCAAAGTCGCTCAACGCCCTGGCCACAGGTGGCACTTCGCCGAAACAATACCCCACCGCCACGGGGCCTTCCAGGTAGCCAGGTGCAACCGGAATTCCCGCCTCCTCCAGCACTTTGGCAAAGAGGGTATTTTTGATGACCTGAAAACCGCCGTTCACCTCTCGCAGCCGGCTGCGCAGATCGGTGATGTGGCTCACGGTCATGCCCCGGTAATCGGTCAAAATGATCGCCTGGCTGTTCGCCATCCTGGACCGATAATCCGCCATCATCTGCTGCTTCTTCTCTCTGGTAATGGCCAACCTGCCTCACCTCCTTTTTGAGTTGTTTCTTCCCTACAAGCAACAGGCCCTTGCGCCGCCGACGCAAAGGCCTGCTGCTCTGTCTCCAGAGCTGTTCATCCCCTTGCCTCGGCAGGCCCGTCGTTTAAGCGCCCAGGCGCACCTGCTGTCTTGGGCCTGTTCAGTTATCCCCACTGCAACTTTTCAGCAGATTCTCAGGCTGTCTTCATCGCCGCCGCCGCCACCGGGTCCACCCGGATGCCCGGCCCCATCGTGTTGCAGACGGTCACCTTGCGGATATAAGTGCCTTTGGCCGCAGCGGGCCGGGCTTTGACCACCGCTTCCATGACGGCAGCCATATTTTCCAACAGGCTCTCCACCGGAAAACTCACTTTGCCGATGGGCACGTGGATATTGGCCGTCTTGTCCACACGGTATTCCACTCGCCCCTGACGCGCCTCACGGATCACACGCGCCAGGTCCTCCTCGGCGACGATAGTGCCCGCCTTGGGGCTGGGCATCAGTCCCCGTGGCCCCAGGATACGGCCCAGGCGTCCGACCTTGCGCATCATGGGCGGGGTGGAGATGGCCACATCAAACTCCAGCCACCCCTTCTGAATCTGGTCAATCAGCTCGTCGCTGCCCACGTAATCGGCCCCTGCCTCGCGGGCCACCTTTTCGGCTTCCCCTTCGGCAAAGACCAGAATACGGACCTGCTTCCCTGTTCCCTTGGGCAGGAGCACCACACCCCGCACCTGCTGGTCGGCGTGCCTGGGGTCCAGGCCTGTCCGCAGGTGAAGCTCCACCGTCGCATCGAACCGGGCAAAATGGGTCTTTTTCACCAGTTCGAGTGCCTCCTGGGGAGAATAGGTGCGACCACGCTCCACCAGCCGGACAATCTCTTGATACTTTTTCCCTCTTTTCGGCATTTTCTCTCCTCTGTGGTCTTGATGGGGAACACCCCCTCCCACGCCTGCTTTTCCGAATGGAGGGCAACTGCGAGCAGTTGCCTTACTCATTCAGTCCACCACCTGAATGCCCATGCTTTTGGCCGTGCCCTCGATCATCCGCATGGCACTCTCGATGTCATAAGCATTCAGGTCCTTCATCTTTTGCTCGGCGATCTCCCGCACCTGCTGGCGCGTGACCTTGCCCACCCTGGTGCGGCTCACATCAGATGAGCCTTTGGCAATCCCCGCCGCCTTTTTCAGCAGGTCCCCGGCCGGCGGTGTTTTCAGTTCAAACCGGAACGAATTGTCCTGAAAGATGGTGATCTCGGCCGGGACGATGCTGCCGGCCATGTGGGCCGTGCGGGCATTGTATTCCTTGCAAAACTGCATGATATTGATCCCATGCTGGCCCAGGGCAGGGCCTACCGGCGGCGCAGGTGTGGCCTTGCCGGCCTGAATCGCCAGTTTCACAATTGCTTTGACCTTTTTCGCCATTCAACCTCCCATTCCGCAGGGCAGGTTTGCAACCTTGCCGGCTCAACGGCCGGGTGGAAACCTGCCCTGCGAGGTTCTCCGACAGGTTTAGATCTTTTCTACCTGCAGGAAATCGAGTTCGACAGGGGTTTCCCGCCCAAAGAAAGAGACCAGAATCCGCACCTTCCCCTTGTCGGGATAGATTTCGTCCACAGCTCCGACAAAATCCTCAAAGGGGCCATCGCAGATGCGGACCTTTTGGCCGGGGCGGAAGGTGACCTTGACTTTGGGCGTCTCGGCCCGCATCCGTTTCAGGATGCGGTCCACGTCCCGCTTGCGCAGAGGGGTCGGTTGGCGGACGGAGCCTACAAAGCCGGTGACGCCCGGCGTGTTGCGCACGACAAACCACGAGTCCTCATCCATGATCATTTCGACCAGGATGTAACCGGGAAAGATCCGCCGTTCGACAGTCCGCCGTTGTCCGTCTTTGAGTTCAATCTCCTCTTCGGTGGGCACGACAACCTGAAAGATCTTGCCCTGCATGCCCAGCGACTCGGTACGATGTTCCAGGTTCTTTTTGACCTTGTTCTCGTAGCCGGAGTAGGTATGAACGACATACCAGTTACGCCCCCCCTCCGTCGTCTCTTCCTCTTCGGCGGGTTCAACTCCTGATTCCTCTCCCTCCTGGCCAAAAAAGAGCGCCAGCCCGGCCTGATCCTCCGCTTCAGCCGTTGCGGCCTCTCCCTTCTCTGGAAATCCCGGCTCTTTCTCCGCCAACTCCAGATAGGAGGCAAACAGGCGACGGGCCCGTTCCTCCGGCTCCAACAAGGCTTCCTCGTCCCGTTGGACCTCTTTGAACTTCTGCGCCTGGCCTGTCCGGCCCCGTTCCTCTCCCATGCTCACGCGTCACCTACAGGAACAGGCTAAAGACCCAGGAGAACAACCTGTCCATCAGGCCCAAGACAAGGGCCAGAAACGACGTGGCCACGATGACGATCATCGTCAGGTTGACGGCCTCAACGCGGGTGGGCCAGGAGACCTTTTTCAGTTCAAACCACGTCTCGCGGAAGTAGCGTACGATTGCATTGTCCCGGACTTTTTCGTTCTCTGACTTGGCCACGAACCTTTTTCTCCCGATCTTCCTGCTTTTTACACTGGAAGACACCGCCCCATCATGCTCCCCATGAGACGGTGTCCTCTCCACCAGGCAGGCCAGGCAGGACTTGAACCCGCAGCCTACGGTTTTGGAGACCGTTGCTCTGCCACTTGAGCTACTGGCCTGTGCAATATCCAATATCTAATACCCAACACTTTGATATTAGATATTGGCTATCAGATATTGGCTATTTCGTCTCCCGATGCAGGGTGTGTGTCCGGCAACGCGGGCAATACTTTTTCAATTCCAGGCGGCCCGGGTCGTTGCGCCGGTTCTTGGTCGTTGTATAGTTCCGCTCCTTGCATTCGGTACAGGCAAGGGTCAGCACAATGCGAATCGCTTTCTTGGCCATGCTACTACTCCAGGATCTTGGTGATGACACCGGCGCCGACGGTGCGGCCTCCCTCGCGGATGGCAAAGCGCGACCCCGCTTCCAGCGCCACCGGCACGATCAGCTTGACCTTCAGGTTCACATTGTCGCCCGGCATCACCATCTCCACCCCGGCCGGCAACTCCACCGCCCCGGTCACATCCATCGTGCGGATGTAGAACTGCGGCCGATAGCCGGAGAAGAACGGCGTGTGCCGCCCCCCTTCCTCCTTGCGCAACACATACACACTCCCCTCAAAGGTGGTGTACGGCTTGATGCTCCCCGGTTTGGCCAGCACCATCCCCCGCTCTACCTCATCCCGGTCTATCCCTCGCAACAACACCCCAATGTTGTCCCCGGCAATCCCTTCATCCAACGTCTTGCGAAACATCTCCACCCCGGTGCACACCGTCCTCCGCGTCTCCCGCAAGCCGATGATCTCCACCTCCTCCATCGGCCGGATCTTCCCCCGCTCCACACGCCCGGTTACCACCGTCCCCCGCCCCTTGATGCTGAACACATCCTCAATCGGCATCAGGAACGGCTTGTCTATCTCCCGCACCGGCGTCGGAATGTACTCATCCACCACCCGCAGCAACTCCCAGATGCAGGCATACTCCGGCGCATTCGGGTCGGTGCTGCTGCTCTCCAACGCATTGCGCGCACTGCCCCGCACAATCGGGATGTCATCCCCAGGAAAGCCGTAGCCACTCAACAACTCCCGCAACTCCAACTCCACCAACTCCAATAACTCCGGATCATCCATCATGTCCACTTTGTTCAAAAAGACCACCATCGCCGGCACCTCCACCTGCCGCGCCAGCAACACATGCTCCCGCGTCTGCGGCATCGGCCCATCCGGCGCGGCCACCACCAAAATTGCCCCGTCCATCTGCGCCGCCCCGGTGATCATGTTCTTGATATAGTCCACATGCCCCGGACAGTCTACGTGGGCATAGTGCCGCTTCTCCGTCTGATACTCCACATGGGCAATGGCGATGGTGATCCCCCGCGCCTTCTCCTCCGGCGCATTGTCAATGCTGTCAAAGGGACGAAAGTCGGCCAGCCCCTTCAAGGCCAACACTTTGGTGATCGCCGCCGTCAGGGTCGTCTTGCCATGATCGATGTGCCCAATCGTCCCCACGTTGACATGCTCTTTCGTCCGCTCAAACTTTGGCTTCCCCATGCTTGTACCTCCTGGTGTTGTTCAAAATCGCTTGTTTGCCCAAGCCCACGATGGGATTTGAACCCATGACCTCGCCCTTACCAAGGGAGTGCTCTTCCGACTGAGCTACGTGGGCGCATATCTTTTAGAGCCACCCGTCGGATTTGAACCGACGACCCAGCGCTTACAAGGCGCTTGCTCTGCCGGCTGAGCTAGGGTGGCCTGCGCTCACCGGCCCCCACTCAGTCGCACACTTCAGAGCCAAACGGTAACTCAGTATACTGAGATTCACTCAAAATGTCAAATCAGGCCCGCTATTGTGCGACGAAAGAGGGGCCGGTTCAGGCGGAGGGGGTGGGATTCGAACCCACGGAGCATTTCTGCTCACGCGTTTTCGAGACGCGCGCATTAGGCCAGCTATGCTACCCCTCCTGGCGATCTGATTATAGCACAGGCCTCCCCAACAGGCAAGCCGCCCGCCAACCGTGGCCTGGTCAGGCGATCTTTTCGACAATGAGCAGGTGGGACAGGCCCACGATCCGCAGAGGGGTGCGCTCCAGGAAATAGGTCGCCGCCCGCAACACCCGCCCCAGGGCGGGGCGGCGACGGACAACCCTGTCATATCCGGGAAAGATCTGAATGTGGGCGATGACCCGCACCGGCAGCCCGTCCAGCAGCCGACGCAGGTCACGCCGCGTATAGGCCCGCACATGGGGGCAGAACCGGTCCCGCCAGCGGCGGGGCAGATAGTTCACCAGGGGAATGTTGCCAAAGTGATAACGCCCCCCCCACCAGGCACCGTGGGTCTCGAACGGGTACAGCCGATTGGGGGCAAAGACCACCAGCCGCCCCCCAGGCCACCCCTGGTCAGGATCAGGACTGCGGAGCACCCGCACCGCCTCGGCCAGTGCCTGGCGATCGTCGCCGACATGTTCGATGACCTCATGGGACAGGACAAGGTCAAAGCGGCCATCGGGATAGGGCAGCCTTTCCGCCGTTGCCACACACAGGTTGGGCAGTTCACGCCCGGCCTCCACCACCCTGTCCGCATCCAGGTCCAGCCCATACACCTCCCGGCTGAAACGACGAAAGGCGCCGACATAGACCCCCAGCCCACAACCCACATCCAGGATAGTACGGCCTTCCAAAGACACGAAGCGGCGGATGAGGGCCAGCCGCCGCTCCTGCCCAAAGCCCCATACATAGCTGGGATGCCCCAGCACAATCGCCTTCTCCTGAGCTGTGGCCACCTGTTACCACCCATATCCCAGGCGCACCGCCAGGCGCAGTGGCAGATCGTGCTCCATCATCTTGGCCTGGGTCTTTTCCACCGGGTAGGGGATCCGACGGTACTCCAGGAGGAGGGTTTCTGTGTCCAGAAGGGCATAGCTGGCCTGAGGGTCGCCGTCCCGGGGCTGACCGACGCTCCCCGGGTTGATGATCAGCCGTTCCGGTCCCAGGTTCAGGGGGCCGTTCGACGGCAGCGCCAGGGTGTCACACCCCTCCCGCCCCTGGTCATTGATCAGGCGAAAGATGACCGGCGTATGGGTATGGCCCACCAGGCAGTAGGGGGTCTCAAAATGGCGAAAATTGGCCAGCGCGGTGGAGGGGTAGATGATATACTCCCAGATCGGATGGCGGGGGCTGCCGTGAACCAGGGTAAACGGCCCCTGGACCAGCATCTCGGGCAAGGCTTCCAGATAGGCCAGGTTGGCAGGGGTGAGTTGTTTCCGGTTCCACAGGTTGGCCTGCCGGGCATCGGGATTGAACTCACGCAGGTCCAGCCTGCCCAGGGTAGCCCAGTCATGATTGCCGGCAATGCACAGGTGGGGCAGGGAGCGGAGCAGTTCAACGCAGGCGTTGGGATCCGGACCATAGCCCACCACATCCCCCAGGCACCAGACCTCATCCACGGGACCGGCATCGGCCAACACCGCCTCAAAGGCTTCCAGATTGCTGTGAATATCCGATAAGAGCAGACAGTGCATCTTGATTCCTGATAACTGCCTGCCCTCCCACAGGTTCTTTCTAACCTGCGGGAGGGTGGATTACAAGTAGACACTATCATACCACACAAGCCCTGCTCCGGTCAAGTGCTTGTCGTTTGCCGGCAATCGGTGTATAATAGGACCTGAAGGTGACGTCAGGATGCCGATTTTGGACGAACACACACTGGATTTCATCAGCCACAGCCCGGCCCAGACCCAACGGTTTGGGGCCCGGTTGGGGGTCCTGTTGCAGGCCGGCGATCTGATCTGCCTGGAGGGGGAGTTGGGCACGGGCAAAACCTGCCTGGCCCAGGGGATCGGCCGGGGGATGGGGGTTGTCGAGCCGATCGTCAGCCCGACCTTTACCCTGATTGCCGAGCACCGGCCTCCGCCGCCGGCCCCCCCCCTCTATCATATTGACCTCTACCGCCTGGGCACGCCGGTGAACGAGGCCCTGGCCTTGGGTCTGGACGAGTACTTGCAGGGCGAGGGGATATGTCTGATCGAGTGGGCCGAGCGGATCGCCCCGATTCTGCCCCGCGAGCGGCTGTGGATCACCCTGCGCCATCTGGATAGCAGCAAGCGGGGGATTGTCATGCAGGCCCACGGGAGCCGTTACGACGATCTGCTGCACAGGTTCCGGCAAAGCGCCTTTGGGGTGTGAGGGGAGATGTTGCTGGCCATTGATACGGCGACGCGCCTGGCAGGTGTGGCGCTCTACGATGAGACGAACGGGTGGGTTCTGGGCGAAGAGATGTGGTATTCGTCTGAGAACCACACCGTCGAGTTGATGCCCCGCCTGGTGCGCCTGATGGAGCAGCAGAAGATGTCACCGGCCAGCCTGTCGGGCCTGGTGGTCAGCCTGGGCCCCGGTTCTTTCACCGGCCTGCGCATCGGCCTGGGTGTGGCGAAGGGCCTGGCGCTGGCCCGCCGCCTGCCCCTGGTCGGCGTCCCCACCCTGGAGGTGACGATCCAGCCGCATACGGCGCAGCCCCTGCCGATCTGGGCCATCCTTCAGGCCGGGCGGGGGCGGATCTGCGCCGGCTATTACCTCCGCCGCCGTGGGATCTGGCGACAGCAAGGCCCCCACCAGCTCACCACCCTGGAGGAGTTGTGCGCTCAGGTCAGAGAGCCGGCGCTCTTTTGCGGCGAGATCGGTTCTCAGGAAGCCGACCTGATCCGCCGGCGCCTGGGGTTGACGGCGGTGATTGCCACGCCGGCCGCTTCGCTGCGCCGCGCCGCCTTCCTGGCCGAGTTGGGCTGGGAGCGCCTGAAACGGGGAGATGCGGACAACCCCGCCACTCTGTCGCCTGTCTACCTGCACAACCCATAGCCGGAAACCGGGGATGATTTTTGAGAGTTTATGTCACCTCGCCTGCCTTACGTTGTCGAACCGATGGCTCTGGCCGACCTGGACCAGGTGATGGAGATCGAACAGGTCTCCTTCAGTGCCCCCTGGCCGGCCCGGGCCTACCGCTACGAAATCACAGAAAACAGGCACAGCACCATGCTGGTCGTGCGGGCGGCAGGTGGCCGGCCGACCCGCTGGTTGGGGCGGTTGCGCCCCGGCAGGCCCGGCCCTGTGCTGGGATATGCCGGTTTCTGGCTGCTGGTGGATGAAGCCCACATCGCCACTATCGCCGTGCATCCGCAGTGGCGCAGGCGAGGGTTGGGGGAACTGTTGTTGCTATCTTTGCTGGATCACGGCCCCCGGCTCGGTGCCCGCCGGGCCACGCTGGAGGTCCGCGTCTCGAACCTGGCGGCCCAGGGCCTGTACAGCAAATATGGCTTCGAGATTGTAGCCCGGCAGAAGCGCTACTATTCCGATAACAACGAGGATGCGTACCTGATGGCCACCCCACCCTTTGATACGCCGGCCTTCCAGGCCAATCTGGACCGGCGCCGTTCCGAGCTGTACGCCCGGCTACGGACGGCAGGAGCCACCAACACAGGTCAGGCCGGCTGGACAGAATGGACCGATTGGGGTAAAATCTGAGGCTGAGAGCCTGTCTGAAAAGGCAGCCCTGAGCTTTTCAGCCAAGCCCTGAGACTCCCAGGAATGGAGGGGCATACCATGATCAAGTTTGTGCGAAACTATAACGACGAAAGCACCGAACGCGGATTTCAGTTCGAGTTCTACTGTGACCGCTATGGCACTGGCTATCGCACCCCATTTCAGCCCTCGGCCACAGGGATGGTGAGCGAGGCGCTGGACATGGTCAGTGGCCTGTTAGGAGGTATATTCGGCAGAGTCGCGGATGTGGGGGATCGCGTCCACTCTGCCGCCTGGGAACAGGCCCATGACAAAGCGTTTGTCAAAGCCGTGGAGCAAGCCAGGCCTCACTTCGTGCAATGTCCGCGGTGAAGCCAATGGGTGTGCAGGGAAAGCTGTTGGAATGTGAATAAAGGTCTCTGCAAAGAGTGCGCCCCCGACCTGGGAGTGGAAATGGCTGCCGCCCAGGCCAGCCGCACGGTGGAAGAGATCTGGGCACACTCCCAGGTAGCTGAAGAAGACAGAGAGATGCTAAAAGAGAAGAGCTGGCGAGAAGGGGTGCGCGCCACCTGCCCAAATTGCAACGCACCTCTGCCGGCTGCTGTCAAATTCTGCCCGGAATGCGGTGCACCGGTGAAAGAGGAAAAGTTTTGCGCCGAGTGCGGGAGTAAAATCCCGGCCGGTGCCAAGTTCTGTCCGAGTTGTGGGGCAAAGCAGTGACATCAGGTGACTGTCACCTAACGAAAGGAGCTGACCCTTGTCCCAACTCACCGATCTGTACCAGGAAATCCGCGCCTGTCAGAAATGCATCCTGGCCCAGGGACGGACAAACGCCGTACCGGGTGAGGGGCCGGAGGATGCCGACATCATGTTCATCGGCGAGGCTCCCGGCTTTCACGAAGACCGGCAGGGCCGGCCTTTTGTCGGGGCAGCGGGCCAATATCTCGACGAGCTACTGGCCAAAATCGGCCTGAAACGGGATGAGGTGTATATCGGCAATGTCATCAAGTGCCGCCCCCCCGCCAATCGCGACCCGCTGCCGGAGGAGATCGAGGCCTGCCGACCTTACCTGGACCGGCAGATCGAGCTGATCCGACCCCGTCTGATCATCACCCTGGGACGCTATTCGATGGCTCGCTACTTTCCCGGCGCCTCCATCTCCCGCATCCATGGACAACCCAGGCGGGTGGGCAATGTGATCTATTATCCGATGTTCCACCCGGCGGCTGCCCTTCACCAACCCCGCTGGCGAAGTGTGATAGAGGAGGATATCCTCAAGATCCCCCACTTGCTGGCCAGCCTCGATGAGATTGCAGAGGAGCAGCCCCGCCCCCCCCAGGCTCAGCAACTCAGCCTGTTCTGAAGGAGTCCCCCTTGTCGGAGAATCTGTTGCGCATCATCCCCCTCGGCGGCGTCGGCCAGATCGGCAAGAACATGACCGTCTTTGAATATGACGACCATCTGCTGATCGTGGATTGCGGCCTGATGTTCCCCGAAAGCGATATGTTGGGCATTGACCTGGTCATCCCCGACATGAATTATGTGTTCGAGCGCCACGACCGCGTCCGGGCCATCATCGTCACCCACGGCCACGAGGACCACATCGGCGCTCTGCCTTATCTGGTGCAGAAGGTCAAGGCCCCCATCTATGCCACGCGCCTGACCCTGGGCCTGATTCATGTCCGGCTGAAGGAATTTCACCTGGCCGATGCGGTTGAACTGCACACCGTCACCCCGGACGACCGCCTGGACCTGTCACCCTTTACGGTGGAGTTTTTTCACGTCTGCCACTCCATCCCTGATGGTGTGGGGTTGGGCATCACCACGCCGGCCGGCCTGGTCGTCCATTCGGGCGATTTCAAGTTCGACCAGACGCCGGTGGATGGCCGTCTGACCGATTTCGCCAGGCTGGCCGCGTTGGGCGGGCGGGGTGTTCTGGTGCTCCTCTCCGACTCGACCAACGCCGAAACCGATGGGCAAACCCCCTCCGAGCAGGTTGTGGCCGAGACGTTCGACCGCATCTTTGCCCAGGCCCAAGGGCGGATCATCGTCGCCACCTTTGCCTCCAACATCTCCCGCATTCAACAGGTGGCGGACATGGCCCGCAAATACCGGCGGCGGATAGGCATCGTCGGGCGGTCCATGATCAACTATGCCCAAAAGGCCGCCGAGCTGGGCTATCTGGACCTTTCCCCCGACGAACTGCTGACCCCCCAGCAGATGAACAGCCTGCCGCCCCACAAAGTGGCCATCGTCTGCACCGGCAGCCAGGGCGAGCCGACCTCGGCGCTGGTGCGCATGGCCCTGGGCGAGCATCGGCAGGTGAACATCCGCCCCGGCGACAGTGTGATCGTCTCCTCCACGCCCATCCCCGGCAACGAGGAACTGGTCAATCGCACCCTGAACAACCTCTTTCGCGCCGGTGCCGAGGTGTATTACCATGAGCGGGCCAGAGTCCATGTCTCCGGCCATGCCAGCCGCGAGGAGCACAAGCTGATGCTCAACCTGATCCGGCCACGCTTTTTCGTGCCGATCCACGGCGAATACCGCCATCTGGTCCATCATGCCCGCATGGCCCAGGAGGTAGGCATCCCACCGGAGAATATCTTTGTGGTGGAAAGCGGTCAGGTGCTGGAATTTGGGCCGGAGGGGGGCCGGATGAACGGCCGGGTGAGCGAAGGCCATGTGCTGGTAGATGGCCTGGGGGTGGGTGACGTGGGCAACGTCGTCCTCCGCGACCGGCACCTGCTCTCCCGCGACGGGTTCGTGGTGGTCGTGCTGGCCGTGGACGCCGACACAGGGGAGGTGCTAGAGGGGCCGGACATCATCACCCGGGGGTTTGTCTACATCCGCGAGGCCGGAGACCTGATTGACGAAGCGGCGCAGCAGGTGCTCCAGGCCCTCAAACATGGCGGGCCGAGGGCAGCCCTCAGCACCAAAATCAAGGACAGCCTGAGCGAATTCTTTTACAATCAGACCAGGCGTCGGCCGATGATCCTGCCGGTATTGATGGAAGTATAGTCAGACATAGGTGGCCACGCCGATGACCCCAGGGCCGGTGTGGGTGCCGATCACCGGCCCGATTTCGGCGATGACCGGCTGGCGACAACCCAGCCGCGCCTGAAGCCCCCGCGCCAGCTCGCCAGCCTCTTCCGGCACCAACGCCTGGGCAACGGCGACCCTGGCCTGAGGACCCCGGTCGCCCAGGTGCTCTGCGACCAGATCGAGGATACGGGCCAGAACTTTGTTCCGGGACCGTACCTGCTCCAGCGGTTCGATGACCCCTTCTTTCAGGATCAGGATCGGTTTGATCTTGAGCAGCGTGCCCAGGAAGGCTTTGGCATTGCCGATGCGTCCCCCCCTGGCCAGGTACTCCAGCGTGTCAACGGCGAACAGGATATAGATCCGGGTCTTGATCTCTTCGATCCGCTCGACCACCTCCTGACGTGTGGCCCCGGCAGCCACCAGTTCGGCAGCCGCCTCGACCATCAACTGCAGGCCGACAGAGGTGGACAGCGAATCAATCACGCTGATCCCCGCTTCAGGCAGCATCTCCCTGGCCGCCATGGCCGAGTTCCACGTCCCACTCAACCGGCTGGAGATCGTCAGGGCGACGACCTCATGGCCGGCCTCGACCAACTCTTTGAACACCTGGAAAAATTCGCCGGCCGATGGCTGAGAAGTGGTGGGCAGCACGGCTGCTTCCCGCAGGCGGGCGTAAAACTCTTCGTTGGACAGCTCTATTCCCTCTTTGAACGCCTGCTCGCCAAAGTGGACATAGAGCGGCACGATCCGGATGTCGTACCGGCGGATGGTCTCCTCCGGCAGGTAAGCCGTGGAATCGGTCACGAGCTTGATCATGGCGCCTCCCTTCCCCCGATGAGAATAAACTCAGTCCAGCGCCTCCAGGGCCTCTTCCAGGAACTGGACCAGGGCCACACGGGCTTCGGCGCTCAGTTTGGTCAGGCTGGCCTGATACCGGCGGGCGTTGTCCAGCAACCGCCGGGTGAGAGAGGGGCCGGCGTCATCCTCGGCCGAGAGGGTGGCCCCCACGCTCAGGCCGGCCAACGCCTCCAGCCCGGCGTCCTCGCCGCTGCGCAGGGCCGCCAGGGCGCGAAAGGGGTTCAGTTCGCCGGCCCGGGCTCTGGCCCGCTGCATGTTCAACAACAGGATGCCGATCATCTCGGCGCAAAAGACCAGCGGGGCTTTGGCCTCCGGCAGGCGGGCCAGCAGGTCATTGAGCACCTCGCGGTAGTTTGCGTCGCGGGCAGCACGCAATCTTTTCAATAAACGCTCCCGCACACCCTGCCATTCCGCCCCCACAACTGAGCTTTCGCCGTTGCGGACCGGCAGGGTGATCGCCTGCGCCGTCGGTTCAAAGACGACCAGAGTCCGGCCCGGACCGGAATGCCCGGCTGCCAGAGCATAGCTGGAGGAAGCCAATCCCTTCTTCTCCAGCACCTTGAGCATATCATAGGCCGAGAAGCGATTGACTCCCAGCCGCTCGGCTACATCGGAGTAGTGGACGGGGCCTTTGTGCTCGCGGTACAGCTCCAACAGTTTGTCCAGAAATGCGCGCTGACGGGCGGTCAGCCTGGAAACCGGCCTCACCCTGCTCCCCCCAAAAAACCAAATTTTCGGCCAGATTGTACATCCATCCGCTCCTTTTGTCAACCTCTGGCCACGGGACACCTGGGGGGAAGAGGGGGCACAGGCGGCAAGTGAAGCGACTCAAGTAGGGGCAGAGCGGCGCCTGGCCCCTACTCAGCGGCCTGCGGCCAGGCGTCCAGCGGCGTGGATGCCTCCGTCCGCGCAGGCGGACGGCCAGCCAGGGCAGAGCGCTCTCAACTCATCAAAGCGCTCCACGCCCACCTGCCAGAGTTTCAAAAAGGCGCCGGCTTCTTCCCATTCCTGGAAGCGGTCGTGGGCGGTGGAGCCGGGAACCAAATCGGTATGATCCAGGGCTTTCCACTGACATCCGGTGCGCAATACGTAGAAAATGGCATCGGCGCACTCTCGATCTGGCCGCCGAGGGCGACCTCCACCCAGCGGGTGAGTGTTCCGGTGCCCGGCAAGGAGGGGTTGGAACACTCCCACAGTTCGTCAGAAATCCAAAAGCCGGTCGTAGTTTATTATTGGGCGTCCTGGTCCGAGTCCGTTTGCTGCTTATCGGTTCACCATACCCGTTTTTCAGGGATGATTCGAGGATCGGCGAAAATCGGTTGACCCTTTTCACTCTGAACCGCATCCGCTTTCAGTATCCTCGGTCGGATCGAACGGGATGCAACGAGGGGAATCAACGATCAAATGCGAATCGGCGGGCAGTCTTTCAATCTCCTCGGTCGGATCTCGTTGATTCGCTGACTCGTTGACTCGTTTCTACCTCTTGATGGTGATGCCGAAAGCCTCCAGTTTTTCATTGCGGGGGCCTAAT
>Ga0209101_1001544_pt1 | contig 16815 bp, 14 predicted proteins | sample ConPoolayeCmetaG_FD_185481 | JGI IMG/M metagenome (GOLD analysis project Ga0209101, IMG submission 185481) | Hot spring microbial mat communities from California, USA to study Microbial Dark Matter (Phase II) - Cone Pool mat layer C metaG... ...
TGCAGGGCTTGTGCAAAGTCAGCCCCCTGTCATTGCGAGCCGCGCAGCGGCGAAGCAATCTCCACACCGCAATAGGGGATTGCTTCGTCGCAAAGACCGCTCCTCGCAATGACAAGCGGAGGCGCGGCTTTGTCAAGCAACTTTGCACACACCCTGCACGTGCCCTGATTAGCCGTGCCATCCATCGCAACAAGCCCCACCCCCTTCTCTCCCCGCGTGGCGGGGAGAGAAGGGGGCAGGAGGATGAGTGGGGTCAAGCCGTACTGTATAAACTCATTTGAGCGTCTCTTGTGCCGTCAAGTGGGTTGAATAAGGAAACGGTGCAACGCCATCGTAAAATGAAAGGTAATCGTTCAGCCCACTCTGTCATTGCGAGCGACTTTTGCGAAGCAATCCCCAACGTTGTCCACCGCAGATCGTAACGCGGAGATTGCTTCGTCGCAAAAAACGCTCCTCGCGATGACACCTGAACGGTTACAATGAAAGTTTGCGACCGTTGAAAGTATAGAGAATACGTTTGATGTGATTGGACATCTCATTGTTTCAGAAATTCTTCCAGCAGGCGCGTATATTTTTGCGGCTCGTTCAGATAAGGAAAGTGGCCCACGTTGTGCAAGGTGTGAACTCTGGCAGTTGGATACGTGGCTTTGAGTTGTGTGCGCAACACCTCTTCGACCAGAGGATCGTTATCTGCCTCGATGATCATCACCGGCATCGTGGGCGTCGGCGCGACGAACGGATCAATCACACACCGATAGCGCGCCACGAGTTGCGCTTTGCTCATCGCGCTGTACGTTTGCTCGAGCAAAAACGCCAGCACCAACTCCGAATTGCCGGAAGCAGGGTAAATCGAATTCCGCCCGCTTTGCTGAAACGTTTGCATCACCAACCATTCCGGCAAAAAAGGCAGCAGCGTACCCAACACGCGATTCTTTTCGGCGATCAAGGTGTTGGGCGGAAAGGTGTTACCAAACACGGCGCGCTTGACGAGCGTGGGATGGTGTGCCACCAGATATTGAGCCAGGTAGCCGCCTAACGAGGTGCCTACTACGTTGACTTGCGTGATTCCCTCTTGCTTGAGAATTGCCAGCACGCCGGCGCGCAGTCCCGCCAATGAGTCCACCGCTGGATACGTGACACTCACGATGCGGTAACGGTCTTGCAGGGCGAGGATTTGTTGCCACCAGATATCGTACGCGCCGGTCATGCCGTGCAGGAACAATATCGTTTCACTGCCTTGTCCTGTGACCAGGTACGGCCATTTGACCCCATTGACCTCCAGAGATTTTGGTGGGTATTTTTGCCGGAATTCGCGCAGCGACGCGACCGTTTGCGGATCCACTTTTTGATACGTCGTTACGAAATCCTGGCGTGGCGATGGGATGAGATAGAGGATTGCGATGATTATCCCTAACACCACGACCAGACCAACGATGATTTTTTGCCAGCGTTTTATCATGTTTCCCTCCTCAAGTAGCACACGATTCAATTCGGTGCTACGCGTAACGCGCGCAACCGCTTCATCACATCATTTGTGCCGCGCCCAAAGTACTCGTGCAACGCGCGATACTCGGCGAAGAGTTGGCGGTACGTCGCGTGATGCACGGCGTTTGGCTGGTGCGTCACGAGTTTCGCCGGGAACATTTGCCGCGCGGCTTCGGTGATCGAGTCATAGCCGCCCGCCGCACGCCCCGCCGCGTACGCGCCCAGCATCGCTGCGCCGAGCGCGCTGGTATGCCCCGATCCCGCCTCGACAAACTCGCGCCCGGTCACATCGGCATAAATCTGTAACAGCAACTTGTTCCGCTCCGCCAGACCACCACACGCGACGAGTTCGTTCACCGCGACACCATTCTGCTCGAAGGTCTCGATGATGATTTGCGTCCCAAACGCGGTTGCCTCGATGAGCGCGCGATAAATCTCCGGCGCGCGCGTGCCGAGCGTCAACCCCACGATGATGCCGCTCAAATTCGCATCCACGAGTGGCGTGCGACAACCGTTCCACCAATCGAGCGCGAGCAAACCGGATTCGCCGGGCTGGAGTTTTGCCGCGTCTTCCTCCAGCAGTTGGTACGGACTGATGCCGCGCGCCTGCGCGCGCTGCGCGTAACGCACATCGAGGTTATGCTCGACGAACCATTCGAACAAATCGCCGACGCCCACTTGCCCGGCTTCATAGCCGAACCAGCCGGGCAGGATGCCATCCTCGACTACGCCGCTGATGCCGGGCACAAGGTGTATCGCGCGATCCAGAATCATATGGCACGTGGACGTTCCCAGAATCAACACCATTCGCCCCGGCTCGGTGACGCCGGCGCCGGGCACCGCCGCGTGCGCGTCAATCGTTGCCGCCGCGACCGCGATGCCGGGCCGCAAGCCCATCCACTGTGCCGCGCGTTCGGTGAGCACACCGACGCGCGTGCCGGGCGCGACAATCTCGCCGGCAAGTTTGGTCTCGTTCAAACGATCGAGGCGTGGATCAAGCGCGCACAAAAAATCGTTGCTGGGATAGCCCACACCCTTTTGCCACAACGCTTTGTAACCCGCCGCACACGCATTGCGCTTGAGCACGCCGGTCATCTGCCAGACGATCCAATCGCCCCCCTCGACAATCCTATCCGCCGCCTGATAGATTTCCGGCGCATCGTTCAAAATTTGCAGCGTCTTGCTGTGATACCACTCGGACGAGATGCGCCCGCCGTAGAGCGCGAGCCAGGGTTCGTTGCGTTCGCGCGCCAGTGCGTTGATGCGATCCGCCTCTGGTTGCGCGGCGTGATGCTTCCATAATTTCACCCACGCGTGCGGATTCGCTCTGAACTCGTCCAGCGCGCAGAGCGGCGTCCCGTCCGCGCGCGTCGGCAGAATTGTGCACGCGGTAAAATCAACGCCGATGCCAATCACGTCGTCCGCGCGCACACCGCCTTGCTTCAACGCTTCGGGCACTGCGTGCTTCAACGTTTCGATGTAGTCGTTCGGATTTTGCAGCGCGGTATCGGGTTCGAGTTCGATGCTTGTGCCGGGCAGGTGCTCGTCAATCACGCCATCGGCGTAACGATGCACCGCGCTCCCCACGATTTCGCCGGTGGCTACATTGACCACCAGCGCGCGTCCGGATTCCGTGCCAAAGTCAAGACCGAGTGCGAATTGGGGCATTGTCACCTCCTGCGGGATGACGGATGACGAAGGACGAAAGACGAAGGACGAAAACTTTCGTCATTCGTCCTTCGTCTTTCATTCGTCCTTCGTCAGACTTGACCACAAAACGAAACGCGGATGCCCAGTTCGTTCATCGCCGCGGCTTTGGCAAAGAGCGCGCGGCGCGCGTCCGCCTCGCTGGGCGCGTAAACGACTTGAATGTGATTCGCCTTGTGGCGCGCCATAAACTGATCGCGCGTGATGCCGCGCATGACGAGGTGCATCATCGGCCATTGGGCGGTCGTTTGCTGCCAGTGCTCTTCGGTGATGTCGCGCGACAACTCGATCGCTTCGCCCAAGCCGATGTCGCAGTGGAGCCGATTGTTTGCGACAAAGACGCGACTCCACACCACCCAGCCCGGCTTGCTGATGCCTTTGATGGTGCTCCCGCCGAGCGGAAAGTACATTGCCGGCTGGCGTTCGCCGATGGCGCCGGCGTAGCCACCAACGAGATGCGCGGGCGGCACCGCGCCAGAGATTTCCAGAATCCACACGAATTGGTCGCCGATGGTGCGACCCCAGCGAACATCGTGGAGCGTCGTTTCGGGCGCAAAGCCCAGAAGATTCCACAGCCGATTCGTGATGAGCGCGTCGAGTCCGGCACATTCGTCCACTTCGTTGAAATGCGGGAGCGCGTTGCCGGCATACAATTCCTTGCCGGTCGTCTCGTGATACACCGGCGGTCGCTCGACGTTGTTGAGCAGTCCTTCGACCAGATCGGACGCGGGCGTCAGGTCTTTGAGGCCTTGCTGATACTGGATGCCGATCGCATCACAACCAAACTCGTCCGCGATGCGCATTGCCGCGATGTACATCTTGCACTGCGTCAACACTTGCGCTTCGGTCAGTTCAGTTTTTTCGTCAGTCCCCAGATCGAATTTCATTCCGCGCGCGAGTAACCAATCGTACACCGCGCGCGCTTCGACATCGGAGACGGTGAGCATCTTGGCGTAGAGCGCGGACTGGCTCAAGCGTTCCTTGAACACGCCAAGCGGACTGAGAAGTTCATCGGGGATGATGGCGTTGTACATCCCCATACACCCTTCGTCAAAGATGCCCAGAATCGCTTTGCGCGCGCGGAACTCGCGCGCGAATTTGATGCCGATCTTTGCCGCGTTTGCCGGCACGCGCACATCGGCATACGCGCGCACGTGCGAGGTGTCGTGTGTCACTTTGCCGGTCTTGAGCCACTTGCGCAGCCCGCGCACAAAAAAATCGTCGTCGAAATTTTCGCTCCACAGCGTCGAGTACTTGACGCCGGCTTTGGTGAGCGAGCCGTTGAGGTTGAGCATCCCAACGAGACCGGGCCACTGCCCGCTCCAATTCGCGACGGTGAGTATCGGACCGCGATGCGTCATCAAGCCGGGCAAGACGTGATGCGTGTACTGCCACACGGCTTCGGCGACGATGAGCGGCGCGTCAGGTGGAATTGTGCGAAAAACTTCGATGCCGCGTTTTTGCGAATCCAAAAAGCCGTGCTTGAGCACAGGATCGTATGGATGTGCGCGTTTCACTTTCCACCCTTCGCGCTCGACCGCCGCGATGACCTGCTTTTCCATTGCTTCCTGGGCGGGCCAGCACATTTGATTGGCAGACAAGCGCAAGTCGCCACTGGCGACGAGATAGACGATTTTCATAGTTCCTCCTTAAACGACGAATGACGAAGGACGAAGGACGAAGGACGGATGACGAAGGACGAAGGTTCATTCGATTACCGACGCGGTGTGGCGTCTGGTGCGCGAGACGCGCTGGCGTAATTTCTCGATGGCGGCTTTGGATTCCGCACGCAGTTCTTTCAAGAGTTGGGCGGTGGGCTGCGGATTCTGACGCAAGCCGTTCAGGATGATGGCTTCTGCCGCAACAAATTCGGGCGCGATGTCTGCGACCTCTGCGGCAATGTCGCGTGGAATCGTGGTCACGCCGTTGCGATCGCCGTGAAGTAAATCATTGGGATAAACGACGATGCCGCCTACACGCACCGGCACGTGAATCTGTGGAATGTGCGCGTAACCGTGCGAGCAGTTGATGCCGCGCGCAAACACCGGAAAATCGAGGGCGCGCACTTGATCGAGATCGCGCGCGGCACCGCTCGTAATCACGCCGACCGCGCCAAAAGTTTTGTACGTCGTGCACATCACTTCACCGATGGTCGCCGCTGCCGGCGGATCGTCCAAATCCTGAAAGACAACGACTATGGGATCATCAATCTCGCCAAAACGTTCTACCTGCGCATCGTAACTGAAGTACACATCGCCCGCGCGCGGCGGCGCGAATGAGCGATACGTGGCAGTCGAAGCAAAACCGACCATCGGGGGCAAATCGGGAAAGCAAGCGATGATGTGCGCGTCCATATAGCCGGTGTTGCGCGGTCGCACGTCGAAGAGTTCGATGACATTGCAGATGGTCGGCGTGTCGAACGCGCGGAGTTTGGCGAGGGTTTCAGAAGAAATGTTTGTCATTGGGTCTCCTGAAAATACATTTGTCCACGAAGGTCACGAAGGAACACGAAGAAAAACCTTCGTGAATCTTCGTGTCCTTGGTGGATATTTTTCATCCGAACGCTGGTGAACAAGTTCATGGAGAGTTCTCCTAGCGTTGAACGTCGGTAACGCCTTGCGCGATGAGGTGGAGCAGATCGTCGCGGGTGCACCAGACCAGATCGCCCAGATAACTTTGTTTGAGCGCTGCCATCGCCGCGCCCCACTCCAGCCCTGTGTCCACGCTACCTTCCCACAATCCGCCGATGAAACCGGCGACAAAGGCATCGCCAGTACCCAGCGGATCCACCTCGTTCACAGGATACCATTTGTTGATGCGATGCTCGACACCATCGAACGCGATGGCGCCGGCTTGACCTGCGGTGATGACGACGAGGCGCGCGCCAAAGCGCGCGTGCCACGCGCGCGCAATGGTTGTTGCATCGCCCTGCTCGCCAAAGACGAGATGCGCATCGCGCAGGGGACAAAAAATCACGGCGACGCGACTCAACAACGGTTCGAGCACGCGCCGCGCCGTGTCAGGTGTCCATAGGCGCGCGCGATAGTTCACATCGAAGGACACGGTGACCGCCGTGTCTTTGACCTCGTCCAGCGCGCGCTGCACGAGCGCGTGACAGTTGGGACTGAGCGCGGGCGTGATGCCGGTCAGATGCAACCAGCGCGCCGCACGCACAAATGCCCAGTCCACCTCAGCGGGGTCAATCTGGCTGAACGCCGAGTGGGCACGGTCATAGTACGCCTGTCCGGGACGCGGCGGCGCGGGTTTTTCAAAGTACCACAGACCGATGCGCCCTTGCGCTGTCCAGAGCACGCGCGAGATATCCACGCCGTGCGCGCCGATGCGTCCCGCCACGCGTCGTCCAAGCGGATTCTGGGGCAAACGCGAAATCCACGCGGTCGAAAATCCAAGTCGCGCCAGCGCTACCGCCACATTCGATTCGGCGCCGCCGGGGTCCACGCGAAAATAATCGGCTTGTTCGAGCGTTTGATTATCGGCTGCCGTGAAACGCAACATCGTTTCGCCGATGGTGACAAGGTCCGGCATAGTGAATAGTGGTTAGTGGTTAGTGGGCAGGCGTTGGCGCAGATGGCGCAGCAGGGGTGAGAGCCAGACAATCACCGTGAGAATACCCAGAATCAAACTGACCGGGCGACTGACGAAGAGCGCGAGATTGCCGTCGCTCTTGATGAGACTGATCATAAAACTTTGTTCCAGCAGTGGACCCAAAACGAGTCCCAGCACGATGGGCGCGACGGGAAAGCCGTTCGCTTCCAGAATGAATCCCAAAACGCCCATCGCGAGCATCAAGCCCACATCGAACAAATCATTGTTGATGGCATACGCGCCGACGATGCACATCATCAAAATCGCGGGGAGCAAGATGTTTCGCGGCACACGCAAGAGATAACTGCTGACGCGAATCGCGAGAAAACCGAGCGGGACCATCAACAGGTTGGCAATGATAAAGGTCACATAAATTGCCACGAGGACGTTGGTATAGTCGTGCAGAATCGCCGGACCGGGACGCATCCCTTTCAGCATCAAGATACCGATCACGACGGCGGTGAACGCATCGCCCGGAATGCCAAAGACGAGCGTAGGAATCCACTCTGCCGCCAGGTCGGAGTTGTTTGCCACACCGGATTCGACGATGGCTTCCATCGAACCCTTGCCGAATTTTTCCGGCTCTTTGGACGCGCGCTTGGCTGCGCCATACGCCAGCCACGCGCCAATGTCCGCGCCCGCGCCGGGCAACACCCCCGAAATCAAACCGATAATGCCACCGCGCAGCGCGTTGATGCGATAGCGCCACACTTCGCGCAGCGCGGGCAGAAACGCCGCGCCGCCTTCCACTCTGGCATACGCCAGATGCATCTCGCCGCGCAACATCGTGCGCAACACCTCGCTCACGCCAAAGAGTCCAATCATCGCGGGGATGAAACTGATGCCCCCCATCAGGTTTGGGTTCCCGAACGTGAATCGTTGAAAGCCCAAGGTGATGTCAATGCCGATAGTGGAGAGAAAGAGACCGAGCACGACAGCCACGAGTCCCTTGATGGGTGAAGCGACGGCAATGAACGCGGTGGAGGAGAGTCCCAAAACCGCAAGCCAGAAAAATTCGTAACTGCTGAACGTGAGCGCGAACTCGGCGAGCGCTGACGCGCCAATGATGAGCGCGATCGCACCCATCAAGCCTCCCAGTGCCGAGGCGATGACATCCACACCCAGGACGAGGCGCGCCTTACCTTGTTGACTCAGCGCGTACGAATCATCGGTATAGGCGGCAGAGGCGGGTGTGCCCGGCATCCGAATCAGCGCGCCCGGAATATCGCCCGCAAAGATGCCCATCGCTTGCAGCGTAACAATCGCCGCCATCGCCGGAATCGGATCGAGAAAAAAGGCAAACGGCACGAACAGCGCGACCGCCATCGTCACGGTCAAGCCGGGAATCGAACCGATGAACAAGCCGTACAGCGCGGCAATCAGAATGACGAGGATGACCGTCGGATCGGCAAGCGCGGCAAGACTCTGGAGAATGAGATCGAGCATTAGAGCCATCCTTTGAGGAGGATACCACTTGGCAGTGGAACGTGCAGAATACGCTGGAAGAGGAGATAGATGCCCAGCGTCACCCCGATTCCAACGACGAGACTCCAGCGAAGCGAAACGCCGGTACGCCACATCAGACCGAGCATAATGAGCATCGCCATTGGAATAAAGCCGACCGTGTCCGCGAGCAGAATGTACAGCACGACGGCAAGCACAACGAGTAGCGCGTTGATTTTTTCACGATAGGGTGGAACGAACAGCGCGCGCGGCTGTGGAAACGCGCGCTTGAGCGCGGCATTGATCGCAATCCCCACGCCCGAAAGAACGAGAAGAATGCCGAGCAATTGTGGAAACAGCCCGGGTCCGGGATAGCCTCCCTTGAGGTTAGGAAAGGTCATCGCGTGGAGAAAGATGCCCGCGCCGAGTACCGCAAACATAATTCCAAAGAGTATGTCCCAGTTTGACACGCCTCCTCCTGTGGCAGAGACCTGTCAGGTCGTCAGTGACCTGACAGGTCTCGAGTCTTCCTACTTGATAAAGCCGCCTTCTTTCAGGAGGACGCCGTACTTGTCCTGCTCCTTTGCCATAAACGCGGCAAAGTCTTTGGCGCCTTTGTAGTCCATCCAAAAGCCGCTCGTCTTGATAAACTCGGCGAATTCGGGAGATTGAACGGCTTTGGCAACCGCTTTGTCGAGAATGTCAATGATGTAATCGGGCGTGCGCGCCGGTGCGGCGATGCCTGCCCAGCCACCAATGTCCACATCCGCGCCCAGTTCCTTGAGTGTTGGCACGTCGGGGAGCACGCTCCAGCGTTTATCCGCCATCACCGCGAGGATGCGCGCTTTGCCGGCTTGTGCCATCGGCAACGCTTCGGCGGGACTGCAGGTGCAGATGTCCACGCCACCTGCTGCTAACTCCGCCAGCGCAGCCGCTGCGCCGGTGCTGGGCACCCACTTGACGTGGTCAGGCGTCAGCCCTGCGGCTTTCAGCCACGCCACGCGCGCGAGGTCCCAGATGCCACCTGCCGCTGTCCCCGATGCTTTGTACTTGCCGGGGTTCGCTTTGATGTCGTCAATCAATGCCTTGTAGTCTTTCCAGGGTGCATCGGCGCGCACGGTGATGCCGGCGCGGTTGTTGATGAGCAAGGCAATCGGCTTGTAATCCTTGTAGGTCAAACTGGTGGTGCCGAGCCAGTTCATCATCGCGATCTCGACAGTGACCGCGCCCAGCGTGTAGCCGTCCGGGTCAGCCGTAGCCGTAGCCGTGTGACCTACCACACCACCGCCGCCGGTGCGATTGACGACGCCGACTGGTTGCTTGAATTCTTTTTCGAGAATCGCCGCGAGCGCGCGCGTGGTGCGATCCGTTCCACCGCCGGGCGACCAGGGGACGTTAATCGTGATGCCCTTGACGGGATACGGCGCGGGCGGTGGCGGGGTGGGCGTCACTACTTTTTCGACAATCTTAGTCGCCTCGACAATCTTCGTCGCCTCGACGATTTTGGTTGCCTCGACGACTTTGGTTTGCACGACCGTGACTGGAGTCGGTGTGGCGCAGGCAGCCAGAATGACGACCAGCGCAAACACCAGACCCAGCATCATTAAACGCGTTTTCATCTCTCCTCCTTCAGGGATGCGACCGCCGACGGATGACCGCCGACCGTCGCTCATTTTTCATCCTTCGTAGCGGGCGCGGACGCGCCTGATGTGAATCCAAGTGATGTTCTCCTTCCAATCACCTCCTTTGCTAGAACAGACCCCACTGCCGACAAAACGCGTCCGCTTCGGCGCGCGCAGGAAAAGATGTTTGAGTGCCGATTTTCGTCACCGAGAGGGCAGCGATCGCATTCGCCCGCCGCGCCGCTTCCAGCAGAGGCAAACCCTCGCCCAGAAACACCGCCAGACTACCGATGAACGCGTCGCCAGCACCCGTGGGGTCAACCGCCTGAACACGAATTGGCGCGAGATGCGTGCAGGTGTCTGGTGTCACCACCAGCGCACCGCGTTCTCCCAGCGTCAAGATGACGTTGCGCACACCGCGCGCCAAAAGCGCACGCGCGGCACGTTCCCCTTCTGCCACATCGTGAACGGGCACGCCGGTCAGTATCTCGGTCTCACTTTCGTTGGGGACGCACAGATCGGTCAGTTGCAACAACTCGGCGGGCAAGGGCGCGGCGGGCGCCGGATTCAAAATCGTACGCACGTTTGCCGCGCGCGCCAGGCGAAACGCCTCCAGCGTCGTCTCCACCGGAATCTCCAACTGACAGACGAGGGTATGCGCCGCGCGAATCGCCGCCGCAGCGGCTTGCACATCGGCGGGCGACAGGTGCGCATTCGCACCGGGCGCAATCACGATGCAATTCTGCGCCGCATCGTCCACAAAGATCGTGGCAAGCCCCGAGGCGTGCTCTTCGTCGAACTGCACAAACGTCGTGTCCACGCCGTGCGCGCGATAATTTTCGAGCGCGCCTTCGCCAAACACATCGCGTCCCAGTTTGGTGACCATCGTCACCCGCGCGCCCAGTTTCGCCGCGGCGATGGCTTGATTCGCGCCTTTGCCGCCATAGCCCAGATGCAAGGTGTGCCCGGTAAGCGTCTCACCCAAGCGGGGCAAGCGCGGCACGCGTGCCGTCAAATCAATGTTGGAACTTCCCACGACACAAATGTTTGTCGACATCTTTACACGTTGACTGATGTGAGCGCAATCCCTGCATCGAGTAATGAACGGATTGCGGCACCGACAACTTCGTTCGACGCGTTGAGGAGCGGCGCGCGCACGCCACCCGCTGGAATGCCACGCTGCGTCAGCACCGCTTTGAAGAGCGACAGGTCGCCACCATCTTTCAACGCGCGGCGCACGTGCTGAATGCGCGCCTGCACGGCTTGCGCAGCAGCCAGAACGCGTGGTAAAATTCGACGAACAGCTCTGGCACAGCATTCGCATTGCCCGAAATCGCCGCGCCGATGCCTGCTACTGCCGCCGATAACAACAGCCCATCGCTGCCAATCGCCACGTTGAATTTGCCCCCGCGCGCCGCCGCGGAATCAATAATCTGTGCCAGCACACCACAACTGTCCTTGAGTCCAACGATGTTAGGGCAACGTTCGGCGATGGTATGCACAACGGCGGGTTTCAAATCGTTGCCAGTCAACTGCGGAATGTTGTAGAGGTAAATCGGAAAATCGGGGACGCTCTCCGCCACGCGAACGTAATGTTGAATGAGCGCGTCATCGCTCAAACGAAAGTACCACGGCGTCACCACCGTCGCCGCGCTCGCGCCGATTTCTTGCGCGTGGCGTGTCAACGCGATGGTCGTCTCTGTGCTTGCCGCGCCGGTGTGCACCAGCACCGGCACGCGTCCCCGCGCGACGCGCACCACAATCTCCGCCACCTGCTTGCGTTCCTCCAGCGACAGCAACGCCACTTCGCCGGTGGTGCCACACGGGCACAAGCCGTGGACACCCGCGCGAATTTGAAACTCGACGAGGCGTTCGAGCGCGTGCGCGTTGATGCGTCCTGCGTCATCGAAAGGCGTGACGAGAGCGGTGATCACACCGCGCAATGAGAAATCTGGAACAGGCATCGTAACGATCCTCGCGTGAATTATGCGCGCGGGGCGCCGGTCGAGCCGCGCACGATGAGGGTGGTGGGCAATTGCACATGCGCGACGGGCTTGCGCGGATCTTTCAAGCGCGCGAGGAGCAACTCGGCGGCTTGACGCCCCAGTTCATAGGTCGGTTGAGCGACGGCGGTCAAGGGCGGATGCAACAACGTTGCCCAAGGCATATCATCAAAGCCCACAATCGAAATATCGTCGGGAATCCGCAAGCCCCGTTCGTGAATGGCTTGCAGCGCGCCCAGCGTTGTCAAATTGTTGGCGACGAAGAGCGCGGTCAGGCGCGGTTGATGGGCGAGCAAATCCTGCGCGGCGGCATAGCCACCTTGTTGTTTGGCGTCGGAGATGCGCATCCGCGCGCGCACGACGGGCAAGTGATGCTGGCGTAGCGCGCGTTGATACCCTTCAAACCGCTCGCGCCCCGTGGTGCGGTTGAGCGGCAGACCGATAAAGCCGATGTAGCGATGCCCGCGTTCAATCAAATGAGTGACGGCTTGATACGCGCCTTGCACATTGGAGACCAGCACCGAATCCACGCGCCGATCCTTGATGCGGCGATCCAGTGCGACGACCGGAATGTGTGTGTCCAACAATGTGTCAATGTGCGGCTGGGTTTCTGACGCGCTCGCGATGATCACGCCGGCAACGGCTTCGGCACGCATCACATCCACGTACAATTTTTCTTTTTCCGGGTCTTCATCAGAATTGCAGAGGACGAGCGAATAACCATTCTGATAGGCAACATCTTCGATGCCACGCACGACGGAGGTGAAAAAGGGATTTTGAATATCGGAGATAATCAGCCCCAGCACTTTACTCTGGCGCGCGCGCAAGCGTTGCGCCGTCCGATTGGGTTGATAGTTCAACGCCTTGACGGCACGCAAGACTTTGCGCCGAATCTCCGGGCGGACATGCGGTGCGTTATTGAGCACACGCGAGACGGTCGCGATGGACACGCCGGCGCGTTTAGCAACATCCTGACTCGTGGGTGTGGGCATCGTAACGTTTTCCAAGCCTTGTGAGGAATGGACAGGTGCGTTGGGGAGGAAAAGCAGTTGGAATCGTTTACAACGCTATTGTAAACGATTTCAGTTGTTTTGTCAAGCGGGGAATTGGCCATTCGCTCCTCTCCTTGGGGCAGTAAATTCTGTCGCCCATATCCGCCAAACCGGCAACGGCGATGAACAACTCCACGCCGACGTCGCGAAGGTGGGGAGTGACGTCGCCTCGGCAAAATACGTACTCGACGCATATGTAGGAAGAGAAGGGATCGGGGATAGTGGGGGGTGTTCTCGCGTGATGCGAGATTGGCTCTTGTTTAACCCGAATTCACGTTGATTATGACGACATAGACTCCGAGAGATATTGCTCGAGTATTGTGCGTGCCTGTGTCACTGATTGTGCTTTGAAAATTAAATTCACACCAGTAGGGAAACGTTGTTTGAGGCGTTCGGCGTTCAATTCCGACTCGGACACCGATACGCGCAGAATAGCGACGCGTTGAGGCGCAGCCCGCGCGTATAACGCATCCACATCGTTCTGCTCAGACTGTCCCAGATCGAGTGATTGGACACTGGGAATACTCAGCAAATTTGGAACTTGATGCATTCCGTTTCCGCAGAAATGCATGCCGATGCTACCCACTGTCTCACCGATGCGCTGGTCATACGGCAAAATAACGTCGCGATACATTCTGGGCGATAGATTGACCATTGAGTCATTACGCAGGAGTAATTTGCCTTTCACGATGGTAGCGTGTTGGGAACAATAGCCGTCTGACTCATCCCGCGTTAATCCAACAAGCGCGTCATAGACGCGCAGAATTTGCGTGGTGACCTTGTCCAGCAAACCACGCACGAGTTCAACGTCATCATAAAACGCCGTGTAGATGGCTGAACCCCATAATAACTCGGCAACGCTAAAGGGCCCCTGCAAATCAGGCAGGGTAAACCGTAGCGCCGCACGACAGCGTGGGAAATCAGCAACGGCAGTGTAAAAGTAGGCATACTGGTCCATCACCCGTTGTCCCAGTCCGGCACGCACATCGGGTAAAGGGGCATCAACGATCTCGCGAATAGACCTGTCATCGAGGGGAATGACCCAGGGTAGATTGTTCTCGAGTACTCGAATCTCTGCACCAAACATCGAAGCAATCACCACCGTACCCAGATTGGGGCGCAAACAGTAGGGTGCGTCATCGGGTAGATCAACGGCATGATATAGCGAGGTAAAACCAACGAGTAATTCGTTCACCATCATTTTAGCTGGATCCGCAAATGCTTCAGCGTACGGATATGGCATGAATTCGGTACTCTCAAATGGTAGGTAAATTACCAGCGGCAAACGATCCACAGGTTGGTACGCCAATGCTGCGCGCTGACGCGCCCGCGCTGCCTCAACGTGACGGAGATCAATACGGGATTCCAGACGCTCTAAAATTTGTCTGACCACTGTATCGGCAGAGTTCATTCCAACACCTTCGCGGGTTCACAGGTGATAGGATAAGCACCCCATCTTTGCGCTGCACGTGCCATAGCAAGGATGTTTTGGCCAGGCACATCGGCTTCAATGTTGTGAACACTGGCAAGCACATAGCCACCACCTGGTGCCAGGTCGCGAATCCGTCGTTTGACTTCCTCTTCTACTTCGTGTGGTGTGCCAAACGGTAAAACGTGTTGTGTGTCAATTGCACCCCAGACACACAGGTCCTTGCCAAACTCGCGTTTGAGTCGCGCAGTGTCCATATCTTTCGCCGCGACTTGAACTGGATTGAGGACATCCACCCCAATTTCGATCAGGTCACGCACTGCATAATACACCGAACCGCAGGAGTGAAACCAGATTTTGGCGCGCGTCTTGCTACGAATCGTCTCAATCAGTTTGCGGTGATACGGTTTGATGAACTGGCGATACATTCGCGGTGAAATCAGAGGGCCGGCTTGCATGGCAATATCGTCTTTGAAGGCAAAGATGTCAAGATATGTCCCTACAGCATCAAGGAATGTGCAAATAATATTGCGCTCGACGATGAAAATATGTTCAAGCAATTCTTCTGCAAATGTTGGTTGCACGACGAGGTCTTCAAGAAAGAGATCAAAGCCGCGCAGCATTTGCGCGCGTTCGAGAATATGCCCGGACACTTCACCGAGAACGGCATACGGTGTCTGCTCATGCAGAAAACGCGCGCGTTCTGCCAGCCCATTGACGCGGTGCGGGTCTTTGCCATCAGGGAAGGGATAGGTTTGCAAATCGGCGCGCGTGGCGTTCCGCAACGGGTACGCGCTGATGTGATAACAGGTCGCGCCTACGGGGCGATGCCAGGTGGTGCCCCACTGGTCAATCAGTGTGTCCTGCGAAATGATGCGTGTGCTGTTCTTGGGTCCGCCCACCCGAATGCCGCGTACGTCTGCCCCCAGTTTTTCCAGAACAGTTTCGGATGGCTTGGCGAGTTGTCCCACTACATCCCAGAGTTCGATTGGCTCTTCGACGCCGAGGCATTTCAATAAATCGGCGTACGCGGTGGCGTGAATGGCAGTCGGTCCGCAACTGCCGATGTCGATCGGCACACGATCCGGTTCGCGGTGGTCGAGTGCGGTCAAAACGCGTTCGCGGGAGTTCATTTTAATCTTCCATAGCGGAAGGCGGCGTCGCGAAATGCGAGTAGATTTTCGTATGGTGTTAGCGGTGAAGTGTTACAACTCGAACCAAAAAGAAAGCGCCGTTTATCACCCATCGAAGCAAATAGGTCACGAACGTACGCGTCCAGTTTTGCGGAGGCGTTTGCACCACGCAATTCTTGCTGGGGCGCTGCCATTCCACCGCATACGATGAAATTCGGGTTAATCTGATGTGGTTCGTCCAGGCGCCAATCACCAAGCGGTGGTGGCGCTTGTCCTTCCAGACAGTCCACGCCGGCTTCGACAAACAATGGTGCCGGTGCTTTCAATTTACCGCACGCGTGCAGGAACAAATACTTGCCACGCGCGTGAATCATCTCGGCTTGTTTTTTCAAAATCGGCAGGCAGAATTCGCGGAACCAACGCGGTGGATAAAAGAGCGTGTCCACATTGTCCGGCACCTCGAAGACAAATACATCAGGCAGATCAATAACTTGCTCCAGATACTCGAGGCAGTTTTTCTCGTGGAGGGAAGCCAGTTCGCGCATCTCGGCGGGATGATCAATGATAAAGTAACTGGCGTTCTCTTGTCCTGCAAGCCAGTGGAATTTTTTGAGCGGTGTCTCAAGGATTTGAAAAATTACTGTGCCATCATTGCCGATTAAATCCATACCGCGTTTGAGCGCGGCGAGGTCGGCTCGCGTGACAGTGTGCTCAATCAAATAGCGAATTGCTGGATACTCGTCCCAGGTTTTCCACCAATGCTCTGTTTCAAACGGAGCACCCGTCTCGCGCTCGTACTGCCACGTGTGTGTCAATGTGCCAAACGGTGTGACGATACGTTCGTGGCGCAGTGTAAAGCGCTCGAACCAGGTGAACCCCGCCCACACGCGCTCGCGTCCCAGGTCATCACCGCCCGTTTCAATGATATAATCACAATCGTGGTACGTTACAGTGCGCACGTCGCCTTCAAATTTGGAGAAGACATCCGCGCCCATCGCGCGCAAGACCTGGATTGGATGGTTGTACGCGCGGAGTGATGCCGGCAACGTCCCCTTGAATTCGTTCACATAGTACCACTGCCAGATATTCGGGACAAACGGCACACGGTCGGTGTATTCACCTGCCAGAGTACAGAGGATGCGTTCCTTACCGTTCACGTGTTTGCTCCATTGCCTTGACGAATTGTTCCGTAATCCAACGTACTCGCGTATACTCTAAACGGTTGAGATTTGGACTTTTTCAAATGACTGAAAACTCCACGATAACAAGGTTTCCAACTGGTTTCTGTGTTTTGTAGGGGCGGTCTGGATACAGTCGGTAATCGCCTGTTTGAAC
>Ga0209101_1001546_pt1 | contig 16797 bp, 11 predicted proteins | sample ConPoolayeCmetaG_FD_185481 | JGI IMG/M metagenome (GOLD analysis project Ga0209101, IMG submission 185481) | Hot spring microbial mat communities from California, USA to study Microbial Dark Matter (Phase II) - Cone Pool mat layer C metaG... ...
CTCCCCCTCCTTCGCCCCTTTCCCCCTCGCCTTTGAAAGCGCCAAACATCGCGCCAATAAAGATTATTGCTCCGCCAAGAAGAATGACGCACCCAACCACAAGAATTTTAAGAGCCGCTTTGGTTTGTTCCTGCTGACTTCCCATGCCGCCCAGAGAGGAGAGTTTTTTGCCAATATCCCCCAACCCCCCTCCTCCTGTTGGCAATCCTCCTGTTGATGATCCATTTGGCATAAAACACCTTAATACAAAATTCTAAATTCTAAATATCAAGCTTTTAATTTTTTGTTTTGAATTTTAATCATCGGAATTCATTTAGAAGTTCTTGGTTCGCGCTTTGGATTCGATTTAATTGAGCGCAAACTTAATTAAATCTTTAATTCCAGTTTATAAAGATTTTCTCCCGACACAAAATAAAGAAGTTTTCCGGAAACTTTAGCCGTCTCTGCGACAGTGGTTTTTTTTGTAGGCACTGAAGGTAGGGTCATTGGCAGCAGAAGCTTGGTGATTGCGAGCGGTTCCGAAGGAGTTTTATAGGCCAAAGGTTCTTTTTGCTTTGTTTTAAGATTTAGATTATAGATTTTATCCCCGCCTTCTTCACTGACGGCAAAAATAATATTATTGCTGTCATACCAAATTGCTTTTTCAAGATCAGTAGAAATTCCCAGATCCGTGATGTTTTTTCCTTCGGAAGTCGCAGAAAAAAGACGTCGTTCGCCTTCAGTTTCGTCGCTGAACAAGATTTCTTTGCCGGAGGGCGAAAAGACTGCGCCCCAGGAAGTTTGGGAGTCGGAAAATTCTTTAAGTTCGCCGGTGATAATATTGTAGATCCAGAGCCCGCCGCGCCGATTCGGATCTTTTGGAAAAAGGATAATCTTTTTGGCATCGGGGCTCGGGACAATTTTTATTTCCTCACCCGGGAGATTGAAAGCCGTGACTACGGGCAGAATGTTGGCAAGCCGGACGAAATTTTTGCCGTCAAGATCCGCCTGAACCAGGGTTGTTTCGGTTTTGCTCGAGAAAATATAGATGATTTTATCACCATAGGCCGAGAAGACGCAGTCTTTGATTGCGGGGTGGAGTGCGGTTGCTTTTTGCGAGACCAGATCCCAGCGGGAAAAGTCATAAATCCAGTCTAAGATTACGCCATCGTCAACTTCGGGATTAACCATGGGACTGCCTCCCGCCTGAAGTGTTTTGATATCATTTTTCACTTTCAAAGCCGCCATTCCTCGATCCGGCGCCCAGCTGACATCTTGAATTTGAGCCATGGTCGAGGGCGAAGCCGGGACCGTCTTCAGGTTTTCTAGGTTAATTTTTCGGAATTCGTTGCCGGCTTTGGCCAAAAAGACCGCTTCTCTGCCTTCTGCGGTTAGGGCCGGATAAAGCATCGGTTCGCTGGAGACTTTTGTTATCTCGGGCATTGGCAGAAGCTCTTCAGAGAATAAATTTTGTTTCATTCCCCTAATCTCGATCGGTTTTTCTGTGATCGGAAAGTAGTCTGGGGCAGAGACAGAAAGACTATAAGCGCCGGGTTTGAGCCCAAGATCAAGCTGGCCAGAGACATTTGAAAAAACTTGATTATTTATTTTTATTGTTGCGCCCGGAACATTGACTTTAATCGATACTTTTGCCGGTGCTAGGTTTCTTAAATAGAAAAAAAAGCCACTGCTGATTATCAAAACCAAAAGCGTTGCTCCAATAACAATCAAAAGCTTTTTGGAAAACAGCGGTTTTCTGGGCTCCAGACCCATTGCTTCAGGCGTCAGCGCTTTTGGCGGCGACGGCGGTACTGCTTTTTCCAGCTCCTCTAAATTAATCACCACCTCATCTTTCGGGCCAGTCGCGGCTGGCTGTCTTTGGTTGTTTTTCCCGTTTGGCACTTAACCCTCCTTTGATAAAATTAAAGACTAAGAGCGAAAAAGCGAAAAATCAAAAATAAATTTAAAATTGACAAATTAACAAAGACAATGTCAAAAGAAAGATTGTTTAACAACTTGATGCTATTTTTTATTTTACACCACTGGCCCCGAGTTTTCCATAATTAATTATTTGTTGTCTCGTAATTCAAAAATCATTGACAAGAAACAAATTTTGTGCTATATTAGAATAATTTAAAACAAACTGATGTTAATGAAATCATCCAAACAATCCAAACATATCCGAATGCTCCAAATAATGTGGATAAGATGATATCCAGATAAGAAAATTTTTCAAAAATTCAGGGATGGCAAAACCCCCTCGACTTTACTCGGGGTAGGCAAAAATAAAAATAAAAACAAAGGTGCTTTATGGAAACCGCGACGCTTCTCGCAGATAAAAGAATAAAAGCGATTATTTCCAAACTCGGGAATGATAAAAGGGTGCTTGGCAAAAACCCTTATTTTTTGCTTTCCAAACCAAAGCAAAATCCAAAAACAGATCTTGATGCCGAAGATTTACTTGATCTTTTTCGGGCCGGGATTTTAAATGAGTCAGAGACAATGTTTTGGCTCGGCGTGGTGGCGATTCAAAACGAAGAAAAAGCCAAGAGGCACGAATCGCTTTCCACGATCGATGAGTTGACCCAAATTTATAATCGCCGGGTTTTTATTGAAACGCTTTCCCGAGAGCTCGAGCGTCTGAGGCGCAAAGCGATTGAAGTGGCGCGCCAAATTAATTCTGCGCCGAGCCTTGCTATGTTTTTGATTGACATCGATCATTTTAAAAAAGTCAATGACACCTATGGTCATTTAGTTGGCGATCAGGTGCTTCAGCGGCTGGCGGAGATCATCAAGAAAAATATTAGAACCAGCGATACGGTTTTCCGTTATGGTGGCGAGGAATTTGCCGTGCTTCTCCCGGATACTGATGAAGAAACAGCTTTAGAAATTGCCGAGAGATTGCGGAGAAAAACCGAAAATTTCCGCTTTCCTTTGCCAGAGAAAGGGATTGCGGGAAGAATCAAGAAGCAATTTCGGCCAAAAAGAGTTACAATAAGTATAGGGGTGACTGTTTTGGAGGGAAAGCAGATTTTAAAGAAACCCGTGACCGATACCCTGATCCCCTATTTAATCAGGCAGGCCGACAAAGCTTTATATAATGCAAAAAACAACGGCAGGAATCGAGTGGAAAAAGGAGGGGGAAAATAAATGAAAAAATTAGCGGAAAGAACAATTATCGGACTAGTGATAGTGGCAATCTTTTTGCCGATGATTTTTGTTCCCTCCTCTTCGTCGGCCGCCCCCCAGTCGTCGGCCGCCCCCCAGACCGATGCAGAGAAAATCCAGGCCGCCAGGGACTACACGACCGAGATCTATGCTTATTTAAAAGGCGATGCTGCCCAATATTTTTTTAAAAGCCTCTTAAGCGGTTTCAATCACGCTGCTCAAGCCGGAGATCCAGACGGTAGTGGGCAATTTGAGAGGTGCGGGACTTTGATCACCCTTGGTCTGAACGATGTTTGTATTGGTTATGAAAAAGGCTACGAAGTGCTTAAGGAAAAATACCCAGATTTTTTGAAGTACTCTGGGTACACGAATCTCTCAACGAGGGTTCTTATGGACAGAGATGACGCGCCCGAACACGAGATTAGGCGCGACAGCAACACCCAAATGACTGGTGCGATACGAGCTTTGGCTGAAACCCAGCTGTATCAATTTTTCCAGAAGAACAACTCCTTAGTGGACGTTTCTAGCTATAATGAAATAATCAGTTCCTGCCTTGATCCAAAACTTCCTATTGATAACGAAACAAAAGCAAGGGATGTCGCCGCTTGTATGGCTAAAGGTGTCCAAGAATTTTTAAATGCCAACCGTGATGTTTGGAATAATATCTATTACAAGTTCGGAGATTATATTCAGAATGTTTATATGGAAGTTGATAGCTTTAATGTGCAAGACTGGATTTATCCGGAGATCATTGCAAAAAGCTCACCGCCCCTTAAATATTATCCTCAGGCAACAAAAGACTGGACCTCTGTTGACAGCTATAAAAAATGGATAGATAAAAACGGAGGAGCGAGGGTTTCAACCCTGCTTGATTCCGTGAGAATGATTATTGCCGACTGGCTTTTAAGACATTTAGAAAAATACGATCCGACAGCTGAAGAGCTGGCAACAAAATCAGGAAAAAATATCAGTGGCTACGATGACGCAAAAAACGAGCCCGGTTTTATTAAGGAGGAAAATGAGACCGGAGATCTAATAACTGAAAGAATCGAAGCGGCTGGCGGCCAAGTCACGCAAGGTGAGGGATGTTCTACCTCGGCTCTTCGGGACCCCATCACCTGGGCAATTTGTAAAGTTTTGATAATACCGGGCGCCATAGCGAACACGTTTTTGGGCTGGGTTTTTAATGGTATTAAAAAGGTCTTGGAGGTTGTTGAAATCGATGAGAATTCTTCTATTTATGCGGGCTGGGAATATTCACGGGCAATTGCTAATGCCTTGTTTATTTTTATTTTTCTAATCATCGCTCTTTTTAATACTTTAAGAATTCAGATGGAACAGTATCAAGTAAGAAGAATGATCCCAACTCTAGTTTTTGCAATTATCTTTGTGAATTTTTCAATGACAGTCGGCCTCTTTGTTTTAAATTTTGCTAATGCTCTTCAAAAATATGCTTCAAGTCTGGGAACGGCTCATTTTGCTGACCAGACACAAAGTAATCTTTCTAAAACAGTTCTTCTTGATATCGGTAAGAGCGGATCAATCGGCGCCAACATTATAAAACTGCTTTTTGGTTATGTTGTAATTCTGATTGGCCTTTATCTTTATATAGTTTTGTGGGTGCGGGTGATCTTGATTAATATCTTGTTTATGGTGGCGCCAATCGCGGCCTTTGCTATGGTGCTGCCTTGGACAAAAAAATATTTTTCCCAGTGGTGGACAACATTTTTCCAATGGGTTTTTATGGGGCCGGTAGTAGCGTTTTTACTGGGTTTAACAGTGATTTCCATGGCCGGCATTACCGGGATACACCAGCTTCAACCCGGTACCTTGGAGAGCCTTTCCGGGCCAGTGATTTTGAATTCTTTAATCACCGCGGCAATTATGTACATTGCCGCTACCTATCCTTTAAAAATGGGCGGGGCGCTCATGGGCGCAGCAAGCGGTGTAGTTGGGAAACAATACTGGGGCAGAGTAAAAGCGCCGCTTATGAGGCGCTACAAAGCGAGAGCAGGCGCGGTTAAGGCGCATTATGGTTTGATGAAAGGAGCGGGGGTTAAAAAGCTTGAGGCAAGGGGTAAGGAAATAGCAGGAAAAGCAGAAGGGGTGACGCGCGGCGGCGTTCTTGGTTGGGCAGAAAAAGCTTGGTTGAGAGGAGGAGGGATTTCTGGCCGGGCGGCAAGAGCGTGGACAAAAGAAGAAAGGCTTGAGGCGGTGGCTTCTGCTTACGAGCTTGGAGAAAAGCTGGCAAGAGAAAGGATCGCGGAAGATACAGCCAAAGAGATTTTTGGAGCAGAAAAATGGCAACACGATGAGTTTGCCCAGAAAATAATCGCCAGCTTAAATAATAAAATGAGCGAGAATTTGGCCAAAAGCATGGAGCCGCCGGAACAATATGCCAAAGAGCAATATGCTGATATTTTAACAAAGATGGGGGTGCGGAGCTGGAGAAATTTACCTGCTAGTCTCAGAAATAAATTAAAGGAGGGTGCTGGGGCAATGGTGGGCGTCCTTCGCAGAATGCGGGGCACCACCGGAGATTCAAAGGGCGAGATTCAGGAGGCGGCTTTAAAGTCAAAATTTGAGGTCAACCAGGGGCTTAAAAAAATTGGGAGAGCAGAATTGAAATTTGGCACAGAAGGTACTCAAGCCCATAAAGAATTAGAAGAAATTTGGAATTTTGACCAAAATAAATTTCAAGAGGGTAAGGGAAGATTGGATTTGGCTGAATGGCAAGGGAAATTTGGGGTTGACCTGAGATTTTTAGGCCAGTGGCCCACCAATGGTTATGAGTTTAATGACCGGATAAATGCAATGGCAAAGAAAGGAATTGCTCCAAACCCTGATGACCCAACTCACAAAAACAATCCTTTTATTAGAGATTGGGGGTCTCTGAAAACGGCAGAGGGCGGTGGGGCCGCAGCAGTTGGCGGCGGACCAGACGGCGGACCAGGCAGAGGAAGCGGTAGACCAGGAGGACCTTCTCCTTTAAGGCCGGCGCCAACAGTTCCTCCTTCCCCTTCTTTTCCTCCGCCCAGTGGGGCTGCAGCCGCACCCCATCATCTTGGCCCAAGTTCTTTGAGGGCCGAGCGCTTTGAGGCAGAAATAGCAGCTATGGGCGAACCAGAAACAGGCGAACTTGGCTATCGGCCCCCCTCTTCACCGAGGACTCCATCAGCAACGCCACCATCTTCTCCCTCTTCCCCTCCTTCCTCTGGTCCCCCGCCACTTAGAGCCGAAGGACCGGAAATTGTAACAGAAGAGAACGAATAATTTTTGCAATTTTTGCTAGAGAGGAGAAAAAATGGCAGAAGAAACCGAGGATATAAAAAGAGAGGATCTCGAGAAAGAATATTTTGAGACACTCTTTCCTTTAATTGAGGCTGGCGGTTTTGACAAGATCACAGAACCTCTTATTGCCAGTTGGGAAGCTCTGAGACTCAATATTTTAGATTATGTTTCTATAATAGAGGCCGGAGGCGAGGAAAATAAAAAACTAATTCAAGATTCAATTTCACTTTTGCCGCCGCTAAGTCCAATAAATCTTCCCGAAGCGGTTTTAGCTCGCCTAAGCGGTAATGAAAAAACAATGCTTTTGGCAATGATCGGCGAGGCCAATAATATTCTCCGCTATATCGAAGATGTAAAAATGATTTTTGCCGATTATGAAAAAATTATGATTCGAGAATACAAAAAGTCTTATGAAGCTTTCATAAAAAATCCAGTTAATATAAAAATGTATGTAGATAAATTTGGGGCCGAAAAAGCAGGTAAAGAATTTTTAAATGAAGAAAAGCAAAAAATTAATGACTATCTCTCAAAAATAAAGACGACAGAAAACGAAACCGAAAAGAAAAAAATATTTAATGAAGTCCGCTCAAAATATTTCGCTACCCGCTATATCCTCGACGAAAAAATTCCCGCTCACTTGGAATATAAACTAAAGGCAATCGAGGAACTTTCGGAATAAAATAATTAATTTGTTATTAACAAGCTTTTCGAATTGCTAAAGCTTATTAAAAATAATTATTATTTGATCGGAGTCTGTTTCGATCGCGAAGCGAGATAGGTTAAAGATCAACTTGGTTCCCACACTTAAACCTTTGTTTAAAATAAAATCGGAGAAATTATGGTTTTAGGCTATAGAGTGCCCCAAAATATTGATATCGAAGATAAAATTATCGGGCCTTTTACGCTCAAGCAGTTTCTAATACTTGTCGTCGGCGGGGTTTTAAGCTACCTTTCTTATGCAATGCTTAATCCCTATGGTTTGATTATTGTAATGATGGTAATGCTCCCGATCATTGCTCTGAGCGTGGCTTTGGTTTTTGTGAAAATCAATGAGCGGCCATTTAGTTTTTTCCTCGTCGCAATGCTTTCTTTTCTTCTTCGGCCCCAGCAACTGATTTGGGCCCGCTCCCCCGAAGAGTCGGATATTCGTCTTATTACCGGTGAGAAAAAGGCACTGGAAAAAGCAAAAAAAGAAGTAAAAAAAGTAGCTGCCGGTCAAGCTATTGCCTCTAGTCTTGAAGAATTGGCGATGATTGTTGATGCTCGGGGTTGGGTGGAGACAGAAACGGCAGGCAAGGGATTGGCCGGAAGAATTATTTCTTCCCGTGAAGAAAAACAAAAGCTTTCGATCACTCTTCCCCAAGAAAAAGAGCTCGAAGATGTTTTCGCCGCTTTTGAAAGGGCTTTGAAAGTTGAAGAGGAGAAAGAGGAAGAAGAGCTTGAGGAAATCGGTGCGGGCCTAGCCGAGGTTTTGGCTAAACGCGGCGCCGAGATTAGAAGAAAAATTGGTTAAATGGTTAAATGGTTAAATGGTTATATGGTTAAATTGCTAAATTGTTAAATGATTCTATGATATAATAGGAAACAATGGAATATTTGGATTTAGAAAAGATTTCTGCTTACAAGATCGCTTTTGAATTATCAGATTATATTTGGAAAATAGTATTAAAATGGGATTTTCTAGCAAAAGACACAATTGGTAAACAATTTATTAGGGCAATTGATTCTATTTCCGCAAATATTGCCGAGGGATTTGGTAGATATTTTAAGAAAGACAAAATTCATTTTTATAGGATTGCCAGAGGTTCTGTCTATGAGTCTTTAGATTGGCTAGAGAAGGCCAAAAAGAGAAATTTGTTGACCGCGGAGCAATATGAAAAAATCCTTGAATCATTGAGTAGGCTGCCAAAAGAGATGAATCACCTCATAAACTATACCGACAAAAAGCTAACAATATAACAATAGAACCATTTAACCATAGAACAATATAGCCATATAACAATAGAACCATTTAACCATAGAACAATATAGCCATATAACAATAGAACCATTTAACCATAGAACAATATAGCCATGCCTAACCCAAAAAAACCTGTTACAAAAGCGACCCAGAAGTTTTTGGATATCTCTGAAATTAGAGAAGGAGTAGTGATCCTTCGCGACGGCTCAATGAGAATCGTTTTTTTAACTAGCTCTGTTAACTTCGAGCTCAAAAGCGATACCGAAAAAAATTCTCTGATTTATGGCTTTCAGGGGTTTTTAAACTCTTTGGAATTCCCGGTGCAAATTTTGGTTCAATCCCGGATGCTGGATATTAATGATTATTTGAATCGTCTCTCCGATCGAGCCGAAGCTGAAGTAAGCGAGCTGATCCGACTTCAAATCCTTGATTATGTTGATTTTGTTAAAAGATTAATCACAGTAGCTAACATTATGGACCGGAAGTTTTATGTTGTTGTCCCCCACTATCCGGGCAAGATTCAAAAACCCCCTTTATTGGGAGGATTATTTGGCGCGCCGGCCGGGGAAGTAAAGTTTACTCCCAAAGAATTTGAAGAACATAAAGACAAACTTCTTCAGCGGGCAGAGCGAGTGGCCCAAAGCCTCCAGGCCATGGGGTTAAGGGCAATTCAGCTTAACACCCAGGAACTGATCGAGCTTTTTTATAATCTCTATAATCCCGGCATTGCCACCCGCCAGAAAATCGCAAGCATTCCCCAGCTGACCGCAGAAGTTGTTGAGGAGCTTGAAGAAATGGAAATTTAATTAAGCGAAAGCTTAATTAAATCAAATCTAAAGCCCGAAATCCTAAACCCTAAACAAATCACAATAATAAAAATCATAAATCCCAAGCAGTTTAAAGTATTTGAAAATTTGAATTTAGAATTTGTTTCGAATTTAGAATTTAAACAAAGTTATGGTTGAAGAAAACGAGATAAAAAATCAAAAAGGGCAAAAGTCGGCCGAAACGATGTTTAATCTTTCTGATATCTCGGCGATTGAGGCGGCGATTGATGCTATGCCAAGCTCCAATTCTCAAACCGGAGCAGCGGCGGCAGGAATTAGTTTGACCTCGGAGGAAAAAGCATCTAAAAAAGAAACCTTTTTTAAAAGAGGATTTTTGGGGTTTGGCGCTAAAAAAATGCCCCCGGAAGAACAAAAAAAGATGCTTGAAGAGAAGAAGAAAAAAGAGCAGGAAGAAAAAGAAATTGAGGAAGCGAGAAAAAGATATGAGGCAGGGATTGCCAAAATCAGGGATTTAATCGCGCCAGCTTCAATTAAAATCGCACCCAACTACATTATGATAAATGATCAGTATATCAGGACTCTTTTTGTCTTTACTTACCCTCGCTTTATTTATGCCAACTGGCTTTCTCCAATAATTAATATTGACGCTACCATTGACATCTCAATGTTTATTTATCCTCAGGAAACAAGAGCAGTGCTTGAGGCCTTGAGAAGGAGGGCGGGGCAAGTGCAATCGGCGATTGCCCTTGAGCAAGAAAAAGGAATGGTTAGGTCGCCGGAACTAGAAACTGCGATTGAAGACATCGAAGAGCTGCGCGATCGTCTTCAGCGGGGCGAAGAAAAACTTTTTCATTTTGCTCTTTATCTCACACTTTATGCCAAAACCCTTGAGGAGTTAGATCGGCTAACCAATAGGGTTGAAGCAATCTTGGGAGGAACTCTGATTTACACAAAAGTGGCAATGTTTCAAGCAGAGCAGGGTTTTAAGTCCACCCTCCCCTTAGCGCGGGATTTAATTGAAGTTAAAAGAAATCTAAATACCGGAGCTCTTTCTACGGTTTTCCCCTTTACCTCAATGGAGTTGACGAGCAACGAAGGAATCCTTTATGGCATCAACCGGCATAACAACGGTTTGATTATTTTTGACCGCTTCAAGATGGAAAATGCTAATATGGTGGTTTTTGCCAAATCTGGTGCTGGCAAATCTTATACTATAAAACTCGAGGCGCTCCGTTATTTGATGTGGGGCGTTGATGTGATTGTGATTGACCCAGAGAACGAGTATCAAAATCTCTGCAGCGTTGTTGGCGGAAGCTACTTTTCCTTAAGCCTTGGTTCTGACACTCGAATTAATCCTTTTGATCTGCCCCGCCTTCCAGCAGAGGCTTCCGAGGCCGAAGGCGAAGATAATCTCAGGGCAACAATCACCACTCTTCATGGACTGATGAATCTAATGCTTGGGAAACTCTCGCCAGAGGAGGATGCAATTATGGACCGCGCACTTATTGAGGCTTTTGCCCTGCGCGATATCACCAGTGATCCCAAGACCCAAACTAATCCCCCGCCAGTGATGGAAGATCTTTATAATATTTTACTAAACATGAAAGGCGCCGAGTCTTTAGCGGCGCGCCTCCAGAAATATGTGAGTGGCACTTTCGCCGGCATCTTTAATAAGCCGACTAATGTTAATCTGGAAAAAGGATTTGTGGTTTTCAATATCCGCGATCTTGAAGAATCGCTTCGGCCAATCGGGATGTTTTTAATCATGAATTTTATCTGGACGAAAATTCGAATGGAGCGGAGACAGAGGCTTTTGATTGTCGATGAGGCTTGGCTGATGATGATTTATGAAGACGCGGCAAAATTCTTATATTCTATTGCCAAGCGTTGCCGCAAATACTTTTTGGGTCTAACCACAATCACCCAGGATGTCGAAGACTTTTTGGGATCAAAATATGGTAAGGCAATAGTTTCCAACTCCTCGATTCAGTTACTAATGAAGCAGTCGCCAGCCTCGATTGATATTGTGGCCGAAACCTTTAATTTGACCGAAGGAGAAAAGTTTTTGCTTCTCGAATCAGAGGTTGGCGAAGGGCTCTTTTTTGCCGGGGTTAATCACGTGGCAATCAAAGTTTATGCCTCGCCTAACGAAGATCAGATTATCACAACCTCATCAAAACAGTTGGCCGAGGTGGAGGCGGCCAAAAGGGCATTGGGAGAATAAGGAAAAATTTCTGATTTCTAATTTTTTAGTTTCTAAACAAATTCAAAATCCCGAATTTTCTAAATCAGGCCATTAGAAATTGTTTGATCTTGGATTTAAGGCCTCGAGTTTTTAGGAATGCTTTCAGGGTACTCGCAGAAGAATTTATTATTAATCTAGAAATAAAAAATGATCGGACGCCTCAAAAGGATTATTAAAAGACTGACCCCGCGTTTTATAAAGGGGTGGTATCATAAAGTACTGGCAATCGCGGCGTGTGTTTTTTATGGCTTTCCTTCAAAAAAATTAATTGTTATTGGAGTAACGGGGACCAACGGCAAGACCACAACTTGCAATTTGATTGCCTCAATTCTTGGCGCGGCCGGAGTAAAGTTTGGAATGACTACCACCATTCAGTTTCAGGTTGCGGACAAGAAATGGAAGAACGAGAGCAAGATGACTTCTTTGGGGTTTTTCACTCTTCAACGGCTGTTGCGGCAAATGGTGAGAGCGGGATGTAAGTATGCAATTATTGAAACCTCAAGTCATGCCCTCGACCAACATCGGGTCTGGGGAGTTTTTTATGACGCAGTGGCGCTGACTAATATCACGCCGGAACACTTGGATTACCATCGGACAATGGAGGAGTATCAGGAAGTAAAATCGCGCCTTTTTGCAAAACTTTATAAATCTTTTAGAAAAAAGGATATTCCCAAAACTATGGTTTTAAATTATGATGACGCTAGCTTCGTCGCTTTTTCGCGTTTTCAGGCCGACCAAAAGTTTGCTTATGCAGTGACGGAGGCAGAGGGAGAATTAATTTCTCCGCCAGAAGATAAGTGGCAATGGGTGGTGGCCAAAAACTTGAATCTTGAACCGGAAAAGACGAGTTTTAAATTAAGTAGTTTCCAGGGCGAAGTTTTAATTCAACTTTCCCTTCCCGGGAAATTTAATGTTTACAATTCCTTGGCCGCCACCGGCGTTTGTCTTGGTCTTGGCTTTGAGCAGAGTGTTATCGCTTCGGGTCTCCAAGCCCTGACGCTTGTGCCGGGCCGAATGGAACGAATAGACGAGGGGCAGGACTTTACCGTGATTATCGACTATGCCGTCACCCCCGATTCGCTGGAGAAATTGTATGAATCAGTAAGCAGAATGAATCCCAAAAAAATCATCGCCGTTTTTGGCAGCGCTGGCGAGCGAGATCGAGTTAAAAGGCCGGTGATGGGAGAGATTGTGGCCCGTTTCGCGGATCTAGCGATTGTGACCAATGAAGATCCTTTTTGGGAAGATCCGTGGCAGGTGATCAATGAAGTAGCCGAAGGATTGGCCCGGTCTGGCAAAATCGAAGGAAAAGATTGGTTTAAAATTTTTGACCGGCGAGAGGCAATTCGTTTTGCTCTCGTTTCCGCCAGAAAGGGTGATATTGTTTTGATTACCGGCAAAGGGGCAGAAACGACAATGGCAGTTCAGGACAAAAGAATTCCTTGGGACGATCGGGAAGTGACGAGGGAGATTTTGAGAGAAATTAGAAGTTCTAGATCCTAAGTTTCTCCAGTTTCTCCGAGCCCGCAAGTTCGAGGACCGGAGGCCGAAACAATAGCTAGTAATCAAAATCCAAAATATTAAAAGATGAATTTTGAATTTCAAAAATTAGAATTTTAAATTTTTTTATCCCGATTTTTCATTAATTTATAATTAGACGTGCTTTAGGAAGCGGGGCCGCCGTCATCTTTGAATTAAAAATTAATGAAATGTCGGCAGAATATCAATATTAGAATTAGATTTAAGTTTGCAGGAGGTTTTATGAGAGGTTTTTTTCGATTTGTTTTAGGAGTTTTTTTGTTGGTGGTGGTAATTTTTATGATCGGAGCGGTTTATTTTTCCAAGGGCGGTTCAATCATCCCCGGTCAGATTTTGGCGCTAAATAAAACCCCCGCGGGAATTTATGTGACTGGCGAGGGCAAGGTTTTAATTGAGCCGGATATTGCAAAAGTTACTCTTGGGTCATCGGAAATGGCCGCTGATGTGACTAACTCCTTTAAGGCCGCCAATGGTGTGATTACAAAAGTGAAAAGCGCGCTTGAGAGTTTGGGGATTGAAAAAAAGGATATTCAGACTTCGCGCTACACAATCTATCCGGAGTATAGCTATGAGGCCAATGAACCAATCATTCGGGGCTATCGCACTGAACATATTCTTAATATTACAGTAAGAGATATTACCAAGATCAATGATGTTATCACTGCCAGCGTTGACGTTGGAGCAAACAGAATTGAAAATATAAATTTCACAGTTGAAGATCTTTCTGCGGCTTATGATAAAGCAAGAGGATTGGCGCTTGATGACGCCAAGAAAAAAGCTCAGGCACTCGCTTTGTCTTTTCGCGCTAACGTTGGTCAGGTGATTTCCGTCGAGGAGATTATTGATGAGACTTTCCCCTCTTCCAAAATTATGCCTGAAGGGGGCGGAATGGGGGCGGGGGGACCTGATATTAGTGCCGGGCAACTGGAAATTAGGCTTAGAGTCAATGTCAATTACGGGCTAAAATATTAGCTCAATCCCGCTATTAATGTTTTTATTCTTAGGCGCATTTTTGTTTGGGCTAGTTTTTCGTGATATCATAAAACCATGAAAAAGAAGAAATTAATGTTGATTGACGGCAATTCTTTGATTCATCGTGCTTTTCATGCCCTGCCCCCTCTTACTACCAAAGAAGGAATACCTGTCGGCGCGGTTTATGGTTTTTTGTCTGTATTTTTTAAGGCTTCGGAGAAACTCAAGCCCGATTATATAATTTGCGCCTTTGACCGGCCAGAACCAACTTTTCGTCATCAGGAATACAAAGAATACAAAGCTAAAAGAATCAAAGCTCCTCAGGAGCTTTATGATCAGATTCCGCTTATCAAAGAACTTTTAGAAACACTCGGAGTTAAGGTTTTAGAAAAAGCCGGGTTTGAGGCCGACGATCTTATCGCCTCCATTGACAAGATGGCAGGGCGAGAAAAAATCGAAACAGTGATTTTGACAGGCGACACCGACACTCTGCAAATAGTTGACGCCGATACTCAGGTGTATGGTTTTCGCAAGGGGTTTTCAGACGTCGTGATCTATGATGAGGAGCAAGTAAGAGCAAAATATGGCCTTTCTCCCAAGCAGCTTTTGGACTACAAGGCTTTGCGCGGCGACCCAAGCGATAATATTCCCGGCGTGTCGGGCGTGGGAGAAAAAACTGCTCTGGAGCTTTTAAAGAAATATCAAACCTTGGACGGAATCTATAAAAATATTACAGAGATCGAGCCCGAGGGATTAAGGAAAAAGCTGATTGAAGGTAAGGAAAGTGCCTATTTGAGTAAAAGACTCGTTTCCTTGGTTTCCGACATCCCAATAAAGGTTGATTTTGAAAAAACCAGAGTGTTTTTCTACGATGTTCAAAAAGTTCATAATCTTTTTTCTCGCTATGAATTTAAAACCCTACTTTCTCGTCTCCCCAAAAGCCAAATACTCAAAAAAACTATTGAGGTCAGCCGAAAAGATAGACCGGTCTATCAAACCATTAATACTGAAGAAGATTTAAAACAGCTGGCGGCAAAAATTAAAAAACAGGGTGAATTTGCTTTTGATACCGAAACCACTGGTCTTGATGCAACTAAGGATATATTAGTTGGGATTTCTTTTGCCCTCTCCCCCGGCGAAGCTTATTATTTGCCACTTTTTCATAAAGTAGGAAAAAATTTAGATTTTAAAGTTGCTAAAAAAATCCTTAATCCAATTTTTTCTAGCTCTCGAATAAAAAAGATTGGTCATCATTTAAAATTTGACACACTTTTTTTGGAAAATAACGATTTTAAAGTAGCAAATCTTTCTTTTGACACCATGATCGCTGCTTGGTTGCTTGAATCGAGAAGGATGCCAAAGCTCGATGCTCTCGCATTTACCGAATTGGGGTATGAAATGATGCCAATCACGAAATTAATTGGTGAGGGCAGAAAACAAATTACTTTTGACGAAGTGGGAATTGGTGACGCGACTTTTTATTCTGCAGAAGATTCAGACATAACCATTCGGTTAAAAGAGATATTTGACAAGAGATTAAATGGGGAGCCAAAGATCAAGAATGTTTTTAAGAAAATCGAAATGCCGTTAATCGAAGTATTAGTAGAGATGGAAAAAGCAGGGGTATTGATTGATATAGAATTGCTCGCAGACACTGGTAAAAAAATCACCAAGGAAATTGAGAATCTTGAGCAAAAAATTTATAAAAGTACAGGGAGTAAGTTTAATATTGCTTCCCCGCAACAACTGCAGGAAGTTTTGTTTGAGAAGTTAGCTATTGATCAGTCCGGAATTAAAAAAATTAAAACAGGTAAATCCACTGCCGCTCCAGAATTAGAAAAATTAAAAGGATTGCATCCAGCAATTGATATGATTTTAGAGTATCGGGAGCTTTCCAAGCTAAAGAATACTTATATCGATGCTCTGCCTAAGCTAATAAGCAAAAAAACTGGTCGCGTTCATACTAACTACAATCAGGCTCTCACTACCACCGGCAGGCTTTCTAGCTCCAATCCTAATTTGCAAAATATTCCAATAAAAACAGAATTGGGGCGAGCCATCAGAAAAGCTTTTATTGCTGCTCCCGGCAAAGTTCTTTTGTCAGCAGATTATTCTCAGATAGAACTCAGGGTAGCAGCCGTTTTAAGCAAAGATCCGGGAATGATTGAGGCTTTTAAAAAAAATCGCGATATCCATAAGGAAACAGCGGCAGCAATATTTGGTGTTTCTGAGAATGAGGTGACTTCTGAAATGAGACGACAGGCAAAGGTTGTTAATTTTGGGATTCTCTACGGGATGTCGGCTTACGGATTATCGGTGGCGGCTAAAATTGACGTGGGGGAAGCCAGAAAATATATTGACGAATATTTTGAACACTACAAAAAAATCAAAAAATTTATTGACAATACCCTAATTTTTGTTCGCGAGCATAGTTATGTTGAAACCTATTTCGGCCGCCGGCGCATAATCCCCGAAATTGGTTCTAGTATCCCTCAGATTAGAAATGCAGCTGAACGGATGGCAATTAACGCTCCTATTCAGGGGACCGCAGCAGATTTAATGAAAATAGCAATGATTAATATTTATAAAGAAATCAAAAAAGATCCCAATATCCAGATGTTACTCCAAGTGCATGACGAGCTGGTATTTGAGGTGAAGAAAGAATTGATGGAAAAATATGCTAAAAGAGTAAAAGAAATTATGGAAGGCGTTTATCGCTTTCCTGTTCCAATAAAAGTTGATTTGTTTGCTGGCAAAAACTGGGGTGAGCTAGAATCGCTCAATTTTTAAATTATAAAATCATTTTATAAAAAATTTTTTAGATTTGATTTAAATCTTTTTATGCCTGGGACAAA
>Ga0209101_1001547_pt1 | contig 16796 bp, 11 predicted proteins | sample ConPoolayeCmetaG_FD_185481 | JGI IMG/M metagenome (GOLD analysis project Ga0209101, IMG submission 185481) | Hot spring microbial mat communities from California, USA to study Microbial Dark Matter (Phase II) - Cone Pool mat layer C metaG... ...
GAAAACTCGCAAACTCGTCGTCATCTTACTCCGCTCTCTGAAGTGCAACAGCGCATCCTGGTCTTGCTGGACTTCTCTCCAGACATCTATACCAGGCTCTGTGCCGATTCTGCCAAACCGCCCTAAATAAAGTTGTAGAACAGTCTTCCCAGGCTGTCCATGTAGGCTGTAGCGCCTATACTGACGCATCACCTTAAATATACAGGCTTTCTTAAGCATAACTGATTCTGAGGCGCAAGGCTCTGGCCAATCTCTCGACTATGCGCCGCGTGGATCACAATCCGACCGCCGACCACCGCCGCCGTCGCCGGATTGTGATCCGGCGGGCATACCGGGCGGGCACGTCCGGGGGGCAGATCCGGCGGACACGTTCGGCGGGCCGGGTGCTGGCCGCCGGACTATGCGCCGCGTGGATCACAATCCGACCGCCGACCACCGCCGCCGTCGCCGGATTGTGATCCGGCGGGCACACCGGGCGGACACGTCCGGCGGGCAGGTCCGGCGAGCACATCCGGCGTGCACACCGGGCGGGCACGTCCGGTAGGAACGATGCACGGAATCCAGTTATGCGTATCTCACACTCGCATGCAAACCTGATGACAGGGATGTGTCAGCTACGATTTCCGGATAGCTTTTAAGTCGCCAGCCGTCTACGGCGCAATGCTCTTGTTGGGAGAGATAGCGGAATGTTTAATATTCAGAAACTCGTCATAGACCACTTTGTGGAAGAACTTCATAGCACATATTATCAGAACTACGGGAGCACGGAGCCGCCGTACGGTGAGATTATTGCCTGGGTAGGGCGGCTGGCTCTCGAAAACATCGCCAATTCCGATATGCTGTACCATAACGTCGAGCACACGATTATGGTTACTCTGGTCGGCCAGGCCATTCTGTGGGGAAAACACCTGCTTGAAGGAGGCGTCACCCCTCGCGATTGGTTCCACTTCATAGTGGCCCTGCTGTGCCATGACATCGGCTACGTGAGAGGTATATGCAGGGAGGATCAGGGAGAGATATGCGCGACTGGCGTTCCGGGGCAAACGGTCAGGATACCGTCAGGCAGCAGCAATGCCGTGCTTACGCCCTACCATCTTGACCGGAGCAAGATGTTCATCCGCGAACGTTTCGGCCAGCAACTCTTGCGCGACATTGACGCTGAGCTGATCGCCTCCTATATCGAAATGACCCGTTTCCCGCCCCCAGAAGACGAGGCTTACCGGGATACGAAGGGGTATCCGGGGCTGGTAAGGGCGGCGGATTTCATAGGTCAGTTAGGTGATCCCAACTATTTGCGGAAGATCCCCGCTCTTTTCTATGAGTTTGAAGAGATTGGCGCTAACAAAGCGCTGGGGTACAGTACTCCCGGTGATATGCGCCGTATGTACGCCAGGTTCTACTGGAATATGATCAGCCCCTACATCCAGGATGCTGTGCGCTATCTGACGGTCACCCAGGAGGGGAAGCAGTGGATCGCAAACCTGCACTCGCACGTGTTTGCCGTCGAGCACGAGACAATGTGACGACATGTCCAGCTCTCCCAGACCATTCAGGGAAGCGCGCCTGATCTGAGGGGAAATCTTGTGGCTTAGAGCCTATACAGGCGGCATAGGGATGCCGCCTGTACGGTTTTTCGGATAGGTTCTTAGCGGCGAGGCGTGCCGAAGTCGGCGAAGAAGTAATAACCCCAGTCAGGCTTCACCACACCCACCCCGATCTCCGTAAGCACCGGGCTGAGGATGGTGCGCCTGTGGGGGTCGTTCGGCGGTGTCTCGTTCATCCACATCTCCAGGGCGCTTTGCGGGGAGACTGTGTGTGCCCAGCATTCCGACCAGTAGAGAGGATCGTAACCTGCGCGTAACATGCGCATTTTGACGGTAGAGCCATCTGAACCGGTGTGGCTTCCCCAGCCCCGCTGAAGGCAGTCGCTGGCATGAGCCTGGGCCACCTGCGCCAGCGTCTCGTTATAGACCAGGGGCGGGAGACCATGTTGTGCACGCACCTGGTTAATCAGCCGCGCGACTTCGTATGCCCACTCGGTTAAGGCGGACGGAGGGGTGGGTGTCGCTGCAGGTGTGGCGACTGTACCGGTCGGCGCAAGGGGCGTTGCGGTGACGGTCGGAGCACCCGCAGCAGCCGGAGGAGCGGTGGTCCTGACCGACGCCGGTGTCGGGGAAGCAGGGATTACAGGCGCATCGAGCGGCACTACCAGCTCCTGACCCAGGCCGATCAGGTCGGCATCCGCGAGGTTATTTACCGCCCTCAGTTCCTCCGTTGTGACGTTGTAAGCCCTGGCGATCCCGCTTAACGTTTCCCCAGCCTTCACAACGTGTACTCTCCAGAAAGGAGAGGCATTTTTCCAGTCCGTTGAGTCAGGAATGTCAAGCACATCCCCCACCCTGATGACCTCTGAGTCTCCCATGTTGTTCCGGAGCTGAATGGCAGCCATGGGTACCCGGTACTTCATCGCCAACCCCAGGAGTGTGTCGCCAGGAAGGACGGTGTGGACAACCGGTTCTGGCTGATGCGGGGGTATCTCCGTGGGAAGCACCGGTGGCTCCGTAACCTGCGCGGGCGGCTCCGGAGTCCGGGTAGGGGTGGGACCGGGCAGGGTGACAGGCGTGACGAAAGCTCCAGTAGTTGCGTCAGGCATGGGTGTCGGGGTGTGCAAGGAATGCTCCACTACCCTGCCGTGGCAACCTGTTGCCTGCAGCAGGAGGCTCAGAGCGATAGCGACGATGAGCTTACGCACCAAGGCTGCGGAGCATCTCCGCGCTGGCCAATATCTCCCCGGTTGGATCGCGATCCCCTGTCTCAACCTCAATGCTCAACCAGCCGTCGTAGCCGATGGCCCGCAGTTCCCGCAGCACGCCAGCCACGTCCACGATGCCCTTGCCCAGCGCCACACATTCATGAGAGCCTGCGGCAGGGACATCTTTGAAATGGACATGGATGATGCGGGTCTCCAGTTCCCTGATGGCTTTAACCGGATCGCCTCCCTGCGCTGCCAGGTTGCCGGTATCTATGTTAACACCGACCCACTCATTTCCTGCCCCTATCGCTGAGAGGATCTGAGAGGCGTCCTGCTCGTGGCTATTCTCAAAGGCCACACGTATGCAGTGACGGGCGGCCATGGCACCCAGCCGGGGTACAGCGTGGGGTTCGAAATGCCCGGCGATCAGCGGGGCCCTCAGCATACGGGCCACTCTGAACATCTCCTCGCCATCACGCTCATTCCTGGCCGGGTCTCCCACGCTGCCAGCACAGGCACAACAGACCAGCCCGTAAGCGGAGAGCAGGTCAGACACCTCACCGGCCAGCTCAGGGGTGAGGTTATCCGGCCAGACATGGGGATACCACAGCTCGATCCCGTCCAGACGGGCCGGGGCCAGCCTCTTAAGGATGCTCTCGAGGGTCTCCAGCACCGGGGCACGGCATATCGTTTCCATGGCCGCGCCCCAGTCTATTTCGCCGGGGTAACCGGCCAGATCGTTCACATAACTTGCGCTCACACACGAGAGTTTCATTGCTCCTGACTCCAGGGATATTTCCAGCCATGGACGAAGGCATGTTCCTTCAGCGCTTCCAGCTCTTCGGCGGATAAAAGTCTGCCGTCGGACGCAGCACAATCAGCCTCGACATGGACGACCCGGCGCATCCCGGGGATGACGGTGGAGACGGCCGGGTGGCTCAACACGAATTTGAGGGCCAGGATGGGCAGGGTAGGGCATTTGTCGCTCAGGAACGATTTCAGCGCCTCAACGCGACGCGCAGCCTCCTGCAACCGTTCGGGCGTCAGCCATCTGGCCCGCCAATCCCCTTCGTCGAAAACGTAGTCCGGTCCCATTTTGCCGGTGAGCAGGCCTTCCTCGAAAGGTACGCGCACGATGATACCCACGTTGTGCTCCAGGGCTGCCGGCAGCAACTGCTCAGCCGGGCGTTGCTCGAAGATATTATAGATCACCTGCACAGTGTCTATAAGTCCCGACCGCACCAGCTCTACAGGACCATAGGGGTCCCAATCGTTGGCGGAGACGCCAAAAGCGCGGATTTTTCCCTGCTCCTTCAGCCTGGTCAGGGCTTCATACCACTCCAATTGTGTGAGATATGGGGGAGTCCAGGCGTGCAGTTGCTGCACATCTATGTAGTCCGTATTCAGGTTTCTCAGGCTTCGCTCTGTGCACTCGATGATCCAGTCGGCGGGGAAGGTCTCAGAGAGCGGCTCGTGTGGAAGTACCGGCCAGCGATAGGTTTTGGGAGGGATCTTGGTGGCGATAACCACCCGGTCACGCACATCTGCCACCGCCCGGCCGATAAGCTGTTCGCTATGCCCGTTGCCGTAGCCGAGGGCGGTATCGAAAAAGGTAACTCCCAGCTCGAGCGCTCGTTTCAGCGCCCTGGTGGCTTCTGCGTCGTCCTGTCTGCCCCATCCGCCGCCGATACCCCACCCGCCGAATCCGATCTCACTGACTTCTATGCCGGTTCTGCCCAGTTTGCGATAGTACATCGGTGATCCCCTTTCTGACGTGGTACATTACCATAAAACTTGTATGCTGTATACTTGTATGCTTGTACTTGTATGCTTGTATGCTCGTACTTGTATACTGGACCTGGAACCCATACTGTGGCCGGTCTCCGACCGGGTTACCCAATCCGGCGGTCATCTGGCCGGATTATGGCATCTGCTTTCCATCGTGGCGACGTTAAGCGTGGTCTGGAGACCGGCCCGAGCCGGGTGCCCAGGGAGAGTGATTTCAAGCGGCCCGAACAGTTACGCCCAGAGCGCCTTACACGCAATACGCAACACGCAATACGCAACACGCAATACGCAACACGCAATACGCAACACCATGTGAGCTTCAGGTGCGCCTGGCAACGCTAATGCAGCCAGTAGACACTATCTGTGCTCCCGCGCAACTGCTCCACCTCGTACCTGTACGGGGCAACCTCGCTTGTCACAGGGGCAAGTGCGGAGACGGTGATCACCGCCCGATCGGCCTCTGTACTGAGGGGAATTGTCCACTCACCAGCATTTTGCTCGTCCAGCTCCAGCCTCTGGACACTGACAGCAGGCTCGAAGGTAACCAGCTGTATCAGCCAGCGCTGAGACAGCACATTGGCGTGGCGAATGAAACCGGCCGCCTCCCATCCCCCATCGCCTGTCTCAAAATTCTCGTGATAACCGATCTCCGGAATGGAGACATCATCAATGACAAACCCTGGCCTGTTGACCGCGTCATCGGTGATGTACTCAAAACGTATCAGCACTTCCTGACCGGTGTAGGGGGAAAGGTCCACCTCTTCCCATATCCATTGTGCCTTATCCCCGCCCCCACTCCTGCCGGTGTAGGCCCAGCCAAACGAGTTCCCATTGGGATTTTCAGGGGTGCCGGAGGGGGTATTCAGGATATGCCAGGTTGTACCTCCGTCTGTGCTGATCTCAACGTAGGCGTAATCCCAGTCCTCCTCCAGGTCGTACCAGGTCCAGAACCCCAATGTGGCCTTTTTCACGTCCGAAAGGTCGAAGGCTCGTGTGAGCATCATGTCCGAGTCATCGCTCCGGTTCGACCACCATACGTACTGGCCACTGTGAGCGGTGGTATCAACCAGGGGGACCTGGGTTGAGCCGGTAAAGCGGAACAAGAGAGGGAAGGGACTGCGCAACTCAATATAGTCAGTTGCGTACTGGTGGACGGTAGTATGGCGGGCAACAGGGTAGTCAGTCTCGCGGTAGGTGGCATCAATCCGCATAGAGGGAGGATCAATATCCTCATAGCCGTAGCGGCCATCGGCAAGCTCGGGTTTATCCAGCAGATTGGCGATCACCCAGTCGGCGAAGAAGTCCTCGTGGGTCATCCCGGTGCCCAGGTCCGCGAGAACCGCGTCCACCGAGGCAAAGCCGTTCTCATCGTGGGCAACCAGCGCCTGGGTGGCCTGATGACCAAAGCGATCCAGAAAATAAGATGTAAACAGGTACGCTGCCCCATAATTGGCGCCGGCCGTCCCTGGCCCCTCGGGCCAGGAATTGAGTTGTGTATCCGGGGCTCTTGAAAAAGTCCAGTCACTGCCCCCGACATCGAATCCGTTAAGATACATCGCCAGTTCTGAGAAGCCCTCGTTCACCCAGGTCTCTTCGTTACGGTCGTTGTACCAGTGGATCATGTGCTGGAATTCGTGAGCCAGCACACCGTTGTAAAAGGAGCTGTTGACGCTGACGTTTTCGATATTGATGTAGAACATTTCCATCGTATTAGAGTCCTCCCGTACAGCAGGGACGAACTCGTCGGCGGAGGAGTAATAGCCGGCCACTGAGTCACCCAGGTTGCGCGCATGCAGGATACTGAGATGAAGGTCATTGTCCACACCTGGGCTCCACTCTGACCCGAAGAACTCGCGATTAGTAACGTAGGTGTGTGTGGCGAAGAGGTCCGCTGCAGCCCTCAGTGATTTCTCGTCCACTTTCACGCCATCCTCCACCCACATATACACCACGTCGTTCTTGTAACGGAGACAGGCGGTCAGGTCAAACTGCTCGTCCGTGTCCATGTTGGAGGCGTGGAAGGTGCGACATGTCCCCACCGGATAATCTGGCGCGCCATCCGGGTTGATGGTACGGGGGGTGTCCGGGGGCAGGCCGCGCAGTCGGATAGCCAGGTTATGCAGGTCCCTTTCGGGGATCAGCGTCGTCTCCAGTAATCGCTCTGTCTCAGCTCCTATCGCGCCGGGTGGCTCGGTGATGATGATCTTCGTCGGCTCAGGCGTGGGAGTCCTGGGGGCAGGCGTCATCTCGAACATGATGGTGGGCAGAAGTTCCCACTCCCAGTCGGGCCAGTCAATATCTCCACACAGGCAACAGCAGCTAAATAAACCCAGTAACGTGAAAAGTGCAGCCAGTGAACTGAATGTGCGGTTCATCTTGTTCCTTGGGGAATATAAGTGCCCATAGTCTGGACCACTCCCCTGACCGCCTGCACCAGTGGCGAGGCGGGGGTTTCAAGGGCAAGCGGGGTTCCACGCGCCAAAGCCTGAGCCTGGGCAGGCTCGAAGGGAACAACTCCGACCAGTGGGGTCTTGAGCGCGCGCGCGATGGCATCGGCCGGTGGCTGGGGGCCAGGCACAACCTGATTAAGGATCACGCGCAACTTATCCGCCCATCTGCTGAGCACCCTCAACGTGCCCGCGGTAGTCTGTATAGAAGGCGGCTCCGCAGTGAGCACCAATACCACGAGCGAGGCCATTTCCAGTGCTGTTATAGTGGTCTCGTTCAGTACCGATGGTACGTCCAGGACGAGCGTGGCAAAACGTTGTTGCAGCAGATTGAGCACGGCCTGGGTCACTTCTCTGGAGAGGCCCTGCCCTATCACAGGGAAGAACGGTGCTGCCAGGACATGCAGACCGGACCGGTGCTGCAGGAGGAGCGCGTTTAAGGTTTCCAGGCTGGGGGGTTGAGTCAAAGCTGACCAGTTCGGCTCCGGGCGCAGCCCCAGTTGAAGCGCCACATGGCCTGAGGAGGGGCACAGGTCCGCCAGGCAGGTTGCGCTTTTGTCAACGACCGCCAGTGTCACCGCCAGGTTAACGGCCAGGGTGGTGACACCGACACCCCCACGCAGGCTCAACAGCACAACGGTCCCGGGCAGGGGCGATTTCTTCGCCCGCTTTGTCAGCAGCCCGTCAACCTGCCTGAGCAACTCCGGCATAACCACCGGCTTGGCCAGGTAGGCATCGGCACCGGCGGCCAGGGCTGCTTCACGGTCCATAGGCTGAGCACGGGCGGTGAGGACAAGGATAGGAATGTACGCCGTGGCAGGGTCGGCACGCAATTGCCGGCACACCTCATAACCGGTCATGCCGGGCATCATCACGTCTATGATTGCCAGGTCAGGTGGGTCGGCCCGCGCCCTGGCCAGCCCATCCGCACCATCGGCGCTCAAGATGACCTGATGTCCTCCCCGCTTCTCCAACACCAGGCGCATCATGTCAAGCAATTCTGCCTCGTCGTCAATCACCAGAATCCTGGCCATCGCTGATTACTCCTGCTCTTTTGACATGCAGACGATACCGATGTGTTCCTTATTCACCAGTATGGCACCGCCGGTGAAGACAAAATCGGGACGTATTGAGGACCTCATTGTGGCATCGAGCACCGGGATGAAGAAGTCAGTGCCGCTGGTCAGCACCGTGCGCAGGTCTAATTTGCTTGAAAGACGCAGGTAGCCCTCGATCTCGAAGGCAGGTATGGTCAGGAAAACCCTGGGCAGGTACGCCCCCATATAGCTACCATAGGTCTGTTCCCGCAGCAGACCGTCCTCCTGCCTGGCGACAGCGACGGCCGTGATATTTCTTTTACGGATAATTGATGTCGCGTAGCTGGCAATGATTTCTGCCGGACGCTCCACATTAGAGATATAGGCATCCTCCAGCTCGATGAAAGAGGAGGCTGTATCGTTGAGTTGAGTGGCCAGTTTCTTGCTGCGCACGTCCAGCCTGCCGGAGACACGATGCCTGTAAGTGAAGTAATCTGCCACCAACCAGGAAGTACCCAATTGTTCCCGCATCTTTAGCACTCCTTACGGTTCAGCCTCGGCAAAGGCATAATGTCTGACCCGCCCCCAATTCTCCGGCGGCCAGTAACACAGCCAGGCCTTCCCCACAATATTCTCCCCGGTGAACACCCCCCAATTATGGGAGCCGCTGAAATTACGGCGGTTATCTCCGAGGACAAAATACTCATCACTTTCCAATACCCAGGTGCCGGAGTACAGGCCTGGCTCTGTGGTGTACGGTTCTTCCAGTGGTACACTATTTACCAGAACTTTTCCATCCCGAATTTCGATTTGCTCGCCGGGCAATCCCACAATGCGCCTGACAACATAATTCCCGCCAGGGTTGTGCGGCGTGCGGAGCACGACCACGTCTCCCCGCTCGGGTGAATGGATCATATAGACTACCTTACTCACTATGATGTGCTGACCATCATGCAAAGTTGGTTCCATACTGAACCCGTGTACCCTAAAACGGCCAGTGGTCGAATTGACGAGCAGGATTACCACTGCGACCAGCAAAGCGGTCTCAAAAGTCTCACGGAGCGCCGAATATACCCCCAAGGCGCGTACTAATGATGGCCTGCCCTCACGGCGGGGCTCCTCCGTCTCCTGCTCCAGCTCTGCTTCTGCCTGGACCTCCTCGAAACCGGTCTCCTCTGGTAAATGATGCTCCTCCAAGCAGCCCTCTCCCCTGCGGTAGTAAGTGCCTATCCGAAAAACGTAACTGATGCATCCCTATGCGTCGGTATAAGCGGCATAGGGATGCCGCTTGTACGGTTTTTCGGATAGGTTCTAAGTGATTATATTACAGCTCGCCGGTAGTGGCAAACTCTGTGCCATCCGGATCACTGTCAAAATAAACTCGCATAAAGTAGTCGTAAAGCTCCTGAGCGTCGTTCAGCTTATCCGGTGCGAGCGGCCGTTCCGCAGGCCAGGCAATGAAGGGGCGTCCCTGTGCCCCACCCAGACCTCCGTGTGTGGCTATCTGTTCCTCAAAGCCCACGATCCTGCCGTCCGGCTCAACCCCTCCCAGCACGATAATGTCACCAGCATGCGGGAAGTGGGCCAGACGATGTATCTGAACAGCCCAGTAACTGGCATCACCAAAAGGAGCCAGCGGATGAGGCCACCTGACACTCTCCCGTCCATCTTCCAACACCACCATACCCCCCTCCGGCCCCAGCACCACAGTACGCCTGCCGGCCCGTCCGGCCAGCGCGCCGATGCCGGGGGTAGTCAGCAGTCCGTCAACCAGACGCGGATAGAGCAGGATGACCTCAATCAGGTCCAGTGGACGGGGGCTGACATTAAAGTAAACATGAGCCAGAGGTCCGGAGGCTGAGACGATCACATCCTGTTGCCGTTGGGAATCGTAGTCAAGTGCGTAATCCTCCAACGTGCGACGGTTCACATAGCCTCTCAGCGCTCCGAACATGCGGCGCATACGCGGTGAGAGACGGCACTCCAGGGTCTCCAGCTCCTCCAAAAGGTAACGTTTCTTCTCACTGGAGTGGATGTTATCTTCCCTTTCCTCATCCAGGGATACCTCCTCACCGATCAGTGAGATAACGTATCTGCCCAGGCTCATTTTTTGGTGCCAACTGAAAGGGATGGAGGGGGAGTTACCGTGGTCAGAGAGCACATAGAGATCATATTTGCGGCGCCTGTAACGGGCGCACATCCGTCTGATCTGGCGGATGCGCTTATCTATACCGCGCAGGACCCTGAATGCGGCACGATGATTTGCTCCCAGCTTATGCGCTACCTCGTCATAACTGTTGTAATTGGCGTAGATGGCAGGCGCACACCGATAAATATCCAGCAATACGCCAAAGGTCTGCACCTCTGTGATCAGAACATCGCTTACCGCGTGGAGCAGGGGTGAAAGGATGTCGAAGGGATTGAGCACTCCAGGTCGCATCAGCGCCACCAGGCGTCTGCTCAGACCGGCCAGATAACTGAGGATGACCAGCCCCGCCAGACGCAAAACGCGGAGCGGGCTCAGCAAGAACAGGAGTAGCAAACCCAGCCCACGTACGTTCTCGAAGAAGCGCCGTGGGGTGAGCGCGCTGAGGGTAAACAGGGCCAGGTCTGCATCCCCGTCGAAGATGCTGACATAGCAGGACCCGCCGCGCAGGATACCAGGCCGCCCCTGGCTGATCCTGGCACGCACGGCATATACCTGGTCTGGCCTTCTGACCGATACCACCTGCTGACGCTCTTTATCATACCAGCGAAAGCCCGGTATGTCGAAGCGATTGCCGAAGAGCAGGCCTGCCTGGGTGGCCGGAGTGGTGGTTGGAAGTCCGCAACGCCAGGGTGCTACGAGCAGCTCCCGCTCCGCCAGGAGTCGCCCCAGAGAGGGCATATAACCTGCGTTAACGGCCTCCATCAGGTGGTCATAAGAGAGGCCATCAATCTGGATGATGATGAACCCGCGCTCACCCTCGGCGGCATACCCGGGGCGGCCCAGGTGGCGAGCCATAGCGCCGTACTTGCGGGTATAGTAGAAATTTGCAAGCGCTCCGACAAGGTCATAGGCCCGCCGCGCAAACCAGGTGGACATCGGCCGGTACTCAAGGGGTCTCTGACCCTTCTACACGCTGCGCTGCCGGGACATAGAATAATTCGGTGTATTCCTTGAGCATGCGGCGGGTGCAGAAGACAGGCGCTGTTGTGCGAATGGTTTCCTTCATTACCCTGACCCAGCCACGGGGCACATCATCCGCATCACGCTGATAGAACAACGGCACCACTTCTTCCTCAAGCAGGCGATAGAGAGCATCTGCATCGGCAGCATCTTGCTCCTGCTCACTCGTACAGGCCGTAGTACAGACAGCCCATCCGTTAGCCCCATTATACCCTTCCGCCCACCACCCATCAAGCACGCTCAGACTGGGAATGCCATTGATAGCCGCTTTCTGGCCGCTGGTGCCGCTGGCCTCATAGAGACGGCGCGGCGTATTGAGCCACACATCCACACCCTGGACCAGGTAATGTGCCACCTGGAGATCATAGTCGTCCACAAAGGCGATGCGTCCTCCCACCTCTGTATCCCGTGCCACATTATAGACCTTTTGGATGAGGAGCTTACCACCCTCATCAGCCGGGTGAGCTTTGCCCGCGAAGATGATCTGCACCGGCCGGTATCTATTATGTAGCAGTCGCTTGAGCCGCTCCAGGTCATGGAATATCAGGGTGGCGCGTTTGTAGGTGGCAAAGCGACGTGCGAAACCGATAATAAGCGCATCCGGGTCGAGAAATGTCCCTGAGCACAATATCTGCTCGGCATTCAGATGATTCTCCATCCTGCGCTGACGTGCCCGTTCGCGGATCAGGCTCATCATTTTGCGTTTCAGGCACAGATGAGCTGCCCACAATTCTTCATCAGGCACATCGAAGATACGTTCCCATAACACCGGGTCGTCATGTCGCTCGATCCAGTCGGACCCCAGGTACTTACGATAAACCTTATACATGGCCTCGCCCACCCAAGAGGGGACATGGATGCCGTTGGTGACGTGGTGGATGGGGACACGCTCCACTTCGACGCCGGGCCACAATGACTGCCACATGCGGCGCGTCACCTCTCCGTGCAGTGCACTGACAGCGTTGCTGCGGCCACACATTCTCAGGGCAAGCGCGGTCATATTGAACCCCCCCTCGTGGCTACCCAGCTCCAGGAACTGCTCGCGGCTCAGGCCCAGACGTGGCCAGTAAGAGTGAAAGTATTTCTCGACCATGTGGAAGGAGAAAACATCATGACCGGCCGGTACTGGCGTATGGGTGGTGAAGACGGTCGTGGCACGCACCGCTTCTTTTGCTTCGTCAAAGCTCAGGCCGGCTTCCACCTGCTCACGTATCCGCTCAAGGGTGGCGAAAGCGCAGTGACCTTCGTTCAGGTGGAAAACGAACGGGTCTATGCCCAGCGCGCGCAGGACACGCACCCCGCCTATACCGAGCACAATCTCCTGCTGGATGCGTACCTCCTGATCGCCTCCGTATAGCCGGGCCGTCAACTCCCTGTCCCAGGGCATGTTTTGCTCGTTGTCGGCGTCCATCAGGTAAACGTGAGTGCGCCCGGCCTGCACATGCCAGACCTGCAGGTAAACCGTTCGTTCGCCAAGCTCGACCGGGACGGATAAGCATTCTCCATTATCCGTCAAAACCCTGCGGATAGCGGTCTCCGACGGTTCGAAGCGAGGGTAGACTGCTTCCTGCCACCCGTCAGCAGTAATGTGCTGATGGAAATACCCCAGCTCATAAAGGAAACCAACTGCGACCAGAGAGAGGCCCAGGTCACTGGCTTCCTTACAGTGATCACCGGCCAGCACCCCCAGTCCGCCAGCGTAGGTAGGCAGCGATCTATGCAACCCGAACTCGGCCGAGAAATACGCGACAGGGCGGCCTGTCAGGTGGGGATATTTACAGGGGAACCAGAGATGACCGTTGCTCATATCGCGATCGAATGCCATCATTACAGCATCGTACTGGCGCAGAAACAAGGGGTCGGATGCCCGCATCTCGAGCCGTTCCGGTGACGCTTCCAACAGCATCTTCACCGGATTATGGCCAGTGCTATGCCAGAGCGGGTAATCGAGCATCTTAAACAGATCTCTGGCCTGGCGATGCCAGCTCCACCAGTAGTTATACGCCAGCTCCACAAGGCGAGCGATACGAGGCGGAATTTTCTGTGACAACGAGGTTGCTTCGATCTGCATATGTCTCTGCCCCTGGTTCCCGAGCTCTTGCTGTCTACAGGGAGCCTGTAGCACTGAGAGCCTATCCGAATTTCAGGCTGTCCAGGCAGGCTGTAAAGCCCATCCCACAGTTTTTGGACAGGCACTAAGAGCCTATCCGAAAAACCGTACAGGTAGCATCCCTGTCATCACCTTTCTGCAGGCTTTCTTATTCGCATAACTGATTCTGAGGCGCAAGGCTCTGGCCAATCTCTTGGCTATGCGCTGCGTGGATCATAATCCACGCGGGCCGGGTGCTGGCCGCCGACCGGACCGCCGCCGCCGGATTGTGATCCGGCGGGCACGTCAGGCGGGCACGTCAGACGGGCACGTCAGGCGGGCACGTCAGGCGGGCACGTCCGGCAGGAACGACGCGCGGAATCCAGTTATGCGTATCTCACACCCGCGTGCAAACCTGATGCTATGCCGCTTATACCGACGATGGGGATGCGTTACGTTTTTCGGACAGGCACTAAGCTCTAAGCCAGATAAGCACTACAACCAGTAGAGTAACCGCAATAAATTCCATCACCACCGCTCCGCTCAACCTTTCCAGCAGGTGTTGATGAGCCAGATTGGTTGTGATGTAGAAGATCAGTAACAGTAGCAGCCCGCCGGCCCAGTAGTCAATCTGCCAGTAGTTAACAGCCCAGGTGCTCTCGCCGATGATAAGGCCGACAATGCCCGAGAAGAGCGCCACACGCCGGAACGGGATATCGGATGCACTCAAAAGATCAAGTGCCAAAAGTGTGGCTGCGACGAGCGTGAGCGAGGCCGTCACCAGGCTACGGCCTCGGGAGTGATGAGCTATGGCAAAGAGCACAAATGCGAGCAGGTAGGCCAGCATATTGAGAGAGAGACGGGCTGTGGGGTAAGCAGGATAGTCCGGCGAGATAGCTGCGTACTCCGCGGTGATGACCAGGGTTATACTGATACCCATGACAATCAGCCCGATTACCCACACGGGCCAGGCTTCAAGATTTGCCAGCAGGTAAGCGGACAACCCGGCCATGATCCCGGGGAGAATCCAGGTGATATAAACTGGTCTCCCGGGAAACTTTCCAAGTTGAGGATGATCATGAAGGATCATATTGGTGCCGGTACACACCAAACCTATCAGTAGTGCACTCAACACCCAGGTGCCGCCAATACGAATTCCCAGAGGGGATCCCAGCGGGTGAAGCTCCACAGCATGCTCAGGCAGCTTGATGAAACGGAACAGCACGCTACCGAGGATGAGAGTGGCTATCAATACACTCAGGCGATTGTGATCCAACGAGGTTCTCTGCATGCAGCCGCATTGTACCTTGGGGGGCAGAATTTGTCAACCCACCTGGAAATCACACTGCCCCCCATATAATCGCATACATTTATTGGGCGTGTCTTTCCCACTCTCGCACAATCTGCGCGTGCGCGGCGATGTTGGTCAGGAACGAACGTCGTAATCCCGGGTCCGGTATCTTTTCGGCGCGCGCCTGCAAGGCCCGGTAGGCCGTCTCCAGAATCGCCCTGGCTTCGGGGCGCTGTCGGGCCTGCAACACGCGGTAGCAGGTGAGGTACACGCCGAACGGGTCGAGCGCGCCGTCCAACGAGCTGTGCTCCAGGTAGCGCAGAATTTCGTCCACGTGGGATTGTGCCTGGGCAAGGTCGCCCTGTAGGAGCGCGATGTGGGCCAATCCGCCGAGCAGCTCTACGACATAACTCTCCTGGCCCAGTTCACGGCGCAGGGCCAGCGCCCGGCGACAGGTATCGGCCGCTTCTCTGAGCAGCCCCAACCCCACCTGTGCCTGCCCGATAGCGGTCAGCGCATAGGCCTTGACTTGCGAAGAGCCGAGTTCCTCGGCCATGGCCAGCGCATCCGTACCGACCTGGAGCGCCTCGGCGTTGCGGCCCAGTGAACAGAGCAGCAGGCCGTAGAGCGCAGCGGTCAGTGCAGCCCCGCGCCGGTCGCCAATCTCTTGCTTGGTCTGGATGGACTCGGTGTAGTACGCCTCAGAGCGGGCGAAATCGCCCAACGCCCAGCAGGTGTACCCCAAATTGCTCAGCGTGTTGCTGGCCTCCCACACATTGCCGGTCTCCCGGCCCAGGTGCAACGCCTGTTGATAATAGTCCAGGGCAGCAGCGTAGTCCCCGCCATCCAGCGACGTCATTCCGAGGGAGTTGAGACACCAGGCTTCTCTTTCCCGACTGCCGATGTCGCGCCGGATGATTTCCAGGGCCTGTTCAAAATAAGCGTGGGCGACCTGAAACTGGTTTTGTTCGTAGGCCACAGTTCCCAGATTGCTCAATGCAACACTCTCGCCCCAACGGTCGCCGATCTCACGCCGGATATCCAGTAACCGGCTGTAACAGTCGCGCGCCCCGGCAAAATCCGCCAGGTAAAAACACACTGAACCCAGGTGGTTCAGGCTGTCGGCCTCCAACGGACGCAGGGAGTGGGCCTGGGCCAGGGCCAATGCCCGGGTGGCGAGATCCCGGGCCTGCGCGTAATTGCCCTGGCGGCTTTGGAACCAGGAGAGGGCGTTGAGACACCGGACGATTTCTGGTGTGTCCTCAAGGGTCTGGGCTTCCTGGAGACTGCCTTGCAGTAAGGCCTCGGCCTCGTCATATCTTCCCAGATGCCCCAGGAACATACCCCGGCGCGCGGCAAGTTTATGGATGACAGGTTGAGTGCATTCTGACGCCAGTTTACCCCGCTGGAGTTTCTCAGCGGCGCGCCCCAGAGCAGTTTCGCCCTCCTGAAACCGGCCACGTAACGTATAAAAACAGGTCAGGCCCTCCAGGACCCGCTCCATCTGCGAGATATCCCCCTGATCAACCACCCATTCCCAGGCGGCGCGGATATTGTCCACCTCGTCGTTGAGGATTTCAAGGGCCTGGCGCGGCGCCCGACCCACCAGGTCGTTCTCTAAACAGGCCAGCAGTGCGCAATAGTACTCGCAGTGCTGTTGGTGGGCGAAGAAGGCATCGTCCGGGTTGCTGACCAGCCGGTCCATTGCGTACCGGCGCATGAGGTTGTGCATGCCGTAGCGCGTGATGGGATGCGGGGACTCGTAGGTTACCCGCTGAAGCAAGGACTTGTCCACCAGGGCATCCAGGGTGGTCTCCGTTGTGGCGGCCACGTACAGCGCCGCCTCGCGGCTGAAACCGGCGGGAAAGACAGCCAGCCGACGCATGGCGGTCTGCTCTTCGGTCGTGAGCAATGCCCACGAGTAGTCGAACGCCGCGCGGATACTGCGATGGCGCTCGGGCACACCCGGCGACGAGGTGCGCAAAAAGTCCAGGTCGTGCTGGATGGCCTGTGCGATCTCGGCGCAGGAGCGGGTATGCAGCCAGCCGGCGGCTAACTCCAGCGCCAGTGGAATCCCTCCCAGGAGCCGGCAGATGCGGGCAACATAAGGCCAGTTATCAGAGGTGAGAGCGAAGTCGGGCTGCCGGCGCAGGGCGCTCTTGCAGAAGAATTGGATGGCGCTGTAGTCGTCGCTTGCAGCGTCGGCGGCGTCATCCGGCGGGT
>Ga0209101_1001548_pt1 | contig 16796 bp, 18 predicted proteins | sample ConPoolayeCmetaG_FD_185481 | JGI IMG/M metagenome (GOLD analysis project Ga0209101, IMG submission 185481) | Hot spring microbial mat communities from California, USA to study Microbial Dark Matter (Phase II) - Cone Pool mat layer C metaG... ...
ACCGCAGGGGAAATCTACAATCAGTTCATACAAACAAAACGACAATTGCCCGCCGGCGTCGATATCACAAATATCGTTTTCATGGGAATGGGCGAGCCGCTGTTGAACTACGCGGCGGTGATGAAAGCAGTCACCTTTTTGACCAGTCAGAACGGCGGCGGATTGGCCAATCGCCGAATAACGATTTCGACGATAGGTTTGATAAACGGCATTACGAGACTTATAAGAGACAACGCAAGGCTCGGATTGGCGATATCGCTCCACAGCGCTATCGAGGAAAAACGGCGCCGGCTCATTCCGAGGGCAGGCTATCACCCCTTGTCGGAATTGAGGACGGCCGCATTGGACTACGTCAGACTATCGGGGAGAAGGATGACATTCGAATATATGCTGATCGACGGTTTCAACGATTCGAGGGTGGATGCCGAAGCCCTTCTCGAATTCGTCAAGGATATTCCCTGCAAAATCAATCTGATCACCTGTAATCCGGTGAAGGGGTCGCCGTTCGAACCACCGTCCGAAAACAGGGTTCTCGCGTTCGAAAGATACATCAGCGGGCATATCGGTGTGGTGACCCGGCGCAAATCGATGGGCGGAGATATCGGCGCGGCCTGCGGCCAGTTGGCCGGAAATCCGAAAACGATGGACGGTTGAATGGCCTGGATGCCATTACCGTTCCCCACAATATTTTAACACTTTTTAGGAGAAAATCTGCTTGCCAACCGGGGTTTTTAAGAATATAATTTATTACAATCGGGCATGAGTGGTCTGCTCAAGCCGGATCATTTCCGCGGCAGAACAATGCTTTGATTAAGACCTCGCCTTGAAACCGGAAAGTTGATAATATTATTCGTAAAAATGCAGTAATCTGAGGGAAGGGATCATGAAAACAAAAATTGCAGTGATGGTGCTGTTGATTGGCGCCAGCGTTTTCGGGCAAAATGTTCAATTCAGGTCGTCGGCCTTATGGACTGGAGCCCAGGACGTGGAAGTTGCAGGCAACTATGCCTACGTGACCATCAATAATAGTTTCGTTGTCCTCAATATTTCAAATCCCAACAATCCCCAAATGATAGCCAGCAAATCGTTTCTTTCGCCCTGCGGGAATCTCGATCTTTACGGCAATTACGCCATAGTCGCCAATCATGAACTGGGGATTAAGGTAATCGATATTTCCAATCCGGCCTCGCCGAACGTGGTAGGGTTCAGACAGACCCTTGGAACCGCCGTCGATGTCGAGATGCTCGGCACAACGCTGTATGTGGCCGATCTGGCCGCCGGTCTGACCATAATCGACCTAACCGTCCCCTCATCTCCGAGTTGGGTGAATACTTATAACACACCGGGGGAAGCCTGGGGAGTCGATGTCGTCGGCAATTACGCCTATATTGCGGACGGAGATTCGATTTTGATCGTCAACATTTCCAATCCGCTGGCGCCCAGCCGAACCGGCGCACTCAACACCAACGGGTGGGCTATCGGGATCGTCGTCCAGGGGACAATCGCCTACGTTTCGGATGCGTCCAACGGAATGCTTCTTGTCAACATTAACAATCCGGCCAACCCCAGCGTAATTTCGAATTATCCCGCCGCCTATACGACCTGCATTGCGTTATCGGGCAGTTATGCATACCTATCCGATCTGGCTCTCGGCCTCGAAATAGTGAATATCGCCAACCCGGGAGCTCCGTTCAGGATGGGCGGCCGGACGACCAACGGTCAGGCCAATTCGGTGTTTGTAGTATCCAGCACCGCATATATCGCCGATGGTCCGACCGGGGTCGATCTGATCAATGTCAATGACCCATCGAACCCCGGTTTGATCAGCGAATACGTTACCGGCTATAGCTATAAAATGGTTGTTGAAGGCACTTATGGATATTCGGCTTCGTGGTCGGCCGGCCTGCAAATCATCAATGTGGCCAGTTCCACCAATCCCCTGTTCGTGTCGAGGACAGATACTCCCGGCAATGCTCAAGACATAGAAAAAAGCGGCAACCATGTATTTATCGCCGACCGGCAAAGCGGGCTGATTGCAATCAACGTCAGCAACGTCAACGCTCCGGTGATCTCCGGAAGTTATGACACTCCGGCCTTTGCCCAAGCTCTGGCGATTTATGGCAGCTACTGCTATGTTGCGGATTACACATCGGTGCAGATCATCAATATTGCCAATCCGACCAATCCCAGTTATGTCGGTCAGTTGACTCCATCAGGGGAAATACTCGATGTCTTTATCAGCGGCAACCGTTTGTATGTGGCCGGCAACGGCGGCGGTCTCTTCATCTATTCGATTGTCGATCCGGCCAATCCGTCTTTGCTGGGCGGCTATGTTTCCACCGGTAACGTCACGAAAGTTTACGCCGACGGCAATTACGCCTATCTGGCGGTCGATGGCCAGGGTGTGGAGATAGTCAATGTCAGCGATCCCTCAAATGTGACAAGCCTGTCGATGTATGCCACTTCTGATAATGTGCGCGATCTGTTTTTCTCGGCCAATTTTTTGCACCTTGCGGTGGGCACCGAGGGATATCTTGTGCTGAACGTCTTAAACAGACAAAACCCGACAAGGGCGGCAAGCTACAATACGCCGGGGCTGGCCTTAGGAGTAACCGTCTATAACGAGATAACCTACTTGTCGGACCGGATGTCAACCCTTCTGCTGTTCTTCCAGGATTTCACGCCCGGCGACTGCAACGGCGACGGAAGCATCAACGGGGCCGATGTCACTTTTCTTGTGAGATATCTTAAAGGTTTGGGGCCTGCTCCCGATCCTTTGTTAAGAGGCGACTGCAACGGAGACTGCTTGGTTAACGCATCGGATGTAACATATCTGGTGAGATATTTGAAAGGCCTCGGGCCGGCGCCGGTCAGAGGCGATTGCTAACCTTAAAGGGAGGATATAGTGAGGAAAGCAGGATTGATTATCGGCGTATGCGTTCTGATGATGGTAGTGAACGCGATGGCCGGTAGCCCGCCAAAACAGGGGCCGACAAATGTTGTATCGGTCGGCACGGTGACGGCCCGCGCCGGCGAATCGTTTGCGGTTAAAGTCAATATTGCCAATGTCGATACATTGGCGGGAGCGCAGGTGCCGATATTTTTTCGGTCGGAGACCGCAAAACTCATCTGCGATTCGGTAAGCTTTGCCGGCAGTCGGGTCGAGAAATTTATGTTTCATGATGTGAAATTGCCGATGGTCTGCGACAAGTGCGGCGCCGACTACGACAAATTCAACAAGCCGCCCAAAAAGGCAGGTATCTGCGATCATGAAGGATGCGGCGGAAAGGTCTCGGCAAAGGATCAGGTGATTTATTTTTCGGTGATAGACAATATTGACCCGAAAGCAAATGTACCGTCGTTGTATCCCGGCGAAGGGTTGCTGGCGACAATATATTTCACTGCGCCCAAGAACACGCCGCCCGGAAAGATAAAACTGACGCGGGGAATGATACCCCATCCGACGATGAGCCTCGTCTTCTCGGTCTGGAATACTGTCGGCGATGACGTTGACGGAGAATTCAGGGAAGGGGAAATCGATATTATCGAATAACCCGAGCCGAATACGATCGAATATAATTTTATCGGGTTTGCTGTAAGCTTGGAAATGAGGCCGTCCATGACAATTGGGCGGCCCATTGAATTATTTAGCCGATTGCTTCTTATCCGGGGTTGTTGTTGCCGTGGTTGCGGGAGTTGATTTGTTGGAAGCGGCCTCTTTTTCCGATTTCGCCGAATTGCGATATTCAGCCGATCGATAATCGGTAATATAAAAACCCGAGCCCTTGAAAAGGAATCCCGCTCCCCCTGAAATCAATCTTTTCGACTTGCCGCCGCAGCTTGGACAACGATCGACGGGCGGCTCTTTGATGCTTTGGAACCTGTCGAAATCGAGACCGCATTCCTGACAGCGATACTGGTAGGTAGGCATTATTTCATTATCCCCATTCTCATATTACGGATTTCGTTGATGCCGCCGGCAATAATAAACGATTCGAAATCGGCGGCGGTTTCGAAATTTCGAAACGGCAATAGCCTGATTATCCAATTCGTGGTCATCGGCGAAATGCTCAAAATCGGCACGCCATGGCGATAGGCTTCCCACATTTCGATCGCCGTGCCCAGTGAAGCCTGAGGCAGATAGGCAATCAAAAGGTCGGCCTTGCGGACGAATTCGAGGTGGGCAAAAAACGTTTCTCTGGCTCTGGAATCATCGTAATCTACCGATGATTCGTGGCCTTCGAAAGGATCGAAGATTTCGGCTTTGGGAAGATGCCTGCGGATAAAATCCTTGATCTCGAAACGATAGTGCTGGGCGTGAATGTCGCTGCCCCTGTTGGATCCTTGAATAATGCCGCCGAAAAATATTTTCACCGTTCACCTGCAATCAAATAAAGCCAATCGGCCGCTATCAGGATCATGACGGAAATCCTGATCCAGAGTGCGGCACGCTTTGTCGCAACCACTTTGACGCTGAACGAGAATATATGTTCTGCAAATTTCCAAAGCGAGAAAAAAAAGAGCGCCATACCGGACAACACTAGCAGAGGATTCAGGGAAATCGCTTGAAAAATATCGCCACGGCAAATTGAATCGAGGGCACGCCCGGAACCGCAGGAAAGGCAGGGAATGCCAAGAATCCGGTGGAAAGGACATTCAGGCAAAACCGAAAATTGCGAACCTAAGGCCGCGGCGACAAGGATAACCCCCCAGACTATATGGATCGAAAGCGGTTCCTTTCCTCTTTTGTATTCCAAGCGCACTATCGCCATGCCAGACCCGCCAGACCCAATATCCAGAAAATGAAACAGCAGCAGCACAGGCAGAACGAAACGGCAGGCAATAGCACGGCGACCGCCGCTTTCGCCGTCGTCAAGCCATGTATCTCGCGGATTCCGATTATGGCCAGAACGACTTGCCAGATGACCGCCACGATGCCGCCGATAACGGGCATAACCTCAAATGCAGACGGCCCCTCGGAAAAGGCGATCACTCTGAATGATGCTTCGTAATCCTTTTTCCGCCAGCCGAAAATCACCAGAACAAGATGCACCAGACCCGACCAGATGAAGAAACCGGCGGTGGCAAAAAAAGGAAAAACAACTATGCCGGCCAGATTGGAGATCGACTGCAATTTATCGCTGAATGACCGAAATCCATAATCCAGATCGCCATATGGAGGCGTCCACCAGTCGGCGATATGGAAAAGCTGATCAAATATCACCGTATATGCCATCTTAAGCACGAAACCGACAAAGGCGAAGATCAGACCGTAGGCAAGGGGACGCCAGATTCCGCCGGAAACGGCCATCCTACGATAAAAAGCGGTCGGGCTGAAACAACTCAACTTCCAGGTCTCGAATAATGCCTCGAAAAATCCGAACCTAGCTCGGTCCTCCCAAGGGATTTTTTCAATCGGGGCGCCCGAATCACCATTTGCGGCCGACGAGGCACTTTCTGGGGCCAGCTTCTCGGAGCCGGACGAATCGGCTGTGAGGCTCGCTCCGCAAAACGGACAAAATAAAACGTCTGCGCCATATTCTCCGGATTTCCCGCATTTTGAACAGACTTTAAGCATTATGCAGCCTCGCTTTCACGACATATTTCGCCAACGGTGCGGCTATTTTAAGACATCGTACCGATTTATCAAGCGAAATTATCGTTGAACGATCGTGGTCGGAAACCGCTGCTATCCAGCGATCAGGATTATATTCGACTAATCATTTGGCAACCATCCTGCGGCTTTCCGGATTCGAGAGAAAACCGTAAATGAAGATATCGAGGTCGCCATCCATCACCGCCTGAACGTTGGATGTTTCGATATCGGTGCGATGGTCTTTCACCAGATTATAGGGATGAAAAACGTAAGAACGAATCTGCGAACCCCACTCGATTTTCTTTTTGTCGGGTTCTTTCTGAGCCTGTTTTTCCTTTTCGATTTTAAGGTAATGCTGGTAAAGTCGGGAGCGAAGGATTTTCATGGCCGATTCCTTGTTTTTATGCTGCGATCGCTCCGTCTGGCATTGAACGACGATGCCGGTTGGATTATGGGTGATCCGCACCGCCGAGGACACTTTGTTTACGTGTTGGCCGCCTGCGCCGGATGCCCGATATGTATCGATCCTGATGTCCTCGTCTTTTATCACCACCGAGATATTGTCTTCCACCTCTGGAATTACGTAAACCGAGGCGAACGACGTATGTCGGCGTTTGTTGAAATCGAAGGGCGAGATACGGACAAGACGATGAACCCCCGATTCCGATTTCAAATAACCATAAGCGTATTCCCCCTTGATCTCCAAAGTAACCGATTTGATTCCAGCCTCTTCGCCCGCAAGAAAATCGAGGATTTCGTATTGAAAACCTCGCTTCTCGGCATAACGGGTATACATCCGCATCAGCATTTGCGCCCAGTCCTGCGACTCGGTTCCGCCGGCCCCCGGATGAATTTCGAGGATCGCGTTTTTGGGATCGTCTTCATCGGAGAGGATTGAAGCGAACTCGAAGGACTCGATCTCGACGGCAAGTTTTCGGGTCTGTTCGGCGATTAGTTCGAGAGACGATTCGTCTTTATCGGCGGCGGCCATTTTCGACAATTCGGCAAGATCCGTCAATTCGCCGTGCAGACGCGACCACAGACCTATTTTCTGATTTTTGCGGTCAAGATCTTTGAGAATCGCCTGGGCTTTCAGATTGTCATTCCAGAATCCCGGTAACTGCGACTCTTCCTGAAGACGGGCGGCTTCCTGTTTCAGCTTGTCGATTTCAAAGATACTCCCTGAGTTTATTAAGACGCTTTTCGAGATCGGTCAGGGATTCTTGAGTTGATTCAGCCATCTACTTAATCCACCTTAAACGGAAAAAATTCTTTTTGCCGATTTTGAGAATATTATCTCCATCAAGATTGATCCGATAATTTTTGTCCTCGACGCGGGCACCGTTCAGCTCCACCCCACCGCCTTCGATTAACCTAATGGCTGCGCTCGTAGAAGAGGCGACGCCGGAAATGACAATCGCCTTGGGCAGCCAAATATCCTTCTCGGCGGAATTGATTTCGAGTATCGGGATATTTTCCGGTATATCTCTCTTTGAGAATTTCCGTTCAAAATCAAGGGCGGCCCGTTCGGCCTCTTCCGAGCTATGATAGATTTCGACCAGATTGAACGCCAATTCTTTTTTCAGCGTCATTGGATTCACCGAACCGCTGTCAAGGGCCTTCTTTATTTCGGCAAGCCGGGATTGACCGACATTCGAAGCAAGCAGAAAATAATCGTAGATGAGATTATCGGGGATCGACATGGTTTTGCCGTAGATTTGTTCGGGCGGTTCATTTATTCCGATATAGTTACCCAGCGACTTGGACATTTTCTCCTTGCCGTCAGTTCCTATGAGCAACGGAAACGTCATCACGACCTGAGGTTTCTGTCCGTATCTTTCCTGAAGCGATCTGCCCACCAGCAGGTTGAATTTTTGGTCCGTGCCGCCTATTTCGATATCCGCCTGCAGAGCCACGGAATCATACCCCTGCATAAGAGGGTATATGAACTCCATCACGGATATGGGATTGCCGGCTTTGAACCGTTTATGGAAATCATCCCGTTCGAGAAGTCGGGCAACAGTATACCGGGAGGTCAGTTCGAGCACGCCGGCGAAATCGAGTTGCTTGAACCATGTCGAGTTGAATCGGATTTCGGTTTTCTCAGGATCGAGCACTTTGAATATCTGCTTCTTGTAGGTCTCGGCATTGGCGATAACCTCCTCCTCCGACATCCGCTTGCGGGAGGTGTTTCTTCCCGAAGGATCGCCGACCAAACCCGTATAATCACCGATTAGGAAAACGACGCGGTGCCCGAACTTCTGGAATGTCTGCAATTTCCGTATTGTCACCATATGGCCCAGATGGATATCCGGCGCAGTCGGGTCAAATCCTTCCTTCACTACAAGCGGGGTTGCCGTGGCGACGGACTTTTCGAGCAGCCTTTGCAATTCATCGGCCTGAATAATTTCGGAGGCGCCGAGCGCAATTTCATCATACTGAAGCGACGCATCATTCATAAAAGGAACCTTTCATGGTTCGTCGTGTATATTAATATATTCGTTGAAAGTCTGGCAAGTTTTTAATACGAAATTGGTTGACCGGGAAAGCGAATCGCTGTAAATGGTTTGAACGATGGTTTATAGGACTTTGAAATGGCCGCTTCTTATCGGGTTGGGATTGCTGGTCTGCGTGGCCGGTCTGGGTTTGATAATAGTCCTTTCTTATCAGGATGAGTTGCCGTCTCTGGATCAATTGCACAACATCCAACCCAGCCTTTCGGCGAGAGTGCTCGATCGCAATGGGCATCTGCTCAAAGAATTCTTTCGGCAAAGGCGGGTCTTGGTGCCATACGAAAAAATCCAGCCCTATATGATTGATTGCCTTCTGGCGGTGGAAGACAGAAGATTCTATCAGCACTGGGGGGTCGATACGCGAAGGTTGTTCATCGCCCTGATGCAAAATATAATGAGTCTTGATCTGACCGCCCAAGGCGCATCGACCTTGACCCAGCAACTCACGCGTTCGCTGTTTTATACCAGCGAAAAGTTGTTTTCGAGGAAAATGAAAGAGTTTCTCACCGCCATAAAAATTGAGCAGACTTATTCCAAGCAGCAGATAATCGAGATGTATCTGAACCAGCATTACTTCGGCAAAGGCGCTTACGGTATCGAGGCGGCCGCCGAAACCTATTTTTCGAAAAGTGCCGAGAAGCTGACCCTGCCCGAATGCGCGATCCTCGTCGGTTTGCTCAAATCGCCCAACCGCTACAATCCGATCGGTCATCCCGATCGGGCGCTGGCCCGCAGAAATATCGTTTACGACTGCCTTGCCGAATACGGCAAAATCAGTCGACGAGCGGCCGACAGCCTGAAAGCGATGCCTCTTGAAATTCAAGCGCGAGGAGAAAACGAGGGTTGGGCTCCCTATTTCACCGAGACCGTGCGTCAGTACTTGTCGGCGAAATACGGCGAAGATGCTCTGTACAACGCCGGTTTGACGGTCAATACCACTCTGGATTTGCGCTTGCAAAGGTTCGCCGAGCAGGCGGTCACCCGCAAGCTGGATGAAATTCAGAATCTTGTGGAGGAGACGATCAAGCCGGGTAACGCCCGTTACGATGATTACACCATTTTGGTGGAAGATCCTGAAAATCCGGGTTCGATGAAAAGAACCTACAAGCAGATTCAGGCGGCGCTGATATGTTTGGACAACCGGACAGGACAGGTGTTGGCTTTTGTCGGCGGAAAAGACTTCGAGAAAAGCGAATTCAATCGAGTGATTCAAGCACGCCGGCAGCCGGGGAGTTCGTTTAAGCCTTTCGTGTTCGCCACCGCCATCGATAACGGATTCAAGCCGACCGATTTGATTATGGATTCGCCGGTTGTCTTGACGGCGGGAGGCCAGGAGTGGCGCCCATCGAATTTCGACGATTCTTTCCTCGGCGAAATGACCTTGCGCGATGGTTTAAAGAAATCACGCAATCTCATAGCAATTAAGTTGATGATGGATCCGCTCGTCACCCCCGAACAAGTGGTGGCGTTCGCCCGAAGAATGGGGATCGAATCTAAGCTTATGCCTGTTCCGTCTCTGGCGATAGGATCATCCGAGGTTACGGTGTGGGAAATGGCGGCTGCATTTTCAGTGTTTCCCAATTGGGGGATAAAACGAGAGCCGTATTACATTATCAGCGTTGTCGATCGGTATGGCAACGTCAACGAAAAGCGACTGAAAGCGATTCAGGAGGAAGTCCTATCTCCTCAGACAGCCTATATCATGACTGATATGATGAAATCGGTTATCGACGGCGGCACCGGCTATGCGGCCAGATTGATGGGTTTCGATCGTCCGGCCGCCGGCAAAACCGGCACGACCAATGAGCACACCGATAACTGGTTCATCGGGTTCACGCCATATCTGACGACTGCGGTGTGGGTCGGCTACGATGATAAAACCACAATCGGAATTTATAAAGGCGAGGTCGGCGCAACAACCGCGCTTCCGATCTGGACGGAATTCATGAAGGCCGCATGCGCCGATTTCCCGCCCGATGATTTCCCTGTACCCGATGGCATTTTCACCGCCACCGTTTGCCTTGAATCGGGGCTTCTTGCCTCACCCAACTGCAGCAGGGTCGCCACGGACGTTTTCACCGCGGAGACTTTGCCCCGGACGCAATGCACCGGCAGGCATTACGGCGATCCATCTGACCGGGAAAGGGAAGGGAGATTCAGGCTGGAGAATGAAAGGCCAAGGAAAAGATTTTAGCGGTTCGGGGCGGCTGGATCCGCTAAAAATCGCGCAGAATCAGCGGCGGGGGCTCAACTGCAACCGAAGAAAATCGAATGAGCGATAGAAACCGGGTCTTCAGATAATCGGCTGGTATTTTTCCCGACGAATGGATTTCAGCGACAGTATCGCCGCAAGCAACAGAATCGCCGATTTTTTTATGAAATACGATACCCACTGAATGATCGATATTATCGCCCAATTTCAACCTTCCGCCGCCCATTTCAATTATCAGCATCCCCATTTGCCGCGTATCGATCCACTCGAGGCAGCCATCGACGGCGGCATTTATTTTCAATACCCTTTCCGCAGGCCGAATGCGTATTGATTTTTGGAAAATTTCAGCCGACCCACCCTGAAATCTGACCATTTCGACAAATTTGTCATAAGCGGCGCCGGAAACAAGGGCGGTATTCATCAGGTTCATCGCCTCAGCCGCCGAAGCGGTTCCGCTCAGGGAAAGCATCTTGGCCCCCAATGCAAGGGTAAGCTGCATCAAATCGGCAGGACCATTACCGCGCAGACATTGCAGGCATTCATCGATTTCAAGGGCGTTGCCGGCGGCCCATCCGAGAGGTTGGCTCATATCAGATATCAAAAAAGCCGACCTTTTGCCCATGGCCTCGCAGATACGGCATAGACTTTCACCAAGTTGTGTCGCTTGGCTCAATGATTGCATGAATGCCCCATTGCCGCATTTAATATCGAACACGATGGCGTTGGGACCGGCGGCAAGTTTTTTCGAAAGAATAGAACCGCATATCAATGGAATCGATTCGACCGTGCCGGTGACATCTCGAAGCGCGTAGATTTTCCTGTCGGCCGGGGCGATTTCCGGCGTCTGGCCGCTGATAATGCAGCCTACCGATTCCACCCCTATTTTGAATTCCTCGATTGAAAGATCGGTTCTGAATCCCGGTATCGATTCGAGTTTGTCGAGAGTGCCGCCGGTATGGCCCAAACCACGTCCGGACAGCATCGGCACTTTCAGGCCGCAGGCAGCCATAAGGGGAGCCAGAACGATCGATACCTTATCGCCGATTCCGCCCGATGAATGTTTGTCAACATAGCGAAAATCAGAAGTAGGGAAATCGATTTTCTCGCCGGAATCGAGCATGGCACGGGTAAGACAGGCCGTTTCTTCCGCATCCATCGATCGACAGAACACGGCCATCAAGAAAGCCGACATCTGATAGTCCGGTATTTTTCCGGCGGTGTACTGTTCGACCATAAATCTGATTTGCTCGTCCGAAAGCCTGTGGCCATCGCGCTTGCGGACGATTATTTCGACCGGATTCATGATACCGCGCTCCGGACCATCAAGCAAAGCGCCGGACCGGAATCAAACTTTATCATCGTCACGAAGGAGTCTGAATCCATCGGGCAGAAGCTGCGCGACCGTGAACCTGTAAATCTCACCTTTGTCATTGGCACAAACGACCTGCATATTCGGGGCGAACTCAAAAAGGACCTGTCGGCAGGCGCCGCAGGGGGTCGCCGGCGGGTCGGCCTCGGCATATACGGCAATCATGGTGAAACGCCTTATTCCCTGACATATTGCCGCAGCCAAAGCGTTTCTTTCGGCGCAGATAGTAAGACCGTAGGACGAGTTTTCGACATTCACTCCCGTGAAAACCTCTCCATTTTCGGCCAGCAAAGCCGCCCCGACTCTAAAATGCGAATAAGGCGCATAAGCGGCCGAACTCGCCTGCTTTGCTTTTTCAATCAACTCTTTTTCCGTCATCGAAGAATCCCCAAAAAGCTTTCGCCGTTTTCGGCCCGGGGTAAGGCGAAGTTTTCCAGAATCGTCGCCGCAACGTCGGCGAAAGTTTCGCGCGTCCCCAAATCGCCGCTGTTCCCTAAATCTGACGAATATACGATCAACGGCACATACTCCCGTGAATGGTCGGTTGAGGCGGTGGTCGGATCGCAACCATGATCGGCGCAAATGATAAGCAAATCATCATCACCAAAGCGATCGAGAATTTCGGGCAGCCTCGAATCGAATTGCCGCAACCCCGCGGCAAACCCTTGCACGTCGTTGCGATGGCCCCAGAGCATATCAAAATCAACTAGATTGGCAAATACAAGACCTCGCTCGATCCTATCGGGGAAATATTCTATTATTGCCTCGATCCCCTCGGAGTTGGATTTCGTATGAACAGCGCGTGTGACTCCCCTGCCAGCAAACAGATCATCGACTTTGCCGATAGTCAATACATCCAGACCCGATTCATGTAATAGATCCAACATCGTCTTTTGCGGAGGTTCAAGGGAGAAATCTTTGCGATCCGCGGTGCGCCGATAATCGCCCGAAGATCCCGCAAACGGTCTGGCGATAACACGCGAGACGTTATGCTTTCCGGTAAGCATCTTGCGGGCGACCCGACAATATTCGTATAATTGGTCAAGGGGAATGACCTCGACATGGGCAGCAATTTGGAATACTGAATCGGCCGAGGTGTAGACGATCGGCCGGCCTGTTCGCCGATGCTCATCGCCGAGCCGGGCGATGATTTCGGTACCGGAAGCGGCGACATTGCCGAGCGTCTTTCGGCCGATGGCGTTCTCGAAGGCATCTATGATTTCGACGGGAAAGCCATCGGGATACACGGGGAAGGGCGACTTGCTGATAATGCCGGCGATTTCCCAATGGCCGATCGTCGAGTCCTTGCCGGCCGATTTTTCGGCCATTTTGCCGTGATAGGCATCCGGCCGGACAGCCGCAGGCGTGCCCGGAATATCGATAATGTTGCCGAGACCAAGCCTGCCGAGATTGGGGAGATTCAGGCCGCCGATGCTTCTGGCGATATTGCCAAGCGTATTGGAACCGGCATCATGATATAAAGCGGCGTCGGGCAGCTCTCCCACACCACAGGCATCAAGCACAAGCAGACAAATACGATCGAACCGTGGCATGCCAGCCAATTAAAAAGGGAGGCGGGGCAAAGTAAAGTAAAATGATGCTCCGAAAAAGAATCGGAAAACGAAACGGGCATTGAAAGATCAATGCCCGATAATCGAGACGATACGGCCGTGCAAATGCATGCGGCGGCCTTATTTTTTGGCGCTTTCTTTGGCTTTCTTTTTTTCTTTCTTCGTCTTCGTTGTAGTGGCTTCCGCTTCAGCGGCCGAACGCTTGTCAGCGGACTTTTCCGCTTTCTTATCTTTTTCGGCCTTTTCTTCTTTGACTTTTCTTGTTACCAGCAGTTCCACTATGGCCATTTCGGCGCCATCGCCTCTTCGATAACCATCTCGGACAATGCGGGTGAATCCGCCTTTTCTATCTTTAAGCTCATCGGCCACCTCGCCGAATAATTTTTTCAGCACTTCATTATCCCGGATACTGGCGGCTGCAAGTCTGCGGGCGTGCAGGTCTCCCCGCTTGGCGTAGCCGATTAATCTGGCGACGAACGGCGCCAGTGCTTTTGCCCGCGCCAGCGTCGTTTCAATGCGGCCGTACGAGATGAGCGAAGTTGCCATATTCCTCAGCATCGCCTTGCGATGATCGGTTTTCACGCCGAGTTTTCTGATTCTTCTGCCGTGACGCATATTATACCTTCAAAGCCTTATCATCTTTATATTTGGAAACATCCATGCCAAACGACAAACCGAGATCGCTCAAGATATTGTTCAATTCATTAAGAGATTTGCGTCCGAAATTTCTATAGCGCAGCATTTCGCTTTCGGTTTTGACAACCAGATCCTCAAGAGTGACAATGTTGGCCGCCCGCAGACAGTTTGAAGAACGAACAGAAAGCTCAAGCTCATCGACCCGCATTTTGAGCAAATTGCGAATGCGCAAAATTTCTTCGTCGATCTTTTCCTCTTCGGCCATTTCCATTTCCTGCTCGGCATGACCGAAAATATCCAGATGATCCCTGAGTAATTTGGCCGCGAAGGCCAAGGATTCTTGGGGCGTAACCGCGCCATTCGTCCAGACGTGCATGATCAATCTGTCGAAGTCCGTTCGCTGGCCGACGCGGGTATTTTCGACTTCATAGTTGACCTTGGTTATCGGCGAAAACTGAGCGTCGAGAGCGATTGTGCCGATCGGCTGGCCGGGCTTCTTATTCATTTCGGCCGGCACGAATCCCCTGCCGGTGGAAACCTCAAGCTCGAGCCGGAATCTGACATCGTCGGTCAAGGTGACGATATGTTGTTCAGGGTTCATGATTTCGAGGTCGGCATCGTGTTCGAGATTGGCAGCCGTATATTTACCCTTGCTCTTAACGTCGAGAGTAACGGTCTTGGGTTCGTCGCCGAGAAGTTTCAGATTGATGCGTTTGATATTGAGGACAATATCGGTAACATCTTCATACACGCCTGAAATGGTCGAAAATTCGTGCAGTACCCCGTCGATCCTCATGCTGGTAAAAGCAGCGCCTTGTATTGATGAAAGGAGAACGCGTCGCATGGCATTGCCGATTGTATGGCCGAATCCTCTTTCGAGCGGTTCGATAATGAATCGGCCGTAATTATTCTGGGTATTGCTTTGATCCGCAACCAACTCCCTCGGCATTTGAATGCTTTTCCACTTCATTTTCTAAAAGCCTCCGCGCACAGCAAATGCGCATAGCCTGGTTTACTTTGAATATAGCTCAACAATCATCTGCTCCTGAACAAGGGTGGGAATCTGGGTTCGCTTGGGTATTTCCAGAAGTTGGCCCTCAAGCTTGACTTTGTCCAGTCGCAGCCAATCAAGTTCTTGGCCTTTGCCGGCCTCTTTAAGAGCGTCACGAATGATGTCGAGGTTTTGACTGCTTTCAGCGACCGTGATCACCGAACCCGGCCGGACGTTGAACGACGGAATGTTAATCTTTTTGTTGTCGACCATTATATGATTATGGCGGATCAGCTGCCGAGCCGCCTTTCGCGAAGGTGCGAAACCGAATCGATAGACAAGGTTATCGAGGCGGCATTCGAGCAGTTGAAGCAGGTTTTCACCGGTGATGCCTTTTTTCTTCGACGCTTTCACGAAGTAGTTGTGGAATTGTTTTTCCATCAGCCCATAGATGCGGCGCGTTTTTTGTTTTTCGCGAAGCTGCAGGCCGTATTCGGAGCCTTTGCGGCGGCTGGTTTGACCATGCTGTCCCGGCGCATAGGCGGCGCGCTCGATAGCGCATTTATCCGTAACACATCGCCCGCCCTTCAGGAACAGTTTCATCCCTTCACGCCGGCAAAGCTTACAGACGGGACCGGTATATCTGGCCATCAGACTCTTCTCCTCTTGCGCGGGCGGCAGCCGTTATGAGGGATAGGCGTCACGTCTTTTATGGCCGCGATTTCGAGACCGGCGGCTTGAATGGACCTTATGGCGGCCTCTCGACCGGATCCGGGGCCCTTTACCCACACGACCACCCTTTTCATACCGGCCTCCAACGCCTCACGGGCGCATGCCTGACCGGCTACCTGAGCGGCAAAAGGCGTCGATTTCTTGGCCCCTTTGAAACCCACTTTGCCTGCCGATGACCAAGCGACCACTCCCCCGCTGGAGTCGCTGATCGTGATAATGGTATTGTTGAAACTCGCTTTTATATGCACCACACCAGTAGATTCGACTCGTTGTACTTTTTTCTTTTTCTTTTTGACGGTTTCGGCCAAGCCATCCTCCATTTATTTATTCAGCAGATTTTTTCCGCCCGATTGTCTTGCGAGGGCCTTTTCGGGTCCTGGCGTTGGTTCGGGTTCTCTGGCCGCGCACGGGCAAACCCCGCCTGTGGCGCAATCCTCTATAGCTCCCGATATCGATCAATCTTTTTATATTCATGTTGATTTCACTGCGCAACGCACCCTCGACCTTGTAATTCTGTTCGATGACACTGCGAAGATTGGCGATCTGTTCATCGGTCAGTTTATTCACTCTCGTGTCGGGATTCACTTTGCTTGCGGCGATGATTTTTTTGGCCGTTGACGGACCGATTCCGAATATATAAGTCAACGCCACTTCAACACGTTTTTCGCGGGGCAAATCCACGCCAGCAATACGAGCCAAGCCAAACCTCCTTTTAACCCTGCCGCTGCTTATGCTTGGGGTTAGAGCAAATAACTCTTACGACGCCGCGGCGCCTTACGATCTTGCATTTTTCGCATCTGATTTTTACCGACGATCTGACCTTCATCTGTTCACCTCTGCCGCAATCATTTGTGTCTGTAGATGATTCTGCCCCGGTTAAGGTCATAAGGGGACAATTCAAGCGTTACTTTGTCTCCGGGCAGGATCTTGATGAAATGCATCCGCATCTTGCCGGAAATATGGGCTAATACCTGATGCCCGTTGTCGAGTTCGACTTTGAACATGGCGTTCGGCAGCGGCTCAATAACCCTGCCCTCGACTTCGATTACATCTTCTTTGGCCATGTAAACTTAATTCAACCTAGTTAAAATTTCCGGTCCGTTTGCGCCTATAGCCACCGTATGCTCAAAATGCACTGAACGTTTCCCGTCCAAGGTGACGATCGTCCAGCCGTCC
>Ga0209101_1001549_pt1 | contig 16791 bp, 12 predicted proteins | sample ConPoolayeCmetaG_FD_185481 | JGI IMG/M metagenome (GOLD analysis project Ga0209101, IMG submission 185481) | Hot spring microbial mat communities from California, USA to study Microbial Dark Matter (Phase II) - Cone Pool mat layer C metaG... ...
GATCCCACGATCTACCACAAGAACCTCCGCCGCGTGGCCTATGTGTTTGCCGAGACCGCCGGGCGCCCGCCAGCCGACGTGGTGGTCGACCTGCTGGCCGACCGGAGCGACGCTCCGCCCGCTGGTTCTCCCGCCGGGCAGGAAGGGCAGGCCGATCAACCCGCGCTGGGCAACGGCTGGGTTGCCGCGAATACCCCCCGGCCGGTCGAGGAGCGGACGTTCTTCTCCAATGGCAGCGGCATCGCCTGGGGCCTGCCGGCCGGCTTCACGGTGGACTTTGCCGGCGAGGGCGAATGGAAGATCACCCTGGACGTGTTCCGCGACCTCGGTCTGGCGTTTGGGGCCGCGATGATCGCGATCTACGTGCTTTTGGTGGCGCAGACTGGCTCGTTCATCATCCCCATCGTGGTCATGCTCGCCATTCCGTTGACGATCTTGGGCGTGATGCCCGGCTTCTGGCTGCTCAACGCGCTGAACGCTCAGTACGTGGGTGGCTACCTGGACCCGGTGTATTTCACCGCGACGGGCATGATCGGAATGATCGCGTTGGCGGGCATCGTCACGCGCGACTCGATCATCCTGGTGGACTTCATCCACCTTTCACTCGCCCGAGGCCGGACGCTCTTCGACGCGATCATGGAAAGCCGCGTGGTGCGGCTGCGGCCGATCTTGCTGACGGCCAGCGCGGCGATGCTGGGGGCCGTGCCGATCATCATCGACCCGATCTTTTCCGGCCTGGCCTGGTCGCTCATCTTCGGCCTCTTCGCCTCCACGCTGTTCACGCTCTTCGTCATCCCGGTGGCCTACTGGCTGTTGTACGCCAACAAGCCCGGCCACGGCCTGCCGCAATCGACGATGGAGACCTAAGCGAGCGACCTGGGGGCAATAGCCCGCCGCTCGCCGCGAACGTGCGAGCGGTCGCCAGGACGCCGAGATTGACTGCCCCAACCCGCGCGATACGATAGACGGGGGACTGTCCCTTCGAGCCGCCCTCACCCCCGGCCCCTCTCCCGCGAGCTGGAGAGGGGAGGTTGTGGAATAGGCTCTCAGTTCGCAACATCCGCGCCGTGCGCGCACGTTGTTTAGTAGTGTACAACATCAGTCATTGTTTTCCGAAAAACTCTGGGACTTTGCCTGGGTTATACACGCGTACGATTTTTTGCTTGCGACGGCAGGCCGCGTTGGAGAATCGGCCCATGCACAGACCCGTTGACGGGCCTTCTCTGCCGTGGCGGCATTGGGATCCGATTCCTTCGCGAAGGCCCGTTAACGGGCCTTCCCCGCCGTAGGCGGTCTTCGGCCCGGCGTTTGACGCCGGGTCACGGCCCCAGTCCATCGCGGAACATCAAGCCCCGTTCACGGGGCTTCTCACTGTGGCGGCGTTCAGGCCGGGGCCTCATCCTGCCCGATCCGTTCGAGCCGCTCTGCCTACGTTCCCCGTAGTCGTTGCGCGACAGTTTGATGCCCTCCCGCGGAATCCGTCAGGCTCCAAGCCGCCCCAGCGAGAAGGCCCGTCAACGGGCCTCACGACGCGGCGTTGCCTCAAGGATACCCGGCATGAATGCCGGGCCGAAGACCGCCTGCGGCAGAAAACGCCCGTCAACGGGCGTCTTCGCACGACCTTATGCCGGCGATCTTCGGAACGTCCTGTTTTCCGCGGTAAAGCCTGCCATGCGGAAAAGCACAGATGGGAGGTCGGCGCTGGGGCTATTCTGCTTGATCGACTGCACCAACTTGCTACCTTGCCTGTTGTCTCTATTAATGTAACTTGGCCAACTGCGATTTCGGAGCGCGGGCATCTTGCCCGCATTGGTCATTGCGGGCGAGACGCCCGCCCTCCATGATTTGCCCACGTTCCATCGACTGCACCAACTCGCTACATTGCCTGTTGTCTCGATTAATGTAAAATCTCCTTTTTGCCTCCCAGTCTTCTGTTCAGACCATGCCTGCCGTGCGAGGCTGGTGTACGGTGGTTGTTCACTATTCGGTTGCGGGCGCGGCCCGCGCTACGTTCTGAGACTCCGCTGGAGAAGAAGACCATGAAAGCGACCCGGCGCGGATGTGTCGTGGCGATGTTTATGTCTCTTGTATGTGTGGGAGCGGTGCCGCTGGCGATGGGCGGCGAATCGTCGGTCGCGGGGGAAGCGAGGGCCTTGCCGCGGCCCGCCACTGGCCCGCTGCGGGTTTCGCCGAGAAATCCCCGCTATTTTTGCGACGCGAGCGGGCGCGAGGTCTTGCTGGTCGGCTCGCACACGTGGAACAACCTGGTGGACATGGGCCGCAACGACCCGCCCGAACCGTTCGATTTCAACGCCTATCTCCATTTCCTCGACCGCTATGGCCACAACTTCATCCGCCTTTGGGCGTGGGACTCCACGACTTGGGACACGCGGGCCAACGGGCGGTTGGGGAAAGACTTCATCCACCACGTGGCGCCGCTGCCTTGGGCGCGGACAGGGCCGGGCAAGGCCCTCGACGGCAAACCCAAATTCGATTTGAAACAATTTGATCCCGCGTATTTCGACCGGTTGCGCAAACGGGTGAGCGCCGCGGGGCAAAGGGGCATCTATGTCTCCGTCATGCTGTTCGAGGGATGGGGGATGTTTCATGGCAACCGCCGCCGCGGGACTCTCGACCAGTGGGCCTGGCGGAGCCATCCCTTCCATCCGGAGAACAACGTCAACGGCATGGACGCCCGCGAAAAACCTCACAGCCTCGCCAACCCCGCCGTCTCCGCGATCCAGGCCGCATATATTCGCAAAGTGGTCGATACGGTCAACGACCTCGACAACGTGTTGTACGAGGTGATCAACGAGGGGGGCGAAAAAGCTTGGGATTGGTGGGTCGTGGAAACCGTGCGGAAGCACGAGCAGACCAAGCCGAAGCAGCACCCCATCGGCATCACCGGCCACGGGGCGGAACGGCTGGAGAGCATGTTGGCCAGCCCAGCCGACTGGATCTCGCCCGGCCGCAACGATGGCTTCGGCGACGATCCTCCCGCATGGGACGGCAAGAAAGTGAGCCTCTTGGATACGGATCACGTCTGGGGCGTCGGCGGCAACGCCGCCTGGGTGTGGAAGAGCCTGACGCGCGGCCACAATCCCCTCTTCATGGACCCCTACGACGGCGCCGTGCTCGGCAAGCGGTTTGATCCGCAATGGGAGCCAATCCGCCGCAACCTCGGCTACGCCCGACGTCTGGCAAGTCGCTTGGACCTCGGGGCAATGACGCCGCACAACGAGTTGTCGTCCACTTCGTATTGCCTTGCGGATCCTGGCAACGCCTATGGGGTTTTCATTCCCTCGGGCGGGAAAGCGAAGGTCGCCCTGCGGCCCGCGTCGGCCCAATTCACCCTGGAATGGCTCGACCCTTCTTCCGGCAAGACCACAGATGGCAAGCCAATCGAGGGCGGAGACCGTGAATTGACTGCTCCGTTTGGCGGTCCCGCCGTCGTGTATCTGTCGCGCCGCTGACCGGGCCTGAAGCCCCGGACGGGCGAAACCTTCGCCGCGCCGTCTTGCGGGGCGTGCAAGGTCGCCCGAGTGGGCTGGAACGCGGGAACCGGCGGATTCTGCGCGACCGACCGGCACAGGCGGCTCGAATCTCACGGCCGGCAAGCCTTTCCGCCGGCTTCTGGCAATCGATTTTGCGGCCCCATGCCGTTTCCAAACCGTTTGTCGGCCAACGACTTGCGATTTTCTCGCGCCGTCGCGGCTGGATCGATGACTGGGTGTGGCACGCGCTTTGCTCACGGTCCGCGTCGCCATGTCGCGTTGCTTCGCCAAGGTTCTCAAGCGAACTTTGCCAACCGGCTGGCGAACGTGGGAAGGTCTCCAACACTACCGCGATGCCATACGGACTGTACATTTCCGCCGAGGGCGCCCGGGCCCAAAGCCAACGCATGGAGGTGATCGCCAACAATCTGGCGAACCTCGACACGCCGGGTTTCAAACGCGAGCTGGCCGTCTTTCAGGCCCGTTATGCCGAGGCGATCGAGCAGGGCCGCGACTACCCTGGGTCAGGCTCGATCAATGACGTGGGCGGGGGGGTGATGCTCAGCCACACGCAGACCGACTTCGCCCCAGCCCCGACCAAAAGGACGGGCGAAACCAACGACTTCGCTATTTTGGGCGAAGGGTTTTTCGTGGTGCAGAAGGGTGATCAGCAGTATTTGACCCGGGCGGGAAATTTCCAATGGACCGCCGAAGGCAATCTGTTGACCCAGCAGGGCTATGCCGTGTTGAGCGACGGCGGCGCGCCGATCGCAATCGATCCGACCGGCGGTCCTTTCGAGGTGACGCCGTCCGGCGCCATCCGCCAGGGCGGGACGGCCCAACTGCTGGCGCTGGTAAAACCGAATTCGTTGGGCGATCTGGTCAAAGTGGGCGAGAACTTGTTTCGCCCCCTGGCCGAAACGCAGCCGCTCGCCGAGGCTGAACGCCGCGTCGGCTGGGGCTACCTCGAAGCGTCCTCCGTGCGGCCCACCACGGAAATGGTCCAGCTCATCGAGGCGGCCCGGGCCGTGGAGGCCAACATCAACATGATGCAAACCCAGGATCAAATGGTCGCCCAATTGGTCGCGCGGGTGATGCGGAGCTAAGCGGTCGCCAGGTCCCGCGGTCGTCGAGGAAACGTGATCGTCTGAATCGAAACGGAAGGTCTTTCCATGAGCGTCCAAACTCTCTATTCCGCGGCGACGGGCATGACGTCGCTGGAGATGAAACTGGACACCATCGCCAACAACCTGGCGAACGTCGAGACCACCGCGTACAAGAGATCGCGGGCCAACTTCGAGGACCTGTTCTATCGACAAGAAAAACTCCCTGGCTCGGAAGACAACGCCGGCCAGTTGACCGCCACGGGAATCGCGATTGGCCTGGGCGCCCGGGTGTCGAGCGTCCAGAGCGATTTCAAGCAAGGGGCGTTCAAGAATACCGGCAACTCGCTGGACGTGGCGATCGAGGGCCCTGGGTTCTTCAAGTTGATGGACCCGACGGGCCAGACCGTTTACACGCGGTCGGGAAACTTTTCGCTCAACGCCAATGGCCAGATTTGCCAGGGGTCGGCGGAAACGGGCCGGTTGCTCGAGCCGCCGATCGTCATCCCGCCCGACGCCGTCGCCGTCGTCTTCAGCCCCGACGGAAAGGTCCTCGTCCGACAGCCCAACACCCCGACCCTGACTCAGGTCGGCACGATCGAATTGGCCATGTTCGTCAATCCCGAGGGGCTGCTCAAGCTCGGCGAGAGCCTCTACGCCGAGACGAACGCCTCGGGCACGGCGCGCTCGCTTCAGCCGGGACAGCAAGGGGCGGGCGTGATCCGGCAGAACACGCTCGAGGCCTCCAACGTCGAACCGGTCAGCGAACTGATTGAACTGATCACCACGCAGCGGGCATTTGAATTGAACTCCCAGGTGGTGCGGGCCGGCGACGAAATCATGCAACTGGTGGCCAACCTGCGCCGTCCGTAGAGAACCAAGCCAGGCATAAAGCCCGATCCCTTCGCTTCCTTGGAAGTCCTCCTCCCATGAGTCGAGCAGCCGTCCTAGCCTTTGCCATGGCCTGGATCGCGGGCGAAGTTGCCCCGGCCGCCGAATTCCAATTGCGGCCTCGGTGCCAGCCGCGCGGACCGATCGTGGTTTTGGGCGACGTGGCCGAGGTCGTGGCAACCGACGGGTCCGAGGCGGCCCGACTGGCCGCGACCGAGTTGTTTCCCACCCCGCCGCCCGGCCTCCAGCGGATCCTCCGCCTCCGCCAATTGCAGGACCTGTTGGCCGACCGCGGAATCAATCTGGCCGAGCACCGGTTTTCGGGTTCGAGCCAGGTGATCGTGGGCGGGTTGGCCGAGGCCGGCGCGGCCGAACCGTCGGCGGTCGGAGTCTCGGCGATGAAACAAGCCAAGCGACTTGTGGAGGCCGCCATCGTCAAGCACCTCGAGGCCCACGTCTCGGCCGACGAGGCCTGGCAAGTCGAGGCCGATCTTACCGACGCCATTGCCCGACGCGTGGTCAGCGAAGGCTCGACCATCTCGATCCGCGGCGGCCGGCCGCCGTGGACCGGAATTCAAGAGTTCGAGGTTGTGTTCGAGCAGAAATCGCCTTCGGAGTCGCTGTCCTTGAAGGCCAAAATCGCGCGGCTCCCCCGCGTCGTCGTGGCCGCCAAGAACATCGCCCGTGGTGAAACCATTCGAAGCGCCGACGTCGCGCTTCAGCGGCCAGAGCCGGGCGCGGCCGGGGGCGCGAAGTTCCACGGCCTCGACGAAGTCGTTGGTTTGGAGGCGGCGCAGACGATCGCGGCGGGCACGGTCCTCCAGCGGTCGCTCGTCCGGGCGCCGATCATGGTGCGTCGGGGGGAATTGATCGTTGTTTACTCGAGGGCGGCGGGAATCCGGATTCGGACCACGGCGCGGGCGAAAGAAGACGCCGCCCTGGGAGAACTCGTTGCCCTCGAATCGTTGACCGATCGCAAGACCTTCACGGCCCGCGTCTGCGGTCCGCAGGAAGCGGAAGTCTACGCCCGAGCGATACCGTCCTCGCCGATCAAGGCGGGCGAATCCGCGCTTCGGGCCGAAGGCGAAAGGCCCAACGGCCTTGGGAGGAACCTCTGATGAAGACGTTTTCGCCGCACTCAATGGCCGCGGGGCTCTGTGCCGGCGCGTTCTTGCGCGGTCCTTGGCGCCGCGCCGTGATCCTTGCGGCGGCGCTGGTCGCGGCGACTGCTGGCCGCGCCGGCGCCCAAAGCTCCAGCCTGCTGGGCGACCCCGCCAAGCGGCCGCCGCTGACCATGGCCAACAGTTCGTTCATTTACCAGGCCCCCGCCGAGCCTAAGGTCTGGAAGAAGAACGACTTCGTCACCGTGCTCATCGAGGAAAGGTCGCGGATGATCCGCGAGGGGCAGATCGACCAGCGGAAGAAGTCCGAGGGGGCGATGGCCCTCAACGACTGGATCGCCATGGATGGCTTCGCCATCGTTCCCGATCCTCAAACCGAGGGCGATCCCAAGATCTCGGGAATCCTGGACAACAAATACCGTGCCCAGGCCAACTTGCAAAACCGCGACACGTTCGAGACCTCGATCCAGTGCGTGATCGTCGACATTCGTCCCAACGGGACGCTTGTCGTCGAAGGCCACGCCGCGGTGAAAATCGACGAAGAAGAATGGGAACTCTCCGTCAGCGGCGTGGTTCGGCCCGAGGACATCCTTCCCAACAACACGGTCAAGAGCGAAAAACTCGCCGAAAAGCGGATTCAGCGTTTGTCGTCGGGTCAAGGGCGGGACGGCATGCGCCGCGGGTGGCTCCAAAAGATCATCGACAAGTTCCAGCCCTTCTAGCTCTTCCATCTCCCGCAAGGCAGTTGACGACCATGAGACGTTGGATGTTTCACGAACTCGTTGTGGGCATCGTGGCGGGCTATTGCCTCGGCGGCCTTCCCGCCAACGCGAAAACGCCGCTCAAAACGATCTGCCGCGTGAAGGGACAAGAAGAGAACACGCTTCAAGGGCTGGGGCTGGTGGTCGGGCTGCGGGGGACCGGCGATGGAGGCTCCATGCTTCCCACCATGCGCAGCCTTGCCCAGGCCTTGCAGTTCCTGGGCAGTCCGATGGGCAAGACGGGCGTCGCCGAATTGAAGGACGCCAAGAACGTGGCTTTGGTGTTGGTCACGGCCACGGTCCCTGCCGCCGGCGCGCGTCAAGGCGACAAGATCGATTGCATGGTCAGTTCGGTCGGCTCGGCCAAGAGCCTGGCGGGCGGACGACTTTTCACCACCCTGCTGATGGGACCGGACCCCAAGAATCTTCGCGTCTACGCCACGGCCGAAGGCCCCATCACGCTCGATCAACCGACGCAAACCACCACCGGCCGCGTGCATGGGGGGTGCCGGCTCGAGGAAGACTTTTTCAATCCCTTCTCGCAAGACGGCAAGATCACCCTGGTGCTCGACAAGCATCGCGCCGACTTCCAGGTCGCTTCCGACATCGCCGAGGCGATCAACCGAAGTCCCCTGAACCTCCAGTCTGGCGCCGCGGCGCTGGCCAAGGCCATCAATCCGGCGAACATTGAAGTGCAGATCCCCTCGGCCTACGCCGACAATCCCGTGGACTTCATCTCGCAGGTGCTTGCGCTGACGGTGCCGGAGCCTCAGATTCCGGCCAGGGTGGTGATCAACGAGCGGGCGGGAAGCATCGTGATCAGCGGCGACGTCGAGATCGGGCCCGCCGTGGTCACGCACAAGAACGTGGTCGTGGAGACGGGCGCCCCGACCGGCGCGGCGCGGTTTGTCTCCCTTGATCCCGGCCAGACGGAGGCCCCGAAACTCAAGGCCCTGGTCGAGACCCTCAACGCGGTCCGCGTGCCTACCGAGGACGTGATCGAGATCATCAAGGGCCTGGAACGCGACGGCAAGCTGCACGCCCAACTGATTGTCGAATGAACATCCCGCACGCTTGAAGATGGAAATCCCTATGCCCGGCGGAGGACGAAACCGGTTTCCCGTCGTGGAAGCCTTTCGCAAGAATCACAAAGCGGCGTCGGGGGTCATCCAAGCGTGGCGCCCCGAACCTTGATCGCCATGGAGCCTTTCGATGAACGTTTCTTCGGTTCTCTCGCGAGCTTCAACACTTCCAATGCCTCCTTCGGCGCCTCCCAAGCTACCCAATGCCAAGGCCGACGACGAGAAGCTCCGTTCGACCTTTCAGGACTTCGTCGGCCAGACGCTTTTTGGCGAGACGCTCAAGGCGATGCGTAAGACGCAGAGCAAACCGGCCTATTTCCACGGCGGCCGCGCGGAAGAGATCTTCCAACAGCAACTCGATCAGGTTTTGGCCGAGAAACTCAGCCGCGCCAGCGCCGACCAATTGGCCGGCCCGATGTTTGAACTGTTCACGTTGAGTCGGAAGTAGGGAAGCCCGCTTGGGGCCTTCGCCTGGTCTGTCGCTCGGCCTTGCCCCCAACGTCTGCTTCGGTTCTTTTTTCAAGCCCCTTTCAGGACGCTGGTTCATGGAGACCACCTGGGAATCGGAAATCGCCGCGTTCCTTGCCCATCTTTCCAACGTGCAGGAGAGGACTCTCGAAGTCCTGGCTCGCAAGGGCAGACTGCTGGCCGCTGCCGACACGGCGGGTTTGGCCGCCATGGAAAGCGAGGAGGAAGAACTCATAGCGGGGCTTCAGGACTGTCTGCACCGACGGGAAGAGCTTTTGGACCGGGCGGCTCAGGAGGGACTTCCGTCGCGGAACGTTCGGGCGTTGGCCCAGGCCGTCGGCGGGCGTCCCCCCTCCCCGCTCGATGACCAGGTCCGCCTGGCCGCCCACCGCCAGAGGCTCTTGCAGCACCAGAGCCTTGTCAATTGGGTCCTGGTGCAGAAAACCCTGATTCATTTGTCCCAATTGCTAGAGATTATCGCGACCGGTGGAAGGTTGCAGCCGACATATCATAAGGATAGGGCGGTCCAGGCCACTGGGGCCCTGGTGGATCATGCGGCCTAGCCCCGTTTCTTTCACCCGAAAAAGGGGAAATCTAGGCTTCCTATTTTTCTCAACCTGCGCAGTCGTTTTTTTAGCAAGGTCGTACACAACCCCATCGAGCATCCTAGCTGTCCTTGCCCTGGAAATCCAAGAAGTTTGCGATAGCTAGCCAATTGGCGGAAAATCTCCCATGTCGCTCTTCGGCGCCCTGCGTCTGGGATCCAATGCCCTGCAAGCGAACCAGATCGCGATGCAGGTGGTGGGGCAGAATATCGCCAATTCGAACACGCCGGGGTACATCCGCGAAGAAACCGTCCTGATGCCCGCCCCGGCGGTCCGGATGGGGAACCTCGTCCTGGGCCTCGGGGTTCGGGTCGACGCGGTGATTCAAAAAATCGACCGCTTCCTCGAAGAACGCCTCCGCGGCGCGGTCAGTGAACAAGTCAGCGCCGAGACCCAAGAAAGCGCGTATTCCCAATTGGAGCAACTCATCGGGGAATTCAGCGACACCGACATCAGCACCGCGATGACGCGGTTTTTCAACAGCATCTCCGAGGTGCTCAATCAGCCGGAAAACGTCTCCGCCCGAAACCTCGCAGTGCTCAACGCCCGCACCCTCACCCAACGCATCAACGCGCTGGCCCAGGGAGTGAATCAATTGCGGTCCGACTTGAATCAGCGGGTGTGGGGGATTGCCGACGAGATCAATCGACTGAGCGGCGAAATCCGCGACCTGAACGTGCAGATCGTGGAGATCGAGGCCAGCTCCGTCTCCAATAGCGAGGCCGTCGGACTGCGCGATCAGCGGCAAGTGGCCCTCGAAAAGCTGGCGCAACTGCTCGACATCAAGGTGCGCGAGCAAGACGCGGGAGGGGTCACGGTGTACGCGGGGGGAGATTTCCTCGTATCGGAAGGTATACAGCACCGGGTCGAGGTGGTGGTTTCTGGCGACCGCGGCTTGGCGGCGGCCAGCCTGCGGTTCGTGGACTCCAATGCCGCCGTCGCGCCCAGCGGGGGCGAGTTGCACGGCCTGACCGTCGCTCGCGATCACATCCTGGGCGGGTTCCTCGACCGGCTCGACGATTTCGCCGCCACGTTGGCGTTCGAATTCAACAAGGTGTTCTCCAGCGGACAGGGACTCCACGGCTACACGGCGGCGACTAGCGAGGCCTTCGGACTCAGCGCCACAAAGCCTTTGGATCAGGCCGGGTTGCTCTTCCCGCCGGTCAACGGGTCCTTCCAGCTCCTTCTCTACGACACCAAGTCCAAGACCACCCGGACCTTCGATATTCCCGTCCATTTGCTGGGCGACCACACGGATACGACGCTGGAAGATCTGGTCCAGGCCCTGAATAGCACCGGGGCGATCTCGGCCCAAATCACGGCGGAAGGACGGCTCTCGCTGGCAAGCCCATCGGACACGGAGCAGTTTGCCTTCGCCAACGACACCAGCGGCGTGCTGGCGGCCTTGGGAATCAATACCTTGTTCACCGGATCGACGGCGCTCCATTTGGGCATCCATCCCGCCATCGCATCCGATCCCGCCAAATTCGCGGCTAGCCGCGGGGGCATCGGCGTCGACACGCGCAACGCCGTGATGCTCGCGCAGTTCGCCGATCGACCGATCGCCTCGCACAACGGCGAGTCGATCACCATCGTTTACGATCGCCTGGTGGCCGAGACCGCCCAGGGCTCGACCGTGACTCACGCGGCCGCCGACAGCGCTCGGGCCTTCGAGCAAACGCTTCGCGGCCAGAAACTGGCGATCAGCGGCGTCAACGTGGATGAGGAGGCGATCACCATGCTCGCCATCCAAAAGGCGTTTCAGGCCACCGCCCGATACATCGGCGTGGTGAATCAACTGTTGGATGCCTTGTTAAGCATCTAGCCCCTGCGCGTGGAAAAGTACGGATCGCTTGGATCAAGGCGCAACCAGACGAACAAGATGGGCGCGGAAGACACGGACGATCGGGACGAAGCGCCGCGGCGCGGCCGCGGTCAACCTGCCTAGGGATGAGAAGTTCAGGCCTCGATCTTTCGATGTTTCTCGACGCGCGTTTTGGGGTTTTCAGGCATGGCCATTTTGAGCATCCCCAACACCCGCATCAGCGATCAGTTCGCCCGCCAACGCTTGCTAAGCCAGTTGCAAGCCGACCAGATCAACCTGTTGCGCCTTCAGACCCAGTTGAGCACGGGGCGGAAATTCGAATTGCCCAGCGAGGAGCCGGTCGCGGCGAGCCGCGTCATCGGACTCCAACGCCTGATCGAACAGCTCGCGCAAACCAAGTCGAACCTGGCGACAAGCCAGTCCTATTTGACGGCGACCGACGCGACCTTGTCGCAGGTCTCGGGAATGATGCACGACATCCGCGGCCAGGTGATCTCGGTGATCGGCACCTTGACCAGCGACACCCAACGCCGCGCGATCGTCAACCAGGTGGTGGAAGGGCTGCGGCAACTGATTGATACGGGAAATCAGCAATATCGCGGGCGGTATTTGTTTGCCGGATCGCAAACCGCGGTGCAACCCTTCGAGACCTGGAACGGCGAATTCGTGGCCTATCATGGGAACGAAAGCCGCTTGCCTGGCCTGGCCGGCAACGACTTGCTGTTCGACACGAACCTTCAGGGCAATGAAGTTTTTGGCGCGATCTCCGAGGCCGTGCGAGGCACGACCGCCTTGCAGCCCGTATTGACGACAAACACTCGGCTCGCCGATCTCCGCCACGGCGCGGGAATCGCGCGGGGAAGCATTCTCGTGTCGGATGGCCTCAACAGGCGGATCATCGACCTGAGCAAGGCCGAGACGATCGGCGACGTTGCCCGGCTGATCCGCTCCAGCCCCCTGCCCAACAACCCGATCGAGGTCGAGATCGGCGCCCGAGGGCTTATCCTTCGGGCAGCGCAGGGCAATTTGAGGATCGGCGAGGTGGCCGGGACGACGGCGGCCGACCTGGGAATCCTTACTCCGCCGGACGCGTCCGGTCCGCTTGTGGTCGGCAAGGACCTCCAGCCGGCCCTCCGCCCCGCCACCCGCCTGGATGAAATCCTCGGCGCCCGGGCCCGCGCCGTCCTCCAGCCCGCCGGCGACGACAACAACATCGTCATCCAAGCCGACCGCAATGGCGACGCCTTGAACGGCGTCGTCGTGCGCCTGATGGACGATGGCAGCGTGGTCTCGGGCGAGGAGCGGGTCGAATACGACGCCGGCGGCAAGACCTTGACGATCTACGTTGCCGATCGGAAAAGCCGCGCATCCCAGGTGATCAAGGCGATCAACCTTGCCCACCAGCACGATCCCGCCGCCATGCCCTTCACGGCCTCCATCGATCCACTGGACGATTGGCAGGGAGGCCAAGGGACGATTTCCATCGGCGAAACGTTGCCGGCCACGACGCACGACGGCAGCGGAGTCGATTTTGATCGCGTGCATGGTTTTCAGGTCGTGACCGGCTCCAAAACCGCGATCATCGATCTTTCCCACGCGGTGACGATCGAGGACATGCTGAACACTCTCAACACCTCGGGCGTCGGCGTGCTCGCGGAAATCAACGCCTCGGCGACGGGAATCGACGTGCGGAGTCGGATCAGCGGGGCCGATTTCGCCATCGGCGAAAACGGCGGCGTCGCCGCCACCCAATTGGGCCTGCGCACCTTCACCCGCGATACCCTGCTGGCCGATCTCAATTTCGGCCGCGGGGTGCCGCGAGCGGCTGTGTCGCCGTCGGACAGCAGCGCGGCCCACGCCGACTTCGCCATCCAGCGCAACGACGGCGTCAACTTCGAGATCGATGTCCGCGGCGCGAAGACCATCGGCGACGTGATCGACTTGATCAATAATCACCCTATCAATCAGGCCCCACCACAAGGCGTGCTCGCCCGCCTCGCCGCCGTTGGCAATGGAATCGAGCTGGTCGATAATTCCGTCGGTCCTGGCCGGCTTACCGTCACCCGCCTCCACAACAGCACCGCCGCGATCGACTTGGGCCTTGTCCCGGCCGGTCAACAAAGCCAATCGAGTTCGACTTCCGGCGCCCAGCCCGACCTCCTCACCGGAGCGGACGTCAATCCCCGGGAAACCGCCGGCCTGTTCACCGCCCTGATTCGCTTGAAGCACGGCCTGGAGGTGAACGATTTGTGGGAAATCCAACGGGCGGTGGCGATGCTCGAACAGAGCACGACGAACCTGAATTTCGCCCGGGCCGAACTCGGGGCGCGCCAACAAGGCATCGAATTGCTCCAGTCCCGCAGCGCCGATGACGAGGTCCAGATTCGCGACGATTTGTCGCGCGACTACGACATCGACCTTGCGCAGGCGATCTCCGACGTGACCGCCAAGCAAGCCGCCATGCAAGCCTCGCTTCAGACCATTGCCAAGACCGCGCGGATGACGCTGTTGGACTATCTCTGATTACATCGGGAACCGCTTCAAATACGCCGCGCGTTGGTCCCAGACCGAGAAACCGGTCGAGGTGTACATTCGGACGGCTGGCCGATTGGCGGAATCCACGGCGGCGACGAGTCGGCGGCGCCCGGCCCGGCGAGCCAACCACTGCGCGTGAAGGCAGATTTCCCTACCCAACCCCCGCCCCCGGCTCGACGGCGCTAAGCCCAGGTAGACCACTTCCATGTTTCCGAAGGCTGGGTGATCGGCCAAGAGGAGACACCCCACGTCGTGCCCCCCGTGTCGAGCGAACAGCCAATGATCGGGCGAGAACACCCCGATCGCTCGATATCCAGCCAACACTTCTTCCGCAGGCCGTGTCTCCTCGGCATCCGGGCAGTCGAGCGAGCCTTCGTAAGTCGCCTGCACGAGTTGGGCAAGGCGTCGCTCTTCGCTCGGACGCCAAGGTTCGAACGCGAGCCGTCCCCCGGGTCGTTCCTTGGGAAAGACGGAATCCTCGCACGCCAGGTAGAGCAACGTGGCCAGCGGCGCGAATCCCGCGGCGCGGAGAACCTGGTCGTCTTCGGGGGTGACGTTCGCTAGGATCGCATTGGCGGCGACGACCCTCGCTTCGGAAAGCCATTGGCAGCCCGCCGTCATCAGCCGCGACGCCGTCTCCACCGGCTCGCCTGGCGCGAGCCGGGGCGGCCATACCAGAGCAGTGCCCCCGGCAAGCGTTTGAAACCAGGCCGCGCCCACTCGATGCGGCCCGCGGCGGGCCTCCAGCAGCCCCGTCGCCTGGATTTCTCCCGATTGCATGGCCGCCGCCACGCCGCGGACATACTCCTCGTCTTGCCCCTCGGCCAATCCGCTGAACACCAGGCGAAGCGCCTCGGGAACGTCTTCCGGCGAAACCGTACCGATGGCCAACGAGTCTTTCGGCGTTGCCGACATGGGTTGCCTTGCCCAGGGGAGTTCGGCGGCTCGGCGCGGCCGATGCCACGAAGGCGGGATCGCTTGCCGCCATGGGACACGCCGGAGAGAATACATCGTCGATTCCATGACCGCAAGGGTCTGTTTTTCCATCCATCAGGGAGAACCGGCGATGAGCAATCACAATCAACCCAGTGCGCCGCGGACCGTTTCCGATGGCCTCAGTCGGCGCGAACTCTTGGCCTATACGGCGGCCTTTGGCAGCGCGTTTGTCGCGGCCCAGGGCCTGGCCGCCGAAGCCCCAGTTAGTGGGCCCGCTTCGCCCCAGCCGTCCGGCAGGTTGCCCACCAAAAAGTACGACATGAAAAAGTCGATCAACCTCTGGGCGCTGCCTTATCCCCAAAAGATGACGTTGAAGGAGTGCTTTCAGTTGTGCAAGGACGCGGGCTTCGACGGCGTCGAGGTCAATTACGCCTTGGAGGGAGACTTGTCCCCGCAGGCAAGCGAGGCCGACCTTCGCGCGATCGGCGAATTTGCCCGGAAACTCGGCCTGGCCATTAGCGGCGTCTGCTCGTTTCTCTTCTGGCCCTATTCGCTGACCCACGAAGACCCCAAACGACGCGAACGAGGGCTGGAACTGGCCATGGACATGATTCGCGTGGCGAAGTTGCTCGGCACGGAAAACTTGCTCGTGGTGCCGGGCGCGGTCTATGTCCCCTGGATCGAGAACGATGCGCCGGTGCCTTTCGAGGTTTGCGACCGCCGTGCCAAGGAAGCGATGCGGAAGTTGATCCCCGTCGCCGAAAAGGCGGGCGTTCACCTTAACATCGAGAACATCTTCGTCAACGCCTACCTCCACACGCCCGAGGAAATGAACGCCTTCGTCGATGGGTTCGGATCCGACCGGGTCCGCGTTCACTTCGATACCGGCAACATCATGCTCTACCACTTTCCCGAACACTGGATTCCGCTTCTGGGCAAGCGAATCCAAAATGTCCACCTCAAGGAATACACGAAAAAAGTCCACGAGTTCAATTTGCACACCTTCCGACCGCTGTTGGACGGCACCACGAATTGGCCGGCCGTGCTCGAAGCCCTGGATCAGGTGGGTTATCGCGGGTTCCTGACCTTCGAGTACTTCAATCCCTGGCCCCACTGGCCCGAGGCGTTGGTCTATCAAACCTCCGACTCGCTCGACCGCATGCTCGGCCGGAAGGCCTGACGCCGATTTCAAGACAAGGTCCCCGACAGGCGAACCGCGACAGTTCAAGATTCAAGCGAGCGGCTGCGCACGCCCGTCTTTGGAGCGGCCTCCCCCTTAAACAAAGCCTTCGACTGACACGGAGTCATCGCCATGGGCTGCCCCACCTGCCTCCACGGACAATGCACGGGACGTTGTCGAGAGAAAGACAAAAAGAGAAAAAAGAAGAAAAAGAAGAAAGATAAGAAAAAGGCAAAAAGAAGGGCAAAAAAGGCAAGAAGCACAAAAAGTAGAAGCGGATCGCGAGCGATTCTTGCCTTTTCCGCGGCGAAGCCAACCGTTAAGCACTACTCTTTGCCCGCCTTGTAGATGGTTTTGGGGCGTCCCGTGAGTCTAGCTCACCGTAACCGTTTACGGGACCGTTCCAATCCTGTTCGGCGCCATTATTGCTCCGGCCGCTTCGGTGCGAAAGGCGGGGGGGAGCGGCGCGGCGGCGTGCGTGCGAGAACATGCGAGAGCGGGACGAAGCGGCGTGAGCAATGTCACCAAGCGCGCAGCATGAAACGCCTCGGTTTGCTGAGCAAACGAGGAAGCGTCAGCCGTCGGCGGCCTTCAGTTTTGCGAGGTGGGCGAGCAACTCCTCTTCATCCGCAAGCCCGATGAAGTGGAAGCACACCGTCTCGCAGGTGCTGTTGTCCCGCAAGCGGCAGACGTAACTGCTGCCGCTGGCATGGATTTTGTTGAACAGCGTGAACTTGGCATAGCCGCGGTCCATCACGTAGCAGTGGTCCGACTGGATGTTCCGCTCCAG